>Ga0214917_10001972_pt1 | contig 25672 bp, 20 predicted proteins | sample LL_1208_BB_MetaG_FD_177983 | JGI IMG/M metagenome (GOLD analysis project Ga0214917, IMG submission 177983) | Freshwater microbial communities from Lake Lanier, Atlanta, Georgia, United States - LL_1208_BB | ecosystem: Environmental > Aquatic > Freshwater > Lake | place: USA: Georgia | collected...
TGCTCAGCCAGATTGAACTGGATGTTGTAATTTAGTGGATCCAGTTCTAAGGTTTTAAGGGCAGCATTCACTGCTTCTTGTGGCATATTGGACTGGGCATAAGCTAATACTTGTGATTGATACCCGACCCATGAACGTGGGTTTGCGGCCGTCGCCTCTTTAGCGATTTCTATTCCAGTTTGCGCATTGCCTTGTGAAAACAAATTTTGAATTGTTAGTGAAACATAATCTTGATCTTCTAGAAAAGGCTGGGCCGCTTTCTTAATGGCTTGACTTCTCGGTGCAAGGTCAGGGACTTGCTGAGCAATTCCAGGCAATTGAAGTGCGCGTCTAAGTTCAAGATCTTTTCTCACGATTGAACTCAATATCGGCGTGAGAGCTAGTACAAATATCAACCACCATGTTCCAAAACCGATGAAACTTGCTTTTCTATTGTTCTTAGTTTTCAGCGAAATCTTGCTCTTACTGGAAATGGGCTCAGACATTCCATTATGAATCCAATATGAAAGAACTAAACCAAGTAAAGCAAACCCTAAAATTGTGACCGAAAGTTGTGAGATTGAGATAAGAGACTGCAGGAAAAATGCAAAAAAGGAGACAAAAATAAAATCAAAATTTGTGAAACTTCTTGAATTCCTAAAATTCGCTTTTCGAAAGTAGGTGTACGCTGCTACACAAAATAAACCTAAATACATCACGACACCTAAGACTCCGAGATCGCTACCCCATTGGAGTGCAACATTATGCGCGTTAGTTGAAATGAGTCCAGGACCATATTTCTCGACAAACCATGTCTCCCTGTAAGTACGATAAAAATCTCCGTACCGATCTATACCCACACCGAATAAGGGGTGGTCGACGATAATACGAAGAGCTACTCGCCAATAATGCAGTCTTATTGAGAGAGTCTCTTGGAAAAGGAAACTCTTGAGTGGCCCTAGGTTGAAAACACCTAACGCTACGGGTAAAGCTAACAAGGTTACCAACGCAAGTAAATAGATCCTTTTCAAACCATGTGCCACATATCTAAAAATCGCAATCAGACTTAACGCGAATATTGCAGCCGCGATTGTCAGCACACCTTGAACCGACTTTGTGGCATAACTCATGTAGATTCCTGCAAGGACTAGGACTCCACTAAGCAGTCGCAGTAACACATTCTTTTCTATTGCAATAAACTTAAAATTCAGTACCACGAGAATCGCTAAGAGTGCAGCAGCAAAGTTAGGGTTTCCAGCCGTAACAAATATGTTGTTGTATGGGTTTGTCCAGGGGATTGGATCATTTCCAGAAAGTTGAATAACCCCATATGCAACTTCTAAAGCAAGCAAAAAAAAGGAGATTTGGAAAAAGCGACTAATTGTCATTAAATTGCTAAAACGAAAATAAATTACAGACAGAAGTAGAAGTGAAGTTTTAGCAAGCAATCCATTTGCCCTCGAAAAAGATCCAAAGAGTGTCAAAAAACTTGATAAATCATTAAAACCAGCGAGAAATATGGTTAAAAATATCATTCCAAACAACATGAGTTCGATAACGTGTGGTTTATGTCTGCTGATGAGATATCCACCGTGGACCACTAAAGCAAGAAATAGTGCAAACGTTCCAGTAGATGCCACGAAAGTTTTTGGATAATTGAAGGCATCCAAGGTTGAAGTCATAAAAAAAAGAACTCCGGAGATTACGACTAGATTTGCAATCGCCATAATCTGTTTACTTGAAGTGAATTGCATTTCTTGTCTCAAGTTCATAATCCCTTCTCCGAAACCACTTTAGCCTATTTTCAACGAAAAAGATCAGGCCCTCGGAAAATCCGAGGGCCTGATTTACTACCTAAGTGCTTAGAAGACCAAAGCTTACGCCTTTACCTTCTTAGCAATCTTGGCAACGGTGTTCGCCAAGGTTGTGATCTGAGCCTTCAAAGCCGCCATCAATGTGGCAACCTGAGTCGCAAGCTCTTCAACAGCAGCTGTCGCTGCGTCAGCAGCATCGCGTGCTTCTTCAGCAGCGACTGTAGCTGCATCCGCTGCTTCAGCAGCTAGATTTGCAGCATCAGTTGCGGCGTTAGCGGCATCAATAGCTTCTGCAGCAGCATCGGTCGCGGCTTCTGCAGCAGCTTGTACTGCTGATACGCCAGTTGAAGTAACTGTTACAGACAAGTCATCAACACGTGCAATTGGAGCAACGCCTTGGGTTGTTGTGGAAGTTGTCGCAAGAACTCCACCAGTTGTGGTGACGCGCAACGTACCTGTTCCAGCCTTATCAGCATAAACACCAATTACGAGCTTACCGGCGCTATCAGTTGTAGCTGTAGCACCTTGTGCGCCATTGTAAGAAACAATTCGCGCGTTAGCTCCTGTGTAAGTGACAGTCAAGGCTGCAGATGGAACTACGTTTCCATAGATATCTGTAGCAGTAACTGTGATTTCAGTTGTTTGATCTACAGTTGCAGCTGCAGCAGTAGAAGCAACCGAAAGTGCTCGCAACTTGCTCGATGTTGATTGGCAAGTGAAGCTAACGGTCTTAGTCAAAGTTCCAACTGTCCAAGTTACAGATTGTGCGCCTGACTTGTAGCAAGCTACACGGATGAATGCCTGACCACTTGAATTTGTGAAACCGCTTAGCTGTGTAAGTCCAGAAGCGTAGTTTAGACGCTCATAGAGTCCAGCAGACAGCGCAGCTGAGTAAGGAATACCAGCCATTACTGAACCAGTTTCAGTGGTAACAGTAATTGTCTCGCTGATAACCGTGTCAACCAAATTGTACGTACCAGCAGCAGCACCGACCGCATCAGTTACTTCATTACCCGTTGCAGTAATTGCACTTGGGGTGATGAATGCTGCGGTGGTGTAGTTGATGTTACGAGTGCTTGTCAAATTGGAAGTTGCGTTAGATGTACTTACATAGTATTGAACAGTTCCCGCACGATTCAGAGTCGTTAGACCTGAAGCTGCAAGAGTCAATGCATCAGTAAATGTGAAGCTTGCGTTTCCGTTAGCGTCAGTTGTCGCCGACACTAGATCAGAATAAGCGCCGTTTGCAGTTCTGTTGTGCTGAGCTCTCACTGTTGCACCAGACACAGGAGATCCGAATCCGTCTTTGACGGTCCAGGTTACTGTGTTTGTTGAACCAACAGCGGCCTTCATTGTATTTCCATCGAGATTGGTCACTACAGATCCCTCACCGGTGTTACCGCTTACGGTTGGTGATTTGTAGGTAACGGAGTAACTTACCGATTTTCCATTTGCCATTCCGAAGGTAATGTCGTAACCCTCACCTGGATTTGGCGCTGTTGCAGCCAAAGACAGATAAGAGAATTCAGTGTCAGTGGTGTAGTTCTTCGATCCTGCAGTAATACCTTTAGGAAGAATTACGCCTGTTCGCGCTGCAACTGTCGCAACAATCAAGCCACCAGAAGTCGACGAAGTCGTAATTCCGAAGCTCAAAGTCTTGCCAGTGACAGTGCTTACATACAAGTCAACCGCTGTTGGTGAAACAGAGGCATCACCTTGATCGAATTCTTTTGCAGCGCCATAAGAAGTGTTCTCGACACCAATTGTTGCGCTTGATGTATCCGCACGGTTATTTGCAGCCTGTCTTGCGGTACTCGTATTTGGAGTAATACGAGTGATCACAGCTGGATTTGCAGTGGTCAGTGTGAACGCACCAGACACAATACCTTCGAGGTTACCCTTACCGTGGATTCTGAAAGTTCTAGCCGTAGCCGAGCTATTGCCAACATAGAAATAGATCTTGCTATCCAATTGTGGAGTAACAGATCGATCGTTGACATAACCGGACAAACGCGTTCCGGGGTTTACATAGACAGCATTAGTGCTCGTGCTATCAACTGTAGAGACACCTGCAACTGTCAAAGTTTCAGCAATACGTGAGAAGCCAGCTGCAGCATCACCGGTTCGAATGTTAAATGATTCATTCGTCGTGAGGATTGTTGCTACTCCAGCTGCGTCCTTGATGGTTGCGGATACTAGTGTGGTTGTAACTGACGAGGAGTCTGCCGTTGCAGAGGTTGCATCCAAAGCAAACTGGGATGGTGCGCCGCCAAGCGTGACAGAAATAGTTCCTGAACGAATTAGATCGGAACTGACCGCAGCGCCTCCGCCAGTCATGGCGGTGGAGAGTGATCTTGTCTGTGCTGCGATGGTGTCAACCCACCAAGAGAATGTGTAGGTTCCCGCAGTGTATGTATCACCTTCAGAGGTGGAAGTACCACGAAGCTGAGCATATGCATAGCCACTTGCATTAAATCGAGTGACTGTTACTGAGTCACTTCGGAGCGCAAAGCCTGGCCCGCCTGCATCATCTGCATTGACTGTACCTGCGCCTGCTGGAGCACCAGTCAAGCGAGTGTGGAGATAGCAATCCGTTCCGCAAGCATTATCTGCTCCCGCGAAGGCGGCAGAAAAAGCTAGGAAATCGATACCGATATTCTCACGACCAACTGCAGAAGTCGTAATAGTGGTTCCATTCGACGCTCCATTGTACGCAGCGTTCGCAGATGGAATTACGGCAAGGACGCTAAATCCCAAAGAACTCACAACTACAAGCGCGATGCGCTTGAAGATTGTCTTTGTAGACATTTGTTTCCTTTCATTTGTCGTAAAGGAGACGTTCCCCTTCACGGCTGGCAAAGAGAAACTCTTTGCCTCGTGATGCAATGCACGTGCTACTGCACCACATTCCCCACCGTGTATCCGGACGCGGCGAGGAAAATTAATTCGGGAAGTTTTCATTACTTCCCTACCTTTTCAACTACATAAACAGCCTGAGACAAAATCTGAGTTTTTCCTGGGTTCAGTACAAGGCGGGTAATGACCTGCCTTGGCGCCTGAAGAAGATCCCGGCCAGATGCGGCTGCTGGGATCACAACGGGTGTTTCAATCTCGGATTCTACTTTAATGATCACCGTAACTAGGTAATTTCCGTTGATCAGGCGCTCAGAATCGAGATATGAGACGGAGGTCATGAGCGGGGACCAGGTTCCGGCCTTGCCGTAGGAGAGGGTGGGGATGTAATTGAAGCCTGAGGAGTCGGAGACGAGCTGCTGGGAGAGGAAGATGTTGGCAGCGCCCTTGTCGGTCTTGGCGACCTGGGAGAGGGTTAATTCGGTCTCCGAGAGAACTGGTTGGCGGTTGGTGATGTAGAGGCTTCCGAGTGCACCGGTCGAGTCAGTGACTGTGAATCCGGTTGGGACACCATTCTTATCTAGACCAGCAAAAGCGAAGTTTGAAGCCTTGGCGTTAACCGCAGCGGCCTTTGCCTTCGCAGCAGCATTGGCCGCGGCGCTAGCGGAAGGTGAAGCACTTGAGGTAGGGGCCGTCGTATCGATTGAACCTGCAACCTCGTTTGAGGAGACAGACTCGTCAGATGCGATGTTAGGAATATTTGAGTTGGAAGGCATCGAATTGAAGCCGAGGAAAGCAAAGAAAACAAGGATGAGAGAAAGCGCGGCCTTGCTGGATTTCTTAGCGACTTCAGCTGCTTTCTTGTAGGTAGTAGAAAGCATATCGAGAGCGGTAAGTCCACGCTCTTTATCAATAACAAGTTCGGACATCACGCGACGTAGAGATGTGCGTGCGCGAGAGACAGTGTGGCGGACTGCGGATTCCTTGATACCGAGTTCGGCAGCGATCTCTTCGGTGGAGCGACCTTCCATCTCCCACATAACAAGTGCAGCGCGCTCAGCAGGTGAGAGCATTGCAAGGGCCTGGCGGACGATCGCGGCATCATCCGCAGCTGCGATGACATCAGCGTGATCCTTGTTATCGACCCATGTGGCTTCAAGTTCTGCGGAGGCATCGTCGAGAACAACGAGGTTCGGACGGCGGCCTTCGATACGGAAGATATCGATGCAGAGGTTTTCGATGGTGCGGTGCATATAGCCAAGCGCGTGATCAGCCGATTCGAGCTCAGGGGCGGCGAGCATGACCTTGATCAGGGCGTCTTGGATTACTTCTTCAGCGCGAGCGCTGTCTTTCAGGATGCGTGAGGCGTGGGCAACGAGTTCGCTGCGGTGCACAGTGTAAAAAGCACCAAGCTCCGCGACGGTCCAGACTTTCAGACCTGCGGAGGCAGATTTCTTGCGTAATGCCACTTGTAGAGCCCCTTATTTGTATACCGGTTTTGTACTACAGAGTCGGCCGTCGCCGCTTCTACCCCCTACTACGAATTGAGTGGGAAATTGTCGCGGAGAGTGGACAAAACGGACAAATCAATTATTTTAGGAACCTGAGCCCCTTTCTAGGTGTGTGAATGCCTCCCATTGGAGACGAAAAAGGGCTTGATTGAATTCGTCGATAAAGTCGCGAACTTCCCTGCGCAGAAGGTACACCCAGCTTTCGGACATTCCTTGTGACATTTCATTTGCAAGGTCAATCAAACGTTCCCACGAGCCATCATTCAACCATTCAGGCAGCTTAAAAGGAAATTCAAATAATGGATCGGATGGATGCGGTATCGCCTGCAAAGGGACCGCGCCACAAATAATGCTCTCTAGCCATCGAAAAGTTGCTGCGGAGTAATTTCCCGGAGGGGAAATTACGAAGGCAGTTTCGTGCAAAATCTCAACGTAATCCCTTGCACTTTCCAACGTTGCATAGTTGGCCCCTAAAGTCCCGCCAAACCCAACGCGCTCAATGAGTTTGAAGCGACCTTCAGGGATATGCAGTTTTAGCCTGGTCAACGCGTATCTTCTCCAAGTTGTGCCTCTTTGACCAACAAACGAATACTGAATTTTCCGTTTTCTATTCGGGGCTTCAAAACTCAAAAGCGATGATGTGCTAGATAAGTGAGGGTATTTTTCTCGAAAAGCTACGGCAAATAGATTTGTGTAACCGGGAATGAAATTTAAATTAATCTTCTTGCGCTTCTTGTGAAGATTAAATACATATGATTGACGTATGACCAACACAATAATTTTAAGAGTCTCGAAAATTAGATCGGAAATCCTAAATTTACTTGGTAAATAATTAGATATAGCCCTTATGATATTTCCAATACTTTCAATACGAAAACGATTAACTGGGTAAGGCCTAATAACTCCAATCACAGATTCAAATCTTAGAACTGCTCGATTTAGTCGAGGGTTCCATGTCTCATCGCCATAAATTAATACCCAAACCGAATCCTTTGGTAAATTTCTTAGTATCTTCGTTTCTTCAAGAGAATTGCCTACCGCTAAAACAAAAATTTCCTGCAAGTCTTTTGATTCTTTGAAAACGTATCTCGTAAGCTCTTCTGGCGACTTGTGAAGCCAACCCATTTCGTCACTTAAAAATAAGAATTCATGCTTTGAAAAATAGAACGTATTTGGGGTTTTCCATTTATTCATGTGCAAATTCTCGTCCTCGATTTCTAACACATTATCTTAGTGCGCCATAAATGCTTGGTAGTTTTATCATTTTTAGTATTCATGATTCTTATACCAATTTATGGTGCTTCTAAGTCCATCACTCAATGGTATTTGATTCAAATCTCCAGTAATTGACTTTAGAAATGCTAGATTGGGTACTCTGCGACTCACACTTCCTCGAGGTGCATCAAGTCTTTGAAAATCTCTATCGCCAAGATTCATCAAAGCGAGGATGATTCTAGCTACTTCTTGGATCTCCATCTCTTCTTCGGAGCCTAAATTTACAATTCGATTTTCCGTTATTGAATTTGTCGTTACTTGAATTGTTTGGTCTACCGCATCAGAAATGTACGTAAAGCTTCTTGTTTGGTTTGGTCCATAAACTTTATATTCTTGCCTAAGGACTCGTGAGATGTAATCAGGTATAAAATGGTGCTTACCCATTCTCGGTCCATATACGTTATGAAATCTTCCTATCGTCCACTTAAAGCCAAATTGCTTTCCCGCATTAATCAATGCACTTTCTACAGCGATTTTCCCTGCGGCATAGGACCATCGTTCGTTCCCAACGTCATCTATTCCTACGACTGTATTTTCAGAGGTTGGTATTTTGCTAAATCCAAGTTCCGTCATCGACGCATAAACTTCACTCGTGCTAGCGAGAAAAAAACGACGAGGCAACGAATTGGAATCCCGAATTGCTCGAATTAATTCAAAAGTTGGTGTGACAATAGACTCTATAACTGTGAAAGGTTGCGAATAGAAATTATCAGTTCCATTAATTGTCGCAAGATGATAAATATAGTCAAACGAATTTCGAAATAGCGAAGAAAGATCCACATTCTCAATTGAGTCTTCAATCCAAGTAACGGCTTTTTTGCGGCGAATTTCTTCAATGCAATCGTCAGCGGGTATCCGAGAAAAGTTGTCTATGCAAACAACTTTGCAATCCATGTCCAGTAGACGCCGGGTTAGATGATAGCCTATGAACCCACCTGCACCGGTTACAAGTATTTTTGTCAGACGCCACCTCCGTTTCCAAATGCGTAATAAAAATCATGAGTTAATTCATTTTCAGAAAAGTTGGCCCAGCTATCAATTACTACGGTTTGTGGATATTGGATAATGCATTCTCTTAATTTTTCTTTTGTCTGAGGTGTAAGTTTATGCCAAATTGTGACAATTTTGCAATCTAAAAATACTTGCTCCATCATCGTCAAATGTTTGATAAGAGATTCACCGCTTTTGTTTAAAACCATACCTTGATTTACATAATTCGAGTCCCAACAGAAGAATTGAATGTTTGTGTCTAAAGTTTTTAGTTTTGACATGTAGCTTATTGTAGGAGAATCTCGCAAATCATCTGTTGGTGGAAAACTCTTGAATGTGAGACCAATTACGCCAATATTAATCGAAAGATTGCTATTACTAGCAATAAAGTCTCTGGATTTTTGGATGGACCATTCCACTACACTTTCATTAATCCGCCGTGCGGTATCGAAAAGGCTTCCTGTTTTTTCTCGACGACTTGATGAACTTGCAAGAGAAATTCCGTCCTTAACAAGACATGGACCACCCACAGGACCAGGAGTGGCCGCTCTAAATCTTGGATAATCTACTGCGGCAATGTTTAAGGCTTTTCTTGCGTTTACTCCTAGATCTTCTCCGATTAGAGCCACTTCATTGGCAAATGCAAAGTAAAGATCACGCCAAGCATTACATGCCAATTTTGCAAGCTCAGCAATTTCAAATGAATCAGTAAACAGTAACTGAACTCCTAATTTGCTAAATAGCGTTTCAGCCATTTCTTTTGAAGTTTGAGTTTCCACACCAATTATCTGGGGAAGTTTGTATAGTTCCGACAAAGCAAATCCTTCAATAGTTCTCTCTGGACACATAGCGACTTCTCCCGAATGTCCCAGCTCCAATAAAATTCTCTGTAATTTCCGAGAAGTACCTAATCCAACTGTGCTCCGAAGGCATACTAGTGTGTCTGGATTGACTAGCTTTCCAATATCAAGAATAACTTTCTCGATTTGAGAAGTGTCAAAACTTTTATCCAGAAGGGGAGTTCCCACTGTTATAACACAATGCGAAATTTCCGTTAAATCACTTAAACGGTCAGTAACTTTTAAGTTTCCATTTTCGACAACACCTCTCAGAGACAACTCAAAGCCTTCTTCATAGAATGGAGGTTTGCCCGATGCAATCATTTGAATCTTTGACAAATCTATGTCAAGTCCAATAACTTTCACATTTCTCTCAGCTAAAGCCACAGCCAGTGTTAAACCGACATATCCCATCCCGATAATTCCGACTATCATGAATTACACCCCCGTTCGAGTTATGCGCGTACAAATACGGCTTTCGACAACACGATCTAATGATAACCTTTGGCAAGACTAATCGGCCAAGTTAGGAATTAGGTTTTGAGAATTCGAATGTTGATACATAGATTTGTGCACCGGGTTTATGCTCGTCTTTTAAGGCATTCTCTGTCACAAACCAGCCTCATTGGGCTTCGCATACTGGACCGATTTAGATTTCCTGAATATAGAGTGCCGAGAATAGATTTAAAGAAATTGGGCCTTCAGAAGGAGCTCATTGAAAAGGAAGTTTTCTTAGCATTTGACTCATCGACAGTACCCCGATTTCTATTGGAAAATCCATTTAGAAATCAAGATTTCTCTAGACTCAAAATCGCAATACTAATAAATGAAAATGAAAACAAGTTATTGATTGATGTTTTTCAAGAACTTCGTAAGAGTGCAATTGACGTAGGGCACGAGTGCGAAATTTTCAACTTTTCAAGCAAATTTAGAGAAGCTTCCAGAGTGCAAGCCGGAGCCATTAATCCTAATCTCGAACTATTGGACTTTAATCCTGATTTAGTTTTCATTGAAGCGCACAACTACCCTAATGATGTCGTTTTGTCTAATGGCATTGAGCTTGGAAATTTAAAAACTAGATTAGGTTTTAAATTGTTTGTAGTTGCCATTGATCTTTGGCGTCATTTTGATGTGAACTTTATCGATTTATGGGAGCGTCATTATGACTTTTTAGTTCATCTAGATAACGAGAGTATAAGAGAATTTGGTATTAAGCACGAATTCTGGTGGCCATATTTTTCACATCCACTAACGCCTAAAGAAGTATCTAAAGACGCAAAGCTTGTTCGTTTTTCAGGAAACTTGAAGTTCCCCGATAGACGACACTTCCTTTATACTTGTTCTTCCATATCAAAGAAGTTAAAGATTCCGTTCTTAATAGAAGGACTTCAATATACTTCCAGTGAGTGGCGACCCAGAAGTGATTACTTAAAAGATTTAGCAAACAGCTTGGCTTGCTTGAATCTAACAGTGAAGAAGAAGGATTTTTCTCTAATAACTTTTAGGACATTAGATGCGTTAGTTGCTGGATGTGCATTGATACAGCAAGAAAGTGAGCATTCTCGCCCACTTCGAGATTTCCTTGTACCTTATAAGCATTATTTACCTTTCACAGATATCACTGAATTGCAGGCCTTGTTTCTTCTAATAAAAGAAAAGCCTGACTTGATTCGGCAAATAGCTCTATCTGGACAGCAATTCTATGCAGAACAATATTCTAATCGATACCTTTGGTCATTAATTTCCGCCAAGATTAATAACTGAATTTGATTCTTAACTGGCGTATTTTTTTTCTTATTTCTTCAAGCTCTCTTTTACTAAAATTGGAATTCAAAAGCCACCAATCCTCATATTTCCCAAAATCCTTCGCGCATATATCTTTTGCTACTCTTGAATATCCTTTACTGCGCAGCAGCACTCCGGACGCGAACTGCACCAAATAACCTGATCGGTATTTATCGTGTTCAAATGTTAAACATGCGAACATAACCCCATCGCCAATGATCTTCTTCAAAGCAAAGTATGATTGATAAGCTGGATCAATATCTACGCTTAAGTAATCAAAAATGGGCTCCACGCTTAGCTCTTTACACAAGATCTTATAGTCAATTTTCGTTGCATCCGATTGGATCACCAAATTTTCTCTCATCTCACGAAATTTGTGTACCATCAGCGGGTCAAGGTCGAGACTTACACCAGTCCAATTGAATTTTCTCTCAAGAACGTATGTATTTGAAATTCTATCCGGCCAGGCACTGCCAATTTCAAGATATCTTCCCGAATTCATGCCTGCGAAGACTATCTGAACAAATACATCCTGACCGCTTTGAGAATTTGTCCAAAAAGTCTCATGACCTAACTTAACTTCTCTAATCTGAATTTGCTCTATTCGCCTATCTTGATCCGATTTGAAGCTTTGGCTTTCCAGTTTGAGTACTCTTCTTCGAATAATTGAACCTATTCGCCTGCTTCTTTTTTTTAACAACCACGATTTTCTTTCCTCATTCTGTCGCCTCAGAATCAAGTTCTCAAGTAAATGTTGGAACCTCACGGAGAACACCTTATACTCACGGAAGCACTCGTTTTCTTTGCCATATACTGTGAAGCTAAAATGGCAACTAAACTTGCTAGTAGAAATAAAATAAAAACATTTCTTACAAGGGACAAGGTTATATGAATCCCAGCGTAGGTAGCGAAAAGCAAAGAAAGATTCAGTGCTAGGTATTCAATGGAGTTACGGAAGACCCGGGTTAATAAAGGAATAAAAACTAAGGTTGCTGTAAGTCTATAAGGGTAATTGGTTGATACTAACCAAGTTGTGAAGAAAAGGATAAATGCCGCTTGAAATAAAATTAAATCACTTTGTTCAAGTTTGACAATTCGTGCCTCTTTCGTATACAAATTAAAGAATAGAAGGCACAAAAATAGAAAGAAGGTAATCCCCACAAGAGCAATCCATATTGAACTGCCGAATGTTGGATTTGCTGAACCTGAGAAAAGTCCCAGCAGAACTTTGAAACCGTAAGTAGCAGCATAACCAAAGTCGAAAGAATCGAGATTCGCAGCACGGATATCCTTATAAATTATAGGGAGTGCAATTACCGAAAAAATGAGATAGACCAACGCTTCCTTTTTTGGTCTCCGAATGAAGAAAAAATAAATTAATGGAGCCGTATAATATTTGGTCAAAGTGAAAGCGAGCAAGAATCCAAACGTCAGCAGTCTAATCAAACCTTTCATTCGGTCTAATCTAGAAATGAGGATTACTAAAGGCAGGGTCAAAATATCAATATTCATTCTCTCAACAATCAGCAACGATGTGCCCGTAAAAGCGAAAGCCATATAGAGTTTTAATTCTAAATCTGATCTACAAGTTGAAATAATCCAATACATTAAAGAGGCAAATAGAAAAACCGCAATGTATTTGGTATTTGATTCAACAAAAATTCCCATATTTGGAATTCTTAGAATAAATGATCCGTAAGTCCATCGCCAACCAAGGCATGGTTCACGCGTCGCATCACATTGTATTTGAAATGAATCACCGACGGCATTCACGGTATTCATAGCTGCCAGGGTACCTCTTAAGTCTACAAAATTCGGCATGAGATGCCCAACACCAAAGAAATAGAAATATCTTGAAACAAATGTCGATAAATTTGAATAATCTAAAATTGACGGTACGAATGTGAAAGTTGACCACAAACAAATAAGCAAGATTCTAAATTTAATACTTTTGGGTTTTTTTGTTGCGTGAATGACTCGATTCATATAGAAATATGTGACAAGAGAGAGAAATACCGTGAATAGGAAAAATACAGCAAGGAATAGAATTTTCTCATAGGTTTGATTGAATTGAGTTGATTCTTGAGCTTCAATAACTTTTACGGCTCCGCCAAAATATATAGCTACACAGGTGAAAAAGCTAAGCGAGTGTAATTGAAATATTCGACACATCTGCGCTACCTTGGGATTGTAACCTTTTCCTGCGTTGTTCATGGTGTTAATCTTAGAGTATGACGCGATCTTCTGTCCTGGTTGTCATTCCGACTTACAATGAATTAACCAATATTGAGCTACTGATCACTAGGATAATAAACAGTTTCAGAAGCTTGGATTTCTTGTTTATTGATGATTCATCACCTGACGGAACTGCGTTACTTATTGAAAAAGCTAAGCAGGAAAATCCCAGAATAAATTTGATTGTTCGTCCAGAAAAGTTGGGTGTTGCTTCAGCTTTTATCCAAGGTTTAAATTTCGCCCTGGAAAATTCTTATAATTGGGTTGCTTGCATGGACGCAGACCATTCTCACAGATTGGAGGATCTTGATGAAATGCTTAGTCACCTCTATATTGACTCGCGGAATATTGACCTCTTGATTGGTAGTCGATATGTGTCTGGAGGAAAAGTACTTGAGATTCCTTGGGGACGACAACTGATGTCAAAACTGGGTAACGCCTTTTCGAGATTTTGCCTCGGTACCAATATTAGAGATACCACTGGAGGTTTCCGAGTTTATCGAGTAGATGCATTACGCGGGATTAATTTATCGGACCTCTCAACTCATGGATACGGTTTTCAGTTACAACTTCTCCGTAGATTCCAAGTTTTAAAACTTGAGATATTTGAGTTTCCAATTGAATTCAATCCACGATTTAGCGGAAAAAGTAAATTGAGAATGAAGATAGTAGTTGAAGTATTTGTTGTCTGTCTCGTAATTTATTTTAAACGAAAATTGACAATTCTGAAGAGATAATTTTAAGGAGTGCGGAAATGGGAAAACGCGAACTGTCGAAAGAGTACGGAGACCAAAATATTTATTATGACAAGTACTATTCCGAAGTCATTGGCAACAATTCTCGCGGTTTAGCCAAATGGTTTAGTTCTTATCCGCATAGGCTGATTGAAGCGCCCTTCAAGAACAACTTGGGAATGAAGATTCTTGAAGTTGGTAGCGGAGAAAATGAACACATTCAGTTTGTAAAATCAGACTTTTGCGAGTACATCTCTTTAGACAAAAATCCTCCAAAAAATACAAACTTGTTGCCAAATGCTTATTTTAAGCTAGGAAATGCCGAATCACTTTCGTTCAATGATTGTTATTTTGATCGATTTATTATGACTTGCGTGCTCTTGCACCTAAACGATCCAGAACAAGCGCTGCTCGAGGCTCGTAGGGTGACAAAAATAGGCGGGAGGTTATCATTCTATGTACCTCCTGAACCTTCTTTGCTTCTGAGCATTTTTCGTGAACTATTCCCGAAGAGACGAGCAAAAGCACTTGGTTTTGAAGGATATGACTTGTTCATTGCAAGAGACCACATTAATTACTTCAAAGGAATACGGGAAATACTTTTGGAGGTATTTAAGAAAGATGTTGTCAAGATAATTTATCGACCGTTTCCACTACGCACTTGGTACCTAAATGCTGTTGTTGTATTTCAAATCACTAAGACATAACAAGGATATTTAGGTAATCAAGATGTGTTCAGCAATTATTAACTAATCGACAAAGATTTTTGATTCTGGATATTTCTAAATCCGGATAATTACCGATATACCACCCGAAATGGTGAACAAAATCGGCATTCGGAAATTGTTCAGGATGTAAGTTCATGTTTAATCTCTTTATATAAGGCTGTCGTATCTGGTTTCCACCTCCAGATAGACCTCTTCTAAACTCGATTCCGTTTTCTCTCAATACATTTTCAACTTTATCTCTAAGGGTTAAATCTGGATTTCTAAGAACTAATATTAGTGCATAATTCGAGCATCCTTCAGTGAAAAAATCTACTTTAAATCTATTAGGATCAAGTTCCGCAAGAAATTCATCAAAATTCCTATTTCTACGTTCAATGTTCGAATCAAGTCGAGGTAGCTGTGAAATTCCAACTACTGCTCCGAGTTCAGTTGGACGCATGTTGTGAGCAGCTACGTAAAATATAAAATCTGGATTTAAATCTGGATTCTCTTCAATCACCCTTAATCTAAACTCATCATTTTTTACTTCCCTAGTCATACCGTGCGATCTAAACATTCTTGCAAAATTATAAACTTCTTCTGAGTTTGTGCAGATCATTCCACCTTCAATAGTTGTCATATGGTGAGCATAATAAAAAGAGAAATTGGACATTAGTCCGAAAGTTCCCAGCTTTTGATTTTTCCATTTGGCACCATGAGATTCACAAACATCTTCAATTATCGGAATACCTTCGTCAATGCTTATGTCTCTTATTTCTTGATCCATCCCATTTAGGCCAAGAATATGGGTGAGAAAGATTGCTTTCGTATTCTTGTTTATCTTTTTTTTAATTTCTTTCGAATCCAGTCCCAATGAGCACGAATTGATATCTACAAATACTGGTGTGAGTTTTGCATGTATTATTGAAGAAATATCCGAGACCCAGGTTAAAGGTGGAACTATGACTTCTCCTTCACCAAACATTTGACGGACAATATGCATTGAAATATCATTTGCAGACGCTCCTGAATTAACAAAAACCGAATAGCTTACGCCGAGCCAATCTGACCATCTTTTCTCAAATTCCTCAACTTTTTTTCCATGAGTAAGTCGGTTATCGTCATGCAAAAAATCTATGAGTGCATTCCGATCCTCCGACGTTATATTGTTTGACATCAGTGGCCAAACCACGTCCCGACCTGACTCACTCATAATCCAAGTATCTCAGTTATTTCTCTCCTGTCAAAAATCCTTAATTAAGTGATTGAAACGGTCGTTGTGTATTTAAGCCCAATTCTCCACCGACTGCGATCCCGAGAATTCTATCCTGAATGGAACTTCAATCAAATTTCTAAACCTTGCCATAATCTTGTCCCTATTAGAAGGAGTTACAAGGAGGAGCATGAAACCTCCTCCTCCTGCACCCAAAATCTTCCCTGCAAGCGCTCCCTCTTTGATACAGGCAGAATATAAGTCATCGATTTTACTTGTCGATGAAAGAGGGTTCATCCTTTTTTTGAGGTTCCACGCCTCTTCTAATAACTCTGCAATTTCCCCCACATCACTTTCATCCTCAATTAACTTTAGTGCTTTTTGAGTTAATTCATTTGTTTCATAAAAGTATGGCAACTTCGATTCGATATTCGAAGTTAAACCCGCAGATATATGGCTACTTATTCTCTCTTCTCCCGTGAAGAAAAGAAGGAAATGGCTTTCAAGATATCTTATGTATCTTTCCGACACCTTAATTGGTTTACAGATCCAATCCTTACGGGAGATAAAACTAATATAGTTGAATCCGCCCATAGCTGTCGCAATTTGGTCCTGACTCCCTACCTCTTCCTTTAGATGAAACTGTTCAAATGAAATTGCCTCTTTAGCAATGTTTTCTTGCGTAGGTCGAAGTCCTTTCAACCTCCATAAAGTATGAATCAAACCCACTGCAAATGCAGAACTAGATCCTATTCCACTCCGCGCAGGCAAGTCACCATGATGATGGATTTCGATTGGGGAATCAGCGTAAAGTCTGATTCCCTCACGAAACGCTGGATGTTTTATTTCATCAACGTCGTAAACAGTCTCAGTGTTTGAATACACAACTCGATACTTATGTTGGAAGAATGGTGGTAATTCCCTCGCTGTTAGGTAGCAATATTTATCAATTGAAAAAGAAACAACGCCCCCTTTGTCAATTGAAAGCCATTGGGGGAAATCCGTTCCGCCGCCAAATAGTGAAACTCTGTACGGAGTTCTAGTGATAATCATACGTTTGAAAATAAAGGTCGCTTGAAGAAAGGTATAGCCTTGCTAATTTCTTGTATTCCGTCATCGATTGAAAATTCTGGAACGTATCCTCGGCTCTCTAGTTTTCTATTTGAAACTCTATAGTTTCGCTTATCGGGATCCGTTCCGGTTTGAGACTCAAGAATCACCAACTCAGGTAAGTGACCCTTGATTTTTTGAGCTAGCTCAAGTTTGGTTAGATTAGCATCACTTAAGCCAACATTAAATATTTCACCTTTGAAACTACTAGGGTCCTCTAGAGCTAAATCAAATGCTGAAATAACATCTTTGACGTGAATATAGTTACGAACAAAACTGCTTTCAAAGAGAGTCAGATACTTGTCCGTGAAGGCCCGGTAGACAAAGTTATTCACCAACAAATCTAATCTCATTCTGTTGGATACCCCAAAAACCGTTGCTAATCTGAAACTTACTGCATTGTTCAATTCCATCAAATTCTCTTCTAACTTAACTTTGTCTTTCGCATACTTTGAGATTGGACTCAGCGGAGATTTTTCGTCGCACTCAACTAAACCTTCGGTGGTTCCGTATGCACTGTTTGTTGTTGGCATAATTATGCTTTGATTCTTAGAAATTAAGCGGAACATTTCAAGAGGCGCAAGCAAATTTACCTCCGTGGCCAGCTTTTCATCTTTGGCGCAAGCAGGAGCTCCAACTATACCTGCCAATGGAACAATTACGTCGCAGTCTGCTAAGAGAGACTTCAAGAGACTGATATCCCTTATATCACCATGGAAGAAATCGAAATTTCTAGAACCCGACAAGTGTGCAAGAGAACTTTGCCCATACATTAAGTTATCAAGAACCTTGACTTGGAGGCCTTTACTTAAAAAGAACTCAGTCATAACCGAACCTATATAACCTGCACCGCCAGTAATCAGAATTCGCATAAATCTCCTGTTTGATAGGGTTAATCACGGGAAAAATTATCAAGTAAAGGGGTCGTTGCCAACTATCACCGCCTAAACTATTGAAATTTTGGCTTGTAATGGTAATTTGTAGCAACTTGTAGATTTCGATTGGCTTTGTCCGTGAGTTACGTTGGATTACTTTTAGTAGATGTAGGAGACTTTGTCACATGTCTAATGAGTTGGAAATTTCCTGCAGACGAGCAAGCCTTTCAAACTTCCTGATTGGTTTGCGTTGTTCAGGATCTCACCTTTCGTCATCACTAAGTTGTGTCGAGCTGCTGACTGCACTTCTGTATTACCAAAAAAGTTGGGATTGTGACATTATCATAAGTAAAGGTCATGGTGCACTTGCTTGGTATTGCGCTCTTTGCGAAATGGACTATTTGAGTTACGAAGATTTATTAAATTTTTCTGATGTCAATTCCCCTTTAAGTATTCATGTGTCCCGTCAAGTTTCCGAAAATACTCCTTTATCAAGTGGCAGCTTAGGTCATGGTCTCTCTTTTGCCGCAGGAATTGCTCTAGGAAAGTACTTGAAGAATCCATCAAAAATAAGTCCCACTTTCGTACTAATCGGTGATGGAGAATCTAATGAGGGAAGCATTTGGGAAGCAGCCCTTTTCGCAGGTACAAGGCAGTTAAATGGACTTGTGTGTATTGCCGACTACAACAAGGTTCAAGCCGTCGGTAACTTTGCAGAGATAAACGGAAGACAATCTTTAGAGGAGAAATTTAAAGCTTTCGATTGGAATTGTTCTTGGGTTAATGCCCACAATCCAACGAATATTCTAAAAACGCTCAATAGTCTAGATTTTTCGCGACCTAACTTCATCTTGAGTGAAACTTTACCCTCTGCTCCGTTTTATGAATATCAGAATGATGTCAAGTGGCACTACGCTAAACCCACTCATGAGGATTTTGAGAAGATGTATTCCAAATTTGGCACGGACTCAAATCTAAATGATCTATTCGAGGTACTAATGTGAGAAAAGCACTCTCTGAGGAACTTTGCCGACTAGCTAGCTTAGACTCACGTCTAATTTTCATTACCGGAGATCTCGGTTTTCAAGTTTTTGATCAATTTAAAGCAAATTACCCAAAAAGATTCCTTAACGTAGGAATCGCAGAGGCTGGCGCGATCGGAGTTGCGGCTGGCCTCTCAATAAATGGTTTCAAACCTGTTGTATACTCTATTGCATCATTCTTGACTTCGAGAGCGTTTGAACAAATAAGGTTTTTTTCGGCTCAAAATAGTTGCCCGCTCATATTAGTAGGTGCGGGCAGCGGATTCAATTATGGAAATAGCGGACCTACACATCACGCATTGGACGATATAGGACTGGCCTCTCTCATCCCCGATATCGAAATATTCACCCCAATAGGGCCAAAAGAGACGAAGGATTCTCTAAGAGAAGCTTTTAATTCAACTAAATCGGCCTACATACAAATCGGTAAATACGGAGAACTTGATTTGCAAATTTCTCTGAATACCGGAAATAGTATTTGCGGACTAATTGCTTACGGTTCGTCTGCTCGAATATTAAATCAATATCCTGATTATGATAACGTCTTCGGCCATTATTGTGATACCTTCTTCTTTCGCAAAGTTAGCGATATTGATTCTTCAGAATTCACTCAATTCATCAATAATCACTCTGAATTGATTCTTGTGGAAGATCAGTTTGAAAAAAGTGGACTTTCGCTGGAAATTTTGAACACAGTAGCGAAATTGGGATTACCCGCTACAAGGTTTACAAGATTCGGTCCATCGCATGAGTTCATCCACTTAAACTTCACAGAAGAACAGTTTAGGGACTATTACAAATATTCTGCCCAACACTTGTTGGATTATTTTCGGAGAAATTTTGAGAAATAATAAACTTGCACTCCGTATTTTGAGCCCCCTTCGCGGTGCAAGGTTTAAATTCCGTAATTTTGCATTTTCTTTCATTTGTAATCGACTTAATGGCCACGTTTCTTACCCATTTTTCATGGAGTTATTTCTTCCTAACAATTCTATTTTTAACAAAAAAACAACTTTGTTTCCTTTGAAAACCAAACGTAACTCTTTCTTGATTGAAAAATCATTTCAGGGCAATCTATTACCCACTTATTCGTCAGATATTTATCCAGTGAAAGAGAGCTCAACTCTACATGGCGACATTGGATTTCTATTTGTTGCCCCGAGATTTCTTGGAGTTTCTCCAAATCTTGACATGATGATTGTTGAACGTGCGCTTAAGGAAAGTGGTTTTGTGACCGATTGGCAAGAGCTTGGAAGTTGCCAAGATGTGAATCTCAAGAAATCCAAAAATAAGGTTCAAGAGTTATTAGATCTTGGAGTGCAACGCATTATAGTCTTAGTTGACATACTTGCGGCACCTGAAGTCTCAGAATGCTACAGAAGTATTGACAATCTTTGTAACAATCTCAAAAATTTATTTGATTTGAACGTTGTAGCATTAGTTGGCGATATCTGGCGAGACAAGGATTCTGATGGCATCAAGCGAGCAATCAAGTTCGTGGACTTATTTGTCCACAATGACCTTAGAGCAGCCGCTTGGTATCCACCATTAATTCGAGAAGTCATGGCTTTTTTTCCTTACGCCGGTCTCGATAGTAATCTATTTAGTCCATCAATACTGAAGGATGGGAAGCTTCACTTCTCAGGACAGATCAGAGATGCCGACAGGCGTGTATGGCTGCGTCGTACACTTGCCTACGCCAAGTCGGTGGATTTAGATCTCAAATTTAATGTTTGGAGTACTACTAGTCAAAGTAGTTACCGTCCCCTTTCGCAGTATGCAACCGAACTCAACGCTGCTTCAGCTTGCCTTAGTTTGTCACGAAGGGGACTAGATCATTGGATTCTGACCGCCAGAGCACATCAAGCAATTCGCTCTGAATGTCTCATACTGCAAGAGGTAAATGAAACCTTTGACCCCTGGAATAACATCCTCATTCCATTTGAACACTACATTCCATTTCATAATCAGCAAACCCTTAGAAATGCGATTGTCTTCATGCGTACCAATCCTGAATTGAGTAGTCAGATGGCTGCAAAAGCCCGCCAAGAGTATTCGAATCTTTTCACTGTTCATAAATTTGTGCAATTGTTAGCAAATAAGTAATGAATTATCTCTTTAATAAAGGACGTAAAATCTCTACAAGACTTCATTACATCTATAAAATGAGCCTACTTTTCTCAAACAATTTATATGTCAGACTTATCAGAGTTCCTCGAAGATTACGAATAAGATTTGGGAGACCACATCAAACTAGAGAAGTGCCTTCGTTTATAACCGGAAGCCACTTAAAATACTCACTTGCTGATCAAGGAATTTTCGATTTCAAACTTCTGAGCAGAGCAGTTTTTTTTGTTCAAGAATTTGTAAACAATGACCTAAAGAGGATTGAAAATGATTTGAAGTTTAATTTTGATTTTTGTATGACTTCCCTGGGGATCAAGCCTCTTCATTATTGGCCCAAACGCGAAATTTTGAATGGAAATATTTACCAAAAAACTCTTTTAGAAGAATTTGAAGAATTTTTGCAAATTAATTGTCCAGAGATTATTTTCATCGATGCAAATTTTCGTGCTCACCAAAAGACCTTCTCTTCTCAATCCTTTTCTAAATTAAAGGAAAAGTATGGTTTTAAAATCGCACTTGTTGTTCCTGATTTCAAGCCAAAAAATATAGAATATTGGTCTGACATATCAGATGTAATAGTGATGACTTTACCTCTAAATGTTCCACAAATTTCGAATGTTCAAGTCAATAAAATTGTTTGTATTCCGTTTCTTCCAATAAATTTGGATTTGACTCCTAGTTCTTGGGAATCGCGCCATTTGGACTTCTTCTTCTCTGGAACAAGAAATAAGGAGCGAGATCTCTTTGTAAATCGAATCAGAAGACTACCTATTACAGCAAATATAAATTTCCATAATAGATCAGCGAATTTGGCAACAAGTTATGGAGATTACATAAAGGAGTTAGGGAATTCAAAATCTACTTTTTCTAATGGTTTTATCTCTAGCAAACTGAATTTTATCTCCGCACGTTTTTGTGAGGCAATTTTAACCGGTACATTTTGTTTCTATGAATATTGTCCGAATCTTGAATTATTCTTTCTGCCAAACGTCCATTTCAAACCAGTTAAGACGGCTGCAGATCTCTACTTTGGAATTCTTGATTTGAAGAAAAATGAACGCGCTTACGAATCTTTGGCTCGCGATGCCTTCGATTTCGCTAATTTTCATTATAATTATAGAGCTATGTACTCTAGAATTTTCGAAGTTGCATTTCGACCCTAGTCCATTTAAAGGAGCGCAATGAGAGTAATAACTGGAAGCGGTGGCCCATTAGGTCATGCAATGCAGAAGGTTTTGGACAAGCCCAATTCTTGCTTCATGAATAGTCAGATGGCCGACTTGACAAATACAGAGCAAACTTATGAATATCTCAGACTTCTAAGCGAAAGCTACGAAATCAATTCTGTTATTCATCTTGCGGCGAGAAGCGGTGGTGGGCATCGCAGTCTAAACGAGTCAGCTTCTATGTTTAGAGATAATATGCTCATGACTCTCAATCTCTTGGACGCTTGCCAGAGACTTGATATTAAGAACATTATTCTAGTTTCGTCTATCGCCGCCTACCCTTCGAGTGTTTTGAATCCATCAGAAGCGAACATTCATAACGGCCCAATAGACAGCAATGATTTTTCTTACGGTTATGCCAAAAGAATGATGGAACCCATAATGCGCGCTTATAACTCCCAATATGGCCTGTCGATAAAGACTGTTGTAGTGAACGGTATCTTAGGACCTCATATGAACTTTGATGACAATACGAGCATCCTCCCGGCAGCGCTAATCAAAAGATTCAATTCTGAAAGAAATCTCGACTCTCCACTTCTTGTGTGGGGAGACGGTACACCAATTCGTCAATACACTTTCTCCCGCGATCTTGCTCGAATTCTGCTTTGGTGTGAATCTTTCCAAAGTCCAAATACGTTATTGAACATCGGGTCTAACGAAAGTATTTCCGTCAGAAATCTGGCTGAATTAATTTGTCAACATTTAGGAATCTCAAAACAGCGGCTTGAGTTCGATGCCACTAAAGGCAATGGCAGGAAAGTGCAAATGATGAGTAACCAAGCTTTTGTCGGACAAAGTCAATTTAAATACACGACGATTTCGGATTCACTCAAAGAGACAATTAATTGGTATGTTGCTGAAAACAGATAGTGCCAATGTAACGCAATCGAACATAGGTTTAGGTTGCTGGCAATTAGGTTCAACCTCTTACGGGCCGGTGGTAGATTCAGAGGCTAAATCGATAATTTCCCTTGCACTGAGCAGCAACATTCAACTTTTTGACACTTCCCCTACTTATGGGAATGGACTTAGCGAGACAAGACTTGGACTCTACTTACCAAAGGAAGGCGATTTTTTTGTAGCAACGAAGGTTGGAATGTTGCCCCATGACAACACCCATATTATATACGATTTCTCTTTTCAAGGAATGTGTGAATCTCTGTATGCTTCAAAAGAGCGACTTCAGGTTGAGTATTTTGACTTAGTTCAACTTCATTCACCCAGCAGTGATGTTATTCAACAGTCAGGATTGGCAGAAAAACTTGGTAAAGTCTCGGAAGCACTACAAGTTCGACGTTGGGGGATTTCTCTGAAATCCCCTATTGACATTCCATTAGCAGTGAAAGTCTATGACTGGTATTCCATCCAGTTCAATTTTTCATTGATGGATCAAAGAATCTTGAGTTTTCGTCAATTACTCGAAAATCGTCAATTTAAAACCATCGCGCGCACTCCATTCAATTTCGGTTTTCTTACTCGAGATTTTGAATTGGATTCAGCACTTAAGATTCCGGGACACCAGTTAGCAAATTGGAATTCAGAGCAACTAAATTCATGGAGCATAAGTGCAGATAAATTCAAAAGCGTTGCGATGAAATATGGCATTCATCTAGATCAATTAGCCCTACGATTCATTCTAGATATTGGTCTAATCGACTTCGTGATTCCGGGCGCGACAAATAAAAATGATCTTTGGAGAAATCTAGAGACTTCAATATTGAAGCCTTTGACCAAGTCACAACTTAATGAATTGCTCGAAATTGGACTAGCCGAGTCGGCAGTAAAATCCCCGTATAACCACATAATCAATGGCCAGTAGAAAATTCCATTCTTAGCGAAAAGTTTAGGCGATTGTTAATCACTCTCAATACTCACATCTACTTGTAAATTCCATTTAATACTTGCGTCCTAAGGATCTTTGCACTCCAAGGATTAGAATTCATCAAAATTCGAGAAACCTTCTCTTCTTCTGATTTTCAATCCTATTTTAGCTTTCATCCGATAAAGTTAACAGATTATTCACACATTCGCTAGCAGTCACAAGACTCAGTCTATGAAACATGGACATATCAGCTAGATGTGCAGTGGGCCCTGTCGGTATCGATCCGACGACCCACGGATTAAAAGTCCGTTGCTCTACCAACTGAGCTAAAGGCCCGCAAGATTACTTTATCACAACATCTGATTTCTAATTTGGAACTTCATGTATTGGAAACTTAAACCTAAGGTCTAGCTACTTTTGAATATAAACTAAAGAATGAAAAAATTTATCCACATCTTGATCGTGAGCTTTATATGGACCTATTAAACCACATGCCAGAGTAAATATGAATTTCCTCGAGATTTTCATAAGTGGCGATGAGCACACCTGGATGGTAACCATTCACGAAGTCCAAGTTTTTTTCGGAAAGAGCCTTTTCATAATTTGAAGGATTTGGTTTTATCTCTAAATCGTCGCCACACAGTATTCCGCTCTCTTCATGGGAGCAGATATTTGCACAGTTGGCCTTACAGCTTTTCAACAAAGTCTTGGCTAACCTAATTTCGTTACGAACAGCATCAACGTAATGAGAACCATCTAAGAAAATACAATCAAAACCCTCCTCTTTTGTTGCTTCTTCTGGACTTACGTCTTTGCTATTGTCCAATAAGAGTTGCAAGGAAGTCTCACTCGAGCCTCGAATTAAAACCCAATCTACTCTAGGCTGAAATCCCACTCCATCAAAATTTCCTTTAAGGTCTCGATCAATTTTGGGATTGTAGTAATCTTCGAAGTATGAATTAGCCGCAGAATTTGCGAGACCTAGCATTTGATTCATTAGCCAAAGGTCTGAATTCGCATCGGGGTGATATGGAATGTATTTATCGACCGAACCCAAGGTACTACCTTCAGGCAAATTTTCCAGAAAAATCTTTGTTGAACCGTTACCAAACCACACCCCTATCTCAATCACTCGAACCGGACCACGTTTAGATAATTCTTCACATAATCTCTTCAAGACCGCCTCTTTGTCACGGGACAACCGCGTTCCTTCATGTCCGAATGCAAGACGGACTGCAGACCCCCCGACTTTAGTTTTGGCAAAATCGAAGAACCTCAAAAAAACTCTTAGCAGTAACTTCCGCTTTATTGAATTTTGCGCAAGAAAATACTTGTTAAAAATTGCTTCTTTGGTAATTCTCAAGATTTGCCCTCTCCCCTTTATAAACTGTACTCTTTAGACACCCTGGTCCCCATCGTCTAGGGGCCTAGGACATCGCCCTTTCACGGCGGTAACACGGGTTCAAATCCCGTTGGGGACGCGATGGCCCAGTAGCGCAGTTGGTTAGCGCGCCGCCCTGTCACGGCGGAGGTC
>Ga0214917_10001973_pt1 | contig 25670 bp, 31 predicted proteins | sample LL_1208_BB_MetaG_FD_177983 | JGI IMG/M metagenome (GOLD analysis project Ga0214917, IMG submission 177983) | Freshwater microbial communities from Lake Lanier, Atlanta, Georgia, United States - LL_1208_BB | ecosystem: Environmental > Aquatic > Freshwater > Lake | place: USA: Georgia | collected...
ACCAAATCCGCCACCCGGTGAAACTTTTGGGTCCCCACCACCAGATCCAACCCCTGCAGGTCGTTTCGCAAGTCCTCCCCCCGACGCTGGGCCATGCACCCAAGAAAACCGAGGACTACTCCAGGATTCTTTTTTCGCAAAGCCCGAAGATTACTCATTTTTCGAAGGGCTTTTTGCTCCGCCAAATCGCGAACGCTGCAGGTATTGAGCAAAATCACGTCGGCCTCTTTTTCCGAAGTCGCCCGTTGATAGCCCCGGTCCAGAAGTTGCCGGGCAACCTGTTCGGAATCCCTTTCGTTCATCTGGCAGCCATAGGTCTTAAGGAATACAGAAGGCATGGAGTCAGGATCCTGCCCGAAGGAAGGCCGGGAGAAAATCCCCAAAGAGAGGGTTAGGCAAAAAGCCGTTTACTGAAATGGCCGCGTAAAAGCCGGTAAAATAAAAGTGGGAATGGAAGAGCCACAAAAAAAGCGGCAGGGACCAGAACGGTCGGATGACAAAGACCCCCGTCGATTTTTACAATTCCTTCCCAAAGGAAGGCCAAGATTCCGAACCCGGCTCCCCAGTAACTCAATGGCATAATGACGGCACGGAAGTTCTCTTTTTCCTTGAGACGGTTAATCCTGTGGGAGCGATTGTTCCAGTCCATAATTCGACCGTCTTTATTAAAAGCTATCTGTCCTATGGACAATTTTAATTTAAGGAACGATGGGGGAATGACACCGATTTCGGGAAGGCCGCTCTGCCCAACCCATCCCCGCCAAACCCAGCTCGAAAAGCCCGTAGAGCGGCACAAACATCAGGGCCAGATTGAAGGGATCCGAAGTGGGGGTCACGCAGGCCGCAATGACCAAAAGAGCAACCACAGCATGCCGACGGTGTTCGACCACAACCGACCGCTGCAAAATCCCGAGCCGGGCCAAAATCACCATCACAAGGGGTAGCTCAAAGGAAAGTCCGAACCCCACCAGCATCTGAAGGACAAAATCCGTATAGCTGGCCATGGTCCAACTGGTCTCCAACCCAAGCCAATGGTTGAAATCCTGGAAAAACCTCAGGGCTTGCGGAAGAACCAGAAAATAACAAAAGGAAGCACCTGAAAGAAAAAGGAAAGCACCAACCATAAAAGCAGGCAGAAGCAACCCCCTCTCCCGGGACTCCAGCGCCGGTAGAAGATACTGGCCAATAAAAAACAAAACCACAGGAAGAGAGACAAGAATCCCTGCTCCAATACCGATCTGCAGGGTCACCGTCATGGGATCCGTCACCTGCAGGGCCAAAAGGGTCGTCGGAGCAGTCTGGACCATACCTGCCTGAGCACGGGTCAACGGCCACCGCAAAATTTCCATCACCCGCCCAATCCCCATCACCCCCAGCAGGGATCCTGCACCGATCGCAGCGGCACATTTCAATATCACCCCGCGGAGATCCTCCAAATGGTCCAGAAAGGGTTTTTCGTTATCCCTCATCCTGTTTTTCTCCACCCGTGCTCCGTAACGACAAACGGCATTGGAATATCATGGGGTTCTTGAGGCAAAAGCTCGACCTCCTGGACGGAAAAAAACAGCCCCGCGACCCATGCACCCCGTGCACGTCGCGAAAGTGTGCGGTCATAATGTCCACCCCCCCGCCCCAAACGCCCCCCGCGCGCGTCAAAAGCCCGACCAGGGACTAAAAAAGCATCGATTTTTTCCACCGAAACATGTTCCGCTTTTTCGGGGGAGGGTTCCCACAAGGTGGATGTTTCCGGAAGATTACTTGGGGGCATCCGCCACCAAGTAAGCCCTTCCCGAATGTCGATTTTCGGCAAAACAACCCTCTTTCCCGCTTCCCAGGCCGACCGAAGAATCCCGCGGGTTTGGGGTTCGTCGGGCAACGAGAGAAACAGCGCCACCGTTTCAGCCGTTTTCCATTCGGGCCTACCCACCAGAGACTCCTCCATCCGCCGGGACGCCTGAATTCGAATTTCTTCCGGCAACTTGGAAATCCGCTGACGGACTTCCTCCCGGAGAGTCGACTTGGTTTGTGAAAGCATCGACCCGATCATGCCTGAATCACAAACGCAGCCAATCTCGGCGACACGGTTGCCTGCGCCTCTTTTTGGCATCATTCTTAACCTCTTGAATGCACGAACAGGAAAACGAACCCGACGGCCCCCCCACCGTTTTATCACCGATGTGCTTTTGCCCGCCCTTTTTTCCAGAAAACGCGGCCATCGGCACGGACCGCCCCCCATTTTTCCAAAACTCCGCAAGGGGCAAATCTGCATCACGTGGATCGGACATGCCTCCTTCCTCATTCAAAGCCATCAAGCAAACATTCTGGTGGATCCGAACTGGGCCAACTGGCTTCTCGTGGTGCGCCGTCTGCGCCACGCCGGACTCGCCCACCATCACCTCCCCTCGATCGATCTGGTTCTCATCACCCACGCCCATTTCGACCATCTCAACCGGCGGAGCCTGCGCCGAATCGCCGCCAACCAGCCCATTGTCGTTCCATCCGGAGTTGGGGATCTCGTGCACGGGCTTGGATTTGAAAAAGTCTATGAAATGAAGTGGTGGGAACGCCTCCGTTTTCCGGGGGCGGCTATCACCTTTGTCCCCGCCAAACACTGGGGCGCCCGGAAAGTCACCGATCACCATCGCGGATATGGCGGATATGTGATCGATATGGGCGGTCGCACCATTTACCACGCGGGCGACTCGGGTTATTTTCCGGGTTTCCGCGAAATCGGAAAAAAACTTCACCCCGAAATCGCCCTCCTCCCGATCGGGGCCTATCACGGTCCGAAATTCGGGGAAAACCATATGGATCCGGAAGAATCCCTCCGTGCCTTTGAAGATCTCAAGGCGAAGGTCCTCATCCCGATGCATTTTGGGACCTATCGGCTCAGCTATGAACCCCTCCATGAACCACCCCTGCGCCTGATGCAGGAAGCCACCCGGGCCGGTCGGTTGGCCGATGTGCGTTTCCTCATCGAGGGAATGCCGACCTTATTCTAATCCCCCCCGCTCCGCCCACCCCGTCCGGGCCGTCGGCCGGGCAAACGCCACCAACCGACCCCGGTGGGTGACAAAGTTAAAGAAATTTTTTGCATTCCCGCAAGGGGCGTTCGGATCGAACGTGTACACGTCCACTCCCCCGCCCCTCTCCCCGTCCATCCGCTGGGAGGATCCTGCGACCATGGCGTGCCCGTCCTTCTTTCTCCCCAAATAGATCATCACGTGGCTGATCGGTGGATCTCTGGGCACATTGTACGTCCATTCCCAAAAAAGCAGGTCCCCGCTTCTCATTTCTGCGAAAAGTTTTTCCGCATCGACTTTTCCATTCGGTTCCGTCGGCACCTCCCTGACTTTTCCCTTCTTTTTGAAATACAGATACTGGTCTGAGGCGGTCCTCGGAATATCGAAACCAAATACCTTCCATACGATGTAACGGATCGTGTTCGAACAATCCATTGTGATGACATATGGATGCCCCGGGGGTTGCCACGACTGGGCGTAGGCCAAATCCTGTTTGGAAAGCCAACGACAGGTTTCCACCAGCTTTTGATGCTGTTCCGGGGTCTGGGCTGCAGGGAGAACACCGCCTCCCGCAAAAAAGGCCAGGGCAGAAACCAGAACCAGAGCTCGATGAAATTCCATGCCCTTTCTTCGCAAATCACACCCGGAGGGCAAGTGTTGTCCAAATAGTCAAAATCCCTTTGGGTCTTCGAAAAAATACCTCCGGTTCGATTCCGGAGGCCTGCGTGCTCTTAAGAATCCAAAAGCTGAAAAAATGCCTTGGGATGAGCCAAATCGGCAAACACGGCGTCCGCCCCACAATCCTTAAGTTGCTTTTCCGTAAAAGCACCCGTGGCGACCGCGATTGCCTTTGCCCCGATCGCTCTCGCACAAGCGATGTCATGCGGCGTGTCACCGATGACAAAAATCCTTTCCGGGGGGAATTCTTCCCCATGATGCTCCTTTGCCCGGCGTTTTGCATGGGGTCCCAACTCATTTCGCATCGCTGAATCGTCCGCAAACGCCCCAAATTCAAAAAAGTGATTCACCCCATAGCGGGTGAGCTTCAACCTTGCCCCCTTTTCGATGTTTCCCGTCAAAAGGGCTTGAACCAATTCGGGTCTTTTGTGCGCTTCTTCCAAAATCCCCAGAACCCCAGGGTGCAGGCCTCCATTTCTCCGGGGCAATTCCTCTGCCAGCAATTCAACATAGACATCGAGAAAATGAGCCACTTCAGTCGGCCCGTTCGGTTTTCCATCCCGCGCCAGCAACTGCTCCACAATCCATTTGTCGGTCCGGCCGGCAATTTCCAGTCCCTGCACCCCACGGTTGATCCCGTGAAGCTTTTCCATGGCCCGGCCCAAGGCCGTCTCCCCGGCCTTGCCGGTGTGCAGGATCGTTCCGTCAATGTCCCAGAGCAGCAGTTTCCGGGGCAACTTCGCGGACGGCTTCACATCCCCATCACGCTGTATCCGGAATCGGCATACAACGTCTGACCCGTGATTCCGGCCGCACCGTCGGAGGCCAAAAACACTCCCGTCGCCCCCAACTCCTCGAGCGTGATGTTCCTCTTCAGCGGGGCATGGGCCTCGTAGTGATTCAACATCGCGGAAAAGCCACTGATCCCGCGGGCCGCCAAGGTGTTGACCGGGCCGGCACTGATCGCATTCACCCGTATTTTTTTCGGACCGAGATCGTACGCCAGATAACGCACACTTGCTTCCAGGGCCGCTTTGGCCACACCCATCACATTGTAATGAGGCACCACTTTCTCTGCTCCATAATAACTCATGGTCACAATGCTCCCCCCGGAACTCATCAGCGGGGCGGTGGCCCGGCTCACTGCGATGAGGGAATAGGCACTGATATCGTGTGCGACTCGGAAGGCCTCCCGGGAGGTGTCGACAAAATTTCCTTCCAACGCCTCCTTGGGTGCAAAGGCGACACTATGCAAAAGAAGATCCACCTTCGTCGTCTTCCCCTTCACAAATTCAAAAAACTTTGCGATGTCCTCATCCCGGCTCACATCACAAGGGGCCACGGGGGTCTCAGACCCGAAGGTCCCGACCAACTCCTCCACATTCTCCTTCAATCGTTCCCCTTGATAATTGAAGAACAGCTTGGCTCCTGCATCCGCCCATGCCTTGGCAATTCCCCAGGCAATGCTCCTTTTGTTGGCCACGCCGAAGACCAATCCGACTTTTCCTTCCAAAGTTTTGTTGCTCACGCGCTCTAAAGTGCCTCCCGCCCACCCCTTCTGTCACGCCTTGTCTCACTTCCCCTTCGACTCCCCTTCGGCCTCCTGCTAGCAAAAACCACGATGACCTTTCCTGATCTTCATCTGGGTTGGATTCTTTTTGGACCCCTGGTTCTGGCTCTTCTGGCCACCGATCTGATTCTTTTTCACCGGGACCCTCGTCCCGTCGACCTTCGCCGATCCCTCCAGGCGACCGCCGGTTGGGTGGCCCTGGCCTGTGCCTTCGGGGGTCTCATCGCCCTCACCTTGGGGGTTCATCCGGCCATGGAATTTTTCACCGGATACGTCGTCGAGCTCTCTCTGAGTGTGGACAATGTTTTTGTTTTTGCAGTTCTCCTTCGATATTTCGCCGTTCCTGAAAAATCCCAATTCCCCGCTCTTTACTGGGGCATCATCGGGGCCCTGTTCCTCAGGGCCCTCTTCATTTTTACCGGCATCGCCATGATCAACCGGTTCCATTGGCTCATTTATGTGTTCGGCGCCCTGCTCGTGTACACGGGGATCAAACTCCTCAAAGGAGGGGAGTCCAAGGTGGAGCCGGACCAGAATTTTCTCGTGCGCCTGACCCGGAAATTCATTCCGATCACACCCCATTTTCATGAAGGTCATTTCTTTGTCCGCCAAAACCACCGTTGGGCCGGCACCCCTCTTTTTCTGGTCCTGATTGCCCTCGGAACCACCGACCTGGTTTTCGCGATTGATTCGATCCCCGCCATCCTTGCGATCACCCGGGACCCGTTCCTTGTCCTGACCTCAAATGCTTTTGCCGTTCTCGGCCTGCGGGCGCTCTATTTCGCCATTGCCGGCCTGATTAAGCTGTTCGCCTACCTGAATATCGGCCTAGCGGTCATTCTGTCCTTTATTGGAATCAAAATGCTCATTTCCGGCTACGTCCACCTTCCAATCACTTGGACCCTTGGTTTTGTCATCAGTGTTCTAACCCTTTCCATCGTGGCTTCCATACTCAAAGATCAAAAAAAATCACATGGCTAAAGCACTGCGAGTCAGAGAGCTGATGCCTTGATTATCAGTATCTTGCACATCTCCCCTGTGGGTTGACGATTGCACCTTCCGCACTAAGATTATAGAAATGCCTCAAATCGTTGATTTGACCCCGGCGATTGCCCGAAAGACCTTTGCCCAAAAACCCAAGTTTCGTTTGGGTTTGTTTGGAACTCTGGTCCTTTCGAATTTTGCCTGGTTGGTTCTGTTCGGAATCGCCGTTTTCTCCCTGATCGGGGTTACCCGGTTCTCTGCGGCTCTGTCGAAAAGCTACCTCGAAGAAAAATGGAATTCGCTGCAAAACCGTCTGGCCCAGAAAAAAGAACTCGAAGAACGGGATATGCGGATCGCCCGGTTAATCGCTTCTCACACCTCCGACACCACCGATGTGCTTGGACTCGCCACCCGCATTTCCAAAATTCTCGACTCTGCCAACGGCCGGCAACGGCGCTTTCTCGAAAGCGCAATCCCGGAAGCCATGCTCATCCAGACCAGCACTCAGATTCCCGCTTCGGCCGTCCTTGCCATGGCCATCTTCGAATCCGGCTACGGCAATAGCATCTTGGCGAAGGAATATAACAATTATTTCGGAATGAAGGCGTTCGACAGCTGGACCGGCGCGCGCGCGCTCAACATGCCAACCCGTGACAGCGGAGTCGATACCACGGCCGATTTCCGAGCCTACCCCAACCTGGCCGCAGGATTCCAAGGATATGCACAATTCCTTCTTTCAAACGACCGGTACCATAAATATGTCGGAGAAAAATCCGGCGTGAAGTTCGTCTCCGGCCTGCTGTCCTCCGGTTATTGCCCGGATACGGACTACCTGACGCATATCAACAGTATCATCCAGAAACACGGGCTGGATCAGCTGGATGCAGCCCTCGAAAATATCGTGGATAACAAGGAAGCGGTTGCCAAGGCCGTGCCAGCCAGCCAAACAGAAACTGCCGCCGGAGCCCACTAAGCCCCCGGACGAAGCACCCCGTCCGCACAGGAAATCGCCGGATGACCCGGCACCTTCACTTCCAGAAGAAGGTACTTCCATTTTCCCATCGGGGATTTTTCTGCACGCAGATTGACCGCCGCACGACCCCGGGGACCCCATACATAAAAATTGAACCGGGCAGTTCCCCGTTCTGGAAGATCCTCGATTTCTCCCGCCACCGCCCAGCCGAGCCGGAGTGGACTTCCCAACTCCTCCATGACTCTTGGATCCCGGAAAAGCCTCTCTTTTGCCTCCCGCATCACCTCGGTCTTTTTTAACATCTCATAGCTCATTTGTAGTGTGATCAGTCCCACTCCAAACACCCCCGTCACCAACCCCACCAATCCCAACACCAACCAGCGTCGGGCTTTAATCTCCCAGGCCATCAACTCCGACTGGCTCATTGGTTTCGTGTCCATCCAGCCACTCTGGATTCGCCTTCCCCTCCCGTCCATCCCCACTCTCGCCCAGGGCAGATTTTTCCCCTAAGCTGAGTCTCTCATGCTTTCCTTGGAACATTTGGCTGAACTGGCACAAAAATATGCCTCCGACCTGACTTCCCGCACTGCGGAATTTACCCTCCGGGGCCATTCTTTTTCATCCGGAAATGGCCCCCACCTCATGGGCGTCATCAACCTCAGTCCCGACTCTTGGTACCGGGAAAGTGTCGTATCAGGAACCGACGCAGCCATTTCCCGAGCGCACCGTCTTCAGGCAGAGGGAGCGCATCTCATTGACCTCGGAGCCGAGTCCACCCTCGCTCATGCCGCCCGGAGAGATGCCCAACAGCAAATTCAAACTCTTCTCCCCATCCTTGAACCCCTCTCCCGTGCAGGTGCCCTGATCTCAGTGGAAACCTACCAACCGGAAGTCGCTCGCCGCTGTCTGGAAGCCGGTGCCGCTGTTCTCAATCTCACGGGAACTCGCCCGTCCGATGAAGTCTACCGTATGGTTGCCGAGCACCGAGCCGGCGTGATTCTTTGTTACGTCCAGGGAAAAAATGTGCGCGAAGTCGCAGACTTCACCCCATCGGCCGACCATACCCGCACCCTGCTCGAATATTTCCGGACTGAAATTGATCGGGCCGTCCAAGCCGGTGTCCACGCCATCTGGATCGATCCGGGGATGGGGTTTTATTATCGCAATCTTCAGGACAGCTCGGCTCGAATCCGTTACCAGGCGGAAACTTTCTTAAACAGTTTCCGGCTACGGAAGCTGGGTTGGCCCGTTTGTCATGCCCTTCCCCATGCTTTCGAGTTTTTCCAGGACGAGGTTCGCTCGGCCGAACCTCTCTTTGCCGTCCTCGCCCTTCTCGGCAAAACCGATCTTCTCCGCACTCACGAAATCCCCAAGGTTCGCGCCGTCGCCCGAACTCTCGGCATTCTTTCATGAAAAAATTCCCATCCGGCGTGGCTCTGGTCACCGGTGCTTCCGGTGGACTGGGGGCCTTCCTCACTCGGGAATTGGCCGATCTGGGCTATTCCCTCGTCCTTCACCATCGAAGTGGAAAGCAAGCGACACTCCGGTTGGCCCGGCAGCTTCGTGCCCAAGGAACCCTTGCGGAAGTCATCCAGGCCGATCTGTCCCGCCCGAACGAAGTGAATCGCATGATCCTGCAGATTCGGAAGAAATTCGGCCGGATGGATGTCTTGATCAACAATGCAGGCACCTACCGCCCCACCCCCCTCCTCCGTACCCGTTTCGAGGATTGGCAGGCGGGTCTGGAAAGCACCGCAACTGCGGTTTTTCTCACGACCCAAGGCTCCCTTCCTCTTTTTCCAAAATCCGGAGGCCGGATCATCAATCTCGGGGATGCCGCTGGGGATCGACTCCACGCCCGACGAATGGCTCCCGGATATCACGTCGGCAAAACCGGCGTCACGCTCCTCACCCGCTCTTTCGCCGCGGAACTGATCCGCCGCAAGATCACCGTGAACCTCATCTCGCCGGGTTATCTGGAGAATAGTATCGGACTTCCGCCGTCTCGATCCCTTCCCTCCGGTCGGCCTGTATCCTTTCAAGAAGTGGCTGCCGCGATGCGTTACCTTCTCTCGCCCGAAGCCTCTCAAGTCTCCGGCACAAATCTGATCCTCTCAGGGGGCTGGAGCCTCTAGGCCCAACCCGAGTATTTCCCGCAACTTTTTTCTTTTTTAATTCGCGCGATGCAGTGGCGTCCATCCTGCATCCCGAAGCTTCGAATTTTTCACTCTCTTGCTTCTCCGGCTCCGAACGGATTTTTCATCCCAGACACCTCCGGGAGTTCCCCGGGCCAAAGGATCGTCCTCACATACATTGAATACCTCCCCCGACCTTCGCAAGGCCACCCCCACAGCCCGTGCCGCATCTTCCACATGAATCACGTTGAGCCATCTTTCCGGTCCTTCCGCATTCGTTCTGAGTTCCCGTCCCTGCCCATAAAGCCCCGCACAGCGTAAAACCGACCCCCCGGTCCGGAGGCTCGCCCTTTCCGCAGCCACCATCGCTTGGGCACGGGGATCATCCTCCGCTGTCGGAGCCGATTCGTCGACCCATCTGCCTCCGGATTCTGCATACACTGAAGTCGACGAAAGATAGACAAGGGGAACCCGCTTTCCTCTCGCCCATTCGGCAGCCCGCAAAACCCCCTGCCGGTGCATGAACTCAAAATTCCCCTCGCCAACTTTTCGGGAAGGACTCATCGACCAGACTAAACCTCCCCATTCTCCAACCAACCCATCCCAGAAACCGGCCTCCAATCCGTCCGCTGCCTGAGCATTCGGAAAAAAAATCCTAAGCTCCCGGACAGAATCCTCGGTTCGGACGATTGGAAAAACAGACCACCCTGCTGCCTCCGCTTGCCGAGCGACTTCCCTCCCGAGGAACCCCGCTCCCAGGATCAGGAGTCGCGGTGGACTCGCTTTCACCACAAAACCCGTCTAAGCATAAGACAAGGGACGAGTGGCGGAGCGGTTGAACGCGGCGGTCTTGAAAACCGCAGATGCCGAAAGGCATTCGTAGGTTCGAATCCTACCTCGTCCGACGGCTTACCCGCGGAGGTGATAATGACCCGGACCGATTTTGCGCAACCCGCGGATCTTTTTCACATTCTGATAAAACCACGTATCCAACCGCTGCCGCTGGATGTTCATTTGTTTCGCCAGATCCTTGATCTTTAATCCGGTTTTTCCAGCTCGATTCAACTGGGCAAGAATTACTTTGCGCAATCCACCACGTCGGTTGAATTTCTGACCGGTCGACCGCTTCCCTCCACGGGTCACACGGCTTCGGGCAATTCGATTCGCTTTGCGAGCCACCACGGATGCGCCTGCTCCCACGACTTTCGCCACCGATCGCTCCAGGGCGCCCAGTTTTTTTTCCAGAGACTCTTTTTTCCTCAATAGTTTGATAATGCGGGTGAATTCTTTCGCCGTCAGTTTGGTTATATCCATGACAATAATCTAACAACTCATCTGACAACTGACGAACAAAAAAATACCCCGCCGGGATTTGTTTCCCGGCGGGGTATTTCTGTTTTCAATTGCCGGAAAAAATTCCCAGCAAGGAGAAAAGCTTATTTAACGTGTTTGCTGGCGTACTTGGTCAGTTCAAACATGTTGGCCGAGCTCTTTCCACCGAAAAGGGGCTTAAAGAGTTCGTCCGCATGGATCATCCGCTTGTTCTTCTTGTCCTGGAGACCTTTCTTCTTGATGTAGGCCCAGAGCTTTTTGGTCATTTCCGTCCGGGGAAGCGGCTTGCTTCCGACGATTGCCGCCAGGATGGCGTCGGGTTGGACGGGTTTCATAAACGCTGCATTCGGTTTTCTTGCCATGTTACTTAATCTCCTTGGTTTGGGTTTTGTTAAGCGATACGAGGGACAAGATGCTCCCTCGCAGGAGGGTGACAACTCTTTTTTACGAGGGAAAAAAGTTTTTTCGCCGGACCGTACACGGTCGAACGCAAAGAGGCCTCATAACCCGCCCCCCGGATCGCCGCCTCAATTTCCTCCGGCTCCATTTTTTCCCCGTGTTTCCCCCCGCTCGCGCGGGTGATCGATTCTTCATACAGAGTTCCTCCAAAATCATTACATCCCCACCCCAGGGATTCGACCGCCCCCTCCACCCCCAGCTTGACCCAACTCGTCTGCAAATTTGGGATGACCTCTCCTAAAACCATTCGTGCCAAAGGGTAAAGCCGCATTGCCCGCTTCCGAATCCTCTCCTCAAGCACTCCCATACTCCCCGCCCGGCGGGCCAGCATGGATCCCAGCCGATTCTGATACGGGATAAAGGCCAAAGGCACCAGTTCGGTGAATCCCCCCGTCGACTCCTGAACAGAGCGCAGGACCTCGAAATGTGCCCGGATATCCTCCCATCTTTCCACATGACCGAACAAGATGGTGGCGCTCGACTTCAACCCTGTCCGATGAGCCGCACGGACGATTTGCATCCACCGGGCGACCGGCAGCTTGTTTCGGGAGATTTTTTTCCTCACTTCATCGACAAGAATTTCCGCCGCTGTTCCGGGAATCGTCCCCACGCCGGCCGCCCGCATCTTGGAAAGAATCTCTTCCGGTTCGCATTCTGCTTTGGCACAAAGGGAATCAATCTCCATGGGCGAGAAGGCGTGCAGATGCATCCAGGGAAATGCCTCTCGGAGAGCACGCACCAAATCGAAATAATATTCCGGCGGCAAATCGGGATCGATCCCCCCCTGAAGACAAACCTCCGTCACCCAGGGGGTCTTGGCCACACGAGCCACCACTTCATCAATCCGGTCGGAGCTCGCCCCCTTGGTTCCGGGACGGCGTCCGAAACCACAAAAAGAACACCCCACATTACAGACCCGAGTGAAATTGGCATTCCGATTGACGACATAAGTCACCCTCCGACCATGTTGGCGCAATGTCTTTTCCCGGGCCTCTTCCCGTAATTCATCCAGAGGCATTTTCCAGTAATCCCTCATCCTTCTTTCCTCACTCGGTTTTGCCAGATGGGATCCAACCATTCCCCGGTCGCATGGGTTGGGTAAACCGGAAGCCTTTCCATCAACTCCCTCCCTGCCCTCCGACAAAGATTCCGATAATGCTCCAGCTGTTCCCAAGGACGACCGGGATTGACCTCATCCTTGGCCCATGAAATTCCGCCCAAGTCATCCAGTCCATCCAGCAACTCAACCCAACGGGGCTCCAGATTGGGGGGAATCTGGATCGCCACCCCGGGGGCATGCTCACGCCAAAAATTCATCATCTCCCGGTACTCCTCCAAGGTCGGTGGAACACCTGCCGGCCAACTTGAACCCTGATTCGGAACATACCGTTGAATCAAAATCTCCTGCAAATGCCCGTACTGAGAATGCATCCCTGACAGCATCTCCAAGGATTGCAGTCGGGATTTTTGAACTTCTCCCCAACCCACCAAAATCCCGCTCGTAAACGGAACCTTGGCCCGACCTGCCGCCTCAATTCCTGCTTTCCGCCCCGCCACTTTTTTCTCGGGGGCACATCCCGGATCATCCACAACACTCTCCAGCATCATCCCCATGGAAACAAAGTGAGGCCGGAGCCTGCGAAGTTCCTCCTCCGTCATTCGGCCGAAATTCCCATGCGGAAAAAGCCCGGCTTCCCGGAATCGGTCCGCCACGACCGCCGCAAAACTCCAAAAATCCGGATACCCCCGCTGCGTAAGTTCGCTCCCGATATGCGGCATGGTTCCCGGTCGCTCTCCCGAAATCAGCAGAGCTTCTTTGGCCCCTCCCTCTCTTGCTTCCCGCACAATCCGCTCGATCCTATCCTCGGAAATCAGCCCCTCGTGGTCCGACCGGAATCCACAATAGCGGCAATGCCAGGGGCAGTCATGGGTAAGAACCAAGGTGATGGAGCGCGAATAAGTCACCGGCCTTCCGGATTTGAAATCCTTTCGCCACAATACATGCTCTTCGCAAACGGCTTTCAATCAGGGGATTTTCCGCTTAAAAATCTAGCATGGCCGCACGTGAAGCAAGACCGTTCCTCATCGGCGCCGCCGCTTTTCTCGGCCTGTCCTGGTGGATGGGGTGGATAATCGGAATCCTCCTGGGTTCCCTCCTCCTGATTGGCCTGCTCCTCTTCTTCCGGGATCCGGAACGCACCCCTCCTGCCAATCCGCTCGCCCTCATCAGCCCTGCGGACGGAAGAGTAATCTGTGTCGACGAGGCGGAAGACCCTTCGTTCGGTCTAGGGAAGTTTCGCCGCGTCGGCATTTTCCTCTCCGTCCTTGATGTCCACGTCAACCGCAGCCCCTTTTCAGGCACCATTGAAAAAACCCACTACTCGGCTGGTGAATTTCTCGATGCCCGACACCTCGAGGTCGATATCCGCAACGAAAATCAAACTTGGCTTCTCCGAACCCCCCGTGGACCCATCCTCGTGCGACAGATCGCCGGCCTCATCGCCCGGCGGATTGTGGGCTGGAAGAAACCCGGAGACACCGTTACCACCGGAGAGCGAATCGGCATGATCCGGTTCGGATCCAGGACCGACCTCTACTTTCCCTCGTCCTGCACCCCTCAAGTCCAAGTCGGCCAACGTGTTGTCGGCGGCCAAACCATCCTGGCTCTATGGCCCGCGTAAAAAATCGTCCACCCGCAACCGCCCGCAAAGGCGTCGCCTATCTTCTCCCCAGCCTGATGACGGCAGGAAACCTCTTCTGCGGTTTTATGGCTGTTCTCCAGATCATCCAGGGGAGCCTTCTCCAGGCCTCGGATGACAGTGCTTGGATCCAGCATTACCAGACGAGTCTCCTTTGGATCCTCGGCGCATTCATTTTCGATATGCTGGACGGCCGGGTGGCCCGCTTGGGCGGACACGAAAGCGCATTCGGGCGGGAATTCGATTCTCTCGCCGATGTGATCTCCTTCGGAATCGCCCCCGCACTTCTCGTGTTCAAGATCGTCCTCGCAGAACTTCCCGCCCGGCTGGGATGGATGATTGCCTTTGTCTATCTCGTCTGCGGTGCGATGCGCCTCGCCCGCTTTAACACCCTGGCTCTTCATCCCGAGCCGGCCAACCGAACGAAGGATTTCACCGGATTTCCCATCCCTGCAGCTGCCGGGCTGGTTGCCTCGGTCACCCTTCTTCTCCTCAAATACTATGAATCCGAACGCGTCATCGGAAATTTCAAGTACGTGCTCGCCGCACTCCTGCTTTTTTTGAGCTTCATGATGTTCAGCAAGGTCAGTTACCCCAGCTTCAAAACGATTGATTGGCGGAGCCAACGGCCCCTGCCGCGCATGCTCCTGATTGTGGCCGCCCTAGCCCTCATTGTGCAGACCTACCAATACTCCCTGGCAATCTTGTTTTGCGGTTACCTGATGTATGGCTTCATCCGTCCGAAGCTCAGTCGGCGCCTGCGATCCGGGATCGAGGAAGAAAAAACCCGTTCCGCGTTCTGATCAGTTCAAACCTGCCAGGGTGAGCAGGTTCGTGAAGAAGGGCAACTCGAGAAGAATGTTGTAGGTGAAAACGGCGCCTGCCACGGAGAGAAGCACTGCAATCGTCGTCACGCAACGGATCACATAGGATATGTCGGCCGTTTCCATAAAATAATGTCTACCCTGTTTCCCGTTTTTTGCCAACGCCTAGCTTAAGGTCACCTGAAAACGAAACTGACTGTCATCCGAACCGAGCAGAATCTCATTCGCTCCTGGACGCAAATCCTGAGTCAGGGTGTTTTCAGCAAGACCGATCGGAACATCATTCACCAGCGTGCCCAAAGAACTCCCGCGATCCCGGACAAAGAAGTGATCCCCCTCCCTCTCGATGGAACAGTGATTCCTGGAAATCTGATAGGGTTTCTCATCCGCAATCGGCAGGTCATTGGCGGCAAACACCGTGACCCCTTTTCCCGGAGCATCATGCTTTCTGCCAACCCGGAAGGGAAACTTCTGAATCGTAACCGTCCCCTCGGGCAACCGGGCCCGGGCATGGTCATTGAGGGCGGTGAGGACTACGGACTGATATCCCCCTTCGGGAGCAGGAACCGTAGGCACGGAAACAGGGGTCGAAGAGGGAACCGATGGAATCGTTCGGGTTCTCTCCAGCGAGGGAGGAATCCCCGGGGTTGCAACCGGAATGGCCCGGACGACTGGGGCCGGCGAAATTCCCACAGTCGCTTTTTGTTCGGCTTGAGCGCGTAAGCGCATTTCCAATCGCAACCGGTCGTTGGCGGTTCGTAACCGCTCAAAAAAGGAGGCCAAATACGGAATCAGGATTTCCGGACGCTGTAAAACCGCTTCATTGAAGTTTTCCGCGGTAAGAACCTCACACTCCGTCACTTCCATACATTGGGCCGAGGCCGAACGTGGGCGTTCGTCCACCATGGCCATCTCACCAAAAATATCGCCTTCCCCCAGTTGAGCCAAAACAACCGGTTTTCCTTCTCCCGCAATACTGATCTCGACCCGCCCCCGGAGAATCCGATAGGCTTCTTGGCTGAGTTCCCCTTCGCGAAAAATCACCTGTCCGGGTTGAAAAACGGCCGTGCTCATCCGGACTTTAAAATGGAACCATCGTCAGGCGGAGGCAAGCTCCGGAAAGTTGGTCGTTGAGCCCTCTCCCTGCTCCTACCTACTCTTTCGGGTGCGCATATTCCGCCTTCTGCCCGGTTTCCTCGGACTAATCCTTCTCGGGTCCTGTCGCCCTCATTCCGGGCCTTTTCGCCTTCCCCCAGAAATGGCTTTTTTTGATTTGGCGACAACTCAGCCCCTCGAGGTGAATTCGCTCCATGGAAAAATTCTCCTCCTCAACCTCTGGGCCGCCTGGAGCCCCGCCAGTGCGAAAGAACTGCCGGAATTGGTCGCCCTGGAAGAAGATTACTCCAAAAAGGGTCTCGTCGTTCTGGGAGTCTGTCTCGACGATGCCCCCGCCGCCGGGTTACTCGTCTTTGCCGAACGCCATGGGATCCGCTACCCCTTGGTTCGCCCGGGCCCCCTCATGCTCGATCTTGTTGAGCCCGTCGAGACGATCCCTTACACGATTCTGCTCAACACCGAAGGAAAGGTGATCGGGCGTTTCCGTAGCCCGATCAAAAGCACCGAAGTCAGAGCCGCCATCGAAAAAAATCTTTGAATCAATATCCCCCCACCGCCAAATCCTCGCACCAAGGCAAGACGGTTTCCATCGGAAGTCCGATCACATTGCTCCGAGACCCCTCCACCTGCTCGACAAGGCGGTCGCCGCCATCCTGCAGGGCATAGGCCCCGGCCTTGTCCAACACTTCGACCTCCCGGATGTAGGCACGCACTTCGCTTGCTTCCAAAGACCGAAACTTGACCCGGGTTCGGACGACAGCTTCCCGGGTTTTTTTGCCCCCGGGTAGAATCAAAACAGAAGCGGTGATCACCTCATGGGTGCGCCCGCTCAACCAGCCCAACATTTCTTCCGCCACCGTTTCATCCGCCGGCTTTCCCAAAACCCGACCTTCGCAAACCACCAAAGTGTCGGCAGCCAAAACGGGTTGATCCGGATGCCGCTCTGCCACTGCCTTGGCCTTTCGCCGGGCATTGACCCGGGCCAGATCCCCCGGACTGACTTCAGGAAAATCCTCCGCCACCCACTCCTCCACCTCCGGTTTCTCGACCCGGAACGCAATCCCCGATTCCCGCAAAAGATCCGCTCGTCGGGGGGAAGTGGAAGCCAAAATCAGCCGCATTCCCCAGCAACTTGCCCAAACTCCCATTGAAGGCACGCTTGGAGTGGGGAAGTTATTCATTTTTATCCATCTTTTCCCAAACTTATGATCGAACAACTTTTGTCAAAAAATTGTCACAGAATCACGGGAGGCAAGGATAGATGGCTGTGATTGCCGAAGCTCAACCGATTCGCCCCCGTGGCCAGCGGAATGCCCCCGCCCCGATCACGATTGAGGGCCTTCCGGCCCATCATAACCTTGAGGCCGAACGCTCCCTTCTTGGGGCCATGCTGGCCGATCCTGATCATGTGGTGGATTTGGCCCGGGAACAGGGCCTCCGGGAGGAGGATTTCTTTCATCCGGCCCACCGGGTCATCTTCCGCGGCATCACCGAAATGAGGGAAAGCAGCCTGGCCATCGACCCCTCGACTCTTCTCTCCTGGCTGACCGACCGGAAATTGGCCGACGCCGCCGGCGGCCCTGCCCTGATCAGTGACTTGGCCGCCGGAGTCATCAGCGTTTTCACCGCCAACACCCATCTTTCCCAAGTTCAGGATAAAAGTCTTCTGCGTGAACTCCAACAAGCCTGCGCCCAAATCGTGGTCGGTGCTCACGAACGCCCCCACGAGGTCCAAACCATTCTCGACGAAGCCGAACGGGATATTCTCGAAATCCGCGGGCGGCGGGAGACGAAAGGAATCATCCGCGCCTCGGAAGTCACGCCGAAGACAATCGCCCTCATCGAACGACTCGTCAAAGGCAAGGGCCACTACAGTGGTATTCCCTCCGGCTTTGATGAACTGGATCAAATGACAACCGGTTTCAAACCGGGCGAGATGATCGTTCTTGCCGCCCGACCCGGTGTGGGAAAAACGGCTTTTGCACTCAGCATGGCGCGTCACATGCTCCGTCAGCGGTACGATCTGGACAAAGATGAATTCGTCCGGCCGGGCTACAATGTCGCCTTCTTCACTTTGGAAATGTCGGCCCAGCAGCTGATGTTCCGACTTCTTTCCTCCCATGCCAGCCTGGATTCGGAGCAGATCCGCCGGGGTGAACTCAACGAGAGCCAGATCACCGCCCTGCGCGGTGTTGCCGCCGAGATTTCCGATCTCCCGCTTTTCCTGGATGAATCCAGCCTCCTGACCATCGGCCAACTCCGGGCCCGGGCCCGCCGGATCAAAAAACAGCACGGCATCGACATCCTGATTATCGACTACCTCCAGCTCCTCACCTCCGGCACCAGTCGGGGCAAGGAAAACCGCCAAGTGGAGGTTTCCGAAATTTCCCGGGGTCTAAAAGCCCTGGCCATGGAGCTCGAAATTCCGGTTATCGTTCTCGCGCAGCTGAACCGGAAACCCGAGGAAAGCAATTCCGAGCCCGCCCTCCATCACCTGCGCGAATCCGGTTCAATTGAACAGGATGCCGATGTCGTCCTCCTGTTGAGCCGGGAATCGGCTACCGAAAGCACGGAAGGTCATGCCTCCACCGAAGAGGGCGAAGAACAAACCATCGCTGCCAATGTGCGCGGTATTCCCTGCCGTCTGAATATCGCCAAACAGAGAAACGGCCCGACCGACCGTCTGCGCCTTGTGTTCCAACCCCGCTTTACCCGCTTTGACTCCCTCCCGAGGGAAGCACGCTAAAATCCTTCACTTCGGCTTTCTACTCCCCCTTCTCCTTGGTTAAACTGCGGCCATGATTTCCCGTGGATATGTTGCTGTTTTTTCCGAACCCCACTCGGAAGAATCCATTCGCAACATCCTGGAGTCCTGGCTGGAACGTTTCAGCCGGGTCGAACAGGTTGTTCCCGGGGCGCAGGCGGGCAACAGTACTGTGACCCTGACTTCGGCCAAGGAGTTTCTCCCTTCAGACCATCTGCAATTCCGCGTCATTCAGGGAGAAGACTTTAGCTGGGCCTACCTCACCCGTGGACGCCGGGTCATCGAAACGACCGGTTTGCCTCATGAAAAAATTGCCCTTTGCCTGGATATTCTTCTGGAAATCCAAGGCGTCACCGAAATCGTCGACCAGTCAGATGACCGCCGGCTCGATGAACTGGAACGGGACGGATTAATGTGAGCTCCCCCGTTCTTATTCTCACCGCGGCGTTTGGGGACGGCCATAATGCCGCCGCCCGGGGCCTGGCAGAGGCAATTCAACGACGTGGCGGCCGGGCCATCCTGGCCGACCCGTTTGCGGAATCCAGACCTAGAATCAATGATTTTTTCCGGCGTCTCTATCTGACCCTGATCAACCGCTACCCCCGGGCCTGGAACCTCTTCTATGTCATCTGCCATCACTTCCCTTTGATCGAAAAAACCGTCTTTGTTCACCAGCTCGCCTACCTCCGGATCCGGCAACTTATCGAATCCCATCAGCCGAAGGTCATCGTGCTGACGTTCCCCGTCTATGCGCATCTCATCCGATGGTTACCGGAGAACATCAGAAAAACCTTCCAGCTCGTCACTGTCGTTACGGACTCCATCTCCGTCCACCGGCTATGGTGCAGTGCCCCTGCCGATCTCTGGATCGTCCCGAATGAGGCCACGGCTCGCTCCCTGAATCACCTTGGTGTTCCCATGGGGAAAATTAAACCCATTGGTTTTCCCGTGGATCCCAGGTTCGCCTCTCCCGATGCTCACCCGGGGGACGAGCCCCCCGGTGAAAATCCCCGTGTTCTCTATCTGCTCAGTTCCGGCCTTCTCGGTGGCCCTCGTTTGGCTGCTGCTCTCGCCTCGCAGGAGGGTTGGACCATCACAGTTGGCACAGGGCGGGACCCCGCAATCGCCCGCCGGGTCGAGGAGGCTCTGGGCCCGCTCCGGGGGAAAGTGGAGCTTCTGGGATGGACCAACCAAATGCCCACCATTTTGGCGAAGCAGCACTTTGTCATCGGGAAAGCGGGCGGGGCTCTTACACAAGAAACCATTGCCTCCCGCACTCCATTTCTTGTCACTCAGGTGGTTCCGGGACAGGAAGAGGGAAATTTCTCCCTCCTCAAGGAAATCGGCGTTGCCTGCCTCAGTCCGGATGGAGAGACCGCCGTTCGCCTGATCCGGGATGCCCTGGCTGAAAACGGAAAGGGCTGGAAAGAATGGAAAGCGAAACTGGCCGTAGCCTCCAAGCCGGATGCTTCCCTCCGTCTGGCCGACTTCTGTCTGTCCCTTAATTCCTAGAGCTTCCGAGCCGCCATCTGCTGGCTCGCAACCTGAAGTTAAATTAGCAATCCGACCCAAGCCCGCCACATGACCCGGGCCAACTCTTCCACAGGCTCCGCATGTTCCGAGGTTTCCTCCAGAATTTGTCCCGCCTCCACCCCGATTGCGGCCAGTTCCTTCCTTGAGCCCGCAACCATTTCATCCACCATGGCCGCCGTCATCTCGAGGTGGGCCACCAAACCATACGCCTTTTTTCCGTAACGGAATCCCGCACAGGAACACTTTTCCGTGCTTAGCAGATGAGCCGCACCCTTGGGCAAAGGAAAATGATCACCATGCCACATCAGCGCCGGAAAGTTTTCCGGAAGCCTGCGCAAAACAGGATCCTTAAACGCGTCCGGCAGTTTTCGGACGGGAAACCACCCGATTTCCTTTTCCCCTGCCACCACTTCCGAACCCAACGCCGCCGCAAGCAACTGTGCCCCCAAGCAAATCCCCAAAACCGGTTTTTCGGCCTGAACGAACTGCTTGAGCAGGGCAATTTCATCCTTCAGATGATTGAGTTTCCCCTGATCCGCAACCCCCATCGATCCCCCCATCACCACCAAACCACCAACCGAACCAACCTCACTTGGAACCTTGTCCCCTTGGTGAATCCGGACCATCCGAACCTTATGTCCCGCCCGGAGGATTTCCTCTTCGATGGTCCCGGGCCCCTCTCCTAACTGGTGCTGGATGATGATGACTTCCGACATTCCAAAACGATCCGCAGTCAAATCCGATTCCGCAACTCTCTTTCTTCACCGAATCGAATAGGTTCGTGGATATATTTAGACCTTTCGCTCGGGTGCATTCCATAAAAACCAATCGTACGTCCCAGCAATCCCCTGTTCGATCGGAATGGAGGCCCTCCACCCCAAAGCCTGAATTTTTTGCACATCCAGGAGCTTTCTGGGTGTTCCATCTGGCTTGCCGTGATCCCAACGGATCTTTCCGGAATAGCCAACGACCTTCTGTACCTTCTCGGCCAATTCGAGAATGGTCAGATCTTCCCCCACCCCGACATTCACAATCTCCCTCTCGTCATACTTTTCCATCAGCATCAGCAATCCGCCGGCCAAATCATCCACATGCAACCACTCCCGCCGGGGCGATCCCGTGCCCCAAAGCACCACCTCTTTTTCCTCTTTGACCTTGGCGCGGTGAAACTTGGTGATCATTCCAGGCAAGGCGTGGGAACTTTCCGGATCAAAATTATCTTCCGGGCCGTACAGGTTGGTTGGCATGGCTGAAATGGCGCTTTTCCCATACTGATCCCGAAACGCCTGGGCCAACCGAACGCCTGCAATCTTTGCCAAGGCATAGGCATCGTTCGTCGGTTCCAAAGGCCCGGTCAGAAGAGAATCTTCGCGGATCGGTTGCGGGGCGTGCTTCGGATAGATGCAGGAGCTTCCGAGAAAGAGAAATTTTTTACAATCGTTCCGAAAAGCGGATTCCATCAGGTTGTTTTGAATCCTTGTGTTTTCGATCAGGAATTCCACAGGGCGCCGGGAATTCTCCATGATGCCCCCCACCCGGGCCGCGGCATCAATCACCTGTTCCGGTTTTTCAACGGCAAACCACTTCTCCACGGCTGTCGGATCGGTCAGATCCAGTTCCTGACGTGTCCGGGTAAGGACTTGATCCTGACCCCGCTTTTGCAGGGCCCGGACCACCGCCGACCCGACCATCCCGCGGTGTCCGGCCACAAAGATTTTCATTTTTTAATCGCGAATCCGTTGACCCGCACGCTCTTCAGCCAAAAGCCGAATATCCGCATCCACCATAATCTCCGCCAGTTGTTTGAATTTCACCTTCGGCTCCCAACCCAGCTTCTTCTTGGCTTTACTGGCGTCGCCGATCAACAAATCGACCTCGGCGGGACGAAGATAGCGCTCGTCAAAAGCCACATGCTTCCTGGGATCCAGCCCCGCGCGGGCAAAAGCCACGTCGAGAAACTCCTGCACCGTGTGGGTCTCCCCCGTCGCCACCACATAGTCCTCTGGTTTGTCCTGTTGCAGCATCCTCCACATCGCCTCCACATATTCAGGAGCGTATCCCCAATCCCTCTTCGCCTCTAAATTCCCCAAAAACAACTTCTCTTGGAGCCCCGCCTTGATTCGGGCCACGGCTCTTGTGATCTTGCGAGTGACAAAAGTCTCCCCCCGCCTTGGGCTCTCATGATTAAACAAAATTCCACTGGTGGCGTGCAGCCCATAGCTCTCCCGATAGTTCACCGTGATCCAGTGGCTGTACATCTTGGCGGCGGCATAAGGACTGCGGGGATAAAATGGGGTTGTCTCCTTCTGAGGAACCTCCTGCACCAGTCCGTACATCTCGGAACTCGAGGCTTGATAAAAACGGGCCTTGGGCACCACATGCCGCATCGCATCCAGCAGTCTGACTGTCCCGATGGCCGTCACATCGCCGGTGAATTCAGGGATGTCAAAACTGACACGGACATGACTCTGGGCCGCCAGGTTGTAAATCTCTTCCGGTTGTGTCTCACCCAGAATCTTGATGAGGGAACTGGGGTCGCTCAAATCTCCGTAATGAAGGAAAAGCTTGGTGCCCTTGTCATGGCGATCCTTGTAGATCGGATCAATCCTCTCGGTGTTAAAACTGGAGGAGCGACGGATGATCCCATGAACCTCATATCCCTTGGAAAGGAGCAACTCCGCCAGATAAGAGCCATCCTGACCGGTGATTCCTGTGATGAGCGCTTTCTTTCCCATATGCTCAAATTTTCTCAATGAGCGGAAGGGCCCGGGCATCCACTTTTTTTGCCAATCGAAGATCCAATTCGCTGATTCCACCCACCTCATGCGTGGTTAGCTCAACCCTGACCGTGGCATATTGCTGAAAAAGTTCGGGGTGATGGTTCGCTTTTTCCGCCTCGAGGTTGACTCCGGTCACAAACATCGCTGCGGAAATAAAGTCGGGAAATTTGTATTCCTTACGGATCTTCCCGGACGATTGGGACCAACCATCCAATGTGGATAGAACCACTTCGATCTGATGCCCTGTTAACTTCACCGCCATTCCAAAATCCTGCCGTAAAACCTTGCTGCACCCAAGTCCGAATCAGCTGCCCCCTGCCCCTTTCTCGCGCAACCGGGGAGTGATAGATTGTAAAAATGTTCCGATCCGGCCCTCCCCGCCGAATTCAGCCTCTTCCCCAACCCCCTACCCCCACTCCGGAAATTCCGGCCCCACGGGAAAAACTCAAGTCACCGGCCGCAGATGTTTGGCGAACCCGGGGCGGATGGATGGTGGGGGCGACCTTGCTGCTCGTTATGGGAGGTCTGATTTTCTTTTTTCTTTTTCGCGGATCGTTTTATTCAAAAAATGACGATGAAATCCGCACCGCCCAGATCCTTCAGGCAGATTATGCACGCTGGAGTTCCTCCCTGCGGGAGCTGACCCAAGCCTCTTCCGAATGCAATCTTGCACCCGTTTCCGTCCTTCCCCAATCCATCCCGATCGACGAATCCACCCTCGGTTGGTGGAATCGATGGCAGAATCTTCCCCCGGAAGGTTTGGCTCGCTCTGTTCTCGCCCGTCGCCTACCTCCCCAGGTTGAACTCACCCAAATCACCCCCCGTAGATTGATCATCTCGGAAGATGGTGTTTGCGTGGACTACGCGATCACCCTGCGGGCAAAAGAGGATATTCTTATCACACCCGTCATTCCCGTGGGCATACCGAAACATCTTTCGACCGACCACCATCGACTGCTTCCCAAGGTTGTCTACGCGTATGACCTTCCCCCGGGCAAAGTTTTTGATCTTGCTGGGGCAAAAAACATTTTTCCCGCGGGTAGCACCCTCCAGGGAGGATGGACACTCCGACAGGCCGAGCATACCTCCGGAAGCTGGAAAGCCCGCCAAGCCGATCTTCTCCCCTTCACCCGGATTCCGGCGTTGGAATCCATCTTCGTTCGGGAAGCGAGCAACCCGCCGCCCGCGCTTCTGCGGTCTCGCGGGGAATTGGAAAACGGGGAAGCAAAACGACGGGCGGCCGCCCAGAGTCTGGAAGATCGTCTCACCGCCATCCGCGAAGATGTGAAGCAATATCGCTCCCAAATGATGGCTTCGGCTCCCGCCATTGTGAAAAGCAAGGGCTTCGGCCCGGGAAGCGGAGTCCCCACGAGTGCGGGAATCGGAGCCGTGGGCGGTGCTGCCACCGGGGCAGGCCTCGGCTCGATCGCCGGAGGCGATGGCGCCGCCATCGGAGCCGGAGCCGGGGCCCTGGCCGGGATGCTCATCGGGGCCATTGTGGCCAATGCGGAACAGGAAAAACGGGTGGAACAGGAGAAAGCCGCCCGGCGAAGCGCCATTGCAGCCATCGAACGGGAAATCACGGAATATGAAAGAAAGCTGATCCGGGAATTGGAAAACGAGCTGACCCAGGAAGGGGCCAAGCAGGAATCCACCTTGGCTCGACCCACCTCGACAAACTAACTTCATCCATGGCCAAGACGGCAAAAAAAGAAGCCCTCCATCGTCGACTGATCCTTGCCGCGATCTGTCTGGGTGCCGCCCTTTTCCTTGGCCTGCTGGAATTGATTCAATTCAAGCCACTTCTCGAGGCCGAGCTTTACACACGCGATCTTCGAATCCGTTTTGGACAGCCCGCCCCGCTCTCCCAGGAAATCGTTTTTCTGGCGATCGATAAGGCCACCTACAAGGATATCCTCTCCGAAGAGGAGATTGCCGCTGATCCCGCCTTGGCCGAAATGTCCACTGGCTCCTGGCCGTGGCGACGCTCAGTCTGGGCCAGCGTGATGCAACGTGTGACGGATGCCGGGGCCAAGGTCGTGGGGCTGGATTTGATGTTCCCTACCCCGAAGGAAGGGGATCCGGAGCTTGCGCAGTTCATGGAACAAAAAGGAGACCATGCCGTTTTGGGCGGAACATTCGAAGAGGTAAGCAATGCCGGCCGTACTTCTGTGCAACTGACCCTGCCGGCTGCGTTGGCTTCTCTGGGGGCGAATGAAATCAGCAAGGAAAACCCCGCAGGACGGGTCGGCTTCGTCAATCTCTGGCCGGAAAAGGACGGCATCGTCCGCACGGCCGACTATTATCGCCAGTTCCAAAATATCCCCGCAGTTTCCCTCGCGGGGCGAATGCTGGAGAAAGCCGGATATAAAAATCGAATTCCCAGCGGTGGATCAGGCCTACTCCGTTTTGCCGGCCCCCCGAACTTCAATTACAAAGCGATTCCCGTCTACCAACTTTTTGTTCCATCGACTTGGGAGAAAGTCTTCAAAAACGGCGAAATGCTGAAGGAAAAGATCGTTCTCGTCGGCCCCTACGGAAATTGGTCCAAAGATGTTATCCGTACTCCTTACCCCAATCCTATGCCTGGCCCCGAACTCCATCTCGCAGCCCTGGGAGCCGCCCTTTCGGGAAATTTCCTGCATCTTCCGCCTTGGTGGATCAACCCGCTTCTCATCATGGGAGGGGCCGGATTAGCCCTCCTCCTGATCCTCTCGACCAAGCAACCCATTGCACGCCTGTTCCTTTTGGGAGCACTCGCCGTGGGCCATGCCATCCTGACCTTTTTGATCCAAGACAA
>Ga0214917_10001974_pt1 | contig 25670 bp, 22 predicted proteins | sample LL_1208_BB_MetaG_FD_177983 | JGI IMG/M metagenome (GOLD analysis project Ga0214917, IMG submission 177983) | Freshwater microbial communities from Lake Lanier, Atlanta, Georgia, United States - LL_1208_BB | ecosystem: Environmental > Aquatic > Freshwater > Lake | place: USA: Georgia | collected...
TGGGAAGACTTATCACCAAACCACTCGTATAGTTCTCGCGTAAATCAACTTCTTGAAAATTTGCGATAGATTTGTCCTATGTGCGGGATTGCTGGGGTAGTTAGTAACGAAATTACACCTCAAACGCGCCAAGAGTTTCACACGGCATTTGATTGTTTAAAGCATCGAGGACCGCACGGTCATAAGTCAATTGAGTTTTCGTTTCCGGGTCACCCACATAAGAATTTGCTCTTAGGTCATCACCGACTTGCTATTGTTGATTTAAATGAACGAGCTAATCAACCTTTGTTCTCCAAAAGCGGTTCAATTCTCATCATCAATGGTGAAATTTATAATGCAGATAAATTACGAGTACAATTAAAAGATAAATACCATTTCACTACAACTTCAGATTCTGAAGTTGCGCTTGCTGTTCTTGAGATTTTTGGCATTTCTGGCGTCTCAAAGCTAGATGGAATGTTTGCTTTCGCATTTTATCCCGCGGGCGATTCGAGTATCTGGTTAGGTAGAGACCGCCTAGGTATTAAACCACTCTACTTCACTCGAAATCGAGAGGATATTTGGTTTAGCTCGGAAGCAAAACCTCTGGCTAAAGCGCTTCGCCGCGGGTTAGATGAAGTTGGAATTTCAGAGTGGGTGCAGTATCAATTTCAGGTTTCGCATCGAACTTTCTTCAAAGAAATTTATTCAGTTCCACCAGGGCATTTATTGACCTTGAAAGATGGAATCATTAAATCGCGCCAGTACTGGAACATTGAAGATCATCTCTCTAGCAATAACGGAAAAAAGATTTCTGTTAAAGAAGCTTCGGCTAAGCTCCGAGATTTTCTTGGATCATCAACACAAAGGCACCTCATGTCAGATGTAGAGGTTGCCACAATTACCTCTGGTGGTATGGATAGCTCCACTATTTCGGTTCTGGCTGCCAAATCTGGTGTGCGAGAGGCCTTTGTTGGGCGTTACCAAGAAGCGGGATTTGACGAAACACCCTACGCACGGGCAGTTGCAGACCACGCACATTTGAATTTACACACCATTGACATCACCGAGGAGACTTTCTTTGGTGCGCTTAGGAACGTTGCATCAGCGCTTGACTTTCCCACGGCAGGACCAGGCTCCGTAGGCCAGTACCTAGTTGCACAGGAGGTCGCGAAAACACATCGCGTTGTTTTGGCTGGTACTGGTGGTGATGAACTATTCCTTGGGTACACGCGCGATCGATTCCCTCTTTGGGCTGCTGGCGAAAAGAAAAAATTTGGGAGCAGTGCGTCAATAACAATGCCTCCAAATACACGAGGGTACGAATCGCTTTTTCAACGCTTCATTACTGGAGATGGATGGGAATCACCCATTTCAGGATTTATGGCCACTCTCGAGCGCAATTCAACTACGCTTGCCCTCTTATCAATTCCAAAGTATCGTCAAGTTGCTATTGCCTCCGAGTTGAGGGCATTTATCTCACCATCTGGAGGTGAGAGTCTGACTGAAATCCACGATTCACTTCTCCGATATGAAATATGTCGTTTTCTTCCCTCGCTACTCCAAGTAGAAGATCGCATGACCATGGCGCACGGACTCGAATCGCGGGTGCCGCTCTTGGATCTCGAACTTCTTGAATTCGTCCTGGCTCTTCCTGCAGAGATACGCATGTCGGGCGGAGCCCCTAAGGACCTTCTCCGCACAGCAATGGCCAGTGATTTACCTATAGAAATCTTGGAGAGGAAAGACAAAATGGGCTTTCCAGTGCCATTTGTGGCCTGGAATAAGGCTGGATTACCGATACACCTTCGTGAGAGCCTAAATAATCTCTCCGAGAGAGCTATTCCAGGAGTAGCAATCAACGCCCAATACCAACGCAGTAGCGAATCACACATTGATGCTCGTGAACTCTGGGGCGGCTTACTTCTTGAATCATGGCTTCGTTCCCTAGACTAAAGGGCACTTAGGGGGCAATTGATGAGAGTTCTTGTAACTGGTGGCGCTGGCATGGTTGGTTCACACGTTGCCGAGTTGCTAGAAGCGCGTGGCGACGAAGTAATTGTCGTCGACAACTTCGCAACTGGGCGGCCAGAACACCTCAATAATCTTTCAAAAGCGGAAAAAATTGTTGATTCAATCAGCAATGAGGAATTCTATGAGGGAATTTCTAAAAAGTATAAAAATCTTGATGCAATTGTTCATACCGCTGCCTCGTTCGCCAATGGTAACGACTGGATAGATCACATCAACACTAACATTCAAGGTACGGCTCTCGCCACTCGTCTAGCCCAGGCATATAACTGTCGCCTCATCTATTTTCAGACTGCTCTTTGTTATGGCCCTAATCCGACACAACAACCTGTACCGCTCAACTATCCAAGACAACCGATGGCATCAAGTTATGCAATTTCGAAAACAGCTGGAGAGTTCTACATTGAACAAAGCGGCATCGACTATGTAACCTTTAGATTAGCGAACATTGTTGGACCTCGAAACCTTTCAGGCCCACTGCCAATCTTCTTTAAGAGAATAACTGGCGGTGAAAAATGCACAATTGCAAATGCCAAACGAGATTTCATTGATGTAAGAAATCTGGCCCCCGTCGTGCTACAAGCCGTTGATGGAAAGGGGTCTGGCGCCTACCACTTCTCATCGGGTAAAGATGTGGCAATCATCGACCTCTACAAAATAGTGGTCAATGCCATGTCTCTGGATCGAGAACCAGATTACGAATATCAAGAAAATTCGGCAGGCGGTCCACCAAGTATCCTCTTGGATCCGACACGAACTTATGCCGATTTTGATATGCCTAAATTAAATTCCATTGAAGAAACGGTTACTGGAGCAATTGAATACTACCGACAATTTGGAGTTACTCGTGAAGTAACTCATTTAAAGAAATCTTGAGTGACTTGAAAAAAAGAGTACTTTTGCTTGGAGGCGCCGGAACCCTCGGCTCGGACATATTGTCGGCGAACCTCGAAAATTACGATTTCTTTGTTGTAGATAACTTTGCAGATTCCACTTTAAACGAAGGCGAACTTAGCGAACTATGCCAATATCAAAACGTAAATGTTGCAGATCAAGTTTCCATTAATAATATTTTTGAAACCTTCAAACCTGATGTAGTGGTGTATCTAGCCACTACATTATCAAATAATCAACAGTTCGCCCTCAACTCAAATGTCATAGGAATGAAAAATGCAATAACTGCGGCTGAAAGAATAGGTTTTCCTCGGATAATTTATGTTCAATCGTTTTTGACTCGAAATTGCGATCATAAAATAACAACAAACACGCCAGTGGAAGCAAAAGATCCTTACGCCACTTGGAAACTTGCGGCTGAATACCTTCTACAAGAATATTCGGGACCAAAAACCACTTTAATTTTGGCGAGCGTTTTAAGCCCACGATTAACAATTGGAGCTATTCCTGCATTTACCAAAAGAATACTTGAGAAACAACCTATCAAAGTAACTGATACTTATCGAGATTACTTAAACCCAAAAAGTTTTATACTAGGTTTAACAAATCTGATGGAATCAAATGAGGCTTTAGAAGTATTAGTTCTTGGTTCTGGTCATGCTATTAGTACGCACGAATTGCTCAAACTTACCGCAAAAAATCTTAATAAAAACATGAACCAGATTGATTTTGAATTGATTGATTCAAAAAAAAGCGATTCTAAGAAAATTACTCTTGACCCTAAATGGCGCCAATCTTTCATGTCTTCTGAGGAAAATATTGAAGAATGCGTGACCAAAATTGTGCGTCAACTGCAGCAATTCAAAGGCAAAGTTCGATCTCATCATTAGGAGGAAATGTGAGCCATTCAGTTGTGATTGGTGGTGCAGGTTTCGTTGGTTCTTGGGTAGTTGAAGAATTACTTAAAGACTCTCAATCCAAAGTCACAATAATTGACAATCTACTTTCCAGCGAAAGATGGAATATTTCAACAGATCCACGAGTTTCATTCATTGAAGGCTCAGCTTCAAATATGCACACATTGGACAAGATTATCAAACCTGTTGATTTCATATATCAATTAGCTTGCTATCACGGTAATCAAAATTCGATAGCAAGGCCCCTGGAAGACTTAGAACACGGTTTAAGTACAACTCTCACCGCTTTGCAATGGACAGTCGCAAATAGTCCCCAAACTACATTCGTCTATACGGGCGCTGGATGTTCCATTGCGGAAAAAACTTGGGATATTCCTAAACCAGTCAAAGAAATTGATCAAATCTCTTTATTGCATGATAGTCCGTATTCGATTTCGAAAACAGCCGGAGAAATGTACTGTCTTTTCTTTCAAAAAGAATTTGCTTTAAAACTTGTGAGAGTTCGATTTCAAAATGTTTATGGACCACGAGAAATACTTGGTGCAGGATTTTGGAGAGGAACTGAACACACAATTTGGAGAAATGTTATACCAAGTTTTGTTTGGAAAAGCTTGCACAATCATGATCTAATAGTGAACGATTCAAAGGCCACTCGAGATTTCATATTTGTTTCTGATGTCGCCCGAGCTACAGTTGCTGCAGCAAAAGCACCACTAACTCCGAATGCTTTCAATATTGCAAGTGGAAAAGAAACAAACATTTTTCATTTGGCGCAGCTCATTGTTCGAATGACAAACTCACAATCGGTTATACACTTAACACAAAGAAGACAATGGGATAATTCAGGACGGCGCTACGCTGATATATCAAACAGCTTTAAAAGTTTAAATTTTTTTGAAGAGTACAATCTAAACCAGGGTTTATATGAAACAATTGAATGGCAAAAAAATAACATAGACAGAATTCAATCCACAATAGATAAACACATTAATTTAATTCCCTATCCCTCAACATAAAATTATATTTTTCGTGAACGGATTTAAAGTAAGCGTCAAAATTAAATGTCTCGCAATAAAATTGATATGCATTATTTGAATATTTACGTAGACTTTCTCTATTTTTGAAGAATGATAATTTTTCAACAAATGATAACATGTTGTCTTCTTTGTATAAGAAACCCGCTTTGCTTTTCTTCAAAATTTGACTTACAAACTGCAAGGAACTATTTGCTATTATAGGAGTACCAGAACTCAACATCAATCCTAATTTGTTAGGACAGCTTAAAATATTGTTGCGTGAAATTCCTAGGTACGGAATAAGCGCTAAATCAGCATTGATTAGGATCCAATCTCTCATGAGCCACGGAGCAACAGGTTCTACAAAAAATACAGATTTATTCAATACTCCTAACTCATCGGCCAGTTTCACTAAATCAGTTTTATACCGCGACTCTGGACCCTGAAGATATAAATGGAATGAATTGGAAATCACATCGTTTTTCCAACAACGAATAATAAACTCTAAACCGCGACCAGGATAAAAATTGCCCTGAAAGTAAACCCTTAGGAATTCAGATTCTATTCTCTTGTTCGTTAGTTTTATTTGATTATTGTTCTCTTTTTCTAGCAGCGGTGCATTTGGAAGCAAGATTGAATTATTAAAACCGTAATGTTTGCCTATCTCAGTTCCTAACTGAGAAGACACTACCAAATTTACATCACTTATTTTCAGCATTCTTTTTTCGATTAATTTGATGATCCTCCTACTTAAAAAAGAATTACTTATATCCGCCTCTTGGTAGAATTCTTGAATATCGTAAACCAGTACTGATTTGAATTTCTTTTTCAGGTACTTCGCAGATAAGTACGTATAAAGATCATTTGCGATAATAATTTCGGGAATTGTGGTCAATTTTCTTGATTCTAAAATTATTTTTATATTATCTGGTAAATAAACAAAAAAAATGAGTACAAGTATTCTAAGACTAGGCACGTTAAACAGACATCTTTTTAAAAATGAGCTTATTTTATCGATGAATAAAATAATTTTCCCTCGGACAAAATTGGATTGAGTTCTCGTGAAATGAATATTCTTGTCTTTTGACAATTTTAGAAAGTATTTTGAAGTTGTTAGAAATAAATAAGGTTTTTTTAATTTACACAGCCAATTCAAAATCACAGAAAAATGTTTTGCAGAAATTTTTTCAAAATGTCGGATATCTTCCGGCCATGAAGGGCGCACTGCTCTCTCTTTATTCACTCCAATAAAAACTGGCGAAAAATGCGCTAGCTTTAAGGCTTTAAAATGCCAGTCTTCTCTAGGGTCTAGGCCATAATTGTGGCAAGAAATCATTAGAACATTATTTTTCATGCAATAGATCCAGTAATAGAGGTTCATACATTTCTTGAATTGTTGTTCTAGCTTCATGCCATTTAAAAGCAAAGGAGCGCGTTTTGTTTCGCATAATTTCTTTTTTCTCCTCGGAAAAAGCCAAGTATTGCAGCAAATTGTATTCGAGATTTTTTTCATTACAATTAATTATTGGTAACTCATTCAACATCTGTGGGGGGATGCAATGAGTGTATTTATCATCAATAAAACAAAAAATTACTTTGTTCAGAAGCATTGCTTCAACCGCTGCTGCGCCGTACCATCCAATTTCTATTTGATCGATAAATACTTCACATTTATTTAATTCATTTGCCATATCTTTATGATTAATATTTTCAATAATGTGCAAGTTGAAATGTTTCCTCAACAACGTTGAATTTTCAAATATAGACTTAATTTTATCCGTGCCTTTTAATGCTCTATTTGTTGGTGCATGGCCAATATTAATGGAATTAAATTCAATCTCACTTCTTTGGCTCACTTGATTTGGATATAACTTCGTATTAAGTGAATATGGAATAAAAATTGCTTTTCGCGGTAAAAATTCCGAGAGATCTGGGTTTAGATAGAAAATTTTATCCGCATATTTCTCAAATAGATTTATGTATTTCTTTCGATAAAAATTATTAATGTTTAAATCCCAAATGTTCTGATTTTTATATACCCTATGTCTTAGGTTGATTAAAGTAGAGTAATCACGCGCATCATCACCTTGATAATGAACATATATCAAGGATTTCTTTTTCATCCATTTTATTTCAATTACAGAAAAATAAAATAAAATTTGTTTTAACAGAACTGTTTTTATTTTTTTTATCTTTGTTTGGCCAGAATTTATTGTTGTGTTATTCTTCGAAAATGTTGAACCAAAATTGTAATGAATAATGTCATATTTTTTCAAAAGAAAAAAATAATTCAGTGGGGAAACAAACTTAGCGTTTTTGACATCTTTTATTGAAGCGGTATTCCCATCAATCTTTCGATATTTTTTTCTCATTTTTACAACTAAATGACTTTTTATATTTTCGTTTTGTAAACACGCTTTATGGATTGACAGTGCATTGCTTCCAACATTATAGGGCAAATGCAATATGGTTATTTTTTTGGAAGACATTCAAATTGACTCGTTCAATCTAGAAAGCACTTCACTTTCCCTTCTTTTTAAAATCATAATTTTTAATGTGAATATTGTTTGTCTTTGTCCCAATACATCATACAGAGGATTCTAACCACATCAGAAGACCAGTGTGAAGTGAAGTCCACTGGTGGTTCGGCATAATTTTTTTTACCAAAGAAATATCAGCTATTAAATCTGAATTTTTTTCTATTATTTTGAAAATTGGTTTCTTTCCGATAATGCTGCCCATATCGGTAGCAAGTTCCCTCATCGTTACAATTTCGTTCCCTGCCAAATTAATATAACCTGTGTGACTCGAATTCACAACATTGTATAGAACTGCAGCCGCATCCCCCGAATATATCGGATTAATTTTTATGCCATCTTCTCCTTGTAAGTCTATTGGAATATTGTTAATCAATCTATTTTTTAAATTATAAAAAAGACTGTTTAAATTTTGATTTTCTCCATATATAAAAAATGGTCTTATAATGACCACGTCAAAAAATGGCCTATATGATCCTATTAGTGATTCAGCAGCGATTTTTGTAGAAAAATATAAACTTAAGTTTGATGTGTTTCGAATTTTTGATTCTTCAGTTATACTCTCCATGGTATTGTCGTAGAGTCCACCAGTAGAGGCATATATAACCTTTTTTATTCCATTAATTCTAGCGTATTCGAGCAATTTAAATATTGAGAATACATTTACCATGAAAATATCTTTTGCATTTTCTGGAAAATTTTTGTAATTTCTTTCTTGGGCGAGTAAAATCAAGACGTCAATCTCTTTAGGTAACGAATTTTCACTCCAATTTTGGGATAAATCAATAACAAAGTTTTGTTTTTCGTTTTTGGTATTTTTTCTTGTGATTTGGGAAATATCAAATTTATCCGAATACTTTTCAACAAATTTGGCGCCCAAGCATCCACTGCCTCCCGTGATGAGTATTCTTCTCATAGTAAATCTCTTTTGTTAAGTATTTCTAATAAATCTGGTTTATACAGATAAATAGGCAATTCTTTATTGTCAAATAAATGCTCAAAGATTTTTTTGAACATGTGGGTACCGGCTTCTAAAGAATGATAATTTTCAACGTATTCGCGTCCTTTTTTCCCTAGATTTTCTCTTAATTCTGATGAATTGATCAGTATTTTCAATTTATCCACTAAGTTCCAGGGACTCGCCGATACTATAGGGCATTCTGATAAAAATGAATTCAGCACGAAAGATTCAGTATAAATTGAATTGGATAAATTGCCTATGACTGGTAGGCCACAAGCCATTCCTTCAAGAGCTGTGAGACCATATCCAGTGAAATAAATTTGATCGAAAAGAATATCAATTTCTTTCTGCAGGAAGTGTCTTATTTCATACTTAGATTTGCCTTCAATTATTTTTAATTCTACCCTGTATCCTTCATTTTGTAGTAGATTAACGGCCGCAATTAAAATATCCGTACCTTTAAATGTTGGATGGTTTGGATAGTGACCAATTATGATTGAAGGATTATTTTCATTTATTAATTCCTTTTTCTTTATGTGGGGACTCCAAAATTCTGTATCTATCACTAAAGGAGAGCATGTTAAAATTTCCCATCTACCTAAACCGTCAAATCCCATAAAACCGGGGATAACTACATCCCCATATCTATTCCAATAATCAATTCTTGCTCGTATTTCGCGTCTTTTTTTGGCGTTTTCTCCATAACTGGCCATTAGTCCAGTTAACAATAGAGGGGATGACACAGTAGAGTAGTCGTAGGCATCACTTCCATAAGGTATTATTATGGTTTTTATTCCTGATAATCTAAAAATAGTAGCTTGAATTTTCCAGTATTTTTTAGCATTTAAGAAGAAACCTTCGTATGAGCAAACTATCACGTCGTAAAATATGAGAGCTTCGCACACCGAGATCACTTCCTTGATTCTATTGGGAAGTTTCTTGAATTTTTCAGATGAAATGAAATCCCAGTCTTCTCGATTATGAATTTTGTAGAGACTACTCGTAAAAGTGTACGCTTTTGTAAATTTTCTAATTGAATCTCGCCAATAAACATTGTTTGTTAAAGGTACGCTTCCTAAAATAACTTTCTTATCATTTGATTGCGTACTGATTTTCTTTTTAATTTTTCCTAAATAAGCGCAAAAAACGAGAAATAAAATCTCTATTGGTATTAGTAACCAAAGGAAAATATCTTTAGGTATTATGCCAAATATAAATTTTCCCTTTCCTAAATAATTTCTCATACCTCAATACTAATATATAGGGAGGGGTTTATGTGTAAAATGCCCACTTTGATGATTATTTAGTGGAATCTTAATCTAGTTGAGGATAGAAATTTACTTGGTGTAATGTTTTTTTCGAGATTAATTGATATCTTAAATATTTCTACAGCTTGATTGTCTCCACAGGCCACTAAAATACTATTTCGATTTACCTGTATTACCTGTCCCGGTATTGCCGATATATCTTCAAATAATACTGCCCTAGTCGCATCCACAACTGACACTTTTTTATCTCCAAGAAAAGTGTAAGCACCAGGATATGGACTTCCACTTGCGTTGATCAATCTTATAATTTTTTTAGCGTCGTCTTCCCATTTTATTCTTCCGTCTTCTGGTCTTCTTTCATAACACCTATGACTTCGCAAGTTACCATCGTTGCTTTTTTGAATTTCATATTTTGAATCGACAGCTAATTTTTCGATGGCATCTTCAAATAAATCTGGAGATTTGATCTCAAACCAGTCAAAAACTTCTTGAATTTTTGTCTCATCATTTATATCCAAATAATCGCGAGAAATAATCGATCCAGAGTCAAGTATGTCGGGCATCATTTTGTGAACGCAGGCACCAATTCTTGCTTCCCCATTAATTATCGCCCATGCTTGACATGCATTACCCCTATAACGAGGTAAATCCCCTCCATGTAGGTTCAAAATCCCTAGAGGAAAAAGATCTATAACATCTTTATTGATAATTCTACGATGATTAACACTTACTCCGATGTCCACATTACCAAGCGTTTCTATAAAACGTGCTATTTCCAAATTATCACTCGAAATGAGAATTGGCGACCCATTAATTTTCGCAAATTCAACAAAATCTTGGATCTGAATTTTGTACTCTGGTGGTGCTAAATCGGTAACAATTCCACTCAATTGGTGTCCTTTATCAATCAATCGTTTCACACTAAAAAAAAGGTTCTCATGCCGACCTATCGATAAAAATTTCATCACAAGCTCCACTTTCGCTGCCTTGGGCTCCGGAACATAACACCATTCTATCCATATAAAAACTTTTAAAGATTCATTCCCCACTTGCTACTGCAAGAATCATTTGTCGAAAAAAATTTTACCTTAATTTCAAATAACTACCTCCAAAAATAATGAAATTCTTCGATTTTTTCCAGAAATTCTTGAATATTAAGAACTTTTTCTATTTTTTGGTTTTCTAAAATATCTAAAAGAAAATTACCACAACCATATCCATACTTCCAATTTTCTTTATGAAATTGTACGACGATTTCTTTATCATGCTTAAATTTTAAGTATTCCAAATAATCTTTTTTATTCTTAGTATTTAAATAAACGTGTATTGGGTGAAAATCCACAATAATCTGTTTGCTATTTTGAATACGCTCTATATCGTTTTTTTCAAATTCCTTCATGTGAAAATGATAATCATCTTCCCAATTATATTGAACTTGAATTAAATCATTCCATAGTTTGCGTTTTGCGAGAATATCCGTATATGGGTGAAAATAAGAAAAATCGTAAGTTATTTGATTTGTTTTCAATGCATCCCATATTGGACCACCTGACATTATACTATGCGATCTAGAATATCTCGCGTCTGGGAATATTCGTTTTAACTTTTCAACTTCAGAAATCATCTCGTCTCTATTTTTGCAAGGAATAAAATTAGGATGAATTCCTATTTCGAATCCCTTTTTTCTCAGTGTTTCATAACGTTCGAAGTAGTTCGTGGCAAATATCACCCAAGGAACATAAAAGGAGTTAATTAAATTGAAAAAGAAATCCAAAACAAAATCTTCGGCAAAATCCGTATCCGATGTAAACAATATCATTTATGATAATCCCAAGAAAATATTTCACCTTTGAAATTCTCATCTTTCTGAACATTATTTTTTATAACATTCCCAAATGCGGGACTGAATACAATTAACTTGTCTATTTGACTAGCTACATAATCGAAATTTTGGACCTTTACATTAAATCCATCAAAATATTTGTTTTGAAATACTTTTGAGTCATCGATAAAAATGAAATTTTGGTAGTTCAAATAATTACTTAAATAAGGAAAAATTCTCAGAGGTATATAAAGTCCAATTTTATCCTGCTGGTTAATAGACCTATCGAGATATTCTTCAAATTGAATCTTTTTCTTCTCGTACTTAGAGAAAAATAGATCATATTTTGAACCATTATCTTGCAATGAATTTGAGAGTTGATGAGTTAAGTTTCTTTTGTTCTTAGTTGCGAAACAGAAAAGCACTCCGCCATTTTTACTTTTTTCAATCTTGTTGAGAGTAAATCCAGCTGATATTACTAAATAAGCAAGACTATCTTCATCAAAATAATTCACATGTTGACTCAATAACATAGATATATCGCCATTCAATATTGAAATAGAACAATCTGGCACTGCAAAAATAATTTTTCCATTTTCGGATAACTCTTCAAAATGCTTCTTGAGAAATGAATCAGGTTTTTCAACATGTTCTAGCACATCATAATGGATGAAACTATCAATTTTTTTTGAATGCAAATCTATTTCTTCATAAAAATGAGATATCACTTCGATTTTTAATTCCTCGCCTCGTTTTCGCGATTCTATACTTGGATCTACAGCTAAAGTTTTGTAACCCCGCTTCCTTAAATTATTCAAGACGTACAATCCTCCAGCGCCAATATCACACAAGAAGTCGCCTTCTTCCGAATGATTTACTACGAAATCTAAAAATTCGTTTCCGTAAGACGGTGCTAAATCATGTCCGTCTTGCAAATATCCTACATTTTCTTCTAAACCGTACATTTTTGACATTAATGCCCAATAATTATTTGTCGTATTGAGACGAATCATTTTTAATTGTTTATCATACTTTATCGTAACGGGGAAAAAATCTGGAAATGGATTGTCGGTTCCTGTTTGTTCGTTCATTCTCCAGTAAAAATGCATATTTTTTATCTCTATTTGATTATTCATTAATTAACCTCAGCTGTTTCAAATGAAGTAAAACATCTTTCTGGAAAAAACGACTATTTGACATTGAGGTGCCAAATAAATGTAAATTTTGAATTCTTTGATCTTCTATGATGTTATGTTGTTGTCTTTCGATCAACTCATTTTCAAGACTTGGATACGGGTGCCCTCCGACAAGTTCATGCAACACAATTTCATCTTCCAAGACAGGTGCCGTTAGAATTCCAATGTCACATAGGTCTTGAACCATGTTTTTTTTCTCTAATTTTTTATTCCGACTAATTATATATTCTAAACTTAGACAACTATCTAATGAATGTTGTCTCATGTGTTTATACGCAGAATAATTGTTTACCCTATAAAGACCATGAGCGTTGAAATATGCAAAATGATACATGCAATCAGTTTCCCTGAACTTTTCTTTAGTTGACTTCAGGGTTGCCACAACCGTCTGCATAGGATTAATTGTTTTTCCGACTGGATAACTTATCCCCATAATTTTGATCAAATTTGAAAGATTTCCGGTCCAACATAAATCATTAACATCTTGATGTGAAACTTGGTTGTCGCTTTCTATAACCATTGAAACAATACGATTTTTGATAATCTGCAAATTTAATATTTTTGAATTTCTTAAAAGAGTTACACCGTGGCTCGATAAATTTTTCAACATTTCATCGATGAAAACTTTAATTCCACCATCATTTGGGTAATAGACATCCTTGTTTGTTGAATATTCAGCTGGAAGAGATCTTTGATTATGCCACGCAATTATGTCACGGATGATTGAATCTTCTTTCAGTTCTTCCTCTTCAAATTCAAAATTTGCAAAGATTCTTGACATCGGAGTTAGCTTGGTTGCCATTACGGATAAATCCTCTGCGTTAATCCCATAACGTTTTATAAGCGCAGAAATATACGTCGATTCTGAGAGTTCAGAACCGAACCTCTCCTTCAAGTACGATTTGGCATTTACATTACTTGTCTTCGTTCGTTTCAATTCAATTACGTTTTTTTTGACTTTTAACTTTTCAATATGCTGTCGCAATTTCCTTGCCTTTACGGCTCTTTCCACAGGGTCGAAGAATTCCAGATCAAAGTACGGTCCATTTTCGAATATTTTTCGACCGATAATGGTGCCTGACAAATCATGCGATGGAGGTGTATATCTACTCCAATTTTTTTTTCCAACTATTTCTAAAAATATTTCATCGATTTCAGAATCGGACGTTAATTGAATAGTGTGCATTCCAATATCAAATTTAGTGTCTGCATCATGAATTAGCTGACCAAATGCACCACCATACTGTGAAGAATTCTCAAGTATCAATATTTCGCTACCTTTTATTCCTCGATTCAACATTATTCGCGCCAACATTATGCTGGAAATCCCTGATCCAAGAATAGCCCTCATGATATTTACTATACCGTATTAGATTTCAAATGGTTTCACATAAAAAAATGGTATTTCTTCATTTAACTCATTGGCACTGACATCCTTCATAAGCGAAGAAAAATAATTGTAATAGACATACCTCTCATTTTTACTTCCCCATCTCTCCTTAAATCGAATTAGGTTAAGCTGATTCAAATGAGAACCTCCAAAATGGATTCTAGTGAAACCCAGGCGCCGGAATTCAGCAATCGAATTATGTAGAACAAAATAATTGGCGTTCTTATTTCTTCCCAAGTCGTTTGCGCATGGAATAAAATATTCTACTTGTTTTAGATTTTCATCAATTAGAAATAGCACGTATGCAATCAATTCATTTTGAAACTTCGCTCCATAGGCTATATAGTTCACCCCGGGGACAAAAATATTTTGTAATTCATCCCAAAATTTAATTGGCTTACTTTTTCGTGATTTGCTCTCCATTATATTGAAATGCATTTCCTTTAAGATTTCAATATCTTTAGTAACATCACAGAATTGAAAATTCGCCTTTAAAGAGCCTCGCACTATATTTCTCGTTTTTGAGTGGTATGAATTCATCAAGTCATTCTGACTGCTGCCAAGATGCGCTAGATATTTAACCGAATTAATTCTCTCAATAACATTGAAATTTTGATAAATTTCTGAAAATTTATATTCGTTTAACCAGTTTGATATGATATTTATGCTTACAGAATTTGGATCATTTATTATTTCCTGCAATTGATCTTTTAATTCAATACATATGCCACCATCTCCCACCAGTCCGCCGCAGCTACCAAAAAATGGCAAAGAGTTCAGAACAGAACCAAATTTGGTTTCTTTGATTAAAAAAGGAATCGCACTATTATGTTTAGTACACTTTAGGTGTCTCGGTTTAGAATCTAAAACTGCACTTATCATTTCAATAAATAATGGACTCTGATAAATAGTTACTTTTTTATTTAATTTGTATATTCTATCGTACTCTAAATCCATATTTCAATCCGATATTCAAAATTGATTTTACTCTTTATAATTTCTACAGATCTTGCTGTGATTTTTTTCTCCACATCTTTTCGCAATTGTAAAGGATTTATGTGAAATGCATTAGATTGAACGTAGTCTACCTCATCTGTCATAAAATCAATCGATAGACATTTTCTGATCCTGCTTGACAATAGTTCAATTTCTCCGAGGAAAAATTCATAGTTTTTTTTATATGTTTTTTCATACATAATATTGAAAGTGCCACTTGCGATAAGGATGTCACCTATAATTTCGTTTTTACTTAAAAATTCATCTCGCAAGTAATATCTGTTTTCGGGATATTTGAATTTTCCTACTTGTAAAAATTCATCCACTATGTCAACACCAATATATTGGAAATTTGGATACTGATTTGATACTCCAAATTTGTAAAGATCTGAGAACCCACACCCATAATCAATTATGACTGCATTATTCACGTTTTTCATGCACTGGTTTTGCAGAGTATTTAAATGTTCTTGAAATCTCGTTGCTTGGCGACCCTTTGGCCAAAATAAACTTTTGGGATCTATCCCATGCCTACTGTATTCTTTTTGATATAAACTTTGCACTTTATGAATTCCTGATTTGTTTTTCATTGCCTTTTCTTTCATTTATTAGAATTCGTCCAGAAGAGTATTCAAATAAATGAAACTCCAAATTAGCAGTCTGTTGTTAGATTTCTCATTAAAATAGTCATCCACATGTTGCTTTACTATATTGTAGTCAAATATATTATACATTTTATTTCTTTTATTTAGAATTGAATTTTCAATGTATTCTTTATTCTCTCTTCTAAACCAAATCAAGTCTGGCGACGCGAAACCCCGTTTTACTTCATTTTTAACAAATTCGGGTACCAGATCAGGAAGTGCTTGACGCAGGAGATATTTTCCATCATTTGTTTGACGGAAGAATTCATTTGTTTTGTTTGAAGTTGTATTCTCATCAATTCTAATATTTTGCTGTAAATTTTTTAATTTGTATTTAACCGGTAATTTCATAGCAAAATTCACCAAATCGTTATCCAGAAAAGGAATTCTACTCTCCAAACCAAAAGCCATACTCAGTTTATCTTCTAATACCAATAAACTATGAAGGAATGTTTTTGCTTCAAAATACATCGCATGATTTATAAAATCTATTGAGTTATTGGGTTCGTAATTCAAGTTTTTGAAAACACCTTCAAATATGTCTCTTGTCCAAACACTTTTAACTGCATTTGCGACTGGTTTAAATAATTTTTTAAGTTCACTATTAGGTAAAAGTCTCTGCCAATACAGATAGTACTGATCTATATACTCCGAAAATGAATTAGATTTGTTTTGCCTAAAATACCTCCAGGGATAACCCCCGAATAACTCATCGCCTCCGGCACCAGATAAAACAACTTTTACGTGTTGACTTGCTAATTTTGCTGCATAGTAGTTTGGGTAACTTTGACCAATCCTTGGCTCTTCCAGGCTAAACACTAGATGAAGTAAACTGTTTTCCATGTCCTGAGGTTTTAAGGAATACTCAAAATGTTCAGTTTTTAAAGCTTCAGAAATTTTTCGAGCCGCTAAGCTTTCGTCGTGTGCAACGCCTTTAAATTTTATGTCAGGGTTTTCAAAACCTACAGTGAATGTTTTTAAATTTCTATTCTTGGATGCTATAGCGACGATAGACGAAGAATCTAATCCCCCGCTTAAGTAAGCACCAATTTCTACATCACCCATTAACTGTGATTTAACACTTATCTCAAAAATTCTCTTAAATTCCTCCAGGAAATCAGATTCAGATTGATGGTCAATTTCTTCGAAAAGAAAATCCCAGTACTGAACTGGCTTAATTTCTGTGAACTGCCTTATTGGTACTTTAAGATAATGCCCCGGTTCTAATAATTTTATATTTTTGATAAACGTGTTATTTGTGAATATATTTTGAAAGGTCATATACTCATAAAGTGTTTCAAGATCTAAATTCTTTTCGAATTTATCCACATTGAGCAATGATTTTTGTTCTGAAGCGAATGCAAAATAATTTTGGGTTGACAAATAATATAGTGGTTTGACGCCGTAACGATCTCTGGCCATTAATAAGGTTTTGTTAAAGTTGTTATAAAAACCAAAAGCAAATATTCCATTAAATTTTAAAAGTGCATCCGTGCCCCATTCTATTAAAGAATTTAAAATTACCTCAGAATCGGAATTAGTTGAAAATTGGTAATCTTTTTGTTTTAGCTGTTTTCTTAATTCTTGATAATTGTATAATTCGCCATTGTAAGTTAAAGAGTACATTTGGTTTTTCGAAATCATTGGCTGATTTGCGCTTTTCGATAAATCTAAAATAGCAAGTCGGGTGTGCGCAAGAGCTATATTTTCCAACATCCATAAACCATTTCCATCAGGTCCTCGATGATTTAGGCAACTTGATATTTTCTCGATTTTGCTCTTTTCTGCATTTTTGCCACTTAAGTCAACAAGACCTGAAATCCCACACATTTATATTTCAATCGATAGTAAAGTTTCAATAACTCTATCTTGATCGAGCTCACTTAAGTTATTGTGTATAGGTATTGCCATGCTCGTATCTGCAGCTATCTCAGAATTAGTCAAAAAACCTATATTGTGTCCGCTTCTCTTATATACCTCGAGTTGATGTATCGCGTGAGTTCCTGGTCTTGCAGATATTCCCTTGGAACCTAATTCTTTCATTACTTTGTTGCGAAACTCTCTCCCCAACGAAGTATTTACTCTCACCACGTAAGCTTGCCATGCATGCCTACAACCTTGACTTGTAACAGGTAGATTCATCCAATTGCATTCTTTGAGCGCTTCTGAATATTTATCTGCCAGTAAATTTCTCTCCTGTATAAATCTATCCAATTTTTTAAGTTGCTCTATCCCTATCACGGCTTGCAAATCCGTCATTCGATAATTAAAGCCAAGCAGTTTGAAATCTGGAAGTAAATAAGGAGCTGGCCCAGAATGCCGCTCTTCTTCAGAAATTTCTGCGCCATGATTTCTCATTTTCCGGGCGATATCCGCTAGTTTTTCGTCGTTCGTCGTGAGCATTCCTCCTTCCCCAGTTGTTATGCTCTTTCGCGGATGGAATGAAAAGGACGCAGCATCTCCAATACCACCTGCCATTTTTCTCTGGACACTTGCACCGGCAGCACATGCGGCATCTTCAAATATTTTGATTGTTTCTGGTAATTTATTTCTAAATTGTTCTACGTCAACACAAAGTCCAAACAAATGGACCACAATAACGGCCTTAGTTTTTTTGGTAATTTTTTTTAATGTATCTTCCAAACTAATATTAAAAGTAGCCAAATCAATATCAGCAAAAACGGGAGTAGCTCCACAATATTTAACTGCGTTGGCTGTTGCAATCCAAGTGAAACTTGGGACTATAACCTCATCTCCTTCTTTTATTCCCCCCGCTAGCAACATTAAATGAAGAGCGGTTGTACAACTTGTTGTGGCTATTGCGTATTTAACTTGATGAATATCGGCAAAATTTTCTTCAAATTCTCTAACGAATTTACCTTGCGTTATCCATCCAGAAGCCAAAGGTTTTTTTACAGCCTCATATTCTTCGTCGCCAAACGATGGGACAGATATTTGGATGCGCCGGTTTTTTTCTTCTAAGCTCACTTGGAGTTCCGCCACTCATCTAGTTTTGCTAATCCGACTTCCAAATCATGAGAAAATTTAAAATTAAGATCGATAAATGCCTTATGAGTAGATCCTATTCGATTTTGTACCATCTGGCGAGAGTCTTGAGGTGAATAAGGCTTGAATTTAACTTTCAAATTTGATTTTTTTAATTTCAAAATTTTCTCACATAAATCTTTGATTGATGTTTGAACGCCTGTGCCTACGTTGTAAAACTTATCACTAATGGTTGCTCGCATAGCAAGAATATTACATCGCGCAACATCTTCTACGGAAACGAAATCATAGGCTTGAGAGCCATCTCCATTTATTTCGGGGGTTTCATTAGCCTCAATTTTGTTGAACATGATGGGTATTACGCCAGTATATGCAGCAGTTTGATCTTGATGTGGCCCATATACATTCATATATCTGAGACCGACGTATTCAAGCCCATATCGATCGTAAAAAGCTCGACACATTGCCTCGCCCGCTATCTTAGTTGCCCCATAGAAATTTTTATTATTAAAGGGGTGCTCTTCGGTCATTGGAATCTCGACCGCATCTCCATAAACTGAAGCTGAGGATGAATACACTAATCGCTTAATGCCATTCTTTACACAAGCCTCAAGTACATTAAAGGTACCTTGAATATTTACTTCAAAAGCTGTTCTTGGATATTCCTTGCAATGCAGAAGCCACATTGCAGCCAAGTGAAATACCCCATCGATACCCTCCATGGCTTTATTTAAGACATCTACATCCCGTATGTCTCCACCATCAGCAAATACTCGACATCTGCGATCTTCGAGAAATTCCTCAATATTGCTTAACTTTCCCCTCGTGAAATTATCATAAATGATGACTTCTGCGACTTCTTCTTTTAATAGTTCCGCAACAACATGGGAACCTATAAAACCGGCACCACCAATGACCAGGAATTTTTTATTCCGAATGTCCATTAATTTACTCCAATCACGGGTCCACCAAGAGCTGAAACTTTCATCTTGCCGTAATTACCACCGCTTGCTAGAAAGTTTCTTCCGTCATAAAGAATTTCATTGCTGGAAAATTCTCCAAACTCAAAATTTCTGAATTCCTGATGCGCTGTATGTACAATTATTGCATTGATTTTCTCTTTCTTGCCATCAAAAACTGATAACTGCATGGCCTCGATTTCCTCTTTTGTGAAAAGTGGATCGATAACCTGACACTTTCCTCCTCGATTTTCAACTTCCTGTACAAGATCGAATACACCGGAGAAAGCTGTTTCTTTGACATTTGGTCGGTAACTAATCCCTAATATCAAAATAACTTTCTCTTTTAGGCTACCTACTACAGATTCAAGTTGTTCAATGACGTAATTCGGCATCTTCTTGTTTAAATCTCGAGCAACTTTTACGATTGATGCTTTGTTATCGTTCCAAAGATAAAATTGTGGATAAATCGGAATGCAGTGACCTCCAACCGATATTCCTGGTTGATGCAAGTGAGAGTAACTTTGTGAATTAGCTGCTTCTATAACTTCGTAAATATTCTGGCTAATGGAATCTGCGTACATAGCGAATTGATTAGCTAGAGCAATATTAACGTCACGATATGTAGTTTCAGCCAGTTTTACGAATTCTGCACTTTCTGAAGATTGAACACACCATACGCCATTAGGTTTGGTTAGATCATTTCTATCATCAAAATCAAGGACTGATTCGTAAAAAATTTTACCTTTCTGAGTACATTCCTGAGTCACGCCTCCAACAATTTTTGGATATTTTCTTAAATCCGAAAAGATACGTCCGGTAAAGACTCTCTCGGGAGAAAATACCACTGAAAAATCTTCTCCAACTCTCATCCCTGTTAAATTCTCTAATGCCGGGGTAAATCTATTTCTAGTTGTACCAATTGGAAGAGTAGTTTCATAGCAAACCAAAACTCCTGGTTTGAGATGTTTGCCAATATTATCAGTGGCACTGTCCATGGCTCTGAAGTCAGGTTGGGCGTTTAAATCCACGAATAGCGGAACTACTACGACGATTGCATCTGCATCGCAAATGGCTTCTTGGTAGTTTAACGTTGCTTTCAATTTTCCATTCTTAATAACTTCACTTAAATATTCTTGAAGATGCGCTTCTTCAGGAAATGGTTCAAGGCCTTCGTTTATGGATTGCACGGTGGCAGCGTTTATATCTACGCCAATTACATCATGACCCTTTCTGGCATATTGAACGGCAAGGGGAAGCCCAATTTTTCCCATCCCGATGACAGCTATTTTCATAATTTGACCGCGTTTAGAGTTTTTGAACTCTCCAGAACGGCATCAGCGATTCTCACCGTGGTCGCACCTTGATCAAGAGAAACTATCTCATGCGATTTACCTAAAACAGCATCCCTGAAATTACTGTGCTCAACTAATAAAGGTTCCGGTTTTTCGAATGCAAAAATATGCACATCTCCCTGCGTTACTCCGCGAAAACGAGCCATCTCTGATTGTGAGATATCGATTTTCCCGTTCTCATAAAAAGTGAGGTCGGCTCGAAGAGTATCGGCTACGTAGGTGCCTTTTTCGCCCGTGATTATTGTTTTACGCTCCTTCAACGGACTGAGCCAATTGACTACGTGATTTACCACGATGGAATCTTCAAGGAGCGCAGAGACGGTAATCAAATCTTCGTGCTGACGACCAGAGCGAAAAGCAGAATGGGCACTGACTTGAAGATATTTCTTTCCGGTGATCCATGAAGTTAAATCAATGTCATGCGTTGCGAGATCCTTGACTACTCCAACGTCAGCTACGCGTGCTGGGAAAGGTCCTTGCCTTCGAGTTGCCACTTGGTAAATAGCACCTAACTCTCCTGCTTGAACTCTCAATCGAGCCTGTTGAAGTGCTGAGTTGTATCTTTCAATGTGCCCAACTCCGCCAATTATATTTTTAGCTTTGGCGGCATCTCTAATTCTGACCGCTGATTCGTAACTATGCGCTAACGGCTTCTCAACCAAAATATGTATGCCACTATCGATTAATTTCAACGCTATCTCTTCATGAAAAGCGGTCGGTGCCGCAATTACGCAGTAATCGAGCCCTAATTTAATGAGTTCATCCACGCTTTTTACCAAATTAGTGTTTGGGGGTAGCGCTCCTGAAACACCGACAGAGTCAGCAACCCCTACTAGCTCGACTCCCTCAAGATTCGAAAGCACGCGAACATGGTTGGCGCCCATAACGCCGACTCCCACGATTCCCGCTCTTAGCTTGGCCACTTAGTTCACCTGAGCCACTTTGTTAACGCCTGCAACAATTCGAGAGAGCTCTTTCTTGGTTAAGGATGGATGCACAGGTAATGAGAGAACGGCTTCGGTGGCTCTTTGGGTTTCTGGTAAATGTAGATCCAAGTTAAATGAGGGAAGTTTATGAACTTGGGTGGGGTAGTAAACGCTATTGCCTATCCCCAACTTTGTGAGCTCTTCGCAGAACTGATCTCTCTGTCTCGGGATACGAATTGTGTATTGGTGAAAAACGTGTGTGAATTTTTCAGGGATAAAAGGGACTTCGACCCCCTGCAGCTCAGCAGAGAGTTTTTGGGCATTTATTTGACGCTTTTCAGTCCATTTCTGGAGGTGCCTTAACTGAACTCGCCCAATCGCTGCATGCAAATCAGTCATACGTAAATTAAAGCCCACGACCTCATTTTGATAGCGCTTTTCCATCCCTTGATTTCGGTATAGCCGGGCTTTTCTCGCATTTTCTGAGTTCTTAAAGACGATCATGCCCCCCTCGCCGGAGGTCATGTTTTTTGTGGGATAAAAAGAGAAGGCGGCGGCATCGCCAAATGTTCCGACCGGAGTTCCGTTAATGCTCGCTCCATGCGCTTGGGCGGCATCCTCAATTACTAGCAAGCCATGCTTTTTGGCAATTTCGGAAATCGCCGCCATATCTGCTGGCAATCCATAGAGATGAACAACTTGAATTGCGCGAGTACGTTGAGTAATTGCTTTTTCAATCAGCCGTGGATCGATATTAAAAGTCTTACTATCGATATCGACAAATACTGGAGTTGCACCAGTTAGCGCAACAGAATTCGCCGTCGCAGCAAAAGTGAAGGATGGGACGATGACCTCGTCGCCGGGGCCAATTTCAAGTGATAACAAAGCAAGATGAAGTGCAGAAGTTCCAGAGTTAACAGCAACGCATTCGCGCTCTTGTACAAGTTGTGAAAATTCTTTTTCAAATGCGAGTACCTCTGGGCCTTGAGCTAAATTTCCCGAGCGTAAAACTTTATCTACCGCTTTTCGAACATCTCGCCCAATAATGGGTTTGGCGACAGGGATCATTGGCGCCATTCTTACTTCACTTCACGGAGAGTAGAGCCGACAAGTTCATAACGCTCACCAGATTCTGGGCAGATGTAAAAATTGCCTTCGGACTTTTGCAGTTTCACTCCTCGGGTTCCAACCCAGCCAATCTGTTGCGCGGGAACACCAGCGGCGAGCGCAAAAGCTGGAAGATCTGAAGTAACGACTGCACCAGCGGCGACCATGGCCCATTTGCCGATGTGCACGGGTGCCACGCAAATCGCGCCTGCGCCAATGGATGCTCCATCCTCAATGACAACGCCAACTGCCTTCCAATCGCTTGCGCTCTTCTGCGAGAAATCAGAATTAATTGCACGTGGATTGCGATCATTTGTGAAAATTGCACCTGGGCCAACAAATACCCCTTGACCTAATCGAGCAGGTTCGTAAATCAACGCAGAATTTTGAACTTTGGAGTTAGCTCCAATTTCAACGCCCGTGCCGATATATGCGCCCTTACCCACGATGACATTTGCGCCAAGTTTGGCGCCGGTTCTCACCTGAGCGTGGTGCCAGATTCTGACCCCATCAGAGAGCTCTGCTCCCGGCTCGACAATGGCACTTGCTTCAACCTGGAAAGTGGCCATAAATCGCGCCTCTCCCCTCTTCCAAATCGCGGAAGATGCGACTTGTACGCGCCCCATACTAGGGCAGGGCTAGCCAATTAGACTGCTTGCCATGTGCGGGATTGCAGGTCGCGTAGGGCCATCTGGTGGCTCCGGAGAGAGTTCCCGCGCCATGGTGGCAACCCTTACCCACCGCGGCCCCGATGGCCAGGGATTCTTTGAAAAACCTGGGGTGGAGCTAGGTATGGCCCGCCTTGCCGTTGTCGATGTTGCCGGCGGAGACCAGCCCACTTTTGATAACTCGGGAGCAATCGCCACCATATTTAACGGTGAGATCTATAACTTCGCCGAACTTCGTAACTCATTAATTTCCCGTGGATATCGATTCTCAAGTAATGGGGATTGCGAAGTTATTTCGAATTTGTACCACTTACATGGGAAAGACTTTATTCATCATCTTCGAGGGATGTTTGCGATTGCAATCTGGGATTCGAGAGAGAACAAATTAATTCTTGCTCGCGATCGAGTAGGCAAAAAGCCGCTGCTCTACTCGCATCATGAGGGAGAGTTGCTCTTTGCTTCTGAGGCAAGGGCGCTCTTACAGGCTGGAGTTTCGCGCGATGTTAATTTTGATGCGTTACACCAAGTGATGCGCGTTGGCTATATCAATGCTCCCTTAACTGCATACAAGGCTATTAGTGCGCTACCCCCGGCAACAATTGCAACGTTTCATAATGGAGAGCTATCTCTTGAGCGATATTGGAAAATTGATTTAACGGAAAAAGAAAAATGGGATTACGAAGAATCTCTTGAACGAGTAAAGACTTCTTTGCTGGATGCGGTGCAAATCAGAACCGTTAGCGAGCGAACTATTGGCGCGTATTTAAGCGGTGGTGTTGATTCTTCACTAGTCAGCAAATTTCTTATGGATACTTTAGATGGCGGACTTAATACTTACTCGGTCGGCTTTGATCACGAAAGTTTTGATGAATCTCGTTATGCCGAAGCTGTTGCCAAGGAAATTGGTAGTAACCATCAGACTTTATCTTTGGAGGTCACTGCAGGGTCCTTACAAGAGGTACTGGGTTCGCTTGATCAACCTTTTGCAGACTCCTCATACTTTGCTACTTATTTTCTTAACAAAGCAGCGCGCGACCATATCGTCGTGGCATTTGGCGGCGATGGTGGCGATGAAGCGATGGCCGGTTACGACCGGTATCGCGCCATTCCGCAGTTACAACGATTAAACGCTCTGATGCCACTCTTAGGGCTCGGTTCTTCCCTTCTCCGCTCACGCGGGCGTAGGTATGCACGATTAGCGGAGCAACTAAAACGATATGAGAGCCTTGAATCGCGATACATCGATGCGATCTCGCTCGCATCACGCCATGAAGAAGAGGAGATCTTCTTACCTGGGCTACCTGGCAATGGCGCTTCATTTCTCCACGGACTCTGGAGAAGCTCTACTGGTACGAATGCTATTGAAAACCTTGTTGCTCTTGATTTTGAGAGTTATCTGCCTGGAGATTTAATGAATAAGGCAGATTGGGCGTCAATGGCGCAGAGCATTGAGCTGCGAAGCCCAATGTTAGATCACCACTTTTTAGAGACGTGCGCCAAGGTGCCGACCGCTTTTCGAGCGAATAGTAAGTCTGGGAAAATTTTACTCAAAGAGCTAGCAAAACGAGAGATGCCTGGAGCTAACTTCGACCGTCCGAAGATGGGATTTGGAATACCTCGTGCACAGTGGTTGCGAGAACAATTCAAAGATGTAGTTCGAGATTGTCTTTTAAGCAGTCAATGTCGAGAGCGCGGGTGGTTTAACCACAGATACTTAGAGAAACAGATTGAGCTACATAATTCTGGAATTGACCGAGACCATATTATTTGGCCAGCGCTAGTTATCGAATCGTGGGCTCAGAAGAACCTCTAAGAAACTAGCGAGCAATACAAATCCTCGTACTCTTTGAGAAATCTAGCCACTGAAAATTTCTCGTGAGCGTACATTTCAGCTTCTTTGCCCATCTGAGCCAAAAGCTCAGGAGTCTCATAAAGTTTTACTATTGCCTGATAAATATCCTCAACAGAGGTCGAAGTTAAAATCCCAGTTTTTCCATC
>Ga0214917_10001975_pt1 | contig 25654 bp, 25 predicted proteins | sample LL_1208_BB_MetaG_FD_177983 | JGI IMG/M metagenome (GOLD analysis project Ga0214917, IMG submission 177983) | Freshwater microbial communities from Lake Lanier, Atlanta, Georgia, United States - LL_1208_BB | ecosystem: Environmental > Aquatic > Freshwater > Lake | place: USA: Georgia | collected...
GGTTCGTCCATAACGACCTTGGCATCCAGTTCGGCCTGATCTGCACGAGCGCCACGGGCGGAAAAGCCTCCGACGAACAGTTCTACAAAGACGTGATGGCCATCCCTGACCGATATCTCAAAGGCCCGACCTGCCCGGATCATTTCATCATCATGAGCTGGTATCCGCATCCATCCCGCTCATTGCCTGAAGACGCGCCGAAAGGCCAATACCCCATGACGAAGACGGCGCTGCATTTTGTCCGGAAACTGGCAGCCGCATTTCCCCAGGGGAATGAATGATCCAGGTGTCACAGTTCATGCGACACCGTTCCAGTTTTTTGTGTGATCGGGAAAGGCCGAGGCCTTGTCCGTTGGTCGCCCCGTCTCTACGCTGCCGGAAGTGCCGTTGGCCGTCGTATCTTCATCCTTTCAGAGTTAATCGCCACATGCCACGATCACGTGTCCCATCGTTCCTGCCGAGCCTCCTGCTGGCCGCCCTGCCGGCGACGCTCCCCGCCGCCGAGTCGCGCCCGCCCAACGTCATCCTGATCTATTCCGACGACCACGGCTGGGCCGATCTCGGTGTGCAGGGCGTCGACAAGGACGTCCGCACGCCGAACCTCGACCAGCTCGCCCGCGACGGCGTACGGTTCACGCGGGGCTATGTCACCGCGCCGCAGTGCACGCCCTCGCGGGCCGCGGTGCTCACGGGCCGTTACCAGCAGCGGTTTGGCGTCGAGGACAACAACCACGGCCCTCTGCCGCTCGCCGAGGTCACGATCGCGGAGCGGCTCGCGCCCGCCGGCTACACGAGCTGCGGGGTGGGCAAGTGCCACCTCGACATGGAAACCACGAAGGGCAAGGGGGAGGGCCGAAGCCACCGCATCCTGCCCGATCACATGCCGCACCACCAGGGCTTCACCGAGTATTTCCGCGGTGAAAAGAAACAGTTTCACGCCTCGCACGCGCTCGACGGCACGCCCTATCCGGACGCGCCGCACATTGTGAAAGACGACCGCTTTCGCGTGGTCGTGCAGACGGAGGCCGCTCTCTCGTTTCTCGACCGGCGGGCCGCGGCGCCCGAGAAGCCATGGTTTCTTTACCTCGCCTGGTATGCCCCGCACGTGCCGCTCGAGTCCCCCGAGCCGTGGTTTAGCCGCACGCCTGAGTCTCTGCCGCTCGCCCGCCGGCAGGCGCTGGCGATGATCGCGGCAATGGACGATGGGCTCGGCCTGATCCGTGAGAAACTCAAGGCGATGGGGGCGGATGAGAACACGCTCATCTTTTTCATCAGCGACAACGGCGCGCCGCTCGGGAACGGCTGGGACGGCTCGCTCAACCTGCCGCTCGTCGGCGGGAAGGGCATGGTATCGGAGGGAGGTATCCGCGTTCCGTTCGTAGCAGCCTGGCCAGGCCGCTGGCCGAAGGGCGTCGTGTTCGACAAGCCCGTCAGCAGCCTCGACGTGGCCGCCACGGCCGCCGCCGCCGCGGGCCTGCCGGCAGACCCCGCGCTCGACGGCGTCGATCTCACGCCCTTCGTCACGGGCGAAAACTCGGCCGCACCGCACGAGCGGCTGTTCTGGCGCTGGCGCGAGCACGCGGCGGTGCTCGAGATGCCCTTCAAATTGATTCGCCTGGGCGACCGCCCGCCCTTGCTCTTCGACGTCACGACGCCCGACGGCGAGACTGTGGCCCGTGACCTCGCGGCGAGCCGGCCCGACATCGTCGCGCGGCTCGACAAGCACCTGACCGCATGGGCCGCCGATCTCGTGCCGCCCGGAATTCCGCCCGCAGGCTTCACGTTCGGCCGCCCTGCCGAAGAAGCCTACCGGGAGCACCACCTCCTCGCTCCCGGCGGCACCGATTGAAGCCGCCGGCGTGAAGGATGGCCGTGGGCAGCGGCAGCAGATCGGGCTACCGGCCGCTGTGATGACCGCGCCCGCGGGCTCCGAGCAGTAGAATTTCGATTTTATGCATCGGATAAACAAACCGATTCTCGCTGCCCTCGCGTTCATTGCCAGCAGCACCCTGGTTCTCGCTGCCGATAGCCCTAAGCGCCCCAATGTCCTCTTCATACTCATCGACGACCTTGGCTATTCCGATCTTGGCTGTTACGGAGGGGAGATTCACACTCCCAACATTGACTCACTCGGGAAAGACGGCCTGCGCTTCACCCAAATGTCTAATTCTGCGCGCTGCTGCCCGAGCCGCGCGTCGCTGCTCACGGGCCTGACTCCAGCCCAGGCCGGCATTCCCAACTTCGCAGGTTCCCTCAGCGATCACTGCGTGACTTTCGGGAGTGTCTTGCGCGATGCCGGGTATGCCACCTATGCCGTTGGGAAATGGCATGTCGGCACCAGCCGCACCACCAACCCCATAGCCCGGGGATTTAGCGAGTTCTATGGGTTCCCCGGCGGCCACTCGATGGACCAATGGACCGCGAGCAATTACGTGCGCCTTCCCGAAGGACACCCGCCGGAGATTCAGCCGAAGGCCCCGTTCTACGCAACCGATGTATTCAGCGACTATGCCGTGGAATTCATCAAGCAAGGGGAAGCCAGCAAGAAGCCTTGGATGCTCTACCTCGCCTATTCCTCTCCGCATTTCCCGCTTCAAGCGCCTGCTGAATCGGTGAAGCCGTTGCTCGATACCTACCGGCGCGGATGGGATGCCCTCCGTTCGGAGCGGTTTGAGCGGCTCAAGAAGATCGGCCTGGCTGACTCCAACGCCTGGAAGTTGACCGAGCGCAGCATGGTGCCCGTGGAAAAGAACAATGCCATTGCCAACGGGTATTCGGGCCAGCCCAACCCAGCCTGGGATTCGCTTCCCGCAGATCGCAGGGAAGACTTGGCTCGCCGGATGGCTACCTACGCGGCAATGGTGGAACACGTGGACGCAGGGGTGGGCCGCATCCTTGCCCAGCTCAAGGCTGCCGGCGAACTCGACCACACCCTGATCTTCCTCACCTCCGACAATGGAGCTTGCTATGAGTGGGGGCCGTTCGGGTTCGACGACAAGTCTCGTGCCGGCATCACCCTCCTCCACACCGGAGCGGATCTGGACACGATGGGAGGCCCCGGCACCCACATGGCTTACGGATCGTCATGGGCGAACCTGTGCAATACCCCGTTCCGGATGTACAAGCACTTCACCCACCAAGGCGGCATCACCAGCCCGCTGATCGTCCATTGGCCTGCGGGAATTCAAGCCCCCGGACGCTGGGTGCGCGAGCCGGCCCACGTCATGGACATCATGGCGACCTTGGTGGATGTCACTCATTCGCCCTATCCCCAGCAATACAACGGCAAACCGATCCTCCCCATGGAAGGGGTCAGCCTCGCCCCCACCTTTCAGGCCAACGGCACCCTTGCGCAGCGGTCGATCTGCTATCAGCACGAGGGGGCCAGGGCCATCAGAAAAGGAAACTGGAAACTGCTCATGAGCAAGCGGCAGCCCACCGAGCCGACTTGGGAGCTTTACGATCTGGCCAAGGATCCTTGCGAAACCACCAATCTCGCCACCCAGAATCCAGAATTGGTCAAAACCCTCTCTGCAGAATGGGATGCCTGGGCTGCCCGCACCGGAGCGCTTGGCAAGAGGGCTAAAAAGGCTGGCCCAGAAGCAGAGTAGGGACAGTGTTGCGGCGCTCACTCAATGAGCATGGTTCGGAATTGAACGTGATTATGAAATTACTAAAGCAGTTCCTCTTTCCCGCCTTAGTCTGCGCATGCCCGCTTCATGCGGCGAGCCCTGCGACCACTGCGCCGGCCAAGCCCAACGTCATCTTCATCCTCAGCGACGACATCGGGCGTGGCGATATTTCCGCCTTGGGGGGCAAGCAGGGGGAGACCCCCAACCTTGATCGCCTGGCCAGCGAAGGCACCGTCTTCCAGCGCTTCTATGTCGCCTCTCCGATTTGCTCGGCGTCGCGAACAGCCTTCGTCACCGGCATGTTCCCGGCGCGCTGGAAGATCAACAGCTTTCTCCATGAGCGTTCCGGCAATGCCAAATGCGAACAAGCCAACTGGCTCGACCCCAAAGCCCCCATCATGGCGCGGGCATTCAAGGAGGCCGGCTACGCGACCGCCCACTTTGGCAAATGGCATCTGGGCGGCGGGCGCGATGTGCAAGATGCCCCGCTTCCCAGTGCTTACGGCTTCGACGAGTCCCACGTCAACTGCGAAGGGATGGGCCCGCGATTCGAGGATTTCGGGACGGGTGGCAAGCCGGCTCTCAATAGCGAAGACGGCAAGCAATACTTTCGACACGACATGACCCGGTATTGGGTGGATCGCTCCCTGGAGTTCATCAAGCGGCAGGCGGGCAAGCCTTTCTACCTGGAGCTCTGGCCCCAAGATGTCCACTCGCCGCACAATCCAAGCCCGGAGGCCTTGGCGCGCACGGCGACCCCCGGCCTTCCCAATCAGCAACATTCTTTCCGAGGGGTTCTCAACGAATATGACCGCCAGATCGGCCGCTTCATGGATGCCCTGCGCCAACTCGGCCTCGAGAAAAACACCATCGTTGTTTTCACCGGGGACAACGGCCCCGAGCCTTCCTTCGAGCACGCCCGCACCCTCGGCCAGCGAGGCATGAAGTGGAGCCTTTACGAGGGCGGCCTTCATGAGCCGTTCTTCGTGCGCTGGCCCGGACACGTGCCCGCCGGCAAGACCAATGAAGTCACTCTCGTTTCCAGCGTTGATTGCTTTCCCACCCTCTGCGCCCTTGCCGGGGTGAATCCTCCGGCCAATGCCCCATTCGATGGCGTTGACCAAAGCGCCGCATGGCTGGGAGCAACGCCTCAGCGCAAAACCCCGCTCTTTTGGGAATACGGGCGCAAGCCGAAAGGGTATCGATATCCGAGGCCGGCCGAAGACAAGAGCCCGAATCTTTGCGTCCGCGAGGGCGACTGGAAACTGCTGGTCAATGCCGACGGGACCAAGGCAGAGCTTTACAATGCGGCAACGGATCCCAAGGAGACCACCAACGCCGCCGCCGAGCACCCGGAGATTGCAAGCCGCCTGACCAAGCTGGCTTTAGAGTGGCGCAAATCGCTGCCTTGATTGTTCGGCTTCGTTGCCATGAAGGGGGGCGTCGAGATTCTTTTTGAATTTATTCAGCCCTCGAACCCGTCTGAAAGATGTCGCACCGCTTCACCCAAATCTCAACAATGAAACGCCTCCTGCTTCTCTCCACCCTTGCTGGCCTCGCCATCTCCGCTACCTCCGCTGCTGCGACGATGCCGGCCAAGCCCAACATCGTTGTCATCCTCGTTGACGACATGGGCTTCTCCGATCTCGGCTGCTACGGATCGGAAATCCCCACTCCGAACCTCGATGCCCTCGCCGCCGACGGATTGAAATACACCCAGTTCTACAATACCGCCCGCTGCTGCCCGACCCGGGCAGCGCTATTGACCGGCCTGTATTCCCACGAAGCCGGCATGGGCAACATGACGCACAACGAAGGGACGCCCGGCTATCTGGGACATCTCAACGACAGCTGCGTTACCATCGCCGAGGCTCTCAACCCCGCAGGCTATTTCACGGCACAGGTCGGCAAATGGCACGTCGGCCAAACCGGTGGAAGGGGAGTCACTCCGTGGGGCCGCGGGTTCCAGCGCAGCTTGAACGCCCCCGGTGGCGGCTTTTACTTCTCGGACAGCACCACCAAGAAGACGGAGCTCTATTTGAACGGGGAGAAGATCGCCAACAATGATCCTCGCCTGCCCGCGAAGTGGTACACGACGGATTTGTGGACCATTTACGCCAACAAGTTCATCGACGAGGCGATTGCCGAGAAGAAGCCTTTTTTTCTCTACCTCTGCGAAAACGCCCCGCATTTCCCCCTGCAAGCACCCGCTGATGAGATCGCCAAGTTCCGCGGCAAATACAAGGCGGGCTGGGACAAGCTGCGCGAGGCCCGCCATGCCAAGCAAATCCAGCTCGGGGTGGTCGATTCGGCATGGCCCGTTTCCCCCAGGGCCGACGCGGTTTCCGCCTGGGACAAGCTCTCGCCCAAGCAGCAAGACCGGTTCGATCACATCATGGCCGTTTACGCCGCCTGCGTGGCCCACATGGACAAGGCAGTCGGCGAGATGGTCTCCCATCTTAAAGAGAAGGGCGTATTCAACAACACGGTCATCATGTTCATGAGCGACAACGGCGGCAATGCCGAGAGCGGCCCAGAAGGGCGGAGCAAGGGCGATCCATCCATATGGAATTCCAATTGGTTCTGCGGCGAAAGCTGGGCTTTCCTGCAAAACACCCCGCTCCGCCGCTACAAGCATTACACCATGGAGGGGGGCATCTCCACGCCGCTCATCGTGCATTGGCCTGCCGGGATTTCAGCGAAAGGGGAGCTTCGCAAGCAGCCCAGCCATGTCATCGACATCATGCCGACCTGTGTGGAGCTGGCCGGGGCGACTTATCCCAAGGAGTTCAAAGGCAAGGCGATCCCTCCCATGGAAGGCCGCAGCTTAGTGGGCTCCTTCAACAACCAACCCATCAACCGTGAAGCCATCTACTGGGAGCATGATGGCAACGGGGCCATCCGCGTCGGCGACATGAAGCTGGTGCGGATCGGGCGTGAGGGCCAGTGGGAACTCTACGACATGGCCAAAGATCGCACCGAGCTCCACGATCTCGCCTCCGCCATGCCCGAGGAAGTCAAAACCCTTGCTGCCAAGTGGGAGGAATGGGCCCTGCGCACCCATGTAAAGCCGTATCCCAAGCACGGGGGCAAGGGCAAGAAGGGGAAGAAAGACACAGGCGGTGAAGAAGAGGTCGACGACGGCGGGTAGGCAATCTGCTTTATCTTCCCCGGGTACGCTGCGATTTCTTACCGGCGAACTTTCAACTCTTTCCTCGCCTCCTTCAGGCAAACTCTATCATGTGCGTCGAGGATATGCGGCGGATTGCCGCTGGAGGACGTCTCCTGTGCCCGAAAGGCCGCTCGTTGCGCCATCAATCGTCCCTTCCCGCAGGTCTCATGACAGCCATTCCGTCGCGAGCCGTCATCGCATCGTTCGTTTTTTTAATCAACGCGGTCTCGCTGATCACCCTTCACGCCGCCGATAACGACCGTGCCAGACGGCTGGACGAGAAGCGAGAAGATGCCGCCGTGCGGAAGGCCCAGGAGGAACTCAACGACGTCCAGCAGGAGGTTCGCGCCGCTGAGCAGTCGCTGCAACAATCGCAGGCAGGCTTTCGCAAGGCCGAGGCAGAGCGGAAGGCCGCAGGTGCCGGACTGCAAAAGACGATCGATCACCTTGAAGACGAGCATGCGGAGTCGGCTGGACTGAATGCCGCCCGACACCATTTGAAGGAATGCCGCGCCGCCTTGAAGGAGGCCGCCGAGCCAATACTCGCCTCCGTTCGGCAGGGCTCGGCATATCAGGCTGCCGAGAAGGAACTTGCTGCCGCCACCGCCGCTCTAGAGCCAGAGGCCGAGGGAGACCGGGAAGAGGCTGCCCGCAAAGCGGCCGCCGCGCGGGCGACCATGCGAGATGTCGAGCGGGCGGCCACCGATGCCGACGCACGACTCAGGCCGCTTGCCGCGACGGTCAGCGCGGCCGAGGCGAAACTCGAAGCCGCTCAGATGCGGTTCGACAAGGCCGTGGAGAGCGACTCCGATTTGAAGACTGCCCGCAACGCGTTCACCGCTGCCAAGGCGGCCGAGGAAAAGGCGGAAGCCGTACTCGTCCGCGACAACCGCGTGCTTTTCATGGCCCGCTCCAAACTGGCCCGGGCCCAGCAATCGCTGCAGGCGAAGAAACTGGCCGACCAGAAGGACGACAACAAACCGCCAAAAAAGAAGACAAAACCAAAGTGACGTGACATGCAGGACAGGCTTCAACGCGGGTTAAGGTTGGTCCGGTTTCTTCGTTACTTCGTAGCCGCGCTCTCCTCGAGTTCCTTGAGGTAGCCCTCGAACTCGTCCTTGGCCGGCCCGGCATTCTTCACAGCCTCTCGCTGCGTCTCGATCGCCTTGGCGAGGTCACCCTGGATCTCGTACAGGTGCGCCAGCGTGTCGAGAATGTCGGCCCGCGTGCCATCGAGTTCCGTCGCCTTCTTCGCGGCAGCGACAGCGGCCGCCACCATGTCGGCGTCGGCTTTCGTCCCATGCTGAACGATCATGAGCACCGCCCAAGCAACCTCATTGAGCTTGTCAACCGAGCCGTCGGCCGCTTTCACCAGCGCGCCAAGGGCTTCGAGAGCGGCCGGGCCGCCGCCCAGCAGCACCCGGAAGCGTAAGCCCTGCAGCCAGGCCTTTGCCTCTTCGTTCGGCGCTTCGGCCATGAGGATATCGTAGAACTCGACGGCTTGGGCGCCCTTGCCTTCTTGGACCAGCTCTTCGAGATGGCTGAGCCGTTCTTCGAAGGCATCCATCGCCTTCTTCTCGCGGGCAAATTCGGCCCGGTCCCACTTCCCGCCCACGATCTTCTCCAGCGGCTCGTCCATCTCCATCGGATGGCCGATCCACTCGATCTCGCCGGTCTTGCCCACGATGAATGCCGTGGGAATGCCGTCTTCCTCCGCGGCCTCCATGTAGTCCTTGCTGACCGAGCCATCGGGATCGGCTGTCAGGCAATAGGCCTGGGTGAGGTCGCGATAGGTCTTCTCGCCGTCCTCGTCCACTTTCTCGTCGAGAAACTTCTCGATCGTGTCGAGGTCCTCATCGCTGATGCTGATCACCGTCACGCCCTTGTCGGCGTACTCATCCTGGAGTTGGGCGAGGTGCGGCATGCTCGCCACGCACGGCCCGCACCACGTCGCCCAGAATTCGATGACGTAGACCTTGCCCGGGGCGAATTCCTTGATCGGCTTGAACGCACCGCCGCGGTCCCGCACCCAGTGCTCAATGTCGATCGCCGGGGCCTTGGAGCCGATCGTGAGCGCGGCATCCGCCCTGACGGTCTGGGCTGCCGTCAGGGCAAGCAGGCATGCAACCGCCGTGCACATCATCCAAAATGTATCGCGTCGTGACATCTCTTCACTCCTCCGTTTACCTATCAGTTGAGGCCGAGCCGGGCCCCTTCGTGGATGCCTTCTGGCTGTGGAGCTGGCCATGTTCCGCATCTCTCTCATGAGCCCTGGTATGAAAACCGGGAAGGGGTCAGAACCGCCAGGCGAAACGTTAAAATTTTTGGTTCTCATCCGGGCCGGGCGCTGCGTAAACGGGATCCATTGCGCGGATGGAAGCATCGCCATCGGGCAGGGTCTTGACCTCCAGCGGCACAATCGTCACTCCTCTCTGGTTGATCGTTTGAGCGTTCCCGCCCAAGTCACGTCTCTCAATCCCTTCCCTGGGCAGCGGAGGAACATTGGCGTTGTAGAACGCCGTGCACCACCAGCTGCCGTCGCGAGTCTGGAAAGGCGTGCCGTGGCCGAGGAAGCGTCCTAGGAAGCGGCGGGGCCCATACGGGCCGGTGATTTTGTCGGCCGTGCAGTAATACAAGTTGTAGGAGCCCTTGCGGGCGATGTCCGTCGACCATGCTGTGCCGATAAAGACGTATTTGGCGCCCACTTTGAGCATGCAAGTTCCTTCGTGGCCAATCCGGTTTATCGGTTGATTCTCCCCTTTTGGCCCCGGACGACTTCCCGAGGGATCGATGCGGGAGGGCGCCGCGGCGAAACCCGAGAAGTCTTTCTTGAACGGCGCGAGATCTCCGTGATCCCACAGCAGCCACCACGTCTCCCCGTCTTTGAACATCGATTGATCGTGCTTTTGCCCAAGCTGTTGAGGTCCCATGGGATGCTCCCAGGGCCCTTTGATCTCCGCTCCTTGGGTGAGGGCCAAATCCGCCTTGGGCCCCGGGCCGTAAACAACAGCCCACCGGTTGCCCAGCCATATCAATTCCGGCGCCCAGAGCACCGCGGTTTTGCGCATGCTGTCGGCTTTCGTCAACACCTCCCCGAGGTCTTCCCACTCGACCAGATCCTTGCTGCGCCAAACCCGGACCGAGTTGCCGACAATCGAGTTTCCCAGCCCTTTGTTATAGGGGTCAGTTTCCTCCCGTGGATCGCCTGGTAGCGGCGTGGTGCCCGTGAGGTAGTAATAATCGTCGGGGCCAAGCACGATGTAGGGATCGCGGATCCAGGAATTCTTGATGAACAGCGCTCGGTCATGCGATTTCAAGCCCGCCTCGATCTGAGCCCGCGTCATCGCCGGGGCCACTGGATGCATATCCGCTGCAAACACAAAACCATTGAGGGCGATAAGGCACGGGAGGAGAACAGGGATTTTTTTCATAATATGGAGGGCTCTCTGACAGTCCATCCCTTTCCTGCGCGGCGGCTGCGGCACGGGCCCGAGCACGGCGGGACTGTCATGGCGTGGCTTTTCCGTCGCGCTTCGGCTTGCTGTTTTGACGCGCGGACTTTTTAGGCATGCGTTCGAGCGCCCGCATCTCGGTCGCCTGGCCTTCGTCCCCCTGCTCCTTCATCCAGGAGTCGAGTCGGCTGCGCAGTTCCTTGCGGACGGCGGCGAGGCTCTTCTCGCCGATGAGATTGGCGCGATTCCAGGGATCCGCCTCGCAGTCGTAGAGCTCCTCGGCGGGCCGATGCTGATAATCGTGCACCAGCCGCTGCGCGTGCGAGTCTCCGGCGGCGGCCATCCGCTCCCAGGTCTTGAACGTCGTGTCTTCGGTGGCGGTGTTGCGAAAGATGGCATCTGGGGTGAGATTGCGAATGTAGCGATAGCGGGCGTCGCGCACGCTGCGGATGCCGAAGTGATCGGATCCGTGGGTGATGCCGCGCGTGGTCTGCAGCCCATAGACGTGTGTCTTGTGGGCGGTGGCAGCCCCGGTGAGCACGGGTAGGAACGAGCGGCCGTCGAGCACGTCGGGGGCGGGCACGCCGGCGGCGTCGAGGATCGTGGGCACAACGTCCACATATTCGATCAGGGCGTCCGACCGGCTGCCCGGCCGCACCGTTCCCGGCCAGCGGACGATGCAGCCGCTGGCCAGGCCCGCGTCATAGCAGGTCCATTTGGCGAACGGAAACGAGTTGCCCTGCTCGGTCAAGATGATCACGAGCGTCGAGTCGCGCTGGTCGTGCTCGTCGAGCAGCGCGAGAAATTCGCCCACCTGGTCATCGAAGCAGGTGACCTCGGCGAGATACCGCGAAAACGCGGCCCGGGTGTCGGGTGTGTCGACGAGCACCGGCGGCAGCACGAGCGATGCGGGCGGATAGGCCGAGGCGTCGCCCTTGTTCCATGGCGCATGCGGCTCGTGCGAGGCCGCGATGAAGAGAAACGGCGTCTTCGTCTCCGCGCTGCGGCGCAGCGTCGCCGCGAAGGCCCGCGGGTCGGGATCGCCGTTGGCGCGGCGCTCCGAATACTCGAATGGAAAGACCGCTTCGGGGAGGATATGCCTCTTGCCGGACAGGCAGGTGCGATACCCCGCCGCTTGGAGATAGTGCGCGATGCTCTTCACCCAGGGGTGGGCTTTGGTGTGGTTCGGGTAGGCACCCGACTTGACGGGATAGAGCCCGGTGTAGAGGCAGTGTCGCGTAGGTGAGCACATCGGGGCGGCCTGGAAGCACCGCGTGAACGTCATGCCTTCGCCGGCAAGCCGTTCGAGGTGGGACGTTTTCGCCTGTCCGCCGTAGACGCCGAGGTCGCGAGAGGTGCAGTCGTCGGCGATGATGAGCAATACGTTGGGCCGGTCGGCGCCGACACTGGCGCGGTGGCCAAGAGCCGCGAGGCAGGACGCGAGGATAACGTGCTTCATGGCCGCGGGCGCGGCCGCCAGGAGAAACGATGCGAAACAACAAAACCGCGCGACGATCGGGCGAGAGCACATGATGGTCGGTTGACCTCCTGTGTTCAGGAAGACGGAGACTCGAGACGAGCGGGCCGGTTGAGCAAGCGCGAGCGTTGAGATTACTTTATTATCGCGAGGCGATTAGGCCGAAGGAAGGCGTGCGTCACTGGGGGTCGCATAAACTGCGACAAGAAGCATCTCGCGGCGCGTGCTATACACCGATTCATCATTTGATCGGGTGAGGAACCTCACGACGAAATCGTGCGGCCCGTCGGTGAATCGAGCATCGCGGCCGGCACGTCGAGCGTGATGTCAGGGGGGTGTCCGTGCAACGCGTATGCAGTCGGAGTCGCAAAGCCTTCACGCTTGTGGAGCTTCTGGTCGTCATCGCGATCATCGGGGTGCTCGTTGGCTTGCTGCTGCCGGCGGTGCAAGCCGTCCGGGAGTCGGGCCGCCGCAGTCAATGCACCAACAATCTCAAGCAGTTGGCCCTCGCCGTGCACAACTATCACGATGCCCGCGGCGTGATTCCGCCTTCGGTACTCTACAAGGCTGCCACGCTTTCGCCGTCACTCGCGCCAGACGACCTGTGCACGTCGCGGCTGACGGCTCTTGGATCATCGTATACGGCCGACGATAGCAATTACGGTTTCGTATGGTCGGCGTTCGTGCTTCCGTTCGCCGAGATGGCTGAGGTGTACGACACCCTCGGCGTCGCGGCCAGCACACCGCAGACGTTCATCGGCACGTCTTCGAACGTCTCCGCCATCACCAACCGGCGTTACCCGGCATTCTGGTGCCCGAGCGACTCATGTCCGCCGAAGAATAGCGACGTAGGGTTCACCTCCGTCGGCCTTACCTCGTACGCGACCAGCGGCGTCGCGATGCCGACGTCGAATTACGTCGGCAGTCACTCCAGCCACTCGTTCTGGCCGAACACCGTCGATGGCTGCAATGCCTCGACGTTCAACGGGGTGTTCGGCGTGCACGCGCGGCTCAGATTCAAGAATGTGACCGACGGTCTCTCCAAGACGATCTTGCTCGGCGAGCGGTCGACTGACTCGTTCATCGGGCCCATCACCAATGGTCCTAGCAGTACTACCGGCGGTAAGGCGGGCGGCGGAATTCTGTTTCTTGCGCTCGGAATTCGCGAGGCCTGGAGTTATCCGCGTTACGGAGTGGGCTTCGGCGGGCTGAACCTCGCCAATACGGGAACGACCGCGTTGAACATCGCGGGCATGTCGGGTCTCAGGATCGCCTCCTCCTACTCGAGCATGCACCGCAGTGGCGGCAGCTTCGCCATGTGCGACGGCTCGGTGATCTACCTGAGCGACGACGTGGAATACAACTACGCGGATAACGGCGTGCAGAGTAGCGATCCGAGCACATCGGTCAATTCGGTGCTCGAGTATCTCGAGGCCCGCAATGACGGTGCTGCCTTCAACGCACCATAGGAATTTGTGTTCATGACCGTGGTTTTTCGCGTGCGGTCGTGGCGGCCGCGTCTAATAGCCGCAGTCGCGCTTTTGTTCGCGACGGCCGGCTGCAGCCGGGGACCGTTCGCCCCCGTACCCGTGGCCGGTCGGGTGACGTTCGACGGCGAGCCGGCCGCCCGCGTGACGGTGCTGTTCAGTCCGGTGCGACAGGGGGACTCCCTCAAGGCCGGTCCCTCGTCGATGGCCACGACCGATAACGAGGGACGCTATCAGCTGATGGTGGCGCGGCGTGACGGCGGCAAGGGCGCCGTGCCAGGCAAGCACCTCGTGGCATTCCAGGGTCTCGAGCAGTACGGCGAGCTTTTGAAAGAAGCCAAGAATGCCTCGACGGCACAGGCACCGACGGACGGCGAGTCCCCGCGGCCTGTCATTCCGGGGGATCTGCCAAGCGTCCGCATTCCGGCGAAATATTCCCGCAAGCCCCTCGAATTCATCGTCCCCCCGCAGGGCACCGCCGAGGCCGACTTCGATCTCACGAGCCGGTGATTCTCCCTTCAGCGTGGCGTGCGTCGCTGGTGGGTCGCATAAACTGCGACAAGAAGCATCTCGCGGCGCGTGCTATACACCGATTCATCATTTGATCGGGTGAGGAACCTCACGACGAAATCGTGCGGCCCGTCGGTGAATCGAGCATCGCGGCCGGCACGTCGAGCGTGATGTCAGGGGGGTGTCCGTGCAACGCGTATGCAGTCGGAGTCGCAAAGCCTTCACGCTTGTGGAGCTTCTGGTCGTCATCGCGATCATCGGGGTGCTCGTTGGCTTGCTGCTGCCGGCGGTGCAAGCCGTCCGGGAGTCGGGCCGCCGCAGTCAATGCACCAACAATCTCAAGCAGTTGGCCCTCGCCGTGCACAACTATCACGATGCCCGCGGCGTGATTCCGCCTTCGGTACTCTACAAGGCTGCCACGCTTTCGCCGTCACTCGCGCCAGACGACCTGTGCACGTCGCGGCTGACGGCTCTTGGATCATCGTATACGGCCGACGATAGCAATTACGGTTTCGTATGGTCGGCGTTCGTGCTTCCGTACGCCGAGATGGCCGACGTGTACGACGCCCTCGGCGTCGCGACCGGCACACCGAAGGAGTTCGTCAACAATTCCTCGAGTGTCACCGCCGTCACCAACCGGCGATACCCTGCGTTCGGGTGCCCGAGCGACTCATGCCCGGCGCGGAATACCAACTTGACGTTCTCCAGCGGCGGCGTCGCTTCCCCGACGCCGAACTACACTGCGATGCCGACGTCGAATTACGTCGGCAATCATTCCAGCCTTTTCTTCTGGCCGAACGGAGCAAATGGCTGCGATGCCTCGAAGTTCAACGGGGTGTTCGGCGTGCACGCGCGGCTCCGCTTCAAGAATGTGACCGACGGTCTCTCCAAGACGATCTTGCTCGGCGAGCGGGCGACTGACTCGTTCATCGGGAAGGTCACGAATGGTCCTGACGAAGACAAGGCGGGCGGCGGAATCCTGTTTCTCGGGGCCGGAATTCGGGGCGCCCAAAGTTATCCGCGTTACGCAGTGGGCTTCGGGGGGCTGAACCTCGCCAACACGGGGACGACCGCCTTCGTCATCAACGGGGTGAACGGTCTCACGGTCGTCTCCTCCTACTCGAGCATGCACCGCGGTGGCGGCAGTTTCGCCATGTGTGATGGCTCCGTGACATTCCTGAGCGACAACGTGGAGTACATCAGAACCGATAATCCGGGCGCGATCTCGGGGGCGAACGATCCGAGCAAGTATGTCAACTCGGTGCTCGAATATCTCGAGGCCCGCGATGACGGTTTTTCCTTCAGCGCACCATAGGAATCCGTGCTCATGGCCATGGGCGCCGTGCCGGGCAAGCACCTCGTGGCATTCCGGGGTCTCGAGGCGTACGACGAGAGTTTGAAAGAGGCCGAGAATGCCGCGACGGCACCGGCGCATCCGTCGTACCGACGGATGCGCTTGCTTTCGGCGGCTGAAACGCCACCGTGACGTTCGCCAAAGGCTTGGCGTCGAGCGTCACGACAACTGAAACTTTGCCAGGGGTGCTATACAGGCCATTGTCGACGTTCAGTGGAACCGAGGCTCCTCCCAGGCAACCTTAGACGCGCAATCGCTCATTGCTTGCATCGACTGTGCCTTCCACGCTCGTCACTTCTCAGTGAGCGTCGCGACTCACTCGCGATCCTGGTCCGCCAGGTGCGCGGCTTCACCGAGATCACTCGCCAGGTCGAAGCGTTTCGGCTCACCCTTGTCGAGTAAGAGCTTCCACCGGCCCTCGCGGAGCTTGAGATACTGCGTCAGATCGCCCCCATCGAGGCCGGCGGGCGGCGAGGAACCGCACGCGGACGCCTCCTTCGAAGTGCGTCCATTTGCAATCGCGGAGCGGGTCACCGGCATGCCACTTGCCGATCAAGCCGGTTCGGTAGCCGGCCTCACGCAGCACGCCTGGCAGCAGAGGAACGTTGGAGGGGAGCGTGTCTGTGTTGCTCACGAACCCGAACCATTCGTGAAGGCGACGCCCATGCGGGGGAGGCGGTCGAGACTGGGGGTTTCGACCGCCCATTTGGTGAAGCAACCGACGTCAGCGTAGCCGAGGCAAGGACGACCCAATTTTTCAATTGGCGCTGATGAACCTGTTTTTCATGCGGCGCTTCCACAGCGACCAGCCGGCGAAGATGATCGTGCCAGGCTCGGGCACGATCACGAACTGCGTTACGCTGCCGGTCGTGACCGCGGGCCCGCCGGTGAAGGCGGCCGACGAGACGCTCACCACCGACGGCGTCACGCCCGCGATCCCGCCCGCGATCACGCCGGAGCCGCCGACAGCCGCACCAGCCTGGACCAAGAGCGCCGAACCGCCACCGAGATACCCGTTGACCGAGAGTGTGCCCTCGCTCACGGTCGTACCGCCCTATTGGCTGTGACTGCCGGTCAGCTTGACCGTGCCGGCGCCGAACTTCCGGAGGAGGCCGCTGCCGGAGATGTCGCCGGCGTATGTCGACTGTCCGCTGAGCGTGATCGTAGCTCGGCCATTGTTGGCGGCAGAAGAACGCAGCGTGAGATCACCGGTGCCACTGATTCCATTGTTGAAAGTCATCAATGAGGCACTAACGTTGCCGTCCACTCCACCGTAGTGGGCGATTGTTGCATTTCCGTTCAGGGAGATGGAACCGCTAAAAGTGACGGTCGCGCCGCCGTTAACATTGGCGTTCAAGGCACCGTAGGACGCGCCCGCGCCGCTGCCGGCCCCCGAGAGAGTGATGCTTTCAGCGTAGGTTTCGGCGGCGAATTGCAGGTTCCCGCCGGACATCACGACCGTGCCGCCGCCGCCGCGGGCCTGCCGGCAGACCCCGTGCTCGACGGCGTCGATCTCACGCCCTTCGTCACGGGCGAAAACACGGCCGCGCCGCACGAGCGACTGTTCTGGCGCTGGCGCGAGCACGCGGCGGTGCTCGAGATGCCCTTCAAATTGATCCGCCTGGGCGACCGTCCGCCCATGCTCTTCGACGTCACGACGCCCGATGGCGAGACTGTGACCCGTGACCTCGCGGCGAGCCGGCCCGACGTCGTCGCGAGGCTCGACAAGCACCTGACCGAATGGGCCGCCGATCTCGTGCCGCCCGGAATTCCGCCCGCAGGCTTCACGTTCGGCCGCCCCGCCGAAGAAGCCTACCGGGAGCACCACCTCCTCGCTCCCGGCGGCACCGATTGAAGGCGCCGGCGGACGGCCCATCGTTCCGGATGCCGACAACCGCGGACGAGTACGCGCGGGTGCGTCTGGCGCTCGGCCGGCAGCGCAACCCTGATGATGCAAACTGGTTCCATCACTGGGGGAACGGATCGACCGGGTGGGGGTTTGCGGTGGGCAGCGTCGCTCCCACGCGTTTTCGCCACGCCGCGAGCCGGGCCTCGAGCTCCGCGGCCCGCTCGGGACGCTCGCCGGCCAAGTCGTGACGCTCACCGGGGTCGTGCGCCAGGTCGAAGAATTCGACCCGGCCGTCTTCGAAATGCTCGACGACCTTCTCGCTCCCCGACACGAGCGCCGCGGCCGGACGCCCACCCTGATTGGAATAGTGCGGATAGTGCCAGACGAGATCGCGCGGGCTGGGCGGCTCGGCGCCCGCGAGCACGGGCCACAGACTCATGCCGTCGAGCGGGGCGTCGTCGCGAACCGGGGCACCGGCCACGTCCATCAACGTCGCCGCGATGTCGAGCGTGGTGACGGGTACGTCGCTCGTCGTGCCGGGCCGCACGACCCCCGGCCAGCGCACGAGCAGCGGCACGCGGATGCCCCCCTCGTATACGAACCCTTTGCCGGCGCGCAGCGGCAGGTTCGACGTGGGCGCCCCCTCCGCGGTCGAGAGGCCGCCGTTGTCGCTCGTGAACACGACGAGCGTGTCAGCCGACCGACCGGTCTTGTCGACCGCCGCCAACACCGTCGCGACCGTCTCGTCCATCTCGCGGATCATGCCCGCGTAGACCGGATGATTCTGCACGGTGCGGGTCGCCGGGTCGCCGAGGGGCGCGGGCGGCACGTCGAACTGCGGACCGACGCGGACCGCACGTTGCCCCTCCTCGGCGGCGAGCTCCGGCCGCGTGATGAGCGGCACGTGCACGGAGTGCATCGGAACATAGCAAAAGAACGGGCGGTCGCCATGCGACTCGATGAACGCCGCCGCCTGTGCCGCGATCGCGCGGGCATGCATCGGGTCGTCGGCGGGGCCGCTGCCGGGGGCGACCTGCGTGGAGCCAGTTGCATCGAATCCGTGCGTTTCGATGTCGGCCGGAGGGCCGAGGTGCCACTTGCCGAAGATGCCGGTCGCATATCCGCACTCCCGCAGCCGTTCAGGGACAGTGACCTCGGCAGCGGGCAGAGACCGAAGGTATTCGGCGGGAACCAGGCGGCCGCGGCGTTCACCGCCGATGAAGTTCGTGATCCCCACCCGCGCCGGATGGCGGCCGGTGACGAGCGCGGCCCGCGTCGGCGAACAGACGGGCGCCGCGGCATAGCCGCGGGTGAAGAGCATGCCGGCCGCGGCGAGCCCGTCGATCGCCGGCGAGCGGTGAAAAGTACTTCCGGTGCAGCCGAGGTCACGGGCGCCCAGATCGTCCGCGAGGAAGACGACGATGTTTGGGGGACGGGGATTCGCCGCTGACGCAGCATTGCCCTCACCACGTGCATCGGCCCATGTGAGCACGGAAACCGCGATGATCCATCCACAGTGGCCTGACCATGAAGTCATGCGGCTCATCCGTTCGGTTCCGAGATGGATGCGAAGGCCGCGGTCGCGTGGCGCAGCCGGCTGAGGCTCGCCCGGCCGCGCCGCGGCGACCTGTCTACGTCAGGACTTCTTTTCTTTCTTCTTCGCCGGCATGTCCTGCATGCCCGCCGTGAACTCTGCGAGCGAAAGCTTGCCGTCAACGTCGGTATCGCTCCTCGTGAACCGCTTGTCGGCGGTCTCGAGGGCCTTGGGCTTGAGACCGGCCTTGAACTCATCAAGCGTGAGAAAGCCGTCGCTGTTGGCATCTTTCTTAGCGAACACCTTGGCCGGATCGGGCGCCTTCTTGTCGGCGGCCAGAGCGGCCGGAGCGACAACGGCGACCGCGACCATCACGGCGTAGACACGCACGGACCATGAGCACTGCATGGGAACATCCTTTCTCACGGAAGTGATGGAGCCGATAGAAACCCGCCTCATCTCATCATTTTTACCGCCGAGGCGTTGTTTGCATGCCGCATAACATGCGACACGCTGGCTTCGCTCACGACGTCGGGAGTTATGCGACCTGACTGCGGGCTGCCAGGTTCGCTCCGGAGTTTCCGACTCTGACGTTCAACTCGGTCGAATGTAGAACGCGCCGCGCAGTGCGTCTTGTCGCAGTTTATGCGACCTCGACGATGTCCGCCCTCCTTCGGCCTGACCAGACGGCGATTCCGGCCAACGGTTCCAATGGTGTCAGAAGGTATACTGCGGCAAGCCAGAAATCTCGGGACTTTCAGATTCGTCTACCGCCGAGCCGCATCGATACCAGGACGATTGCGACCGGCCTCATGTTGGAGGCCGCCGGGGCGAATCGGGGCATGGCGACTTGAGGGGACGTTGTGGCACTGGTGCTGGGACTCGACGACCTGCGAACGGCGAAGCGGATTTTCAGCCGGCTCGGGGAACGCCTGTTCTTTTTCAGGATCGTCGTACTGTTCCTCGCGATGCTCGTGCCGCAGGCAGCGAGCGATGCTGGGTCGAAACTCGACTCCAGCGGTTCGTTCGCCATCCGCTGGTGGACGGTGGAGGACGGCCTGCCTGAGATACCGCTAACCGCCATCGATCTGGCTCCGGACGAGAGCGTGTGGTGTGCCACGCGAACGCGGCTGGCAAGGTTCGACGGGCAGGTCTTCGACGTGCTGGCTAGCGCCGTCACAGATCCCATCCATCGGCAGATCGGCGACTTCGTCGGCATGGGCTTTGATGCAACCGGAACGCTCTGGCTTGTCGGCAAGCGCGGAGTCGCCGCACGATCGGGCAGCGCAGCAACGCCGATCGGCGGTGACTGGACGATCTGTCCCCTTGCCAGCGGCACGTCCACGGCAGCCGGTCCACTCGATCAAGTCATCTTCGACCGCAAGGGCGATCCGCGGTTCATAGGCCTCAACCGCTTCCTGAGGTGCGATGGCATGCGATTCGTGGAGGCCGAAGGCCCGCGCGGCCCTGACCCGTTTCGATACTACGCCGCCTGCATCGACACCCGAACCGACGACGTGTGGGTCTGGGGCTTCGGCTCCGCCAGGCGCATCGTGGAAGGACAATCACACGACGATGCTGCTGAGTTCACGGGAAAGATCATCAACCTCGCCCCGGGCCGGCACGGAATCTGGGCCGGTCTCGTTGATCTCAAGGCCGAAGCCGTGGAGGGAGCCGCGCTCTTGCAGGATGGCCGCTGGACCAAGTGGCCGATGCCCCAACGCGTGGCGACCCCGACCCGGGAAGGACATGTCGCCGAGGCGGCTGACGGCACGCTCTTGTTATCCACGCATGCTTCCATGCATGCCCTGCGCGATGGCCGCTGGCAGACCGTGGTGGATGGGCTGCCAGGCTTTTCGCTCACCACCCAGCGGATGAAGGCGAGCCGCCAGGGCACTGTCTGGTCTGCCTGCTCCGGGGGCCTGCTGGCGATCGACCCGACGAAGGTGCGGGCATCACCGTTGCCGCCGGCATGCGTGCTCTACCGCCGCCGTGACGGCTCGCTTCTGGCGGGCGTCCCGGGAGCGATCGTGACGCTCGACGAGCGTGGCGACACGGCCGCAACTCGTGGCGAGACCGTCGCCTCTCTTCCCGATGGCGTGGTGCCGACGGCGATGGCCGAGCAGGCCGACGGCACCCTGTTCGTGGGCACCCGCGACTCGTTCATCTACAGGGTGCGGGACGGCGAGGTGAAGGTGGTCAAGCAGACGCAAGGCTGGCGGATCGAAGTACGAAACGTGTATGCCCTCGCCTGCGATGCCGACGATCGGATCTGGGTTGGCACCGACAACGGGCTGGCCGTCTACGATCCCGCGCGCTTTTGCTTCACCACGCTTCCCGCCTTCACCGACCCCACACCGCTACCGGTGATCGGCCTGGCGGCGGAGGACGACGGCAGCCTGCTCGTGGCCGTGCGGGGCGTCGGCATCGACCGTCTCATGGCTGATGGGCAGGTCCGTCACGAGGTTTCCGCCGGTCTCATGCCGGGACGGCGTGCGGTGCATTTTTGCAGGACATCCGATCGGACGGTCTGGGCCGCGGGCGACCTCGGATTGCTGCGGTTGGGGGCGGATGGACGTACGAGGTTGTTCGACGAGCGACAGGGGCTCGCCGACCGGTCGCTCGTCGCCGTAACCGCCGACGACCGGGGGCGGCTGTGGCTGGCGTGCCGTGACGGAAGACTCCAGGCCATTCGGCTGGCCGACCTCGATGCGGCGGCGAGCGAGGAGGCGGGCATCGTGCGCGGCATCGTGCTCGGGCCGCTCGACGGCCTGGGCGAAACGGAACTGCTCGGTGGGCTCGCGCGGACGGCCGACGGGGAACTGCTGGCGACCACGGCAACAGGCATCGTGCAGGTCGATCCGCTCTCCCAAGCGCCGTTCGCGAAAGCACCGGCCATGACGTTTTCAGTCGTCGAGCAGGACACGCACAGCGGCATCGAACTGCGCTACTCCGCGGTCACCACCGACGAATTCGAGCGGCCGCTCTACCAGACGCGACTCGTGGGGGTCGATGCCGCATGGTCCGTCCCTGGCCCTGAGCGCATGCGCACCTATTCCGCGGTACCCCCCGGAAGGCATCGCTTCGAGGTACGGCAGCTCCGAGGCGATACAGTGGCCGATTTTCCCATGGGCAGCATCGACGTCGTGGTGCCCACTCCCTATTGGCGGACGCCGTGGTTCGTGGCAGTCTCCCTCTGCGCCGTAGCAGGCCTCGGGGCCGCCGTGGCTTGGTGGACGGGCCGAGTCGCGGCCCGCCGCCGGATCACCCTGCTCGAGCGGGAGCAGGAGCGGCAGCGGGATCGGGCACGAATCGCGCGCGACATTCACGACAGCCTCGGTGCCGGCCTCACGCAGATGGCGATGATGAGTGACCTCATGCGCCGCGCGGATGGAGGGCCCCGTGAATCGGCCCTCGATGAGAAGCTCGATGAGATGTATCGTAGCGCCCAGAACCTGACGCGGGCGGTTGACGAGATCGTGTGGGCGGTGAATCCAGCCAACGATACGCTCCGGCGGTTCTGCACGTTCGTGGCCCACGATGTCGAAGACATGGCCCGCAGCGGAGGCCTCGACCTGCGGGTCGATGTCGATGACGACGTGCCCGAAGTTGTGCTCCCCGCTTCGTCGCGGCATCATCTCTGCATGCTGGTCCGCGAAGCGGTGGCCAACGTACTCAAGCACGCCCGGGCGACAACGCTCGATTTCAGTCTTCACGTCCGCGACGGCCGCCTCGAGATGGTGATCGCCGACGACGGGCAGGGCTTTGCACGAGACCATGCGAACGGCGACGATCAGGATGGCCTGGCAAACATGCAGGCCCGCGCCGAGGAATTGGGCGGTGTGGTCGAGATCGCGTCGACGCCGTCCCGGGGCACGCGCGTGTCGGTGCGGGTGCCGTTCGTGGCCGCGAATGGACAGGTGAATGAAGCACGGAGGACAGGATGAACGCCCAGTCTGCCGTTCCCACCGCGAGGATCATTCGCGTGGCCCTCGTCGAGGACGACGCCGGCACGCTCAAGAGCCTCAGGCAGATGGTGGCCACTGATCATGGCTGTGAACTCGTGGGCGGTTACCGCACGGTGAAGGAGGCGACTGAGGCGATCGTAAGGCTGCGGCCGAATGTGGTGCTCGTGGACGTGAACCTGCCCGACGGCACGGGCGTGGACGTGGTGCGCAGTCTCTCGCCGCTGCTCCCCGACACCGAATTCGTGATGCTCACGATCTACCAGGACGGCGACATTCTCTTCGACGCCCTCTCCGCCGGCGCCCACGGCTATCTCATCAAGCCGGTGCGGGCCGACCAGTTGCTCGCGGCGATCCACGACGTGCTCGAAGGGGGCGCGCCCATGTCGAACGTCGTGGCCCGCAAAATCGTGCGGTCGTTCGAGCCGGCGAAGTCGCTGCCGCCGGTCGAGCCGCTGGGGCCCCGCGAACGGGAAGTGCTGGAGCTTCTGGCGACAGGAGCGATGTACAAGCAGGTGGCGGCCAAGCTCGACATTAGCATCAATACCGTGCTCACCTACATCCGCCGAATCTACAAGAAGCTGCACGTGAACTCGCGACACGCCGCCGTCGAGCGTTACAAGCGGATGCGGTAGAGCGTGTTGCCTATGATCCGAAGCAGCCGCCCTCGAAGGCGATGACGGCTCTGCGGGCCTTGTGGACTTCATTGAATCGATCGAAAAGCGACTCGTAGGCAGTCTGGCCGATTGTCAAAGCTCGCCGGCGGCGGCAACAATCGCAGACCCTCGAAACGGTTCGGGTTGAAACACGACAACTTCGCGACGGAGCTACAAGCACATGGCAGGCAAGAAAATCATCATGCGGACGGGCGAGGCGCTCGCGGAGGCCGACGAGGCGTGGAGCGCGGCGGAGCCGGAGGTGGTGATCGGCGAACTCGACGGGCCCGTGGGCTACGCGATCGCGAACCTCATCGGCGACCAGGTGAAGGGCCACACCCGCGTGTGGGCCATCCTCAATAGTGACGTGCAGGTGCGGCCGGCCACGCTCATGGTGAGCAAATACACGGCCCCCAACGCCCGCTACACGAACATTCTCATGGGCACCGTGCAGGCGGCGATCGCCAACGCCGTGCTCGACAGCGTGCGCGAGGGGCACATCCCGAAGAACAAGGTCAACGACATCGGGATCATCGTGGCTGTGTGGCTCGATCCCTCGGCGGCCGACGCGAAGACGAAGATCGACCACGAGGTGCTCTTCAAGACCCACCGCGAGGCCACGTTCAACGCGATCCGCAAGGCGATGACGAACGAGCCCTCGATCGACTGGCTCCTCAAGAACCAGAAGAAGGTCGGGCACTACTTCCACGAGCTCGCCGTGAAGGGGGAGTTGTAAGGCGGGTAGACGGCTCACGATCGTCCCCGGTCGTCTGCCCAGCGTCACTTGACGGATGCATATGATTTAGCAAAAATTGATGCATGCGAACGACTCTGAACATCGATGACAAGGCGATTTCCACGGCTTCGCGTCTCACGGGTGTGCGCAAGAAAACCGAGCTCGTCCGGATGGGGCTCGAGGCGCTGATCGCCCGCGAGGCCGCCAAAAAGCTTGCCGGCCTCGGTGGCTCCGACCGCAGGGCCCGCGCGGCTCCGCGGCGCAGGCCGGGCTGAGGAAAGCCCCAATGATCCTCGTCGATACATCGATCTGGATCGAGCACCTGCGACGGGGCGACCGCCATCTGGCCGCCCGGCTGGAAGCAGGCGAGGTGGTGTGCCACCCGTTCGTGATCGGTGAACTCGCCTGCGGATCGCTTTCCGCGCGGCACGAGATCCTCGACCTCCTCGCCGCTTTGCCGAGGACCGGTCAGGCCACGCACGAAGAAATCCTCGCCTTCATCGACGAGCGGGTTCTTCACGGCGGCGGTATCGGGTTGATCGATGCTCATCTGCTGTATGCGGCTGTTGCCGAAGACCACGTGGTGTGGACACGGGATGCCCGCCTGCGACGGATCGCCGCTCGTCTGGGCGTCGAGTGCGGTTGACCGACCACGAGCCCATCGGCCGCCATTCCAGTCCCGCGGCTGCGGAATCGCTTCACCCGGACGTCCCGCAGGGCACGCAGACTTCCGCCGGCAATGCTTGTAAGATGAGTTATTCGGCTGATGGCCGACGCCCGCCGGCGCTGTCAGAGGTTCAATCACCATGCTCAGTCAGGAAACGCTCGAACAGTATCGCCGCATGACGTGCATCGAGCGGCTGAAACTCTCTCTCAGGATGACGGAGGAGAATATCCCCGCGTTTTTCGTCGGTTCGCCTGAGGTCATCGAGCGGCGATTCGAATTGCTCAAACGCGAGAACGATGCCCGCAATCACAATATGCGGACCGCGATCGCCCGCACGCGGAAGCAGTCGTGAGCGATCTGATCCAGACCCTGCACGATTTCGCGACACTGTTCGAGCGGCTGCGGGTGCCGTACGCGATCATGGGAGGGTGGGCAGTCCGCATGTATGGGCTGCCCCGTCCCACCTATGACGTGGATTTTACGATCGCCATCGAGAGGACGCGACTGCCGGAACTGTATGACACGGCTATGGAGATGGGCTTCACCGTTCCGGAGCAATTAGCGGCGCCGGGCGCATGATCTTGATGGCCAACGCGTCTGGTTCGTGAGCCCGGAGGACCTGATCCTGCTCAAGGTCTTGGCAGCCCGCCCGCGCGACATCGGCGACATCGAGGATGTGTTGCTCGCGCAGGGCGACCTCGACGAGGCATACATGCGGCAGTGGGCCAAGGAACTGGGCGTGGCGGAGAAGCTCGAGGAAGTGCTCTCGCAACGAGCGTAGGGACGTGACGCACCGGCCGCGGCAGGCCGCCGGCCTGTCGGAAAGTACGGGTTTTCTGTCGCGAGATCGCGTAGGCGCTAGCGGCGGGCGGCGCGAAACTTGTGCCGCAGTTTGAGGGGCGTGGTTCCCTCGGCACGTTGCACCGCGCGGGAGAGGGCGTCGGGGCTCGAGAATCCGGAGGCGGCCACGATCTCGGCGATCGAGAGATCGGTGTCGGCCAGCAGCCGGCGCACGCGGTCGAGCCGGCAGCGCAGAATCTCCTCCCGGATCGTCCGCCCGAGGGAAGCATGAAAGCGACGTTCGAGCGAGCGGGATGTCACGTGGAGCTGCCGGGCCAGGCCGGCGACGGTGAGCTGCAGATGGCTGCCACCCCAGATCAGCC
>Ga0214917_10001976_pt1 | contig 25654 bp, 44 predicted proteins | sample LL_1208_BB_MetaG_FD_177983 | JGI IMG/M metagenome (GOLD analysis project Ga0214917, IMG submission 177983) | Freshwater microbial communities from Lake Lanier, Atlanta, Georgia, United States - LL_1208_BB | ecosystem: Environmental > Aquatic > Freshwater > Lake | place: USA: Georgia | collected...
ATCAGCCATTAAAAATACCTCTTGTGCATTACCTAAATTTTTACCATCTAAAAGTTTTTCTGCTCTGTTTTTATTCTTAATAGCCTCATTTTCTTTTCTTTGAGAGATCATCCAACCATCAAACATATCATCATCCTCAATAATATTATCTGATGGACAATCAGGATGATCATAAGCACTATCATACATTTTAGTAACAACTATCAAACTCTTTTGTTCATCTGTTAAATTTATACATCCTTTATTAAATATATTCTCTTTATTAGCAGACCAGTAGTTTCTCCAAATATCACTACGAGCAATTTGTTTTAATTTTGACATTTCAATAATGTTGTTATTGATAATAGTAGATATTTTATTTAGTATATTATAATCTGTTTCTTTTAAATTATTAAATAATAAACTACCATCCATATTTCTAATACTATTCACAAGAATATATTGATTTTTAAGTATGGTAGAGAATCCTTCTATTGTCAAATGATCCAATGAGTGTCTTGTTTCAGTATTTTTATAATATGCTTTTTTAATATTGCTAAGAGTTTGTCTTAAAGATTTAACTTTGTTTGGATTGAGAGAACTTTTATAAAGATCAACTTTATAATCATCAATCTCTTTTTCCATATTTTTTAACTGTTGATCACCTCTGGGATTCCAAACACCAATATCAGTTAAAATATAAACTATTTCTTCTTCTTTGATCCAATTATTAAATTTATTATTTTCATATTCCTCTTTAGCATACAGTTCAGCTTCATATTTAATAGAAATATCTGGATATACTAGTTTATATCTAGTATTATTATAATTAAAAATATAGAATCCAGATAATATTCTAGATAAATACAGACCGATATCTTTATTATCCATAATCCAGGTCAATATCCAATTTCTTGAATTTAATTAACTATCAAACACCAGCCGTTAAACTACTGTAATAGAGACCACCACTATGAGCAACTGCAAAATCATTGAAGTTTTGATAGCTATATGTCATAGTAACATTACCACCACCAGTATCACCACCAGTATAGTTAACACTAGTAAGCTTATTCTTCTGACCTAAACCAATTCTTGTGCCTTCGCAAGTCTCAAGGAAGATTGTCTCATTCTTGAGATTAAATCTATTAGCACATGAATCTGTACTATCATTAGCAACTGTGGGGTTGGCTTCTGTGCCAGTGTAGTAACCCTTGGCTGTGGCATTAACCCACTCCCCGCTTACTGACATAACATCAAAGTCACATGTTACTGCAACTGGGAAGTTGATATAACGATAGTATGGTTGCCTTGTTCCTAGTTCATAGATGCTCTCACGACCCATATTGCAACTAACCTTGATACTCTGGAAGTGAACAGCATAACCACTAGTTGCACTGATAGATTGGTTTACACCAGTACCATCAATACCTGGGATTTGCTTTGGAAATCTGCAATTTGCCATTGTAAGATGCTGTCTACGATTCACGCCTTGAACAGCTGCTGGACTATCATTATTATTAGTAAATGATCCAGTAATGGCTGTTGTACTCCAGATCTTATCATTACCAACAAGAGTCACATCTTCTGTGAAGTTGCCATCAACTGGGAATGTGTAACTTACTGAACTCACATACATACCACTGCAACTAACAACAGCTAGTGAACTATTCTTAGCACTAGTTTGAGTATCTGGATAAATAGCTAATTGAAGATCTGTACGAGTATTAGCACGACCAGCAAGATCAGCACTAGTGGCTGTTAAACCTGTGCTAAGTCCTGTGCCTCTTTCTGTGGCTAATACATAAAGTAATGGATAACCATCAAGAACCTTATTAAGAGTAACCTCAATATCTGGAACATTTTCAAAGTTCTGATAGAGAGATAGTTGACCCATCTCATAAATTTGAGCAAGATTAAAGTTAGTTGTGATACCCACACTCTGTAGACCGTGAACGGCTACTGGTGATCCAGCAATACCACTTCCGGGTTGACCAGCAGCATTGAGACCAGTACCTAAACTTACTTGTTGAATTGCATAATAAATACGATTATTGGCCATAATTATTCTCCACTACAGATTGTTGTAAAGTAATGATATAAGGATATGTCTTACTAATAGATACACAAAAAACACAAATTATACAGAAATAATCTCAAGGGTGACTCTGGCTTCGCCTTGATGAAAGTTGTGGTGAATAGAGTCAATTTCAACAAAGTCCACATTTTTAATCCAACATTTTCTCCACAAATATCTACATAATAAATCAGGATACATTAATGGATTAACTGTAAGATCGCCGTTAGCATCTAATGGGAACAAATTATCTTGAGCAATTTTATTAGTATCATATAATGCTATAGTGGCATCTTGTTGAGATCTTATTATATCTAATAATTTATTTCTATCATTTTTATTTTCAGCTAATATACGAAATGATAAACTTTGATCAATTATTAAAGCATTTGACCCAATTTCATAAGGTCTTTGTCTTGCTCGTGGTAATGATTCTATCATAATAGCTGGTAATTGAACTCGGTGATTGCCGCCAATTGACCAATTTCCATCATTGATCTGTGTTATATCAGGATTATCAGTTTGCATAGAAGCAAATTGTATAATATTAAACCATGGACTATCACTAGCTCTATAGGTTTGCACATATCTATAACTATAATTAGCCTTAACACTAGATCCTGTAGCAATAGGGTTGTTAAAAATTACTCTACCCAAAGGGTAGTCTACAGTAAAATTACCACTTGGATATGAATTAAAATTATTATTAACATATACTCCACTAATCCGTATTGGATTATTACCATTATAACTAACACCACTTTCCCACACCCATTCCTTGCGAATACCCTGCCAAACTTGACCATAACTATAATTATCATCATCGGTTAATAATAATGTACTATAAGGATGCAAAGAACTATGAATAGCACCACTGTATGCTATCTGAGCATCAAACCAGCCACCTATATTTAAAAAACACCAGTCTAAATACATTTTAAAATTAGATTCTATAATATTTAATAGTAAATCATCAGAAATACTATTTACTGCTTTAAATGTTGTTAAATAATCACATATACTCATATTTGACTCGCTTTATTAAGAACGTCTTGAATATCTGATTCTGCGGAGTCTAGTGCTCGTGTTATCCAATTATCATTCAATGTACCAGCATACTGGGCTGGAACTTTCCAACTACGATTTTTATTTTTTCTCATCACAGCATTACCAGTTCTAGAGTGTGAACTAGCTCCAAAAATAACTTCATGAGATGGTACTAAAACTTTAGTTCCTTCTGTTAATAACCATTCTAACCAAGGTAAAGAATATCCTTTAGCATCTCTTATTATAGCATATTCTGAATAAATAACATCATCAAAATCTACTCTAATCATACTAGCACTAAAATTACTTATTATTTTATTATTTGTGATACCTGGCGCTTTATAGTCATAAACAATATTATTCATCCAAATATTTAATAATCCAGTTAATTTTTGATTAACATCAGGAATACCAAGTTCAAATTGTAGTTGACCACCACTTAAAGCTTGATATTCTGGTGATGATACTATAGTATTTTTAACTACTTCTGGTAAATTAATTTTAATATATTTCATAACATTATTCATATAATCTGTTACTTCTGGTAATAATGCAATTAAAATATATCTATTAATTGTTTGACTATTTTCAATAAGTTTTAGATTAAGTTGCATATAATAATCCTAACCACTATTTTTCTTCCACATAGATACTAGATAATTATTATCTCCTAATCCACAAGGAGTTGGTTCAGCATACAATTGAAACTTAGGAAAATAGTGATCACTAAAAGGATAAACTATAGACATATCTTTAGCTTGTCTTAAATATTGTAGATCAGATTTTTTACCAATACATTGTACAAAACCATTGGGATTTTCAATATTATCAGGCGTGGTGATCCATTGTTTATAATCCCAAATTACAGCCATATAAACACTCAGAGTACTTTCATTACCAATATAACCAACACCATTACAATATGGACACAACATACCCAAAGCAAATGGAGTTGGTCCACCATTTTTATATTTTGATGCTGATTTTTTTAAATTAACATCATAAATACAATTTGGACAGAGATCTCTTTTTGTAACACCAAAATTTAATCTACACTCGCTAGATAATCCATTATTTGCTAGCATAGAATCTATCTGAGCGTTATAAACACTTCTTAATGCATTAAAATCAACCATAATTTTACCTTATGCGTAAAAGTCGTTTGTGGATGTGCTTCTGAACGCACCGCGCAATAGGTATCTTGGATCAAAGTTATTACCAACAAATGGACCAAGAACAGCTCTAACAACAGCAGTATTACCTGTTTGATATTCCATTCTCATTCTATTATAGAGTGAGCATGGGCCTTCTTCTAATAATACTTGATAGCCTCTTAAATTACCTTGTATAGCTAAATTAGCAGATGCTAAATTTGTTCTAATGCCTTCATTAACTGCTTTGGTTCTATAGGTACTTTCATCAGCAATACAAGAAGCCTTTAAAACAACCAGATTAGTAAATGCATCATCAACAGTTGGACTAACAGTAGGATCAGGACTCAAACCAGATGTGGCAAAATTAATAGTATAATCTGTACTAAATTTAACATCTTGTTCAACATATCTAGCGGCTACTAATATTAGTTGCTGTAATCTGCCATCAGTATAAGTTGGTGTGGCACTCAAATCATTAATTAAAACACGAGTCATAGTGGTCATTGTGTCTTGCCATGCCATAAATTAATCTCCAGATTGTATATTTATACATACACCTAACAAAAAAGGCCGGCCACTAGGGCCAGCCTCTTTTGGTTTAATATGCTTTGTAGATCACTATCAGATACTGCCGAGTAGTACTCTACGGTTATCAAGAACAGCGAAGCCCTGTTCAGCCCAACCATAGAAGCCTGCTCTCTTCTGACGATGAAGAGTATCGTCTTCGAAGATTTGAACTTCTTGACGAACTGGCATAATGAAAGAATCGCGTCTGCGAAGATCAAGACCGACCACAATTTCTTCCTTGCCTGATGGTAGAGAACCAGTTAGGGTGTTTGTGTAGAAGGTTTGATATTGCTGACCAACACCAAGTTCGTCGCGATCATGTAGATTGATGCCAAATACACGATTGAGTGTACCGTCAGCAGCAACATAGATCTCACGACGAGTGATTTCGTCTACCTGATCTAGACCCCAGTTACGGATATCTTCCATAGCCTCTGGAGAGACATAAAGATCAGTTAGCATACCACGATTCTGACTAGCAGAGTTACCACCACCGTTACGACGCATAACGGTCTTCATTAGACTTACAAGACGCTTGGTGAATTGACCTTGTGTGGCATCGTTGTCATAAACAATGATGTTGCGGTCAACGCCAGCGGCAAGTAGTGTATTCCATCCGTCATCGTTCATCTTCTTGACGAATTGGGCTTCAAGTACTTCCATAGCACGACCAACAACGTCCCAACGGGCATCGCGGGCATACTTTAGAAGATAATCGATACTAGCGCCAATGTCATAGGTTGGAACCATGACGTAATCACCTTCAACGTGACGCTGTGGAATATAACCATGGTTTGGAATGGTATAAGCCACAAAGTCTTTTTCGGTGCCAGGAGCAACGAAGTCAAGTGGAAATTCTGGAGTGGCACTTTGAGCAAGTTGGATTGGCTCGAAAATGTCATCTAGAATATCGCCATTCAATACACCCTTACGAAGAGGAAGCTCTAGAGCCTTTGCAAACTCGTGGTTTGCGGCCATTGCTTCTTCTTTATTTACTGAACCAGAACGAACAAGAAGATCTGTTAATTCTGGAGTTGCTTCAAATCTATTATTGGACATATTTTTCTCCCTTATGATTATCTGATATTAATGTCTACTTTTGCATAACCGTCGGCATCTTTGGAACTCAAGAAGGTGCCTACTGGAACGAAAGCACCACCAACATATTGACCACTAGCGGTACTTGTTAGGTTACCAGTAGCGTCATAATATGCAGGATTACCAGCAGTTGGAGTTCCAGTGATATTGTTAGTAGTAACTTGACCTCTACGGAGTAGAGTTACCTTACTACCAACCTGAACCTCGTCTTTGTGCCAATTGATGTGCTGTCTAGTTAGGTCATAGTTAACAACATCATTTAGCAATAGACCACCTGGATTGGTGCCAGATGAAGTTGTGCTTGGATAAGCAACAACAGCCTTGGCATCATCCATACTTACGCCTGAGCCACTTGTGCTAATTACTACGATACCACCACGAGTAGCGGTTGTACCCATAAAAAATGAAATATCTGTGAATGTTTCAACGCGATCTGCTTTTAAAGCCATGTTCATTCTCCCTTATTAAGTTTTTTACCTAGTCTACTATAAACAAAATCAACTAAGGCAGCTCTTGTGCTGTGTGATTCAATTTCTGTTTCACTGCCAACACTAAGATCAATGTCTTTCTCAACTTCTGCTGTTTCAAGAGCATCAGAAATTGTAGCAAATGGGTGTTGACTATCTTCTGTTTCTAGATTAGGATTAGTCTTAACTTCTGCTACCTTGACTGGTTTAACCGCAGCAACTAGTGTTGTAATAGCATCAAAAGATACATCATCAACATTCTCTAGTGTGTCGATCACATTGCTAACAACCTCAGAGTCTACTCCGCTCTGTACTAGAGCAGCAACTCTTTTCATTTTCTTTTCTTTTTTCATTGTTTCAGCAAGCTCTTTCTTTTTTGTTTCTAGAGCAGCATAGACGTTATTAAGTTCGGTCTGCATTTTAGCCATTTCTTCATTTTTCTTTTGAAGCATGGTCTCTTGCATAGCCATTTCTTCATTTTTCTTTTGAAGCATAGCTTCCTGCATATCAAGTTCTTCTTTTTTCTTTTGAAGATCTTCTACTTTTTTCTTAAGTTCTTCTTCATTCATTTCAGCGGTTTGTGCGCCTGGAGGAGTTGCTCCTGGATATAGCATATTCATGCCTTCTTTTTCTGTGATAGCAGCTACTTCTTGATTGTCAGTCTCTACACTCATTATGTTCTCCTTTAAATTAGCTTGATTTGAAAATACACCTACTTGTGAAAAAGACTCATTTTTTTCTTTATTAAGTTCAATATTTAGTACTTGTTTATCAAAATTCATATTGTCTTTAGTAAATATAACACTATCAGGATTAGCTGGCTTGCTTACAAACCCCTTACCAGAGAATGTTATATTTCTTAATACTCTACCAATTTTATAATTTTGGTGTTCGCCAAGACCACCATATGCTCTTAAGTGTTTTGTTAAAAATGCTGTTTCTGTATTTCTTGGTAATATTTTATATTGTGCAGTTGTTTTATTAATTAATCCATAATCAAATCCACTAAAAAAGCACTCCATACTTACATATTTATTTCCTGATTGTATTTCATTTATTAGTTGTGCAGTTCTGCCTTTAAGGTCTGTATCTGTAAAACCGGTATAGATAACTGAACCTGTTAGTATATGAAATTTTTCTGGTAAATCTTCAACGGGAGTATTTTCGTCAATAATATCTCCATTTGGCATGATTGGCCAATTAGACGTAATATGACCAACTATTACCGATTCATCATGTTCTAAATTTGTTGGTTTATCTTCTGGAGTATTTCTAGCTGCCCAAACCTCTGCTTTATCAAATATATCATCATTTTTATTCCAAGAACTTGTAACAAGAATGGATTGTGTATAATACAAATCTTTGTCTTCAATACCAGCAAGAGCCTTGATATTAATTTTTGAATGACGAGATTTTGGGGCTGGAGATTGTACTAATTGTGAAGCATAAACTATAGAAGCTTTTGCAGATAGGACTTGTGATAGGCCATCTTCAATTTCTTGTGGATAAATTTCCATAATTTGCCTTCTTAAAGTGTTATTCGGGAATATACACCGTTTTATACAAATAAGCTTTGGTATATTTAATTTCTTCTGAGGTTAATGACCTATTTATTTCATTATTAATTACTTTAATAAAATTTTTATAATTTATAAAATCATTATTAATATCAATACTATTTAAAGTATTGAGTTTAGACAAAACTAACTCTTCAGTTACTTCTTCAAAAGGCTCTAATGATAGTAGGATCTTAGTTTTGACATCTTCTGCTTCATCATATTCACTACTAGATAAGCTTCTCATATTTTTTTTATTATAAAATTCTAATAATTGAGGATTCATTATATCAGAAATTTTATCTTGAGATTCTATAGCCCAAATATTTAATGAGGCACCAGTTTGTGGACTAAACTTTTTAGTTTTTCTTTTTTGAGTATCTTTAACATTCTTTGGTCTTCCTTGTCCTGATACTCCAGTTGGCTGATTTTGATCTTGTGGAGTACCACCACCGAATCCTCCTACTTTAGGAGCGGCTGGAAATTCAGCTTTCATTTCAAGAAGATTAAGTTCATTTCTCTTTTTGGGTTCTAGTTCTAAACCCACTTGGCTTGGTGCTGCTATACCAAGTTGTAAAGCAATCTTTTTAAGACTCTTATCAAAATTAGCGTCATGATAAGGTCCAGCCTTTTTGGTCATACGATTAGTATCTCTTTCTGAAGATTCTCTATTAATTCTTGCTTTCTCAATATCTGGATCAACACCAAACATTCTTTGAATAAGTTCATCACTAATAATATTACGATCTGCTAATTGAATTAATAATGCTTTCTCAGCATCTTCATTACTAAGATCCATCTTATCAAATTCAATTTTAGCTGGATAGCGAAAGCCCATAGCTTTTTGAACTAGTGCAATCTCTTGTTTCCAAAAGGATGTTAGTGTTTTACGACCATACTCAAGTCTTTGAGTTAATGTTTTAAGACTAATAAAATTATTTGTAGTTCCACCACCGCCAAATGTTCCTGTTAGAGTTGGTGGAATACCAAGACCAGCATAAATAGCATTTAAATGTGGGATATATTTACCTTCTCCCAAGAATTGATGAACACTAGTTTTGCTCTCAATTAACTCAATATCTGGACCCCAAATAAGATCCATTGTGCCACCACCCACGTTATTACCAAGAATATTACTTAATTTAGTGGCTGCAGATGCTGTTGGTGCAATCTTGTGTTCTAAACTACCAAGTTTAAAAATACGAATATTATTAATAGCACCATCAAGAGCTGTAACGTCAGCAAGTTTTAATTTTTCTACAATATTAATATCATCCATGATAGCATAGATCATTGGATATGCCCAACTCTTCCAATCATCTTTCTTATAATGAAATACTAAGGTTTTATCTGGATCCAGCATGTATGCCCTTTTCTGTCTTGCGGCTTCAATAATAGCTGGAGGTAATTGTTCAACAATTTTCTTTTCTGCTTCACTCTTAGGACTGTTAATAGTTTTGCGTAGAATAGGAGGTAAAACTATAGCATATGATTTATCTCCAACAAATGAAGATAATGCACCACCAACAACTTCGATGCATACAGGATCAATAAAAGTATATCTCCAAGGAATTTCTCTTTTTTCAGTTTTCAAATCATCAGTATTGATAATAAGATCTGGAGATGCGACACTCTTATAAAGATTATCAGTAACTTTTAAACTGATTTTAGCGGTTTGACGATTGATTACAACATTGCCAACTCTATAAAGATTGTTAAGAAATCTTTCGCTTCTTTCTTCGCCTCTAATTTTATCAAACCAGTTTCTATAAAATCTTTCAATACGTTTATTTGGATGAACAAGTCTAATGCCCTGACTAGCAAAATCACCCATAAGATCAATAACATTTTTTACCAATCCAACACGATTATAAATAGCATCCGCTTTTCCTAAAATACCACGAATATGTGTTGGAACGCTCTCTTCTGGACGGAAATAATCATAATCTGCACGAGTTAAACCAGGACGGCCAGATGTTAGACCATCAAGATTAGAAAAGTCTAAGCGATAACGGCTATTATTAGCTACAGTCTTATTTACTAGACCAAATTCATCCAAGCCTTTGCTAGCTTCTGCTAAAGCTTCACGTTTATCGGCTAAATTGCCATCCTCCCATGTAACATAAGCATTAAGAGGTTGATCCTGAGCAGCATCAGGAATATTTTTATTTTCTTGATCTTTTTTTCTTGGCATAATAGTATTGCAATAGGATTATGATGGAATTATAACTAATATACACAATTAATGGTGAATACCCATATAGATATTATCGTTTGCATTGTTCACAAACCAATTCGGCCCTTTATACATTTGACCATTATGGTCTACCGCATCTTTTGCATTAATTCCAATTACATCATAAGTAAATGGAGTTAAAGATCTATTCAATTGTCTAGCTAACATATTAGCAATTATTAAAGCACTATATCGGTCTTTTCTTAATTTACCTTTTTTACCATTGGGTAATTTAATTTCAGGAGTATCCCATCGATCTCTAGCATTTGGACCAGTGCTAGTTTGAGTCATAACTATAGTAGTTAATTCATTTTTAAGTTCTTCTATTTCTAATAAACATTCGCTTTCATTATCATATAAATTATCAAGATCAGAATCTAAAATATCTTTACCATCTTTATCTAAGGCTAATGCTAAACTTAATTGATCAAATCTTGGAAATAATAAAATTTTATCTTCTAAATCTTTTCTTAATCCGTGGTTAGCCTGTGCTGTCCAGTCTGCTCTGGCAAACTGCACAAGTTCCAGAACATGCAATCCTTGTTGATCATCAGTATCTTTTGGTTTATCTCCAATAGCAGGCCATATTAATTGTTCATTTTCTTCAGCTTTGCTAGGATCATGTAAAGCTTCTTCAATAGCAACTCCACCACCCTGAGCATCCATACCAATTCTGGCACAAGGAAATATTTTCATTAAGTTACGAATTTTTCTAGCACAGAATCCATAAAAATCATGCTCATTCACCAATCCAGTTTTTTGTCTATCTTTAAAATTATTTCTATTAGTTGTCCAACAATAAACTACTCTATTATGTGTTGGATGTAATTCTATAACTATAATACTAAAATTATCTTTTTCTGATGCTGGGTCAATTCCGTATACATATTGAAGATTAGGATTACCTTTAGTACTAACATCAAATACTACTGGTGATCCATCAATAAGAATTGGTTTAGTATCGTTTGCCACACAACTTTCAATCAATGATCGTCTAAAAAATCCATCACTATCTTCTGTAAAACAAGCAGCATATTCCATATTATATATACCAGTATGAATTGTTGCTTTGGCTCTACTGACTTGCTTATCATCCATGAAGCCTTTGGGAATTAATTCGTATGGAATTCTTATAATACTATAATCTTTCCAATTAAAGCTTTCTGGTACTTCACCCTTAAAGATTTCTTCTAGTTTAGTTTTATCTCCCTTACTATTAATAATAGCTTTATATCGTTTCCAATACTGGGCAAAATGTTTAAAACTATAATCTGCTGTGCCAGAAATAATAGCTTGATTACCTTTTTTAATTTGTACAGCTTCTAGTTCGTCATTCCACAATCCAGCATCTTTCATAGCTGCTTTTTTAGCTTCTTCTTTAACATTTTGTATAGGACTAGCACTAACAGCAGCGAACCCTGATACTACTGTCTCATAAATGTCTGGTGATATTGATGCGAACTCGTCAGCGATGATGATATGTGCTCTTAAACCTCTGATCTTACTACCATCACCCATAGGAATAGCAACTGTCCAACTCTCGCCCAACCTCATGGTACAACGATCAACATCTCGACGCGGACCATCATCGTTACCAGTATAGATACTTCGTAATATGGGACTATTACGCCATATTGTTTCCATATATTCAAATATGATCTTACTCTGTCGGAAAGCAGCTCCCACAACCACAATTTTAGTACCCGGAACAAAAACACACTTTAGTATGCAATATAATGCCATTAAAAAACTCTTACCAAAACCACGACTCGCAACGAACATTGGAAATGATGTGTTCCAAAATTCTTGTAATATAGATATTTGAATAGGATGAAGTTCTATACCAAACATCAATTTACATGTGCTACCAAAATACTTTGGATTACGAAACAAACGCAATAGATGCAGATCAGGATTTTCTATATCATCCTTGTCTCGCCCTATCATTGGATTGTGATTGACCACAAGATCATTTAGATCTCCTAGTCCCAACCACGCATCATCAAATTTTTTCTTGACTATTTTTGTTTCCATATTTCTCGTATATTCTTTTCATAATACCCACGGCCACTCTTTCTGCTGTTTCTGCACAGCCACAAAATAAGATGTGAATATTATGATTGAGTTGAGCCTGGACCAGATACTTCATAATATAATTACCACTAATTTTTAGTTTATCCCATAATTTTTTAGGCACATCGCTGCCCACAGGAAAACTATAAACATCATCAATATCAAATTCTAATAGCATAAAACTGTGTGGTATTTGACCAAGTCGATTTAGCACATCTTTAAAGCGACTCTCTGTTATATTGTTAGCAATCTCACTAACACTCTTTTTGCGTTCTATTGCCAGAATATTCTCTAATCCCTCTATGCTATAGTCTCCAGTATCTAGCTTCCTTTTAGCTGTGGTATGCAAACCAAATTCCCATGGCATTTGCTCTCTGGTATCTATAATGACGGTGAAAGGATCTTTGGTCATGTTTTGCCTTTTAGTTTATTTAATATTAATTGGCTAAAAAATCCACAATAATTTTCCTCATTATCCTTTATAAGATCATGATGAATTTTGCAAAGGGAGATTCCATTATTAATGTTGTATCTTAAACCGGGGAAATCGGCCCATTTGTTAATATGATGAGCATGAATTTTAAGTCGAGAATTACATCCTGGCCATTGACAGGTATGTTTATCTCGTGACTTTATGGATTGTCTCCATTTTTTATATTGGGGATCATTATAATTACGCATTAATTATCTTCTTTAAAAGCACTAGTACTATTTAGTATGGGACTATCAACTTTATGATCAGCATACTGATGATATTCGTAAAGATTTTGTTTGGCCTTTTCTGTGGCCATAGCCAATATCTCCATTTCTCGCCCCTCTTTTTCTCTAATGTCCTCGTCCTCTAGCATACGAATCAAACCCACCCAACTACTTTTACCATCTTCAATACGCTTGATTCTTTGCTCTCTGGTGGCTTTTAAATCTTTGCTAATCTTTTGCTGCTCATTTAATAGTTTAGTATATTCGTTAGTATAGCTAGCAATACTATTTCTTGCAAAACTTAATTGAGTTTCGAGGTTGGCCAGTTTAGGAATATCACGATCAGTTTCGCTCTTGTCATATTCTTTATCCACTAGCTTTTGTAATTTTTCCGTTTCGCTAATATGACGCTTGCGCTCTTTCATGCTACGATTAATAAGAATATCTATAGTGATAAATTGTTTGATTTGTAATTCTTCAGCGGGTAAAACGTCTTCTCTGAATTGTTTAATTAGACCAACCCACGTATCCTCAAAATATTCTAGTTCGCCACTGTCCTCATCAAATTGCCGCACAATCTCATTCCAGAAAGTTTTACTATGTAATTTTCTTTTTAAGATTTCATTTTCACTCTTGTCGTGCAAACTATACAATTGTTGTTCATCAATATATCGATTTATAGGATCCACATTTCTATTTAGTGCTGAGGCTATTTGTTCAGCAGATAGGTCTCCCACATTGTCGGTTATAAATTTTTCTTCATCTAAGCTTAATTGTCCGCGTTTTTTAGCCATCGTTATCCTCTAGTATTTTTTTAATTTCACTCATTAATTTTTCACTATCGCCCTTGCTAACTTTACCACCATTTTTAAGTTTTAAATAAGTTACGCGATTTTCCCCACTTAAATTTTCCTCTATCTTATTTACTATCTCGCCGTTGCTAATTTGAGAGAATAAACTATCTTCTTGAGTGGTAAATGCTGATCCATAATCTTTTAGTTCATCTATGGTGCTTAGGTGCATCAGATTCTTTTTGGTGCTATTTCTAGAGTGCCAGTGAACATATTCTGAGCAATCATTCTTATCATTATATTTGGTGCAACCACTATAGCTTTTTGCTAAGTGGGGATCGTATAGTGGACAACTTAAACAGGGTTTATCTGGCCTTTGATAGTTGTCTCGTTTGTAATTAAAAAGTCGATTTCTAACGTGGGTCCACAAGAAATTCTCAAGGGGCCTTTTGTGATCATAATTTTGAAGACCTTCCAGAGCAAAGATGCTAATCTGTTGCTTCATATCCTCTATTTCATGATATCCAAATTTAAATTTATATGCTAATTTCTTGCTTATAATATCAATAACTTTTAATAGTTCACTTTCATCAATCACTTTCTTTTTCATCATTTTCTTCTATTAGCTGAGCTATGGATTTGTTTTGTTCAGCTATCAAGTCTTGGCTAATATTAAGATTATTATTAGCAACAACGTCCAAGGTGCTGGGGATAATAGGGTCAATATTCACGGTTGTCTCCTTGCATAAAATGAACAAACTTATACCATATAGTATGTTTTGTACACATTTTGTCAAAAAAGGGAAATATTTATGGGTTCATATAAAAAGTGGAGTGATGCAGAATTGAGCTTTGTTAGGGATAACCTTAGTGTTTTGAGTGATGGGGAGTTGGCCAGTAAACTCAGTGAGATGACTGGTGAAACTATTACTTATGGCATGATAAGGCGTCAGCGTCGTAAATTGGGCGTTGTGAAGCCACGGGGCAGACGCAAGAAGATCGCTGAGAATTCTCAATCATGATTAAAACACTAATAGTTAGTTTAATAATGGTGTGTTGTATGGGTGCTGGTCCGTGCTGGACTAAAACTCATTATGTTAGTAGTGTGCCTGTGGTTGTTGGCACATCAGTTAGTGTGCCATTGATTCAACCGTTTCCAACGCAACCTGTGCCATATGTGGTTTATCAACCAGTAGTGGTGCAGCAAAAACGGTTGGTGACTGTGGTGGAAAATAATGTTACTTATGTGCCACTAGCATATACATATTATCCAATGATAAATTATGGATATGAGTATCAGCCGTGGGTGGGATACAACTACTAAATCAAGATAACAGAATCTTGAAATTAAGGAGCAGGCATCGTTGGGTGCTTGCTCTTTTTTTATAGTTATTACTGGCTATTAAACTGGCCAATTATATTTTGGGGTTGGGATTGTGTGTGGACCACCCGCGGTTTTTTCATAAAATTCTGCCTATATTGCTAAAAACAAAAAAACCCCCTAAATACTTGTGGCATAAAGAGTTATGACAAATATGCCCCCGCAAATTTGTTGTAAGTGCTTATGCTGCAACGACTTACATCAAATGCTGACGCAAGTAGCGTGCCAAACTTTTTTGGCATAGTATTTGCACTAGCAAACCGCGTGCCATTCACAAGCATTTTTGCCATAATATTTTTTTTATTTGGCACAGAATTATTTTTTGTTTTTTCAAAAGATTTCGCTTGCAATGGCCGATATATACTGTATAATGAAAGCACAAGAGAAAAGAGAAGAAAGAAAGAGAGAAAGAGAAATGAGAAACATGATCGTTCTGAATACTAAGGCCGAGTTGATTGACTTGCTGAACAACACTTCGATGGATACGCTGGTGAATAGCGTAGCGTTTGCTAGTGATTTGTTGGAAATGGTTCGTGAGAACGATAACCTTGTGGAAATCAACGAAGATTTGGGTTTCTGTGATGATGGTGGTTGGATTCAGATTGACGAAATGGGTTATGTTGTGAAGGATTTCGCAATCTGCTAAAAAACATTTGTACAGTATTGACTCGCTAAAGATTTTTCTGTATAATGCCGATATAAGAAGTAAGAGAGAAAGAGAGAAAGAAAAATGGAAAAGGTTACTCATATCAACGATTTCATCCAAAGCCTTCCGCGTATTGTGCAGAAGAAGATTTGGAAGGTGATAGATGAGAACGGTACGGTTGTACAGGGTGTAAGTGCTACCGATAATCGGAAAAGCACTGCACAGAAGTATATCGATGAGAAGTACCCGAATCGGGTTCTGAAGTTGACGTTCTCTCATTTTGGTGATCTGATTACGATCCCCCGATAAGAGGGGATTGACAGATAGAAAAATTTTGGTATAATGTTGGAAAGAGAAAGAGAGAATAGAATGAAAACGCTGCTTAAGAATATTAGTTTTTCTAACCCCACTAAAGGGTGGAATGTTCAAGTTAACCTTTTTAGATTCGATGGTGAGAAGCGTATTCTTTGGATTTATTCCACCGCTGATATCATGCGGAAAACTTGGGATAGAGTGAATCCTGCTGACCTTGAATCGTTCTATTCTTGGGTACACAATAGCGTTGATGAATTTGTGGCCCATGTTGAGAGGCGCCCCACCTGAGAGGGGTGTACGTTTGTACACTACTGTACAAGTGTATACTACCCCCACTAGGTGGGGTGGGTGTACGCTTGTACACTACTATACAAACTCTTGACGTAAACCCTTACCGCGTAAGGACTTACGAAAAATTTGCGGCCGCGATTTCGACGTAAGTGCTTACGCTGCAACGACTTACGACAAATTGCCGTAGCAAATCGCGTGCCATTCGATTTTGGCACGATACTTGCACGTAGCAAATGGTGTGCCAAACTATATGAAAAATCGAGAAAGTTTTGTCAAAATCTCTTGACACAAAAATCCAAAGATTTTGCTTGCAACCTAAAGAATCGCCTGTATAATGTCGATATAAGAAAGAAGGAGTGAAAGATGGAAAAGGTTACTCACGTTAACGATTGGATCGCAAGCCTGCCCAAGATTCGCAAGCGTAGAATTTGGGGTGTGGTGATCGACGGTAAGACTGTGCAAGCCGTGTCTGCTACCGATAATCGTGAGGCTACTGCCCGAAAGTATATTGAAAGCAAGTATCCCGGTCAGCAATTTACCCTAGTGTTTTTAGAGTGGAGAATATAAGTAGACTGGACGATTAGCGTATACATTAGGTTTCGATTACACTAGAAAAAAGGATAGATAAAATGGAAAATCTGAATTACGATCTGGTTTCTGATTGCTGTGGTGCTGGTTGTGCTTTTGAGACCGGTGAGGGTAGTGACAGAATCGGGATTTGCATGGATTGCAAGGAATGGTGTGGTGTGGTAGAAGATATTCCGGAAGATGAGGCTATGGTAAAGGCGTTGGAAGATAATGCCATGACGATGGAAGAATACAATGATCTTCCCGACTATATTCCCGGTTATGATGATGGGGAAGCCTGCTAACCCATAGACTGGACGTTTCGCGGTTACTTTACATTCTCACTACACTATAAAGGGCTATAAAATGAATGATGAAATTCGCAATCTGGCAAACGCTCTCGGTCTGGTGGTCGCTAGCGTTTGGGATGGTTATACTCGTAAATGGATTGTTCAAGAGCGGGATGGATACCGTCCAATCTTCACGACTAACGAGTACGATAGGTTGATTGAGGGTCTAAAAAATGGAGGGAAGTTTCGATCCCTCTAAATGGGGGTAACCCCACTAAGTAGGGGCAAACGCCTACCCCCGCAATGGGGGTGAGTGTACGCCTGTGCATCCCCGCTATAGGGGGGATGTCTCAGCCGATCCTATCGGCTTACAATAATGACAGTCAGCCAGTGAGTTTAACGTAAACCCTTATGACATAAGGACTTACAGCAAAATCGCGGCCGCAAAATCGACCTAAGTGCTTACGCTGCAACGACTTACGTTCAATGCTTACGCAAACGGCGTGCCAAAAAAACGTGCCTAAAAAATGAGCATACTGCCAAAATGACATTGTAGCATAATGCTACACTACCAGTGAGACACGGCCAAAAATGCTAACGCAAAATGCTACACACTGTTGCAAAATGCTACGCTCAATATCTAGGCACAAAAAATGTCATAGCGTTTTTCCCGAGGAAAACACACAAAAAATTTTTCTGACTTTGGCACGGGAACTGCATTATATAAGGGTATAAGAAAGAGAGAATGAAAGATGGAAAAGATTACTCACGTTAACGATTGGATTTCTAGCCTCCCGAAGATTCGGAAGCGTAGAATTTGGAGTGTTGTTATAGATGGTAAGGTTGTGCAAGGTGTGAGTGCTACGGACAATAGGAAGTCTACAGCAGAAAAATACATTGCAGAAAAATATCCGAATACGAAGTTTACGTTGGTTTTTAATTGTTGGAAATATTGAACCTCCCCATAGTGGGGGTTGTGGAATAGAAAAAGTTTGGTATAATAGTCGAAAGAGAAAGAGAGATAGATATGAGAATCCCAAAAATTGAAACGATTCGCAAGAGTATTCGCCGCTACGCTTACAATGCGGGTTTTACCCTTCACCCCCACAGTGTGGGGTCGATACCATCCGGTGTTCCCGGTACGTATAGCCTGTTCGCTATCCATTGTGGATACTATACCCACAAGAGTGTAAGCATGGATACGGTAGTCATGGTTGTGGTTGATGAACTGTACGCTATCAAGTTTCGCAAGGAAAGCGAAGCGTCCCTCATTTGAGGGGTTGTGTCACAGGGAAAAGTTTGGTACGATCCATCATCACAACGGAGAAGAAAAAATGAAGTCTGAAATTCTGAATGATTTTCGTCGTAGCATCATCGCTCATTTTGAGGGTATCGCTATCGTTCACCAACCCTCCCTCGCTGAGGGGGAGTATGGCCCCATCCATAGTGAGAAGGTTTTGAAGTTCAATCGCAAGGCATTGCGGAATATCGGAAAGAAGAAGAAGGAAAAGGTTGACCCCCGCTATAAGGGGGGTGATGATAACATGATCGTGAAGGTTGGCAAACCCGGTTCGCGTGAACGTGTAGACGCTCTCGCCTCACAATATGCTGCTATCCTTGCTCATGGTGAGGAAGTATCCCCCTTCTCGGAGGGGTGCTAACTGTACAGGTGTATACTACCCCCACTAGGTGGGGTGGGTGTACGCTTGTACACTACTGTACAAACTCTTGACGTAAACCCTTACTGCGTAAGGACTTACATCAAAATCGCGGCCGCAAATTCGTCGTAAGTGCTTATGCTGCAACGACTTACGTTCAATCCTAACGCAAAATCTGTGCCATTCGATTTTGGCACGATACTTGCATTAGCAAACCCTGTGCCAAACACACCCAAAAATATACAAAATTGTGTCAAAATTTCTTGACATAAAAATTTCAGCATTTTGCTTGCAGACTCAATTTTGGTCTGTATAATGTCGATATAAGAACGAGGGAAAGAAAGAAACGGAGAAAGAAAATGCAGTTTGCTCTTGGTGATAAGGTGAAGGTTGACGGAAAGATTGGTCGAATCATTCTCTGGCATTTCGATGAGGGTGATGTGTGGCACGTAGAGATTGACGGAGACGAGTACGAGTGCTACAATGAAGACATGGAACTGATCTCCTAATAAGGAAAAAAAGATGAGAAAGAATATTAAGGATATCGTGATTGGTGATCGCTTCTACTGCCGTCGTGAGAATGGAAACGAGTACGGCGGTACGGTGACGGTGGTGCGAGTCATGAAGAACCGCGAAACGATGGTCACCTTCCTTTATGCTGACCATACCGACGAGGGGGTATCTATTCGGTATCGTAGCATCTACCCTTGCGATTGTGTAGAGTGGACAGCCGAACAGCCCGAGTTAGTTTGATTAGGGAAAATGGGGACTCTTGTCCCACCTAACCCTACGGGTTTGGCTGGGGTGGCTGTAGTCAGCCAAAAGCGTTTGACTTTTAAAGTTTGGCCTGTAGAATACCGATAACACTAAGGGAGAAAAAAATGAATCATGCAGAAGCGGTTACTATGGTTCGTGGTAAGCGGAATAAGGATAGTCGAAAGATTGGTAATAATACCTATGCGGAAATTCTGCACGATAATACTGTGGCAATTAAGTTGCATAGTACCTATGTGGTAAAGATTAATAGTAATGGTACGTATACCCTTAATAGTGGGGGTTGGCAAACTGTGACCACTAAGGATAGAATTAATCAGTATAGCCCGGTTAGGGTTTACCAGCGGGATTTTACTTGGTATATTAAGATTAACGGTAAAGAATATCCGTTTATGGATGGTATGGTTGTTCAGGGTTGATTAACACTTTTAAAAAGGGATAATAAAATGGTTAAGGTTTATTCTTACTCGTGGCTCTGTGAGATGATGGCGAAGCGTAAGACTGTTACTGTGGGCGAGTTTAAGGGGTTGATTAATGGTATTCGTCCAGAGGATGGTAGTGGGCGAAATTGGCTTGTTACTGTTTGCCGTGAGAATCTGAAGGGTAATAAAGAAGTTTTTGTTAGGGCTGAATAATATAAAGGAATTCAAGGATGGATCTTTTCGAGCCTTATAGTTTAGTATTTGGTATTATTGTGGGTGTAACAGCGTGTTATGCCTTGAGTGATTTAGTTTTTCCAAAGGAATCGGAAAATGAATCTGACGATATTTGAAGGAATTGTGCTATTCTGCACGTTTATAGTGGGGTGCATCACGGCCTGGATTGTTAATACTTGACGCAAAGCCTTGCCTCGTAAGAACTTACGACAAGGCCGCGGCCGCGAAATCGACGTAAGTGCTTACGGGACAACGGTTTACGATCTATCGCCACAGCAAACGGTGTGCCGCAAAAATTTTTGTGGTTTGGCATGGAATTATTTTTCAAAAAATCCAAAGATTTCTCTTGCATTGGCCGATACTAACTGTAGAATGAACGCATCACCCCAACGGAGAAACGAAGATGAGCCTTGATGAAATCAACGATATTCTGGCCTGCATGCGGGACGATGGTATGGTCGAGCCGATTGACGAGAACGACGTTCACCCTCTGGAGTTTGCTGACGTTACGGGTACTTTCGATGAAATGTATCCTGAGCCGATGGTTGACGATAATGGTATCTTCTGGTACACCCACTAAAAAGGAAAAGTCATGAGTCACCCTGACCCCTTGTTCGATCCCGATAACGCTTTGGAGGATGATATGAACTACGACGATTATAATGATTTCTACGGCGAGAACACGGATTATTCCGATTATAATGATGGTCGTGATGAAATTGACGGAGAGGAATTGGAGAATAGTTGGGATGATTCGTATGATGATAGTATGGATGGCGACCATGATTCCGCGATGGAGTCAGCGGGTTGGGGAACCGATGAGGACTACGGGTATTTTGGCGACTACGGGGAGGATTACTAATGGAAAGTTATAGTCAGCGATTAGAAGCGGCTTATAAGGCTTATTTGGATGCTGTGGAGGATATTAGTCAGCCGTATTCTGAAGTCAGTCGGCTTAGATCTGAATATGAACAATTGTGGTGGGAAACGGAAATTATTCCAAAGGTCAGTGTTGACAAGTGCCGATCATAGTGTAGACTAGGCGTATTAAGGGTTAACTAACAGAAAGGTTTTTATGAACGATGCGTTTATTGTTGGTAGTGTTTTTGCGGTTGTGACTTGTGGTCTTCTGGCTTTTGCCGCTTTCCACGTTTATGCTGGTGTGCATGATAGTCTGACGAATGCTAGGGTTGGTGGTGTTTACAATTTTGTATATCATCAGCCATTGCATGGTGAGCCTGAGCGTTACATGGCAAGAGTGCTGGAAGTTCATCGGTTGTCGGATGAAAGTATCCGCCGACTGAATAGCAGAAGTCGCTATCGTAGGTATGATGATAACTTTCAGCGTACTACTCACCTTGTAACTGCACAAACTCCCGATGGTAAGATTCGCAACTTTTACGCTGAACGTACCACGAATGTGCGTCGCCCCCTCCTTGGTGGGGTAGCGTTTAAGACGGGATTGGCATCGTTTCTCTGCTGATCGTGGCAGTCGCTCTAAGTCTTTGCCAGCCAAGGACTTAGGGCGAGGCCGCGGCCGCGAAATCATCGTAAGTGCTTACTGGCTAAGACTTTACAACAAACTAAATTTGATCAAGAAATTTGGTTGACAAACCGATTATGTTCTGTAGACTCACACTATGTTTACCACAAAAAATCTTGATCGTGTGCTGAATGAAGTTCGTGGACTTCATAACAAATCTATCTTCTCTCCCAAGAAAAGCATTTTGGCCTATCGACTCTCCAAGATGAGTAGCCAGTATAGGGGTAATGCTATTGAGCGTATGATTAGAGACTATTATAAGAGTACTGGTAAGATTGTTTCCTATATTGGTGGTAGTGCATCATTTGATATGATGGTGAATGGTCGCAAGGTAGAAGTAAAATCTGCTTTGGCTCGCGTTGGTGTGGTGGGTGGTATGGTAAAATATAGTTATAAGTTTCAACATATTTGCCCAAATAATTTTCACAAATTGGTTTTAGTATTTGTATCTCCGGAGGGATTGAGTGTTAGGGTGATGGATAGCCGAACTGCGGCCAAGTATCTTGGCTCCAAACGTGCCCACAGGAATCTTTATGTGGGAAAACGGATTGTGGGTAAAGTTTTGGCCGCTTGACAACCGATAAACATAGTGTACAATGATTGAAGAACAAGCAAACGCTTGTTGGTTGTGTCGGGCCGAGCAGCCGGTAAAAACGGTAGTTGATGTCCTAGGAAACGTCTGCTACAATCGGTCCTAACAATACAAACATCCGTGGGTCCATGCTCAAGGGACTAGATAGGGGGATAAGCCATTACGATAAACCTACGGCTGTTATGCAGCGTGGGGTTGACAGCGGGCTTATACGCTGTATAGTAGTGCCTATCTATGTGGGATTGCGTCCAGACCACGGCCAATACTTTATGGGTGACGGTTTTCCGTATGACGAGGCAAAGCACAACAGAGCGAAGAGGAGTTACCGGTGACGATCCTTCCATGTGGCCTCCCAAACTGCGAAAGCAGGAGTAGAAATAGGTGCCACCCATAAATAATATTACCAGTAACCGTTGCCAAGAGCCAGACTAACCGGAACATGATGCTAGCAGTTCATCCGGTTATAGGGAGGATTTCCGTGGACGGTTTCCACTAGTTTTTACCTGGCCCAAGGGTTAAAAATATCGGGTACTAGATTGGATTATAGAATCGGGGCGTAAAAGATTCGCTGGTTTTTTCTTATTGACATGACGATAAAGAATGGTATAATGGTGGAAAAGGAGAGAAAATGACCGTTAACGAACTGATTGAGCAGTTGAAGAACTATCCCGGCGATATGAGGGTATTGACTCTTGGGTATGAGGGTGGGTATAATGATACCGGTCTGAAAACTGAAGAGGTTGTGTTTAATTTTTCCAAGAATGACGCTTGGTATTATGGGCCTCATGAGAGTGTGAAGTATAGTGATGGGGATAGTGGTACGGAATGTTTGATTATTACAAGGATAAAATAATGAAATGGAATTATGGCAATCCTATAACTGATGGGCCGTATTTGTGTGCTGTTAAGGGTTGTAGTTATCCACTATTGTTATATTGGCAAACCAGTTTAACAACTTCTTATTGGTCAGATAATACTAATACTTGGACTTATCCTCAGAAATATGATGTTATCTATTATATGAATCTTAATGATATTCCTATGCCGGAGGGTTGGTAGAGATTTAATGAATAAATTACCCGATATTGATTGGGAACCATGGTTTAAATATGAACCACCCCTATTGCAATTGCCCCCGTTTGTGTTAATATCACCAGACGGTATCACTATTGTGCCAGAGCCAAGCGTATTGTACGGTTTAATTTTTGTAGTTGTATTATTCTTTCTGTATAAGAGATATAAATAATGGAGTGGATTAGTTTTTTTGGTCCTCGTCGCCCTATTAATGGTCAAAAGGTTTACTACTTTGGGCCAGATATTGGGGTGTGGCAGGGAAGATATGAGATTCATAGGGATGATCCTGTGAGTGAACATATTCTTATTTGTGAAGAAAGTCCCGGTATTGTAGATCGTATGGATGCTCCGTGGTGGATGCCATATGAGGGACAAAAGAAACCACAACGACCAGAAACTGATTATCCAAAGGATTATCCACATGGCTAAAAACTTTAAAGATTTGCATACCGTGGACGCCAAAGATATGACCCGCGATCAGGCTATGATCTATATCATCAACTTTTTTAATTCTCGTATTAGTGCGATGAGTAATGCTAATATAAATAAGGTTAAAGAGTTGATTGGGTTACATGAGATTGCTACCAGCGAACTAGTTAACAAGTATGTGGAGTTAGTTCTTGAAAACTCTTAGTGATATTTGTCCGTGTGGTGAAAATAACGATATAGCCTATAGGCTAGATAAGTATGGTGTGTGGTGGTACTGGTGTGGTACTTGTGGTTGGTGGCACCTAAGTGATTGGGATTAAAGGACTTACGACGAGGCCGCGGCCGCGAATTTGATCTAAGTGCTTATCCAACAACGACTTAGGATTTTTTAAAGAATCCATTTGACAAACGCCGATAATACTGGTAGACTTAGGGAGCAAGGTTTGGGGATAGCCACAATGATATCAAAAGAGGCTATCTGAAATGCTGGTCGAGTATGGCGGAAGCCAACCTTGTTTCTCCTAATCCTTCGGATTTGGCTAGAGTGGCTGTAGTCAGCGAAAGTTTAAAGGTCTTGACAACGATTGGTCGATAAGGTATACTAGAAGCATGAAACCACTACCACTACATGCGGAAGTTCGATTCCATCTTGGTAAAGGCCAGTATTTTAAGCATTGGCAAATCAAGATTGTGCAGCGAGGGAAGCCTGTTGACGTATATTATTATGATCCAGCCTATTATCAGTTGGAAATGATTGGGTGCAAACTAATCAATAAAGTTAATCAGGCTAAGAAAGTTAATGCTGCTGGTGTGAAGGATGTTACCGGGTGGGTTGAGTGCCAAGAGGTTAGAATAAATAACGAAGTAGGGGTTGACAACCTAGAAAAGTTGTATTACAATCCCATAAAAGATATTCACTGGCGTCGTGAAAGCGACTGTGGTGAATTTGCTTGGGATGATTCCCAGTACGAGACATTGATTACACAAGAACGACAAGTTTATATTTTGGAAGAAAGGGTTTAATATGATCAATCTGCAACTGAGTGTTCGGGAGGCTATGGAACTTTCTTTCTATGCTAGGGAGGACATTAGAGAGCGTATCACGCAGGCTTTTGAGATGGCCTTGGGTGTGAACCAGCGTTGCACCGTTACCATCACTAATGGTATGACCCTTGACAACCGCATTCACTGCATCAAGGCTATCCGACTTCACACGGGATGGGGTTTGAAGGAAAGCAAGGATTGGACGGATGTGCTGGTGGGTGGCTGGAAGAATGATAGATTCGTTCCTGCCCAAAACGGTATCAAGCAGAGCATCACTCTCAAGACTCCCGAGGCGGCTGAGAATCTGCTGCGTGATCTGGCCGATTTGGGTTGCGAAGGTTATCTTTCGTGACCTAAAGCCTTGCTACCAAAGAACTTGGGGCAAGGCCGCGGCCGCGAACTCATCGTAAGTGCTTATGCCACAACGACTTAGGCAAAAGTGAAAAACGATTCAAGTACGCTGTTGACATTAGACGATACACACTGTAGAATGATAGCATGATGGTTGAGACTAACACTAACTTGAAAGGGTCTGATATGAAGAAGTTTTCGTTTGTGGTTGATGTGGTTGCTGATGAACTGGATCGTGATGCTGTTGTCGATTCGATCTCGTCTTGTCTGACCGATGCTCTGCCCGGTGATGTTCATGC
>Ga0214917_10001977_pt1 | contig 25654 bp, 22 predicted proteins | sample LL_1208_BB_MetaG_FD_177983 | JGI IMG/M metagenome (GOLD analysis project Ga0214917, IMG submission 177983) | Freshwater microbial communities from Lake Lanier, Atlanta, Georgia, United States - LL_1208_BB | ecosystem: Environmental > Aquatic > Freshwater > Lake | place: USA: Georgia | collected...
TTGCCATTGGCACCGGGCCGGTTCTCGATCACCACCGGCTGGCCCAGCAACCGGGCCATCCCATCGGCGAAGAGCCGCGCGGCGAAATCCGTGCCGCCGCCGGGCGGGTTGGGCACCAGCACGGTGATGGGGCGGCTCGGCGCCCATCCCTGCGCCAGAGCAGGGGTGGCAAGCAGCAGCGGCAGGGCGCGACGTTTCATCAAATGAATCCTCCAAGAGCGGCCAGCACCTCTTCGGGTGCCTCTTCGGCCAGATAATGCCCTGAGTTTACCGCATGACCAAGGACCGGACCGCTGGCATAGCCCCGCCACACCGCCAGCGGCTCGTACCAGGCGCCGATCCGCCCCTTGCTGCCCCAGAGTACCAGCAGCGGGCAGGTGAGGCGCTGCCCGGCGGCGCGGCTGGCGCGGTCATGCTCCAGATCGATGCTGGCCGCCGCCCGGTAATCCTCGCAAATGGCGGTGACGGTGCCGGGCGCGCTCAGCGCGGCGAGGTAATCGGCGCGGGCGAGGGGGTGGAAGAAGCTGCGGTCCTTGGGTTCGCGGCTGGTATGGATGTCGAACCATAATTCGACATTCTGCTCGATCATCCGCTCAGGGCCCGGATGCGGCTGGGCGAGTGAGAACCAGTGATAATAGCCCATGGCGAAGGCCATATCGGCATGTTCGAAATGATGCAGCGTGGGCACGATATCCATCACGCAAAGCCGCTCCACCGCCTCCGGGTATTGCAGCGCCATGCGATGGGCGAGGCGCGCACCACGGTCATGGGCGATGATGCTGTAGCGGGCAAAGCCCATCTCCCGCATCAGACCATGGGCGTCCCGCGCCATTTCCTGCTTGGAATAGGCCAGATGGCTGGCGCTGGGCGGGGGCTTGGCCGAGAAGCCATAGCCACGGATATCGGCACAGATCACCCGATGGCTGCGCGCCAGCACCGGGGCCAGCTTGTGCCACATCGCATGGGTCTGCGGGTTGCCATGCAGCAGCAGCAGCGGCGGGCCGGAACCACCAATGCGGTAGCGCACGTCATGGCCGCCAATGCTGGCGGTTTGTAGGTCAAAACCCGGGAAAAACTCTGTGTCGTTCATGCGCAGCCCTGGCCCCTGCAACCCTCTTGCCGCGCATTGCGCCATTGCCCCGCGCCCGCGGCAAGCCTGTTGACGCGCCCTTGGTGGGGTAGCAGCGTGGCGGCTCAACCTCAGGGGGATGCCAATACCATGGCCAAGGATGATGACGCATTGTTCGACAAGGGTCTGCCGATCCGCCGCGCCGTGCTGGGCGCGGAATATGTCGATGGCTCGATGGCGAAAGCCGATGATTTCATGATGTCGTTCCAGCGCGCCACCACGGCCATTGCCTGGGGCTGGGCCTGGGGTGACCCGACGCTGGACCGCCGGACGCGCTCGATGCTCAACCTCGCCATGCTGACCGCACTGGGCAAGACGCCGGAGATCAAGCTGCATGTGAAGGGTGCCTTGAACAACGGCATCTCGGTGGATGAGATCAAGGCCGTGCTGCTGCACGCCACCGCCTATTGCGGCATTCCGGCCGGGCTCGATGCCTTCAAGGCCGCGCATGAGGTGCTGCTCGCCGAGGGGGCGCTGCCGGTGAAGGCGGCCAAGGCAGAGAAGAAGGCTGCCCAGCCCAAGGCCGCCCCGGCCAAGGCCAAGCCTGCCAAGAAGAAGTCCGCCAAGTGAAGCGCCTCGCATTCATCGGCATCGGCAATATGGGTTGGCCGATGGCGGCCAATCTGGTGTCGAAGGGCTTTGACGTCACGGTCTGCGACACCGATGCCGCCCGGGTGGCGCGCTTCGTGGCCGAGATTGGCGGACATGCCGCCGCCGGTGCCGCCGAGGCCGCTTCCGGGGCGGAGGCGGTGATCACCATCCTGCCCACCTCCAAGCAGGTGGCCCAGGTGGCCGCGCTGGTGAAGCCGGCCATGGCCAGGGGCAGCCTGTTCATTGACATGACCTCAGGCCAGCCTGGCGCCACCCGCAGCATCGCGGCCGATCTGGCCGAGGTTGGGGTGACGATGATCGATTGCCCGGTGAGCGGTGGCGTGCCGCGCGCCAAATCGGGCGAATTGGCCATCATGGCGGGCGGCGAGGCGGCGGATCTCGACCGGGCGGATGCCGTGCTGCATGCCATGGGCACCTCCATCCATCGCTGCGGCGCCATTGGGGCGGGGCAGGCGATGAAGGCGCTGAACAATCTGGTCTCGGCCGGCGGGTTTTTGATCGGCATCGAGGCCTTGCTGATGGGCCAGAAATTCGGCCTGGACACGGCCCTGATGGTGGATGTGCTCAATGCCTCATCCGGCATGACCAATTCCAGCCAGCGCAAATTCAAGCAATTCGTGCTCTCGCGCCGCTTTGACAGCGGGTTTGGCCTGGATTTGATGGTGAAGGATATTGGCATCGCCCTGGAATTGGGCCGCGATGGCGGCGTGCCGGTGCCTTTCTCGGCGCTATGCCGCGAATTGTGGCTGGCGGCGGCGACCACGCTGGGCCCGGGTGAGGACCATACCGCGGTGGCCAAATTTTCCGAGAGCATGGCCGGCAGCGCGCTGGGCGGGGGCAATTCATGATCTGGGAAGCCTTTGCCATTCGCTATGCCCGGCATGATCGCTCGGCCCAGCTCTGCCATGCCTATCCGGTGGCGGACCCGCATGAGGCTATGCCGCTGGATTTCTTCGTCTGGCTGCTGCGGGCGCCGGATGGGCGGCAGATCGTGGTCGATACCGGCTATGACCAGGAATCCGCCACCAGGCGCGGCCGCCCGCTGGGGCGGCGGGTGGATGAGGCGCTGGCGACGATTGGCTGCGACAGCGGCACCGTGGCCGATGTGGTGATCAGCCATCTGCATTGGGACCATGTGGGCAGCCTGGACCAATTCCCGGCGGCCCGTTTCCATATTCAGGAGCGCGAACTGCATTTCGCCACCGGCCGGCACATGTGCAGCCCGGCCATTCGCGGCCCCTTTGATTGCGCCCATGTGGTGGCGATGATCCAGGCGCTCTATGCCGACCGGGTGGCGGTGCATACCGGCGATGTGGAGATTGCCCCTGGTGTGACGTTGCACCGGGTGGGCGGGCATTCCGATGGCTTGCAGGTGGTGCGGGTGATGACGGCGCGCGGGCCGGTGGTGATTGCCTCTGACGCCATGCATTTTTATGCCAATGCGGCCAGGGAGAATCCTTTCCCGATCATCTTCAACCTGGGCGACATGGTGGAGGGCTGGCGGATCACCCGCCGGCTGGCCGGGGGCGTGGAGAGTGCGGTCATTCCGGGGCATGACCCGATTGTGCTCAAGCGCTTCCCCAATGTGGTGGAGGGCGAGGTGGCGGCGCTGCATTTGGCGCCGCTGTTTTGATGGTGTGAGATCAATGGTTTGTGCGTGATGGCGCGGAATATGCGCTATTCGGACAAATTGCCCTGTGCGCCCGCCCTGGTGGTTTGATCCGGGGCGGGGGAGGGGGGCGGGGGGCATGCTGTCTCCTGGGTTGAACCGGGGAGATAGCATTCACCGCGGCCATATTGAAGGAAAAAATGCCTTATATACGGCGCTCGTCTGGTGAGAGGGCGGTCCCCTGGGAAGGGCGAGGCTGCGGGCTCGGGGAGGGGCGGGCGCGGCCGGCCAGTGTCCGGGCAGGGCAAAATGTTTGGTGACCCCTGCGGGAATCGAACCCGCCTTTGCAACGTGAGAGGCTGCCGTCCTAACCGATAGACGAAGGGGCCATGTGACGAGGCTGTTACGCGGCCCCGGCGCTGCTGTCCAGCCACTCGCCACCGCGCCCTGGGCATGGCTACACTGCGCCCCTGCCAGGGAGAGCGCCCATGACCCACCAGGGAAAACCCATCCCCGCCGATGCGGCCGATCATGTCACCATGCTGCATGCGCTGGAGAAAAAGCTCCTCTGGCTTTCGGCCTGGATGATCCACCACGCCAACCACATCCGCCCCAATCGCGATGGGCTGAAGGTGGGCGGCCATCAGGCGAGTTGCGCCTCGGCCGTCTCCATCCTCACCGCGCTGTATTTCGATGCGCTGCGGCCGCAGGATAGGGTAGCGGTGAAGCCGCATGCCGGGCCGGTCTTCCATGCCATCAATTGGCTGCTGGGCCGCCAATCGCGCGACAAGCTGGAAACCCTGCGGCAATTCGGCGGCATCCAGCCCTATCCCTCGCGCATGAAGGATGGGCCGGAGGTGGATTTCTCCACCGGCTCGGTGGGCCTCGGCGTCGCACTCACCAGCTTTGGCGCCTTGGTGCAGGATTATGTCCGGCTCCATAAGCTGGCGCCCGAGGGCCTGCCCGCCGGGCGCCATGTCGCCATTGTGGGCGATGCCGAACTCGATGAGGGCAATATTTACGAGGCCCTGCTCGAGGGCTGGAAGCACGATATCCGCAATGTCTGGTGGGTGGTGGATTACAACCGCCAATCGCTCGATTCCGTGGTGCCCGACCGGTTATTTGGCCGCATCGAGGGGCTGTTCCGCGATATGGGCTGGAATGTCGTCACCCTCAAATATGGCCGCAAGCTGGAAGCCGCCTTTGCCCGCCCCGGCGGCGAGGCGCTGCGGCGCTGGATCGATGATTGCCCCAATTCGCTCTATGCCGCGCTCACCTTCCAAGGCGGTGCCGCCTTCCGCGCGGCCCTGCTGAGCGAACTCGGCCGCGAACCGGCCATCCGCGCCATTATCGATCCGTTGAGCGATGATGAACTCCATGCCCTGATGAACAATCTGGGTGGCCATGATATCGAGACGCTGACCGAGGCATTCCGCGCCGCCGATGCCGAGGGCGACCAGCCCACCTGCTTCATCGCCTATACCATCAAGGGCATGGGCCTGCCCTTTGCCGGCCATAAGGATAATCACTCCGGGCTGATGACGCCGGGCCAGATGCAGCAATTCAAGGCCGAGATGCGCATTCGTGATGGTCATGAATGGGATTTTTCCGAAGGGTTGGATGTCTCGCCCGAAGCTTTTGGCGCGTTTCTGCGCCAGGTGCCCTTTGCTGAGAAACTCACCCCGGGCGGGCGGCGGCTTTCGGCGCCCGGCGTGCCCATCCCGGCCCGGCTGCCGGCGCCGCGCAGCACCCCGGGCAAAAAACTCTCCACCCAATCCGCCTTTGGCGACATCCTGGCCGAGATCGGCCGCGGCGAGGGCGAATTCGCCCCCATGGCCAGCCGCATCGTCACCACGAGCCCCGATGTCACCGTCTCGACCAATCTGGGCGCCTGGGTGAACCGGCGGGGGATTTTTGACCGGCATCTGAAGAATGACGTGTTCCGCGATGCCAAGCTGGCCTCGGCGCAGCGCTGGGGCATGTCGCCCGAGGGGCAACACATCGAACTGGGCATCGCCGAGCAGAACCTCTTTCTGGTGCTGGGCGCGCTGGGCCTCGCCCATACCCTCTATGGCGCGCGGCTGCTGCCCATCGGCACGGTGTATGACCCCTTCGTCAATCGGGGCCTCGATGCGCTGATTTATGGTTGCTACCAGGATGCGCGCTTCATGCTGGTCAGCACGCCATCGGGGCTGTCGCTGGCGCCGGAGGGGGGGCAGCACCAATCCACCAATACGCCGCTGATCGGCATGGCGCAGGACAGGCTGGCCAGCTTCGAGCCGGCCTTCGCCGATGAGTTGGCGGTGCTGATGCGCCATGGCTTTGCCATCATGCAGCAGGAGGAGGGTGGCTCGAGCATCTGGCTGCGCCTCTCCACCCGCGGCCTCGAGCAACCCAGCCGGGTGCTGGATGAGGCGGCCGTGATCAAGGGCGGCTATTGGATGGTGCCGCCCGCACCCGGCGCTCGCATTGCCATTGCCTATCAGGGCCCGGTCGCGCCCGAGGCCATGGCGGGTTTTGCGGCGTTGCGGGAGGAGGAGCCGGGGGCGGGGCTTTTGGCCATCACCAGCCCCGATAGGCTGCATCAGGGCTGGCTCACGGCCCGGTCGCGGGCGCGGGGCGGGCCTGCGGCTGCCTCGCATATTGAAGCCCTGCTGGCGCCGCTGGCGGCCGATGCAGGGATTGTGACGGTGCTTGATGGCCACCCGGCATCGCTGTCATGGCTGGGGGGCGTGCGGGGCCATCGCATTGCGGCGCTGGGCGTGGATCATTTTGGCCAGGCGGGCGATATTCCCGCGCTCTATGCCGAGTATGGGCTGGATGTGGAGACCATTCTTGATGCTTGCGCGCAGGTGATGCTGGGCTAGACCAAGCTGCGTTCACATGCGTTCACGCCGCATGGTCCAGCTTTCGTTGAGAGGATGATTCAGCGTTTTCGGCGATTCCGCCTCAACGCATCATGCTCCAGCTACACCACATGGAGGTAGCGCACCGCCTCCGGCCCCTCGGCCGAGCGGTCATAGCCCATGGCCGCCGCCACGATTGCGCGGTCCGTCTCCGTCATCCTGGCCTCTTCGCGCAAATGCTCGGTCCAGCTTTCGATGGACCATAGCTCCACATAGCGTTCCGGCCGGGCAATATCCTCATAGAGCCGCCAGGTGGCGGCACCCGCGCGCAGCCGCACCCGGCGCACCTCCTCCATATGCGCCAAGAATCCCGCGCGGGATTCGGGGGCGACCTGATAGCGCACCACCTCCAGCACCCGGCCGCTATCGCCGGCCAGCAGTGGCCGTAGGGCATCGGCGGCGGCGGCGGGGGCGGGGGAGGGCGACTGTGTCGCGGTGGCGGCGTAGCTGGTGCTCTCGGCATCGAGGCTGCGGCCGCGCACCAAAAAGCCGCCGATGAGACCGCAGGCGGCGAAAAGTGCCAAAGCGCCGCCCGAGCCGGCATGCTCGCCAATCCAGCCCGCCACGGCCGAACCCAGGGTCATCGCGCCGAAGAAACCCATCTGGTAGATGCCCATGGCGCGCGCGCGCACCCAATTGGGGGCAGCGAGGGAGGCGGCCGCCTGCAGCGTGCTCGCCGCCGCCAGCCAGGCCATGCCGTAAAGAAAAATGCCCAGCCCCGCCGCCACCCAACCCAGGCCGAGCAGCGCCGCGGCCGCAATCACCGCCATGGCGAGGGCCGAGAGGGCCGAGGCCGCCCAGACGATCTGGCTGCGGTTCATCCGCCCGCGCAGGTTGGGCATGAGGAAGCCGGCGGTGACCGCACCAGCACCCATGGCGCCCAGCATCAGCCCGAAGGCCTGTGGCCCCAGGCCCAGCTCCTGGCGTACCAGCAGCGGCAGCAGCCCCCAGACCGCCGCACCGAAGAGGAAGAACATGCAGGCCCGGATGATGGCCGCGCGCATCGCCGGCGTCGCCGCCACAAAGCGCAGCCCGGCACGGATGGCGGAGAGGAAATTCTCCCGCGGGCCATGCCGGGGCGTGGGCTCGCGCTTCCACATCAGCAATGCGCCGGCGAGGGTGAGGATACACAGCGCATTGAAGGCGAAGGCGGCGGCGGTGCTGTAGCTGGCGATGATAATGCCGCCAATCGCCGGGCCGAGCGCGCGGGCAATATTGAAGCCAATGCCATTCAGCGCGATGGCGCCGACGAAATCCTCGCGCGGGACCAATTCCGGCGTCGTGGCGGCCCAGCCAGGAAAGCTCATGGCAAGGCCCGCGCCGAGCGCGAAGGTAAAGCCGAGCAACCCCCAAGGCCCGAGCACGCCCGACAGATCGAGCGCGCAGAGCAGCAGCGCCACCACAGCCAGCCACCCCTGGGTCATCAGCAAATAGGTGCGCCGGTCCATGATATCGGCGAGCGCGCCGGCCGGCACCGCCAGCATGAAGACCGGCAGCATCGAGGCCGCCTGCACCAGCGAGACCATGATGGGTGAGGGGCTGAGCGTGGTCATCAGCCAGCCCGCGCCGGTGTTCTGCACCCAAAGGCCGATATTGGAGGCGAGATTGGCGATCCAGAGCATCCGGAAAGCCGGGTGACGGAGGGGTATGAAGGCGCGGGGCAGGGGCATGAGGCCGCAGATGGGCCTGTGCGGCCGTGGCGTGCAACCGCAAACTGCGCCCTGGGCGCAGAATTCAACACCCTGCCACAGAGGCCAAAAAAAACGGCCGGACCCGAAGGCCCGGCCGCGCTGTCTCACCCCGCAGGGGGGAGGTTACTGAATGCGAGGCCCGGCCACCTCGGCCCGCTGGGCAGCGGGTGCCGGCAGCAGTTCGGGGTAGTCACGGATCATCGGCGCGCCATACATCGGCTTGTTCACGCCCTGGTGGCAGGTCGTGCAGTTTGCCTTCAGCGTATCGCCGAGCGGCCCGAGACGGTTGGCCGGGAAGCGCTCGCGCAGGCTCTCGATATAGGTGTTGTTGATATCGCGGACCATGCGGATCCCCTGCCAGGCGAGGGCACGTTGCGGCGGGCTCTCTTCCCAATTCGCGAAGGCGCGGGAGTTGTGGCAGAAGGTGCAGTTCACGCCGAGCGATGTCGACATGTGCATCATCAGCGAATAGGTCCATTCCGTTTGCTGGATGGACTGGCGGCTTTCCGGGCGGGGGTGCTGGTTGGCACCCTGCATCCGGATTTCCTGCGCGCCCATCAGATAGGGCGTGAAGGGGTCAAGCGGCAGGTCGGACAGGCCGGCTGCCAGGTTCGGGCGGTTCTGCTCGCCCGGGCCGGTCAGGAAGTTCGGCCCCGTGCTGCGCGGCGCCTCGTGCCAGACATTGGCGGGCACCGACTGGCCACGGTGGCAGGTCCAGCAGGTGACGCCGGTCTGCGCCGTATGCGGCGTCCATTCGCTGTTGAGCGCCATGGTCATTTGGATCATGCGGCGCGCGACATGCTTTTGGTACTTGTCATCCGAGGCGAAATTGCCCGCGACGTGGCAGCCATTGCAGCCCACCGCATCACCTTCGCCAGGGTAGAGCCACTGGGTCATCACATTCATGATGCGCCCAAACTGCTCCACGCTGAGATGGCCCAGCACGGGGACATTCTCGTAGACTTCCCGGGCGCGTTCGCCAGTGGCGTCGGCCGCTTCGGGGGCTTCGGGGGCCTGGTTGGCGGCCGCCATCACCACCGCGGTGCGGGGGTTGTCAACCCGCCCCATGGAGGTGCCGCGGAAGCCGCCCTGCACGGTTTGCACCGGCAGCCGCTCGAAGGTGAAGAGCAGGCCAAAGCCGATCACCGCAGCCGCACCGGCCAGCGAGAGCAGCGTGACGTTGGTCGTGTTGAACCTCATCGCGGAGCTCCTTGCAGGTACGGGTTCACGGTGTCGTAGGGCGGATAGGAGGCGACGAAGCCGCGATCCATGGCCCAGAGGTACCAGTTATCGACCAGCGTGCCGGTCAGCAGGATGCCGATACCACCTGTCACCGGGGTGAGGATGGCGAACCACCAGGCCCAGCGATGGATGCTCTCGTAAGTGGCGTTGAAGCCCATGGTCCAGCGCCAGAACAGGCCCGCACGCTCAGCCGCGGTGCCGCGGTCGATGGTGTGTTCCACTTCACGCTCGCCGCCGAAGCGGCCCACTGCCAGGATGGTCGCGCCATGCATGGCGAAGATCAGCACCGATCCGTAGAGGAAGACGATGCTCAGCGCATGGAACGGATTGTAGAAGAGGTTGCCGTAGCGGATGGAGAAGGCTGCGGTCCAATCCAGGTGGGAGAAGATGCCAAAGGGCACCGCCTCACTCCAGCTGCCCATCATGATGGGGCGGATGAAGCCGAGCACCAGGAAGAGCCAGATGGCGCCCATGAAGGCCCAGGTGGTGTGGGTGCCCAGGCCCAGCGACTTCGCCCTGGCATAGGTGCGTGCGCACCACAGCAGCAGCGAGGCGGTGAGGCAGGCGCCCGCAAGCAGCCACCAGCCGCCCTCATGCATCGGCATCATCAGCCGCAGGCCATGCTGGGGCAGCGGCGGATCGAGCGAGAGCCAAAAGAGGTCTCGCACGAAGAGCACCGGGTTCCAGTTCACCGAGGCCAGCATGTTCAGCCCGATGATCTCGAAGGCGATGAAGCCCAGCATCAGGGAGAGCACGCCATAGGTGCCCAGATACATCGGGCCGATCTGGGCATCGCCCAGCTTGCCGGCCAGATGGCTGAAGCCGAAGGGCTTCGAGCGGGGCTCATCCTCGGCCGGCAGTGGCACACCCGGGTAGAGCGGGCCACGGACCTGAATCCGGGTGAAGAGATATTGGTATTCAGCCATGTTTCCTTGCCCCTCTCTCAGATCGACCAGAATGGCAGCTTGAGCCACCAGCCCCACCATTCGGGCCAGCCACGCGTCCAGAAGGGACCGCTGATGACGATGCAAATCGCCGACCAGATGCCCGCGCTGAGTGCGAGGAACAGACCGAGCCTGTGGATGCCCAAGGTGCCGATCGAGTAGCCGATGAAGTCACGGTAGAAGCTGTTCTCATGCTCGGCGCCCTTCACGGCCTCACCCTTGGCGGGGTTGATCGCGGCCAGCACCAGCGAGGCGTGCAGCGAGAGGGCGAAGGTCGTGGTGAAGAACAGCGTCACCGCGATCATATGTGCCGGGTTGTAGTGGAAATGCAGATACTGGTAGCCGACGTTGGACACCCAATCGAGGTGGCTGAAGATGCCATAAGGGAAGCCATGCCCCCAGGCGCCCATCAGCACCGGGCGGATCACGTTCAGCGTGAAAAAGGCGAAGACGGCAACCGAATAGGCCACCGGAATATGCATTCCCATGCCGAGCTTGCGGGCGATTTCAGCCTGGCGCAGCGCCCAGCTTCCAAAGGCACCCAGGGCACAGATGGTGATCACCTGCCAGTATCCACCCAACGCCATCGGCGCCAGGCGCAGGCCATAGGCGATATCGGGCGGTGCAATATTGATCCGCCACGGATTGAACGTCCCTCCACCGGCGGCGGCCACCAGGATCAGCGCCGTCCCGAGCAGGGAGAAGAAGATCGTCGTGACACCGAAAAGGCCCACGTAGAAAGGCCCCACCCAAAAATCAAACAGGTCGCCGCCGACGAGGGTGCCGCCGCGGACCCGGTACTTTTTCTCGAAACTGAGTACAGCCATGGGCCGGAACCCCCTTCATGCGTTGAAGAGCCATGACGGGGGCCGCATGCCTCCGTCAGCAGTCACGGTCTTAGTCGGTGGCGAACGTACCGGGTCGGCTGACCCGGCGCGGACCCGCCACCGACCGAGCCGCATCAGCGGCGCGGCAGCGCGGTGTTGGCCGTCGCCGTCGAAGCTGCGCACCAGCCCAGGTGATCGCAGTAGCGAGGTGAGCTGAGAACGGCGAAGTGAATCACCGCCGCAATCGTCACCACGCCCAACGTCCCGGCAACACCGACGCGCATGGGGTTAACAACCATCCAAATCTTATGCATGTATCGATCTCCTTGATGTTCCCGGGCCTGCGGATGCGGGCCCGTGAGGATTACTGGAACATCCGCCAGTCAGCAGGGGCGGAGTTGCCGTAAACAAGCGGGCGCCACAGCCAAACGAGGACGTGGGCACCCATCGAGGCGAAGACCGAGAAGACCCAACCCTGGACGACCAGGCGATGGATTTCGCGGGCTTCGTTCTCGGTGATTCCGTTAGCCATAATTAAACCTCCGAGCTGGCCTTGCGGCCATTGCAGCGCTCACCCCGCGCTGCTGGGACAACCAAGACGACACGCGCCATGGAAGAGGGGTGGAGGGCGCGCATCAGCGCACGCCCTCAAGTTGGAGAGCGGCCGCGGCACGCTCAGGGGTGACATGGGTCTCACCCGCTTCGCGGGCTGCAGCCTCCACCTGCTCACGCAGCCGCTTGGCGGCGGAGATGCGCAGCAGGAAGGGCTGGTCGGAGACCTGTTCGTCGAGCAGCGCCAGCGCCTCCTCATCCCACCGATAGGGCAGGGGCACGGGGGTGGCTGCGATGCTGTCCATCTGGGTGGAAAGCGGCAGGATATGGAACAACGCGTCGAACATCGCGTTGCAGTATTCCTGGATCAGATAGGTCGCCCCCGCATAACCCATAAAGGGCGTGCCGGTGGCCCGGCGGATGATGGCGCCGGGGAAGGAGGCCGGGATATAGGCGCAGCGCGCCCCGGTTTCGGCCGCATAAAGCCGCTCATTATAGGAGCCGTAGAGCACCAGCGGCGCACGGGTCTTGATGAGTTCGCGCACCGCCTGATTGTCCGGCTTCACGCCTGGCTCGCGCGAGATGGCGAAATTGACCGGGATGCCCATCTCCTCGCCAAAGAAGCGCGCCATACCGCGGGCATAGGTGCCGGTGGCAACAATGCCCACCGAGGCTGAGCCGTAGAAATCCTGGGTGACCGAGCGCCACAGATCCCACATCGGCTTGAGCGTGGTGTGCTTTTCGGCCGCGATGAAGGGCTCGGGGTCGAGACCCGTCAACTCACCGAGTTTGCGCAGGAAATTGGTGGTGGCGAACATGCCGATGGGCGCGCGCAGCCAGGGCCTATCCAGCGCCTCGCACAGCAATTGGCCGAATTCGCGGTACATGCAGATATTCACATCCGCATTGGGCAGCTTGATCACGTCTTCCACATGGCTGCCGAGCGGGAAGGTGAGGTTCACCTCGCAGCCAATGCCCTCCACCAGGCGGCGGATTTCCGCCACATCGGATGGCATGTTGAAGGTGCCATAAATCGGGCCGATGATATTGACCCGCGGCGCCTCGCCTTCCTTGCGGACCCGCGGCTTCACCTTGCCGCGCTTGGCGCCGAATTCACTCCAGAGCCAATTGATCGCGCGGTCGGCGCATTGCCATTGGTCTTCATCGATGGTGCGCGGGATGAAGCGCTGCAGGTTGGAGCCTTCCGGCGTCACGCCACCGCCGATCATCTCGGCAATGGAGCCGGTGACCACCACGGCGGGCAGGTCGGGATCCTGGGTGGCAGCGGCGCGCTTGAGCAATTGCTCGGTGCCGTTTTGCGATAGCGCATCCTCAGCAATGCCGGTGACCACCACGGGCAACTCATGCGGCGGCAGCGCATCGGTGTAGTGCAACACCGAGGTGACAGGCAGGTTCTCGCAGCCCACCGGGCCGTCGATCACCACCCGCAATCCGCGAATGGCGGAGAAGGCGTAAACCGCGCCCCAATAACCGCCGGCGCGGTCATGGTCGATGACGAGGCTCATGTGCCCACCGCCTCCTCGGCCTTGGCTTTCGCCATGCGGAGTTTTTTGTTCCGCTCGCGGAAACCCTTGGGTTCCTCGGGCACACCGCGGAAACCATAGCCAGCGCGGTCGGGCGTGCCGACGCCATCGAAGAAGCTGACCATCCGGCCAAAGCGCTCGGCCGATTTGGTCTGGTTCGCGACGATCGCTGCCAGCGAGCCCGCACCGGCCGGGCCGAAAAGCGGCCGGGCGGAGACCATATTGGTGAAGTACAGCGCCGGGATGCCCAGCTCCTTGGCCTTTTGCACCAGCGGCGTGGTGCCGATGGCGAGGTCAGGGCGGACCTCCATCATCGCCTGCACATCCTGCTCGAGGCTGGCGCGATACTGCACATGCACGCCGCGGGCGGCGAGCCATTCGCGGTCTTGCTCCGACCATTCGGTGCGCGGGCAGGCGGTGCCGACATAGGGCACCTCGGCGCCGGCCTCGATCAGCAGCCGGGCCACCAGCAATTCCGAACCCTCATAGCCGGAGACGGTGATGCGCGCGCGGATGGGGTTGGCCGCCAGCACGCCACGAATGGCGGGGATGAAGCGGGCCTTGGCGTCCTCGATTTTCTGCGGCTCGACATTGGCAGCGTGGCCGATGGCTTCGAGCCAGGCGGCGGTGCCCTCCACCCCCACCGGGCCGCTGCCCACCACGGGGCGGCCGGCGTTGCGGAATTCGCGGATCGCCGCCGTGTAGAAGGGGTGCACCGCACCCACCGCCACGGCATCGAGCGCGGCATAGAGGTCACGCCATTCGCGCGCCGGGGTTTGTGGCGCGAGGCCCAGGCCCATCGGCGAGAGCATGGCGGCCACACCCGGCGGGTCGGCGGGGAAAAGTTCGCCAATCAGCGCCACGGTGCGCTCATTTTCCACCAGGTTGCGCGGGCGGGCGACGGGGCCGGCCTCGGCCTCCAGCCGCGCGGCCTTGAGCATGGCGCCGGCCAGCACATCCTTGGCTTCGGCATGGGTGGGCACGCCAAAGCCCGGCACATCAATGCCGATGACGCGCACGCCATCAATTTGCTTCGGCAACTTGTCGAGCGGCACGCCCGAGGCGGTCGGCACGCAGAGATTGATCACCACCACCGCGTCATAATCGGCAGGCTTGGCGGTGATATGCACCGCCTCGATGATGTCCTCATAGAGTTTGCCAGTGACCAGGGTTTCCGAATTGAACGGCACATAGCCCACCGAGCGGCGCGCCCCGTAGAAATGGCTGGTGAATGTCAGGCCATAAACGCAGCAGGCGCTGCCCGAGAGAATGGTCGCCACCCGCCGCATCCGCAGCCCCACGCGCAGGGAGCCAAAGGCAGGGCACATGCTCTGCGGCTGGTCATGCGGACCCTTGGGGTAGTCCTTTGCCAGCTGGTCCAGCACCTCGGATTTGCCGGCCGCGCGCGCGGCCTCGGCCAGGGTATCGGCGCTGGAGCAGGAGGCGGTTTCGGGGAGGGCCGTCATACCGATCAGGACCCCTCGTAAACCACTTCGAGGGAGGGTTTGGCCAGCACGGCGGTGGCGCACATGTCTTCCATGGTGGCGGGCACCAAGGTGACGCCACGGCCCACCGCCTCGCCCTTGAACAGGCCGAGCAGCTCATCCTGGGTCAGCGGGGTGGGGCGCACCGGCGGCGCTTCGGCCACCTGCAGGCCCAGCTCCGCGAAGAGCGGGCCCCAGACGCTGTCGGGCGTGCCGATGATCTCGTAATTCGCGCTCTTCTTGCGGATATCATCATCAGCCGGGATGGCGGCCAGGACGGGGATGCCCACCTTGGCGGCAAAAGCCTGCGCCTCGCCCGTGTGGTCATCCTTATTGATGACCATGCCCGCCACGCCGACATTGCCACCCAGACGACGGAAATAATCCACCGCCGAGCAGACATTATTCGCGACATAAAGCGACTGCAGATCATTGCTGCCGACAACGATCACCTTCTGGCACATGTCACGCGCGATAGGCAGGCCGAAGCCACCGCAGACCACGTCGCCGAGGAAATCGAGCAGCACATAGTCGAAATCCCACTCGTGGAAGCCGAGCTTTTCCAGCAGCTCAAAGCCATGGATGATGCCACGCCCACCGCAGCCGCGGCCCACTTCCGGCCCGCCGAGTTCCATGGCGAAGACGCCATCGCGCTTGAAGCAGACATCGCCGATGGAGACCGGCTCACCCGCCGCCTTCTTGCGCGAGGAGGTCTCGATGATGGTGGGGCAGGAGCGGCCGCCGAAAAGCAGGGAGGTGGTGTCGCTTTTCGGGTCGCAGCCGATGAGCAGCACACGCTTGCCCTGGGCTGCCATCATGCAGCTGAGATTGGCCAGGGTGAAGGATTTGCCGATGCCACCCTTGCCATAAATGGCAATGACCTGCGTTTTGCTCTTGGCCTCACCCACCAAGATGCCATCAGGCTCCTGCGCGGCTTCGGCGCGCAGCGCGTCGGTCATATTGGCTTGCGCAGATGTCGGCTTCCCGGGGACGGCATTCATGCGTTTATTCTCCAATCGAGCACCATTTTCAGGCACAGGGGGTCAGTGAAGGCGGTGCGGTAGAGCGCATCCACATCGGCCGGGCGGCCGCTATGGGTGATGAGGCCGCTCATATCGAGGCGGCCATCGGCGAGCATGGCGTTGACGCTCACCAAATCATCGGCCTGCCATTCGGCGGCGACGCGAATGCGGGCTTCGCGCATGAAGGCGGGCGGGAAGGGGAAGGAGAGGCGGTCAGAATAGAAACCGGCCAGAATCACCTCATGGCGCGCTGCGAGCCGGGCGATCAGCTTTTCCAATAGGGCGCTATCGCCGCTGACATCGATGATGCCGGCGTAATTGTGCCGGTCATCCTCGCCAGGATGGATCACCTGATAACCCCTCGCGCCCAAGGCACGGTCGGGGTTGGTTTCCCACACCACCGGGGTGCCGCCCTGGGCGATAATGAGGCGGGCGAGCAGGCGGCCGAGCACGCCATGGCCCACGATCAGCTCAGGCAGGTCATGGCCGGCAAGGGCATGTTGCGCGGTGGCGGCCAGGGCGAGGAGCACGCCATCGCGCTCCAGCCCATCGGCCAGCTTGGTGACCCGCGTGCCAGGCACCACCAGCCGCGCCGCCGCACCGCCAAACAGCCCGCGCACATCGCCAAAGCATTTTGCACCGGGAACGAAAACCCGGCTGCCAATCGCATGGCCTGAATCTGGGCCGGCGGCGCTCACCAGCCCCACCGATTCGTAACCAGGGACCAGCGGATAACCCATGCCGGGGAATTGCGGCATCTTGCCTGACCAGAGCAGCCGCTCCGTCCCGGTGGAGATGCCCGACCATTCGATGTCCACAACCACGTCAGAATCCGTGGGCGGGCTGAGCTGCAAGCGGCTCAACTCCACCTTTTCCGGCTCTCGCAGCAGCACTGCCAACGTGTCCACCTGGACTCATCACTCCCTGATCGTTGTAAATCTAAAACGAACTCGAAAACTGTCAAGCGAAATGGACAGTCTTTGCTGTCCTATTTGGCAATCGCGTGAATGAGCTGGGTTTGCAGCGGCGTGGCGGTGGGCAGCAGCCGGGCCTGGCCGAAACCCGCCCGGCCCAGCATCTCCATCAGCAATTCCGGCCGCCGCGCACGGCCGCTGCCCATCGCATGCAGGTAGAAGTTGAAATACGCCGCGCCCATCGCCTCGGCCCCCACCGTGCCAGCCATGGGTTCGGCCAGAATCAGGCTCGCACCGGGCTCCAATGCTGCCCGCGCCCGGGCCAGCAGGGCCTGTGCCTTGTCGTCATCATGGTCGTGAATGACGCGCACGAAGGAGATCACATCGGCGCCGCGGGGCAGGGAATCGGCATGAAAATCGCCGCTATTGCATTGGCTGCGCGCCGCCATGCCCGCAGCCCCGAGTCGGGCCCGGGCGAGTTCCGCCACCGGCGGGAGGTCGAACAGCATGAGCTTGAGGCCAGGGTGGCGCTCGCCGGCCGATTGCAGGAAGGCACCGGCCCCCCCGCCCACATCCATCAGGCAGCGATGGGCAGAAAAATCATAGGCATCAAGGATTTCAGCGGCAACCAAAGGCTGGCTCGCCGCCATCAGCGCCGAATAGGGTGCGGTATCCTCCGCCCCCAGGCCGGGGCGGCGCCCGCCATCGGCATAGCCCCAGAATCGGCCCAGACGCCCGCCGCCACCCTCGCCACGCAGCATCGCCAGCGGGTCGGCCATATCGGCATAGAGCATGGCGTGGTGGCGCACCATTTCGGCGATGGCGATATTGCCCACCATCGGCCCGCCCAGCGGCCCCAGCCCATAGCCGCCCTGGCGATGCTGGGCGAGGCCGAGTGCCGCCGCCGCCTCCAGCAATTGCTCGGCCGCGCGCTCGGACAGGTTCAGCCGCCCTGCCAGCCGCGCCAGCGGCTGCGGCCCCTCGGCCAGGATGGTAAAGAGGTCCAGTTGCACGCAGGCCAGCAGGATTTGCGAATAGACGAACCCCGCCGCCAGATCGAAGAGCGAGGCGGCGCGGTTGCGTGACATGGCGCGGGTGGCCCAGAATCGGCCCGCCCAGCGGCGAAACTCCGGCCGCGCGACCATCCGGTCACGGAACCGCAAAACAAACTCGGGCAGCGGCATCAGGCGGCGTAAACGGCCAGGCTGCGGGGAACGAGGCGCTTGGATTCGCCGCGAATAATGGCTTCAAGCGCATCCGCGCCAGGGCAGGCGGGAATGGCGGCAATGGCCTCTTCGGCCAGGCTGCGCAGCCGCTTCAGCGCGCCTTCCACGCCCAGTTCGCGCACCGCATTGGGCCGGCCCAGGGCGGTATCCTGGCGGATGGGCTTGCCCATTTCCGCCTCATCATCGGCCACGGCATCGCCAATATCATCGGCCACCTGATAGGCCTCGCCCAGCTTGGCGCCGAGCGGGCGCCAGCGCTCGGGGTCGGCCCCCGCGGCGGCGGCGCCGGCGGCGGCGGCGCCGGCGAAGAGCGCGCCGGTCTTGCTGCGGTGATACATCGCCACATCCACCTGGGGCTCGCATTCCCAGGCCTGGCCGGCGACGATGCCAAAGGGCGCGCCCACGCTCTGCGCCACGATGCGCAGCACCGCGCCGGCTTTCTGGCCCTGGCCGGGCCGGGCGGCGGCACGGCCGATCAGGTCAAAGGCCAGCACGATCAGCGCATCGCCGGCCAGCAAGGCCACGGGCTCGCCAAAGGCCTTGTGCACGGCGGGGCGGCCGCGCCTGGTGGCGGCATTGTCGAAGCAGGGCATGTCATCATGCACCAGCGAGGCGCAATGCAGCAGTTCGATGGCAGCGGCGGCGGCGGCGGCCAGTTCCGAGCCACCTTGGCCACAGGCCGCCGCGGTGGCCAGGCAAAGCCGCGGCCGCACCCTCGCTCCGCCGGGGAAGACGGCATGGTTCATCGCCCGGGCCAGCAGCGGCGGGGTCAGGCTGCCCTCGGTCTCCCCCAGCGCATGGGCAAGGGTTTTTTCGATGCGCTGAATGGCATTCATGGGCCGACCTCCGTCTGGAGGCGGAAGTCTAGCCGCAATCGAAACGAACTGTCACGCGGATTAGACGTAAGTTGTCAACTTTGCCTGTCATTGCGCAGCAGCCGCCCCGGCAAGGCGCCGGTGGCCACACCGTCACGATAGGTCACCACGCCGCGCTTGATGGTGGCGCGATAGCCCCGCGCCGGCTGCAGCAGCCGCCGCCCGCCGGAGGGCAGGTCATGCACCATGCGCGGCGCGGGCAGCGCGAGTTCAGCCTCGGCGATGAGGTTGATATCGGCCAGCAGCCCCGGGCGCAGCACGCCGCGATCGGTGAGCCCCATGGCGCGCGCGGTATCGGAGGTTTGCCGCCGCACCAACTCCTCCATGGCAAAGCCGTGCCGCGACCAATGCGCCAGAACGAAGGTTGGGAAGCTGCCATCGGAGATAAAACCGACATGCGCCCCGCCATCGGAAAGGCCGATGATGGTATTGGGATGGCGCAGCAATTCGGCGCTGGCATCGAGGGTGTAATCGGCGAAATTGGTCAGCGGCGCAAAAATGAAGTTGCTGCCCTCATTCTCCACCAGCAGATCATAGGCCAGGGCCTCGGGGGCCATGCCCCGGCGCGCCGCCTCGGCCTCGATGCTGCTCTCGCGTGGCGGGGCGTAATCGGGGGGCGTGCCAAAGGCGAACATCCGCGCCCAGGAGAGGCGGGTGATGAGCGGGAAATTCGAGCCGCTGATGCGGTCCTCGCTGAGGATGGCCCCGCGCCGGGCGGGTTCGCGCATCGCCGCCGCGCGGGCGGCGGGGGCGAGATGGGCGATCTCCTTATAAGATGCACAGCCGGAAAACGGGTTCTGGCTGCCCAGCAGGCCCAGCAGGATGCCAATCGGCCGCGGCGGAAATACCGGGCGAATCACCAGCCCATCGGCCGCCGCCTGGTTGGAGAGGGCGAGAAGCTCGCGCCAGGCCTCGGTGCGGTCATGCCGCGCGGTCAGGCTGAATAGGATGGGTTGATGGAACCCCTCCGCGATGCGCCGCACCATGGCGAATTCATGCGCCGGGTCGGGGGTGTTCCAATCGCTGACCAATTCGAGCAGGCCGCCGCCGCCATCCTTCATGCCGCCCACGAGCCCGGCCAGTTCCTCTTCCTGCGCTTTCAGCGTGGGGGTCGGGTCGCCCGCCAGGGTCTTGTGGCTGATGGTGCGGCTGGTGGAGGCGCCGAAGGCGCCGGCCGCAACCGCCTCGCGGGTCAATTCGCGCATGGCGGCGATTTCGGCCGTGGTCGCATTGTCCAACCGCAATGCGCGCTCGCCCATCACATGCACCCGCACCGCGCCATGGGGCAGCAGCGCGCCGATATCAATGTCGCGCGGGCGGCGTTCCAGCGCGTCGAGATATTCGGGGAAACTCTCCCAGGACCAGTTCAGCCCCTCATGCAGCACGGGGCCGGGGATATCCTCCACACCTTCCATCAGCGCGATGAGCGTATCGCGATCCGCCGCGCGGCAGGGGGCGAAACCCACGCCGCAATTGCCCATCAGCGCCGTGGTCACGCCATGCCAGGCCGAGGGGGCGAGATGGCTGTCCCACACCGCCTGGCCATCATAATGGGTGTGAATATCGACAAAGCCCGGGGTGACCAGCAGGCCATGGGCGTTGATTTCCTCGGCGCCGCGCGCCGGCACCGTGCCGATGGCGCTGATCATGCCGCCATCGATGGCGATATCGGCGGCAAAGCCGGGGCGGCCGGTGCCATCCAGCACATGGCCGCCGCGAATGACGAGATCATGGCTCATGATTGTGCTCCGCGAATGAGGCGGCCGGGCAGGGCGCCGGTGGCTTGGCCATGGGCATGGACGATTTGGCCGGCAACAAGGGTGGCGGCATAGCCGGTGGCGCCCTGCACCAGCCGCTTGCCGCCGGCGGGCAGATCATAGCGCATCACCGGCCGCTCCAGCCCCAGCCGCTCCATATCGATCACATTGATATCGGCGCGCCGGCCCACAGCCAATTGGCCGCGATCATGCAGGCCCAGTGCCGCCGCATTATCGGCCGAGAGGCGTTTGACCGCGAATTCCAGCGGCAGCCGCGCACCCCGTGCCCGGTCACGCACCCAATGGGTGAGCATATGCGTCGGCGCCGAGGCATCGCAGATATAGCCGACATGCGCGCCGCCATCGCCCAGCCCCATCAGGGTATGCGGGTGGGTGACCATGTCGCGGATCGCATCGAGATTGCCATGGGCGTAATTCAGCAGTGGCCGGTTGAGGATGGCCCGGCCATCATCCTCCAGCATCCAATCATAGCAGAGGTCTTCCTGGTCACGGCCCTGGGCGGCGGCCTGGGCGGCGACGGAGGCTTCGGGCGGCGGCTCGTAATCGGTGGTGAGCTTGTAGATGCGGCTATAATTGCTCAGCCGCGCGGCGAGGGCCGGGTCGCAGGGTTCGGCCAGGATGCGGGCACGGCGTGCCGGGTCGCGCAGGGCGGCGGCGCGCTCGGGCATGGGCAGATGGGCGATCTCGCGAAAGGCGCTGCGGGTGTGGAAGGGGTGCTGGCTGAGTTCAAAGCCGAACATCAGCCCCACCGGGCGGCCCATCACCTGGCCGGTGATGCAAAGCCCCTCGGCATTGGCGGCCGAGACGCGCTGAAGCAGCCAGCGCCAGAAATCAGGCTTGGATTCACGTTGCAGCAGGGAAAACGTCATCGGCCGGCCGCAAAGGCGGGCGATGCGGACCAGCCGCTCCCATTCCTCCTCTGCCGGGTCATCGAAATCGGAGATCAATTGCATCCAGCCGCCGCCCAGGGCGGTGGCGATTTCGGCCAGCTCGATCTCGGCCGCGCCCAGCGTGGGGGTGGGCTCGCCGGCCAGGGTGCGATGGGCGATGGCGCGGGAGGTGGAAAAGCCGAGCGCGCCGGCGGCAATGCCCTCGCGCGCCAGGGCGGCCATGGCGGCGCGGTCCTCGGCGGTGGCGGGCTCACGCTCAAAACCGCGGCGGCCCATTACATGCACCCGCAGCGCCGCATGTGGCACCTGGGTTGCGATATCCATGTCATAGGGGCGGGCGGCGAGGGCGTTGAGGTATTCGGGGAAGGATTCCCAATTCCAGGGCAGGCCCTCGGTCAGCACCACCTCGGGCAAATCTTCCACACCCTCCATCAGCTTGACCAGCATATCGCGGCTTTCCGGCCGGCAGGGGGCGAAACCCACCCCGCAATTGCCCAGCAAGGCGGTGGTCACGCCATGCAGCGAGGAGGAGAGGATTTGCGACGTCCAGGTCGCCTGCGCATCATAATGGGTGTGGATATCAACAAAGCCCGGGGTGACCACATGGCCGCGCGCATCGATCTCGGGCGTGCCACGCGGGGCGGAGATCTGGCGGGACATGGCGGCGATGCGCCCATCGGCGATGGCGATATCGGCTTCATAGGGCGCAGCACCGCTGCCATCGACCACTTGGCCGCCGCGGATGATCAGGCTTGCTTCGGGCATGGGCGTTCCCCCTCTTTGACGGCGAGCTTGCCACCGGCTGGGCGCTGCGACCAGATGCCGCTATAAAGCCCCTGTTGAGACGAGGTTTGCGATGAGCATGACAATGCCAAAGGCACGAATTTACAGCCCCCCGCGCTCGGCCATGCAATCCGGCCAGGCGGGCCTGGGCCAATGGCTGCTTGAATTCGCCCCCGATGCCCGGCCCCGGCTGGACCCGGTGACCGGCTGGTCGGGCGGGCTTTCGACGGAACGGCAGGTGAAGCTGCGCTTCCACACGCTTGAGGCAGCGCGGGCCTATGCCGAGGCGCAAGGCCTTGATTACGCCGTGGAGGCCCTGCCGGCGGGGGTGAAGGCCATCAAGCCCAAGGTCTATGCCGATAATTTCAAATATGGCCGGGCGGAGAATTGGACGCATTGAGCGGGCAGTTGCCTGCCATGCCATCCCCGCCCCGCCTATGTGCCCATAGCTCAGTTGGATAGAGCAGGAGCCTTCTAAGCTTCAGGCCGCTGGTTCGAATCCAGCTGGGCACGCCAATTTCTCATCCTCTTTGGCCAAAACCCCGCCTATCGGGCGCAGCCTTCCCCTCTGCGGGCGCAGCGCCCAGGCCGAATGCGGCCCAAGCGGCACCGAGGGGGCCATCATCGCCGCCAACATCATAAAAAATCCAACATCATAAAAAATAAGGTGTTGGAGGTCCGAGGCGGAATCGAACCGCCGTAGGGGGATTTGCAGTCCCATGCCTGACCACTCGGCCATCGGACCTCACACCTTCTCTATCGTGTGCCTGCCGCCCATGGTCAAGCGGGCCGCCCTGCCGGTATAACGCGGCAACAAAGATGAGGCAGGGTTTCCATGGCATACGCGGCGGCGCGCAAATTCATGGTCGATGGGCAGCTTCGCCCCAATAAGGTGACTGATCCCCTGGTGCTGGCCGCCATGGCCAGGCTCGAGCGCGAGGCCTTTGTGCCGGCCGCTGCCCAGGCGCGCGCCTATGCCGATGAGGCCGTGCCGCTGGCCCCGGGCCGGGCGATGATGGCGCCCATGATATTGGCCCGGCTGCTGCAGGCCGCCGCGGCGCGGCTTGGCGAATCGGCCCTGGTTGTCGGCGCGGGCAGCGGTTACGCCGCCGCCGTGCTGGCTGATCTGGGCGCCGTGGTGACAGCGCTGGAGGAGGATGGCGCCCTGCTGGCCATCGCCCGCCAGGCCTGGCCGGCCGTGCTGCCCGGTGCGGTGCCGCTGGCGGTGCAGGGGCCATTGGCCCTGGGTTATGCTGCGTCTGCGCCATACCAAATCATTCTCATCGATGGCGCGGTGCCCGCCCTGCCAGAGGCGATTGCGGCGCAATTGGCCGAGGGTGGCCGCGTGGCCATGGTGCAAACCCGCCCCGATGCGGTGCCCCAGGCCGTGCTGGGCACCAAGCTGCATGGCAAAATCTTCATGAGCCCGGTGATGGATGCCACCGCACCCGCGCTGCCCGGCTTCGCGCCTGCCCCCAGTTTTGCCTTTTAGGGCGCTGGCTGCCGCTTGTGGCGTCAAGCGCGCCATTGCGTTAACCTGCCTCATGCGAGAAGAGCTTGCCAGCGGACCAAAAGCAGCCCCTTCTCGCACTGCTCCAATAGGTCAACCGAACTGCCGCCGACCCGATGAGGATGACATGACAAGCAAGCCGACGAACCGCCAATCCGCTGCTGCCATGGTCACGGCTGGTATTCTCGCCGCTGCCATGCCCGCCTCGGCGCAGTCGCTGCAGGATGCGCTGGCCACGGCCTATGCCAATAACCCCACCCTGCTGGCGGCGCGCGCGCAATTGCGCACTGTGGATGAGAGCGTCCCCCAGGCCCTGTCAGGCTGGCGGCCGACCGTTGTGGTGAGCGGCAGCGCCGGCGCGGCCGATCAGCGAACCCGCAGCCAGGCGCAGGTGTTTCGCAACGACAACAGCAATTACTTCCGTGATCCCTCGGCCAATATCGTCAGCCGGGAGACAGGCCTCACCGGGGCTTCGAACTTCATCTCCACCACCCAGCGGCAGGAGCGCACCTTCGCCACCGGCAGCATCCAGATGACGCAGCCGATCTATCGCGGCGGGCGCACCATCGCCTCCGTCCGCAATTCGGAGAATCGGGTGCTCGCCCAGCGCGCCCGCCTCTATGCGGTGGAGCAGGGCGTGATGCTGGACACCTCCAACTCCTATATCGCGGTCATCCGCACGCAGGAGGAGGTGCGGCTGAACATCAATAACGAGCAGGTGCTCACCCGCCAGCTGCAGGCCACCAATGAGCGCTTCCGGGTGGGTGAAATCACCCGCACCGACGTGGCGCAGGCCGAATCGCGCCTCGCCGGCGCGCGGGCCACCCGCGCCCAGGCCGAGGGCCAACTCGAGATTGCCCGCGCCAACTTCCAGCGCCTGGTCGGCCAGGCGCCGCAGCGCCTGGTCGCGCCGCAGCCCTTGCAGGCCCCGGTGCGCAGCGCCCAGGCGGCGCAGGAGCAGGCGGCGAATAACAACCCCGCCGTGGTGGCGACTTTGTTCGACGAGGCCGCCTCGCGCGATGCCATCGACATCCAGCTCTCCGCGCTGATGCCGCAGGTGAGCGTGACCAGCCAGGCTTTCCGCAACGACAATGCCGCCGTGCCGCATAGCCGGGTCAATGGCGGGCAGGTGACGGCGAACCTCTCCGTGCCGATCTACCAAGGTGGCGCGGAATACAGCCAGGTTCGCCAGGCGCGGCAGGAGGCTCAGCGGCAGCGTTCGCTGGTGGCCGATGCCCGGGCCGTGGCCGTGCAGCAGGCCACCAGCGCCTGGGAGGCCCTGCGCAGCACCCGCGCCCAGGTGGAAAGCGTCCGCGCCCAGATTCGCGCGCAGGAAATCGCCCTTGATGGCGTGCAGCGCGAGGCCATTGTGGGCAGCCGCACCACGCTCGACGTGCTCAACGCCGAGCAGGAATTGCTCAATGCCCGCGTCTCCCTGGTGCGGGCGCTGGCAGATAATATCAATGCCTCCTACTCCGTCGCCTCCGCCGTGGGGCGGCTGACGGCGCAGGATCTCGGCCTGCCGGTCGAGTTCTACGACATGCGTGCCTATTACAACGCTGTGCGTGACCGCTGGGTTGGCCTGGGCGACTATGCGCGCTCGGCCGCCGCCACCACAACCCGCTGAAGGGCTGAGGCCAATGAGTGGAACGGGGAATAACAAGCCAGGCGCCGAGCCATCGATGGATGATATCCTCGCCTCGATCCGCAAGATCCTGAACGAGGATGAGGGCTCGGCCGGGCCCGCCACAAAGCCCGGAACCCGCGCTGAACCTTTGGTGCTGACCGAGGAGATGCTGGTCAGCGAACCCCAGGCGCCACTCCCCAAGCTGGCGCAGCCCGAAGCGGTGCCCGCCCTCGCGGCCGTTCCAGCCTTGGCGCCGGAGCCTCCCTTTGTTGCGCCGGCGCCGGCACCATTGCTGGAGCCCGCAGCGCCGCTGCCCGCTCCCGAATTGGTGGCCCCCGCAGCCGCCGCCGCCGCCGCCGCTTCGGTGGGCCAGCTGGTGCGTGCGGTGACGCAGGAGCGCAGCAGCGCCATCTCCCGCGGTGGCCCCACCATCGAAGATGTGGTGCGCGAGGAAGTCCGCCCCATGCTGAAGGAATGGCTGGACAACCA
>Ga0214917_10001978_pt1 | contig 25629 bp, 26 predicted proteins | sample LL_1208_BB_MetaG_FD_177983 | JGI IMG/M metagenome (GOLD analysis project Ga0214917, IMG submission 177983) | Freshwater microbial communities from Lake Lanier, Atlanta, Georgia, United States - LL_1208_BB | ecosystem: Environmental > Aquatic > Freshwater > Lake | place: USA: Georgia | collected...
CTGCATGTTGAAGCTGTAGTTTGGCCCGGGGGTGCTGTTGGTCAGCCCCACAACGGAACTCATCTGCCGCATGGCGTTGTTGACGTTCTCCGCCTTGTCGAGATTGGCATTTCCGGCGTTCAGTGTCTTGGGATCCAAATTCACAAGATTGGTATTATTAATCACGCTTTGGGGAATTTCCCTTTGGTTGGCCCGAAAGCCGAACGGCCCCGTTCCTCCTCCCGCATAAGTAAGGTAATCGGGATTGAACGTGGCTTGACTGTTGTACTCCACGGTGGCGGAGGCCCCGAACGAGGGCTTGTCCGGAAACTGTTTTGTCCGAATGTCTACGCTGCCCCCGGTGAAATCTCCCGGTTGATCCGGAGTGAAGGTCTTGGTTGTGTTGATACTTTCCAAAGTCGGCCCCGGAAAAAGATCCACGTTGATCGCCCGTTTGTCAGGGTCGGACGAGGGCAACCTGCCCCCGTTCATCAGCGTGTTGACGTACCGATCGGACAGACCGCGGACGACGACATACTTGCCGTCCACCACCGAAGTTCCGACCATCCGCTTCAAAGCATCGCCGGCGGTGGAAGCTCCCAGTTTGGAAATCAGATCCGCCCCGATGGTGTCCAAGACGGCCGTGGCCCCCTGTCGCTCCGCCAAAAGCCCGGTTTCCGAGGTTTTTTCCAAATCACCGGGAACCACCAACTCCTCCATTTCCTCAACCTCGGCGATTGTCTCGACCCGAATGTCATTAAACAGTCCGCTCGCAACCGAAACATCCGGCATGACTCTTGGAACATACCCCGACGAGCGGGTCGTCAGGACATACACCCCCGGGGGCACACCACTAATCGTGAATCGTCCGGCTTCATCCGTCATCGCTCCAAAAGGAGTGTCCTGCAAAGCGACGGAGGCCCTGGCAATCGGTTGACCGAAATCAGAATCCAGAACCTGGCCGCGGATTCCACCGAACCCTTGTGCAAAGAGCATGCTCGGCAGGACAAGGGCCAGACCCACCACGACGACCGGAATCAGCCGGAAAAAAAACCGCAAAGGCATACTCTTTTTTGGATTTTACCCCCAAGGATGCGATGGAGTTTGATTCGGCAAAAACACAGCTTGTGAATCGATTCGGAACAACCTCAAAACGACACTTCGACGACTATTCACAGGTTCTTTTTTGGCTCTCGGATAGACACTTGAAGCTTCCCCCTGGCTTTTCAGGCTTCCTCTTTATGTGCCGATGGGGTGTGTCGATCGCTTGGCTAACGCTTTTTTCAGCGGTGTCTTGGGGTGCGGACAGTGGCGGAGTCGATACCGCTCAGAATGACGCGGCCAATACCCGTCCTTTTGTAACCCCGCCTCCTTTGTCGGATCCCAATGCGGAAGTGGTCGACCGTCCCCTGCCGGGAACAAAATCCGAGACGGGCGGATCTTCTGCAGGTAATGACGGGTCTTTGACCCCCTACTATGTCCGCACGGGGATCGGTTTGAGTTTTATCACGAATGTGGATTATCCGGATTTCGGAATCACCGGGGGCGTCGACATGGCCCCGGGTTTTGCGACGGGAGTCATGCTGGGAACCCAGTTTCACGACAACATCGCCTTCGAGATCGAGGGTGGCCTCCTCTATAATACGGTTTACTCGAATCAAACGGGGAATGTGACGGCCACGAATATGACGCAGGTGACCAATGTCCAACTGTTCCAAGTTCCGATGATGGGGAATTTCATTTTCCGAACCGACCCTTTGGGATCCACCCGCATCCGTTTGGTGGCCGGTGGGGGCATGGGCGGAATTTTCCGACAGATCTTTGTTACCGGATCTCCGGATAATTACACGGAAAGCCAGACGTTGGGTGCGTACCAGGGGTTCGGAGGGATTCAGATTAACCCGGGCGAACCCGACCTGATGGTGGATGTGCAGTTTCGCTACCTGAATTCGATCTCCGGACAATCGGTTCCGTCCATGTCCATGATGGGAACAGTGACGATACGGTTCTGAGCCAAGGAGTGAATTTATGAAGGTACAATGTTGTGCGGAGGGATTCAGGAATTCAGGGATTCAGGGGTTCAGGTTTTTGAAGTCGTGCTTACTGATCATGATGTTTTTTTATGGACCGAATGTTTTTTCCCAACGCCTGACCCTTACCGATGTCCAGGCCGAACCCATCACAGGGCCCGGACCCGGCCTGCGGATTGCCTTGGGTGGAACGGTTGATTCCGATATGGCGGTCTCCCAAAGGGACAACCGTGATTACCCCCAAAAAAACATCAACCCTCTCTTTTCAAATCAGGTTCAGTTCAACGGCACGATCAGTTACGAATCGATCGCCTTCAACCCGGGCTTCCGCTTTGACTTTGCCCCAGGCTACAGGTTGAACGAATGGATCAATTTCGAATTCGAAACGGGTTGCATCTATAACACGGTCGAATCCTACACCATCACGGGGAGCGGAACTTTTTCGGGGGTAAGCGGGAATCCCAATCTCAATGGAACGATGAAGCTCGATGCGGAAGGATATCTGCTCCAGGTGCCCCTGATGGTCAATGTGGAGTTCTCCTACCCGGTCGGAGAGGGTTGGCGCCCCTTCCTTGGCGCAGGGGGTGGCGGTATGTTCCAAAAACTTACCGTCAGCACAGTCTCAGGTTCCATCAATTATCAGGGGGATTTCAATCAATCGAACTTCATGGGGGCATGGGAGACTTTTGTGGGTTGCGGATATCAGGTGGCTCCGGGTTTTGATGTGTCCATCGCCTACCGGCTGGACGGGGTCCTCAGCCCCGATTTTGGGGGCTATACGATGCAGAATTTTTACACCCAAGCGGCAGAGTTTGAGATGAATTGGAGATTTTAAAAAATACGGCTTTGGGTCACTTCCCCTCTGGGGGACAAATTCGAAGCAATCGGCAATTTCAGTTTTCATATTCTTTAATAAAGACCCAAAGTTATTCAGACTTACCAAGCCCGATTGGGAGTAACCCACGAATTGTCACACTACTTTTCTCGTTTCCGCACAACTTGGATTTTATGATTTTACTATGTATCTCTGGGTTTTTCTTCTGATCAGCCTGTTGGTCAACGCGAGTTTCGCCACCGCACAGGAAACCTCCGGTCGCCTTTCTGTCGCAAGTATGACCAACCCCGCCCCTGTCGTGCCGACATCGCAAACCAACCCACCTAGTGCACCCTCCCCAACCAGTTCTCCAACTCCCGCAACTTCTGTTTCGAATTCAACAAACAACTCTTTCGTATCCAACGTCACAGACGCTCCTTTGCCGGAAGTTGCCAATCAACCCAAGTTGGTCACCCCAACCCAGACATCGGGGTCCCAAGGGCCCAAAGGCCCGCGTGACGGCCATTGGTACGTTTCGATCGGGGGCGGAGCCATGGTCGAGCAGTTTCAGGTCAACGCAACCAGCACCGCTGTTGGACAACAACCCCTCGATCAGGGACCCAGTGGCAACCTTGGCTCTTACGCGGAATTCAAAGTGGGGTACGACTTTGCCGTACGGGATGTCCAACTCGCTTTCGGTGGCCCCACGCCGATGAGAACCTCCATGGAACTCGAGGGCAGCTACCTTGGCACCTACGAAAATATCCCGCTCTACAACGTCAGCACGGGTGGTCCCACGGTGGGGCATGAAACGTACAGTCTCAATGCCTATAACCTCATTCTAAACGGATTGGTGAAATTTGAAGATTTGCCTGTCACCCCTTATTTCGGTGGAGGAGTGGGTGTGGTTTTCATGACCGCCCTGAATCACAAGATGACGGTCGACGGTCAAATCAACGGAACCCCAACCGCCTACTCCACCAGTGTCTCAACCGGGAATAATACCAGCTTGGCTCTTCAGGCGATTGTTGGAATGGAAAGGCAGATTTACGACAACTTGACCCTCTTTGTGGAATACAAGTTTCTGGCGTGGCTCGATGTCAAATTCGCTTATGGCAGCGAGCAGACCACGATCAACCCGCCGGTCCAAGGGGGCTCCAACTCCCAGAACGATTTCACGGCCCAACAACTTCTTTCCGCTGGAGTGAAATACAGCTTCTAATCCCGATGAATCCCCTTCCTTGGTCCCTCTCTTTTCAAGATCGAGCGCCTGTGTCGTTCGACCTCTTTGATCGACGTCCATTGATCCGGCCCTGCATCCTCTTTGCGGTGTTGGCCTGGGTGCCGGCCTCCCTCCGAGCAGCCGATTCCAATCCCGCGACGAATGCTCCGGCCCCTGTCGCTCCGCCTGCCGTCAAGGTGACCAGTGACACAGGACCGATCATCGAAGCCACCCGTGAAAATCTGACGAAATGGGTCGAAACCAAACAGATGATTTCGAAGGAAAAAACTGAATGGACCACCGGAAAAGACATTCTCGAGGATCGCGTCCGTCTGGCTCAGGCGGAAACCGCCACCGTCCGGGACAAGCTGAAGGAAATCGCAGTCGCGGTGGCGGAAGCCCAAAAAAAGCGGGATGAACTGGCAGCTCAAAACGACAAGCTCAAAGCCACCTCGGAAAAAACCAAGGCCATGGTGATGGCGGCAGAAAAAAAACTCCGACCCCTCCTCCCTCAACTGCCCGACCCCCTCCGGGAAAAACTCAAACCCATTCTCGCCCGCTTTCCGGAAGATTCGGAAAAATCCACCGCCTCCCTGGCTGAGCGGCTCCAGAATGTTTTGGGTGTTCTCGATCAGGCCAGCGCGTTTAATTCCACCGTTGCCAGCGTGAAGGAACTCCGGACTTTCCCCGACGGAACCCGTGCCGAGGTGACGACGGTCTATCTTGGCCTTGCCCAAGCCTATTACACCAACCGGGAAGGCACGCTGGCAGGCACCGGTCACCCCAGCCCCAACGGTTGGGAGTGGAAACCAGACAACGCCAACGGCAAAAAGATCCTCCTCGCGGTCCACATTCTTGAAGGAAAGGAAAAGGGAGCTACCTTTATTGATCTCCCGGTCAAAATTCAATGAAATCACGCTCCCTTTATCTCCTCTTCGGATGTCTCTTTCTCTCCCATGCAGGTGCTTTCGCAGAAGCCCCGACTTCCAATGATGCTAAGATGGATCTGCGCGCCCCGACGGCCACCTTTGTCGCTCCCCCATCCGCCCAACCTGCAGCCCCCGAACCCGCCCCCACGCCCTCCGTCCTCCCCCCCCCGGCACCGAAACCTGTCGACATTCTGGCCTCGGCTTCGGCCAAGGCCCAAGCCGATTTGGAATCGGCCCTGAAGGAACTCTCTGCCACGCGGGAAAAAATCGCTTCAGAAAAACTTCCCCTCAGCAAAAAACTTTCCCAAGCGGAGGATGATTTGGCCCTCGCCCGCAAGGAGCTCGATTCTGCACAACGGGCCCGCGACATGAAGAATCTCGACCAATCTTCCCTCAAGGCCGAAATCAAACAAAGAGAAGAAGAGAATACCTACATGCTGAATCTTCTGAACGAGTTCGGTCGGAATTTCGGGGAAAAAGGCATCCACATTTCTGAGCGTGCTACCCACCGCGAGAAGCTGGACCTGGCCAAAGCGGCCCATGAAAGCACAACCATCTCCCACGAAGAGAAATACAAAGCCTCGTTCCGCATCGTGGATGCCGCACTCTCCAGAATCAGTGACCTGCTGGGTGGACACGCCTATGCCGGAGTTGCCCTAGATTCCAAGGGAGGTCTGGTAGAAGGAAAATTCGCCCAGATCGGACCCATGGTTCTCTTCTCCTCCGCCGATGGGTCAACCGCTGGCTGGGCTTCAGAGGCCAAGGGCTCGAAAGAAACCGTTCTCAAAGGCGCCGAACACTCAAAAATCTTCGGCCCGGCATTTGCCTCCCTCATGGCGGGAGGGGAATCAGTTATTGCCTCTGATTTCACCATGGGCCAGGCCTTGCGAAACTATGGAAATAAAAACTCCATTATCCGCACCTTCATCCACGGTGGCCCGATCATGTGGCCCCTTCTCTTTGCCGCCATTGTGGCCGCCGTCGTGTCCCTTGAACGTACTCTTTTCATTGTCTCGGAAAAGCGCCGCCAAAACCCGGCGCAAGTCGAACAGATCTTCACTCTCGTAGAAAACGGCGATCGTGCCGGCGCCATTCGGGTCGCCCAATCCTCGACGGACTTTATTGCGCGCGTCCTGGGCTTTGCCCTGTCGAATGCCGAGCTTTCGATCAGTCATGCCATCAGCAAGGCCAGTGCCCTCGAACTGAAGCGGTTCAGCCGGGGCCTTCCAATTCTCGACACCATCATCACGGCAGCCCCCTTGCTCGGACTGCTCGGTACGGTGACGGGCATGATGAACACCTTCAGTATGATGGGTGGAGATGAGTTGGGCGCTCCGGCCGCCATTACCGGCGGTATCGCCGAGGGTTTGATCGCCACCGCCTTCGGTCTCCTTGTGGCCATCACCTGCTTGTTTCCCAACAACTACCTGAACGCCCGCATCGAATCGGCCCAGCACGAAATGGAAGATGCCGGTCGCCGGCTCGAACTTCTGCTCATGGCGGAAAAAGCGTTCGCAAGAGCCAGCCACTCCCAGGGTGGGGATCTTGGAAATCCTCCCCCGGCCTCCCCTCGCTCGAACCCACCCCCTTCTCCATCGGCACCCCCCTCGCCTCAAATTGCAGCAACCCGCATGCCAGTGACGCCTCCCAGCACGGTCACGCTCCCGCCATCCCCCGCCCCCTCTCTTCCATCCGTCCCATCTGTCACACCCAAGCTGCAAGCGAAGGCCCCGGCTTCTACAACAAATCCGGCTTCTGGAAAAACGGGGTTTAAACTTCTCTCCCTTTTTAAACCAAAATCGCCAGGCGGCCCTTCAACAGGAAAGGCCTAAAACAAAATGGCCGGCGGAGGAGGAGGCACCACAAGGGGCGGGCGAAAAAAGGCCCGGATCGAGATCATTCCTCTGATCGATATCATGTTTTTCCTTCTGGCCACTTTCGTCATGGTTTCGCTTTCCATGGTGAAAAACGAAGGGGTCTCGGTGATGCTCCCGGGTTCCAGCACTTCGGAAGCCAAGGAAAAAGACGACAGCATCACCACGGTCTCCGTCGCGGAAAGCGGCGATGTGTATATCAATCAGGAAAAAATCACGATGAGCCAGTTGCCCCTGCGCCTCTCGTCGATCAAAGCCTCCAACCCGGACCCAAAATTCACGCTGAATGCGGATTCTCGAGCCAATTTCGACAAGGTGGTTCTGGTTCTGGATGAAATCCGTAAACTCGGGGTGACCAAGATCGGCATCTCCACGAAAGCCCGACAATGAGCCCCGTTGCATCTCCTCCTCCCCGGCCTCCGAACCCACCCGCTCGGTCCCCGAATTTCCAGTCACGCAAGGAGTCCAATCTCTACCCCCTCTGTTTTGCCGCCATTTTCGGCTTTGCCCTCTTTCTTGTGGTGGTGGTGGGCGGGATCCTCTTCCCCGTCACAACCTTCGAAAAAAAGAAGAAAGTCGAGGAAGTCCAGGAAGTCGACATTTCCAACATCAAGAAGCCCGACACGGAGGAACCGAAGGAAGAGGTCAAAGAGGAAAAAGAGCCCCCCCCTCCTGCTCCCATCATGGAAAATGTGAATGTCGCAGCCCCGCAGATGGATGATGCCCCCGCTCTTGCCCCGATGAGCTTGAGCGATCTGGAGTCCGCCCTTGCGCCCGGGAGCGGAGGCGGAATGTTCGGCGGTGGAGGAGGATTCCAATCCGGTCGTATCGGCGGAAAAGGCGGCCCCGGGGGAACAGGTACGGATATGGACCAGGCTTTCTCCATGGCCGATCTCGATCAAAAACCCCGTGCCGTGTATCAACCCGCCCCGACCTATCCCGCCTCCCTCCGTTCCCGAAAAATCGACGGAGTGGTGACGGTCCTCTTCGTGGTGGACTCCAACGGCCGAGTCACCAATGCCAAAGTGGAAAAAAGCTCCGACCCCGCTTTCGACAAACCCGCATTGGATGCCGTGAGAAAATGGAAATTTGATCCCGCGATGAAGGAAGGCCGAAAAGTTTCCGCCAAAATGCGCGCCCCTATCCGCTTCGATACCAAGGCCTCATCATGAACTTCCGTTCTTCCCCTCTTCGTATCTCATCCATCGTCTGTGGCCTTGCCGTCTTGATCAGCCCCGCATTTTCCCAGACCAACAGCGCGTCTGCCGCCGATCCCAAGCCGGCTCCCGGATCGCCTGGAGCCACCCGTGCCGCCGTCATGCAGGTTTTCGCCGATCCGGACTTCCGGAAGCGCGCGATTGAGAATTTCAATATCTCGAGCGATCTCGAACCCAAGCTCCCAGCCAACGAAAAGGAGGCCTTTACCAAAATCGCCGATCTTGCGGCCACGGATGTCGTCAAAGCCTACTTTGAACTCAAATCAAAAATCACCCCGGATTCGAGTGCCGTCTTTGACTTCACCCTCGGGTCGATTGCCTACCAGCTCAACCGCCCCAACGAAGCCGCCAAATATCTGGAAAGTGCCACGAAAAAGTTTCCTGCCTACCTGCGTGCTTACAAAAACCTCGGCTTGATCCAGCTCCAACAGGGGCGCACGGATGACGCGATCAAAAGCCTGACCCGCTCGATCGAATTGGGCGGGGGGGATGGCAACACCTTCGGACTGCTGGGCACCGCCTATGTTTCAAAAGAAAACTTTGTCGCCGCCGAAGGCGCCTTCCGGAACGCTCTTCTTCTTCAGCCGGCAACGCCGGAATGGAAACTCGGCTTAGCCCGTTGCATTTTCCGTCAGAACAAATACGCCGAGGCCGTCTCCCTCATGAACGATCTGATCGAACGCCAACCGGACAAACCTGAGTTCTGGCTTCTTCTGGCCAGTGCCCATCTGGGGCTCAAGGAGCCCGTTGCCGCCGCCACCTGCTATGAAATGATCGATCGCTTGGGCAAATCCACCCCCGATACCTTGACCTCGTTGGCCGACATCTACCTTCAGGAATCCAACTACCCCCTCGCGGTCGAAACCTATGTCCGGGGGCTGGATTTGAAGCCCGGCCAGAAAATCGACCGGACACTCCGTGCGGCCGAAGTCCTCAATGCCCGCGGCGCGCCTGCGGAAGCAGGGATCCTTCTGGAGAAACTCAAAGCCTACACCGGCGGCAATCTCGAGCCGGACAAGAAAAAGAAGATGCTCAAACTCGAGGCGAAAATCGCCTCGGCTCAGGGCAAGTCCGCCGAATCCGCTGCAGTTCTCGAACAAATTCTCAAAGACGACCCTCTCGACGGTGACGCTCTTCTTCTTCTTGGGCAGCATTACGCAAAATCGAACCAACCAGAAAAGGCCATCTTCCTCTTCGAACGTGCCGAAGGCATGGAACAGTTCGAGGCAGATGCGCGAGTCCGTCACGCCCAGGTTTTGGTCACTTCTGGCAAATATGAGGAAGCGGTCCCCCTTTTAAAACGTGCCCAAGAAATCAAGGCGCGGGACAGCATTGCCCGCTACCTCGAACAGATTGAACGCCTCCTCAAAACCCGGGCAAAGGGTTGAGTATTTCAGCCAAGGCAAATCTGCCCCCCTTGATTTTTCTGGTTCCTGCGCTTCCTTGTTAGGGATGAAAGCTCTGCTCGTTGTCTGCCTACTCAGCGTGCCCGCTTTTGCGTCGGTCGAGTACTCCCCTGAACTGGAAAAGCGGGCCCGGGCCGGGGATCCTGAGGCCCAGACCGATCTGGCCATTGCTTATGAAAAGGGGAACGGCATCCCCCAAGATCAACGCAAAGCCATGGAATGGTTTCAAAAAGCGAGGGCTTCGGGTTATCACGAACAGGAAATTCAAAGAATGAATCAGCAGAGAGTTGCAACAGCCACCTCAGAGATCGAAAAAGGCATCCGGCAATATCAGGACAAAAATAAAGGTCGTCTGCCCGAATCCATGGATGTTTTGGCTTCCTCTGGAGACCTGCCTGAACCCCCTCGCGATCCGTGGGGCAGGGAGTTTGCTTATATTCCCTCCGCCGATGGCAGGAACTTCTCCCTTTTCTCCTCCGGTCCGGATGGCACTCCCCAGACGTCGGATGATATCGCTTCCCTAGGCACAGTACCCGGCCTCGATTTAGAAACTGCCGCCGGGCGAGAAGAACCGGCCTTGCCATGGTGGAAAACCTGTCTCATCAAGATCTGGAACTTACTAACGTTCTGGAAACGTTAAAAGATAAGTAGCTTCAGAAATTGGAACTACGGACGCCGGATAGGCATCCCGCGGAACGGACGGGGAATGGAATTTATCCGACTCAAAGTCGAAAATACCACCAGGGACGCTCTTCCCCTATCACCCACTCCTCATATAAATCATCGGCAAGCCCCCCGGGGTTAGATATACCCCTTTTTCCCTCCCCCTCCCCCGGGCGATAAACGATTTCTCTTATAGAAGCCTCCTCATACCGGATGGCGGTGTTGGGCAGATTTGGCATAGGGGTAACTTGATCTTTTTCTAGGATTTGGCCAGTTACATTTCCGTGACATTTTCCCCAACGGTTTCTCTCCACTTACTGGCATTTTATCTCACAAACGGGGCTCCCCTTTCTCGACGTGGATTCGATTCCCCTGCATGCCAGAAGTGTGAAATCGTGCTCATTTCTTCTTGGCCTTTCCTTTTGGATGGGACCGATTTGCCATGCTCAAAGTCCGATGGCCGTGCCCAGTTCTGCCCCCGTGGATGAAGAGAATTACGTCCCCCCATGGGTGAAAGAAGAAAAGAAGGAAGTTGCCGGATTCGACTGGTATGTCGCGCCAGCTATGGGCGTTTCGATCATCAGCAACACCGATATCAATCAATTCTCAGGATCCACCGGCGGCACGGCGGTAAGCAGCAGCACAGCCACGCTATCTTATAATCCTGGGTTCCGGATGGACTGTCCACTCGGTGCAAAGATTACCGATTGGTTCGCCCTAGAATTTGCCCCGGGGTTTATGTTGAACACGATCCAATACATCGAGCCCACGAACGGTTCGCTCTCGATTGGATCACAAACCGTGTCGCAAAACGGCAAGGCTTCCCTCGTGGGTGACTATTACCAGATCCCCATTCTCGCAAACTTTCTCTTCACCATCCCCATCCACCCCCAATTCACCATTTCCGCAGGATTTGGCGTGGGCGGAATGGTTTCCGCCGCCCAAACAACTTCCCTGCAAGGAGTGTCGCTCGAGGACTCGGACGGAATCAGCACTGCTCTTTCCTTTGCCTACTCCGGTCAATTTGGGCTGAATTTTCCTTTTTCGGACAACATGCAGGCGGGCCTCTATTACAAATACACAGGGACAGGAGCTCAGGACTTTACCGGGGGCAATTTTTTCCAATTCGTCCAGAATAACAACGGAACCTCCACCCAAAGCGTGGAAGGCTACTTTCTCTATCGGTTTTAGTTTTTTCTTTCGGCGGACTGCACTCTTTCCCGTAGCTCCCGCGTTGCTTGATTCGCCTCGCGCCACCCCTTGGCATCAAACACAGGAGATGGGCTGAGCAGCGTCTTCCCGAATTTATCAACAGAAGCCACCGCCCCCGACCAATCCTTCTCTGGCATTTCCGCCAATGCATCCCGTGCGATTTCCACGCACGCCGGATTATGACAAATCAACAGAATCTCCTCTCCCGCACGCACCGCACGCCGGGTGGCCTCCGCACTCCCATACCGGTTGGCAATCGCCCCCATCTCCAGATCATCCGTCATGACCAACCCTCGATACCCCAACGTCTCTTTCAAAAGACCGGTGACAATGTCCCGGTTCAAACTGGCCGGCCCCGAGTCCTTTCCCCAAGCGGGAAACTGCGCGTGCCCCACCATCACTGAATCACACTTCTGGCCGACCTCCCGAAAAACTGACAACTCCTCCTCCATCTGCACCTTCGTCCGGTCGACCAAAGGCAAATCCCCATGCGGATCCAACCCGCAAAACGTGTATCCCGGAAAATGTTTTCCCGTTCCCTTCACCCCCTCCTCCTGCATCCCCTTCAAAAACTCTCCCGCCCGTCGAATCACCTCCTTAGGGTCTCCCCCAAAACAACGCCCCGCCAGTGAATTATCGATCCCCGCCCGCTCGGGCGGAGCGTAATCAAGAACGGGCGCCAAATTCAGATTCAGCCCTACCAGTTTCATCACTCGCCCGGTCAACCGACCGTGCTCATAAAACCATTCCTCTTTCCCTGCCCGCGCCAGTTCCTCTCCCGACGGGGGGCGTTCCCCCATCACTGCTAACCGGGCCACCCGCCCCCCCTCCTGATCCACGGTCATGATCGCCGGATGTTCGAGCAAATCCGCACATTCCTTGACCAGTCCGTGAAACTGACCCGCTTCAGCCATGTTCCGGGTAAAAAAAATAAATCCCCCAGGCTGAACCCGACGAATCAGATCCCTCAACCCATCCGTTAGCTCGGGTCCGGGCAAACCCATGACAATTAGTCGTCCTGCAGGATGTACTTTCACCCCTTGGCTTTAAGGAAATTTCACCCTCCACGCACGCTAAAACCAGCGCCTCCGCTCTCGACCTGACCCCCCCCTCCCGTTAGGATTTTCTTCGCACATGGCCTCGTTTCAGATCATCTTTACCCCTGCCAGCTCCGCTGAAATCACCCAATTACCCACCCCTCTTCAGGTGGAAGTCCTTCGCGAATTTGATGTTCTCACCTCCGATTTCCTCGAAAAACATCCCGACCGTTTTGGCATCGTTCGCCGGCCCGACCGCACCCTGTACCGGTACCGCGCGGACGAATACCGGATCTATTTCGAAAAAACAGAAAAAGGCCTGATCATCCATCGCGTCCTGCACAAAAACTCTCTGAAGGACTTTGCCTTCCGTTCTCAACTCCCTCTTTCGGAAGACGAGGTTCTCGCCGAAAACCCAAAATTCTGGGAACTGATCAACTCTGGCGAAACCGGAAAGAAATAATCTATGCCCCGCACACTCCTTCTTCTTCTTGCCCTTTCCCCCTGGCTCGCCGGATGCCAATCTTCCCATCCCGTGAGCAACCTCGTGGCCCTCTTCACCGACTTCGGGTCAGGCGACCCCTACGTCGCCCAACTCAAGGGAGCTATTAAAACCATCGCTCCCTCGTCAGAAATTCTCGATCTATCCCATGAGAACGCCGCCTTCGACATCTCCTCGGCCTCGTATCTCCTCGCAAAATCAACTCACACGCTCCCTCCCGGCACCATTATTGTAGCCGTGGTCGATCCCGGTGTCGGCTCCAACCGGGGTGGCTTGGCTGTTCGCACGGCCTCCGGTCATATTTTTGTCGCTCCAGACAACGGCATTCTTACGGAAGTCCTCGCCCGGGAAGGCGTTGCCGAGGCCCGCACCTTGAACACCCAAAATACTGCGGGCGCCTCCTCCACTTTCCACGCCCGGGACATCTTTGGTCCGGTGGCTGCCCGTCTCGTCGGGTCAAAATCCATGGAATCCTGCGGACCCAAAGCAGAAAAGATTTTCCGCCTGCCCCGCAACACAGCGACGGTCATGGCCAATCTGGCCAAGGGTCAGGTTCTTTATGTCGACCATTACGGAAATATTTTGACCAACATTCCCGGCTCGGAAATTGCCAAGCTCAAACCTGGACAACTCCTCAGCGTCACAATCAAAGGGAAAACTCTTTCTGTCCCCTTCCTCCGGACTTACGCCGAGGCCCCCGCCGAGCGTCCCTTCGCCCTCATCAACAGCGATGGCGAGTTTGAAATTGCGGTCAACAAAGGGAATGCTGCGCGCGAACTGGGTGTAAAAGTCGGTGACCCCGTGGTCCTTAAACTCTAATCAGCCTCAGCCCCGTCGGTTCCAGTCAAAGACGCCTTTTTTATAGGCGTAGAGATGCCCGACCTCCACCAGCAGAACAAACGCCAGCATCATCCCGAAAACCTGCCAGCCCATCCCGCTTTCCTTGAATCCCATCAAACTGACCGCCCATGGGTACATGAAGATCACCTCAATATCGAACAGGATGAAAATCATCGCCACAAGATAGAACTTCACCGAGAACCGGGCCGAAGGGGAACCGATCGGATCCTTTCCGCACTCATACGCCATATCCTTCCCCTTGTTCCTCCGCCCCACCTTTCCGAGAACAATCCCCAGCCCGATTCCTCCCAGGGCGATCGCCAACGCCATCCCTAGGGAAAATAAAACCGGAATAAACTCACGAATCACCCTCTTTTCCTAACGACCCCGACGCCCACAATCAAGTCTCGCCCTTTGCACCCCAGTGCCTTTGGGTGCATTCTCCCCGAATGCCACTGGCCTTGCCTCTTCTCGCCTCGCTCCTTTACGCCGTCGGTTCTTGGGGATTGAAGTTGGGCCTGCGTCGTGGGGCCCGCCCGGGCATCGTCACCGCCCTCTCGAATCTCTCGATGGCCGGCTGGTCCGCCCCCCTGATTTTCTTTTTTTCGGGGCATCCCAACGCCTCCGGATTCTGGGGTGCCATTCTCGCAGGAACCGCCCTTTTCCTGGGTCGCACCTGTGCGATCCGTGCCCTTTCACATGGAGACCTTTCCCACGCCACCCCTCTTCTGGGAACAAAAACCGTTTTTGTTGCCGTACTAACCTCCTTCTTTCTGGAGGACCCGATCACCCCCGGACTCATGGCCGGAGCCGTCCTCACCAGCTTGGCCGTCACCCTGCTTTCCATCACCCCCACTCCCCTAGCGAAATCCTGGTGGCCGGGAAAATTCGACCGCGCCACGACTCTCTGGGCTCTCCTCGCCGCCTTCTTTTTTGCCCTAACCGACATCGTCGTCCAAAAATTTGCCCGCCTCCTCGGAGTCGGCTGGTTTCAACCCCTGATGTTTTCCACCCTTGCTCTCCTGACCCCGCTGCTCTTCCTTCCCAAACTTTCCCGCCCCAGCTCCCTTCACAACCTTCTGCCTCCTCCTTCCCGCTCTGGCGTATTGGCCGGTTCTGCCGTGATCGGCTTTCAAACTTCTCTGGTGATTTTGGTCATCGGAATTTTCGGCCACGCCACCGCCACGAACGTGGTCTACGCCGCCCGAGGTCTCTGGGCTGTTCTGCTGGAAGGAGCCGCAGGAGGAGGCGCCGCCGCAAACGATCGCCGTATTCTTATTCTCCGCCTGACGGGCGCAGCCCTTCTTCTCGCTGCTGTCGCTTTGGCCGTCGGATCTCTTTAAGCCCGGCCCAACTGCAACATCACCAAACCCACCGCTGTTAAAGCGAGCCCGCCCAATTGCATGGCCGTGACGGGCGCCTTGAACCACCACCAGGCAGCCAACTGCAACAGCACAAATCCCGATCCGAGCGTAAAGGCATACACAAGTTGCGGACTTTCCTCCCGCAAGGCGTAGGTGATCAGCACCGGACAGCCAAACCCCGCCACATTCCCAGCCAGGAACCACAACCACCACTCCGTTCCGCTTTTGGAAGCGGCCATTTTGAAGAGAAGATTCGATCCGGCCATCGAGGCCGCGTAGCCCAAAACCAAAAAGAAAAACTTCACCCGGAAAATCGGCTCAGGCCACGACCGAGCCACCACAGCAACTCGAACCATCCTGATGCCCCGGTTGGCAATGCATCGCATATTCCGATCCGCCCATCCGGTCACACCAGGCCACAAAAGCTTTTCTCTCGGGTTCGTCCATCGGACTCTTCGTGGCCGCCACCGCCGCTTGTTCGACATAATCAAATTTATCCACCCCAATGAGGTGGGTGCAGACTTCAGGGTAGCTGAGCGAGTACCGCATCACTTTTTCCGCCGTCATCAGCCCCTTCTCGCTCGACCGCTTACTCCCACCGAACCCCTTCATGCCGATCACTGCGATTTTTCTTTTTGCCAGCTCTGGAATGACTTCCGTCTCAAACTTCCGGGAGTCCAAAGTCCCCAGCGCCGAGACGGGCTGGAGTGATGCATCGAACGGATAGCCTCCGGAAAGAATCTTCAGATGCATTGCGGGATCCGTATGTCCGGTGAATCCCAAATAACGCACTTTGCCCTGTTTCTTTGCCAGATCAAACGCCTCGGCCGCCCCGCCAGGTCCGTAAAACTTCTCCACTTCCGCCGGCCCCTTGAGTTCATGCAGCATCCATAAATCGATCCGATCGGTCCGCAACCTCTGCAAGGACTCCTCCAGCATCTTCATCGCCCCTTCTTTCCCACCCTCAGGCAGAGGCTTCTGATGGGAACAGCACTTGGTCATCAAAAATACCTTATCGCGGATTCCTTCCAAGGCCTTCCCCATCCGGACCTGCGCTTCGCCCTGATGATAACACCAGGCATTGTCAAAAAAACGGATCCCGCGATCCACCCCTGCATGGGCAATCCGTGTTGCCTCGGCATCCGATCCAGAAAGATAAAGGGTATGGCCCCCCAACCCCACCACACTGACCTGCTCGTCATGCCGCCCGAACTTCCGGGTTGGAATCTCTCCGGGGGCTCCGGCCCAGCTCTTGGCCAACCCCAGCCCGGGAATCAACCTGAGGAATCCGCGTCGTGTGATCATTTACCAATTCTGCTCCAGTCCCCGACCTCGGCAAGCCGAGAAACCATTCCCCGTCCATTGTGAGGAAGTGGAATAAAAGAGTTTTCAAATCTCTACCGGAACGCAATCTAACCTCTAGCGGCCAGTCCGGTCGCACAACCAAAGGAGAAACCTCTATGCCATTCAGCAGCGCCAGCAAGAAAAACGGAAAAACCTACTTCCTCCACAGCCGCCAGCAGACCCTCCGCGGTGGAGCCACCGTCACCCTTTACTATTTTGCCTCCGCCCCCGGCGCCGGAGCTGTGGACGCCCTTCCCGAGGGCTACGTCGTGACCGAAAACGAGCGCACCGGTCTGCCTCTCCTCAAAAAAGCTAAATAACTCACCTGGGTTCGCCCATTCGGCAGGCCCCTTGCAACCCAAGTGGCCTGCCGAATGGGTATTTAAGATACCCTTACCGTCAACCCCCAGCGTATCCGCGGTACCAATCGACAAACTTTTGAATCCCCGCCTCAATTGAGGTCTTCGGCCTAAAATCTACCGCCGCCGCTAAATCATCCACCCTAGCGGCCGTCGCCAGAACATCCCCCGGGGGAACCGGTTTTTTTACAATTTTGGCTTTCTTGCCTGTAGCGGCCTCAATAGCTGAAACAAAACGCGCCAGCTCAACCGGAGCGTTGTTCCCAATATTGTAAATCCGGTACGGCGCCAGACTGGTGGCCGGATCCGGATTTTTCCCGTCCCACTTCGGATTCCCCACCGCCGGCTTCGAGGTCAACCGGGCAACCGCCTCGACAATGTCATCCACATAGGTGAAGTCCCTTTGCATTTTCCCCTCCCCGTAAAGCTCGATCTCTTTCCCCTCCAAAATCGCCCGGGTGAATTTGTAGTAGGCCATGTCCGGACGACCCCACGGTCCGTACACCGTGAAAAATCTCAGCCCCGTGCACGGTATCCCATAAAGATGCGCGTAGGAATGCGCCATCAGCTCGTTTGCCTTCTTCGTCGCGGCATAGAGCGACACCGGATGATCCACATTGTCCCTCTCGGAAAACGGCAGGCTCTGATTCAGTCCATAGACCGAACTGGAACTCGCAAAAATCAGATTCCCCGTCTTCTCCGCCCGGCAGGCCTCCAACACATCCAACATCCCTTCTAGGTTGCTGCGCGCGTAGGCATGCGGATGGGTCAGGCTGTACCGCACCCCCGCCTGCGCCGCCAGATGGACGACCACCTCGGGCTTCACCTCATGCCAAATCTTCTCCACCCCCGTCCGATCCCCCAGATCGGTCTTTAAAAACCGGAACGCGGAGCTCTTTTGCAGCCGCTCCAGACGTGCCTCCTTCAGCCTCACGTCATAGTAATCGTTCAGGTTGTCGAGACCGACGACCTCGTCCCCTTGCTTGAGCAACCGCTCGCTCAGATGATACCCGATGAAGCCCGCCGCCCCCGTGACCAGCACCCGGCGGCTCATGCTTTCTCCATTTTCGACCACTCCATCCGGTCTCCGTCAAATTCGAACCAACCCCGGAACTTTTCCCCCGCCAATAGTTTCGGCATCCAATACGAGTCATCCGCCCACATCCGCTCGTACGGAATTTCCCCCGTCCCCATCCAAAACGGCTTGGCTTCATCCGTCTCGACCAATTCCCCATGCCAGCCCGACGCCCGGTACACCACACAGTGCAGCGCGTACCCGTCCCGAAACTGAAAACTCAACTCTCCTGCCCATTCAATCCCCGTCGGCGTGATCCCCACTTCCTCCTGCGTCTCCCGAATCGCCGCCTGCTCCGCCGTCTCGCCTGCCTCAATTCTTCCGCCAGGCCCGTTCACTTTTCCCTGTCCCAACCCCCTCTTCTTCTCAATCAACAAAATCCTCCCCTGCGTGACCACAAAACAGAGTGTTCCATTTTCCTTCGGTTGCCAGTTGTTCCAGTCCACCCGGCCCGCCGCTTCCTCCTGAACGATGAGTGCCATTTTCTCGGGCTAGCGGACAGGGGGAATTTGCCGATCTTTTTGCAAAAGTTTGGCTCGTGTCTCCTCCAGCAGTTTTTTCTCCGCTGCCGTCAGGGATCCCATCCCTTCCTTCGAAATCTTTTCGAGAATCGCATCCACTTTTTCCACCGGAATGGAACTGACCGGTTTCCGGGTCGTCGTTTTCTTTTTTGCTTGGGTTTTAGTCTTGGAAGCGAAGGAAATCTTCGGCCACTGCACCCCGCCCTGCCGCACCCACAGCACCGCAAGGAAGGCGCAAACCCACATTTGAATCCCCCCCGCCCAATCCCTCCCCGCAAAATAGGTCAGACTATAGACCCCCAACAAAATCCATCCCACCCACCGGGCCGACAACCCAAAGAAAAACTGCGCCCCGGGATGCAACGCACAAAACGCCAGAAAGATCGCAAAACTGATCGTGCCCGATCCCGCCAGAAGGGCTGACCCAAGCCAGGGAGTCAACCCCGCCAAGATCAACGCCGGCCCCACAGCCAAAGTTGCGTACAGAAACGCCAACGGCTTCCGCCCGATGGCCGATTCCACTTCCCGGCCGAACCAAAAAAGCATCAGCATCTCCATTGCGAACCAAATCCCCTCCTGCCGAATGTCATGAACAAAAGGATAGGTCAGCAAGGTCCACACGTGCCCCTGTTGGAGCGCCGCCGAGGTATAAACCGCGTGCTTCACCCATTCGCCCAACCCCGCCGCCGACAACCCGGCGGCCACAGCCATCGCAAGGGTGTGCACCGCCACCAAAAGAATCGTCAAATCCACCCGGACATTGCCCACGACGAAAATGGGGCCTTCCGGCCCTTCCCACCGATTCCATGGATTTTCCCAAGCCATTGTTGCAAGATTATGAAACGGAACCCGAACCGGGGCAAGCCGTGCGGGTCAGATCTGGTATTCCGTTGTTTTGCCCTTGGCCGCCAACTTCGCCTGTACCCGTTCCGCCAGTTTGGCCAAGGACTCAGCCGCCAACACCCGGCTGGCCGCCGCTTCGGACTCTTTCCTCAACTTTCCCCACGCCTCGCCCAACACATCTCTTGCTTCATCCCGCCCCCGACCCTTTCCATCCACCCACTCGACCACTTCACTCATCCGGATCTTTTCTGCCGGCCGGGCCAATTCATATCCCCCGCCCGATCCCCGGCGACTTACAATAAACCCTCCCTGACGCAACAGCCGCAACACCTGCTCCATGAATTTTCCCGGAGTCCCGGAAACCTGCGCCAAAGAGGCCGCCTGCTTCACCCGGCCGCTTCCCCCCTCCAACGCCAAGGCCACCAAAGCCCTCACCGCATATTCCGTTGTCCGGGTTGCTGCCATCCCTCCATCGTCCCGAGGGTTATTCGCTTCGTCAACCCACACCTCCGCGCATCCCGTTGCCAACCCAACCGCCCGGGGGTAATCTTTTCCCATATGAAAGCGGAAAACGGCCATTCCTCCGCCGCCCCTTCCCCGGAAAACGAATCGGGCATCGTTATCACCAGCCGGGTCCGCCTCGCCCGCAATGTGAAGGACTTCCCTTTCCCCGGTTGGCTCAAAAAAGCCGACCGCCTGAAGCTTCTGGAAACGATCCAACCGGCCGTGGCCGATCTTTCCACCATGCGCCCCGCCAAGGTTTCGGTCGCGATGGAAACCCTCACCCCCCTCGACAAACAGCTTCTCGTCGAAAAACACCTCATCAGCCGCGAACATGCCGCCAAGAACGCCGGGAGCGGCCTCGTCGTGAACGGCGACGAAACCCTCTCAGTCATGATCAACGAGGAGGACCATATCCGCCTTCAGGCCCTCCGCCCCGGCTTCCATCTTCTCGAAGCCTGGGAGGCCGCCGACAAACTCGACACAGCCCTCGAGGACAAACTCGAATTCTCCTTCTCGCCCTCCCTCGGCTACCTCACTGCCTGCCCGACGAATGTCGGCACGGGTATGCGCGCCTCCGCCATGCTCCATCTTCCCGGCCTCGTCCTCGGCGAACAGATCAACCAGGTCATCAAGTCGGTCAACCAGCTCGGTCTCGCCGTCCGCGGACTCTATGGCGAAGGCACGGAAGCCTTGGGCAACCTTTTCCAGATTTCCAACCAGACCACCCTCGGCGAGTCGGAACGCCAGATCCTCGACCGCCTCCTCAAGGTGGTCCGCCAGCTCATCGAACTCGAAAACAATGCGCGGCAAAAACTTCTTCAGGAAAAGGCTCGCATGCTGGCCGATCAGGTCGGACGCTCCTACGGCATTGTCCTGCACTCCTACTCCATCTCCTCCAAGGAGGCCCTCAACCTCATCTCCCTGCTCCGCCTGGCAGCCGATCTCGCCCTGCTCCCCGCCAATCTCAAACCCAAGCTCGATACCCTTCTCATTTCGACCCAACCCGCCCACCTCCAGCAGGCTTCCCAGAAAAAGCTCGGGGCCGAGGAGCGCGACGCCTTCCGCGCGGATCTCCTCCGCGAAAAACTCAAAGGTGTCCCCGAGCCCGCCATGCGTAAATTGCACCTCTGACCTTCCTGAGCTAAAATAGACCCCGTGAATAATTTCACCCCTCGCGCCCAACAGGTTCTCGCCCTCGCCCGCAAGGAGGCCGACCGCTTCAACCACAACTATGTGGGCACGGAGCATATCCTTCTCGGCCTGATCAAGCTCGGCCAGGGCGTGGCCGTAAATGTTCTTCAAAAGATGGGGCTCGATCTGGAAACCGTCCGGATGGAGGTCGAAAAACAGGTGGGTACCGGCCCCGACACCAAGGTCACCGGCAACATCCCCTACACCCCCCGGGTAAAGAAGGTCCTCGCACTCGCCAGCAAGGAAGCCAAAGCCCTGCACCACTCCTATGTGGGCACGGAACACATCCTCCTCGGACTCCTCCGCGAAGGCGATGGCGTCGCTGCCCGCGTCCTGAAATCCCTCGAGGTCGACATCGAACGCGCCCGTCAGGAAGTTCTTAAAGAACTCGATCCAAATTTTGAAGAAGGTGCCGAACCCCAGGGTGGCATGGAGGAAACCGCCTCCGCCGGACCCGAATCCGCCCCTGCCGCCGGGTCCGCCCCCGGCCGCAAAGATCTCAAGACCCCCGCCCTCAAGGCCTTCGGGCGCGACCTTACGGAACTCGCCCGCAAAGGCGAAATGGATCCCGTCATTGGCCGCAAAAACGAAATCGAGCGCGTCGTCCAGATCCTCTGCCGCCGCACGAAAAACAACCCCGTCCTGATCGGCGAAGCCGGCGTCGGCAAAACCGCCATTGTGGAGGGCCTCGCCCAGGAAATCGCCTCGGGGAACGTTCCTGAAATTCTTCGCGACAAGAAGGTCATCACGCTCGACCTCGCCCTGATGGTCGCCGGCACCAAATACCGCGGGCAGTTCGAGGAACGCATCAAGGCCGTGATGGAGGAAATCCGAAAGCTGAAGTCGGTCATCCTCTTTATCGACGAGCTCCACACCCTTGTGGGCGCCGGCTCGGCCGAAGGCGCGATGGACGCCTCGAACATTATCAAACCCGCCCTCTCCCGTGGGGAACTTCAATGCATCGGAGCCACCACGATGAACGAGTACCGCAAGTATATCGAAAAGGATTCCGCCCTCGAACGCCGCTTTCAGACGGTCCGCGTCGATGCCCCCACGATCGACGAAGCCATCGCCATCCTCCACGGGCTCCGCGCCAAATATGAGGAACATCACCACGCTAAGATCTCAAACGAAGCCATCGCTTCCGCCGTCCGGTTGAGCGAACGCTACATCACCGGTCGTTATCTGCCCGACAAAGCAATCGATGTGATGGACGAAGCCGGCTCCCGCTGCCGCATTGCCGCCAGCATCCGCCCCCCCGAGTTCAAACTCGCCGAGGCGGAAATTGAAAACATCCGCGCGGATAAAGAAGCCGCCATCAAAGCCCAGGATTTTGAAAAAGCCGCCTCGCTGCGCGATCGGGAAAAAGAATCCACCGCAAAGCTCGAGGCCGACCTCAACGCCTGGCGCAAAAAACGGGATGAAATCATCGTCGATGTCGGGGAAGAAGACGTAAAACACGTCATTTCAAAATGGACGGGCATCCCCCTCACCCGCATGGGAGAAGGAGACCTCTCCAAGCTCCTCAACATCGGCGAAACCCTCCAATCCCGCGTCATCGGCCAACACGAGGCCGTCCAGGCCCTCGCCAAGGCCCTTCGCCGTTCCCGCGCAGACCTCAAGGATCCCAAACGCCCGATCGGTTCATTCATCTTCTTAGGTCCCACTGGAGTCGGAAAAACCCATCTCGCCAAAGCCCTCGCCGAAGAAGTCTTCGGGGAAAAAGACGCCCTCGTCCAACTCGATATGTCGGAATACATGGAAAAGTTCAACGTTTCCCGCCTCATCGGCTCACCTCCCGGCTACGTCGGTTACGAGGAAGGCGGCCAGCTGACCGAAAAAGTCCGCCGTCGCCCTTATTGCGTTGTCCTGTTCGATGAAATCGAGAAAGCCCACCCCGATGTATGGAACGTCCTGCTCCAGATCCTCGAAGACGGACAAGTCACCGACAGCCTCGCCCGTAAGGTGGATTTCCGGAACACCATCATCATCATGACCTCGAACGTCGGTGCAGAGCTCATCCGCAAGGGCAACGTGATGGGCTTCGGTACGCCCGTCCACGAACAGGACTACAGCGCGATTAAGGAAAAAATCCTCGGAGAAACAAAGAAGGTTTTCAAACCCGAATTCCTTAACCGTCTCGATGACCAGATCGTCTTCCATTCCCTCACCCGCGAAGATCTCTCAAAGATTGTCTCGCTCGAAGTCGCCAAGGTGGCTGCCCGAGTCCGTGAAAAGGGCGTGGAAATCGAACTCACCCCGGAAGCCTCCACCTTCCTCATCGAAAAGGGCTACGAACCCGTCTACGGCGCCCGTCCTCTCCGCCGCGCCATCGAACGCTACCTTGAGGATCCGATCGCCGAGGAAGTCATCCGTGGAAAAATCAAGGCGGGCGACCGGGTCAAAGTCGGGGCCGACAAGGAAAACCTTACCTTCACCACCACCTCGCCCAGCGCACCCGCCAAATCCACCGCCAGCTGAACACGCCCGATCACGCCACGCGGATCCGCACTCTTTTCGGCGATCTCGCCCCCTCCTACGATCTCTTTAACCGGCTCTTTAGCCTCGGCCTCGATGTGGGTTGGCGAAAGAAACTCGTAGCCTCTCTCACCCGTCAGTCTCCCAAAAAAATTCTCGATCTGGCCTGCGGTTCAGGCGACGTCAGCCTGCTTCTCCAAAAAGAATTTCCCTCCGCCGAGGTGATCGCCCTGGATTTCTGCCGACCTCTCCTCGATCAGGCAAAAGCCCGGGGAGTGAAACAAACCGTGGAAGGCGATGCCCTCAATCTTTCCTTCCCGGATCAAAGTATGGATGCCGTTACCCTCGCCTTCGGTCTGCGCAACTTTGCCGACCGCCCCAAAGGCCTTTCGGAAATCCATCGGGTCCTTCAACCGGGCGGAGTCTTTGCCCTGCTGGAATTCAGTCCGCCTCCCTTTCCATGGAAATTCTTTTGGAACTTTTACCTGTTTCATTTCATGCCCTGGGTGGCCCAACTCCTCAACCGCCAAGGCGATTCCTTTCGCTACCTCGCCCGGAGCATCTCCCAATTCCCCACCCCCTCCGACCTCTATCACGAACTCCACGAGGCGGGACTTAAACTGCTCTTTACGCGCTCGATGTCCCTCGGTTTGGTCAGACTGACCGTCACCCGAAAAATCTGACCTCCCACGCAGGCTTGAGTCAAAGCCTACCTGCGATAACTTAACTCTTACGGGGGTATAGCTCAGTTGGTAGAGCGTCTCGTTCGCAATGAGAAGGTCTGGGGTTCGAATCCCCATACCTCCAAAGCAACGCGTGGAGGTATAAATCTAAATCCGCGGAGCGGGAATTTCGGATGGATCTGGGGAAGGTTTGAGGGGGATCAATCCCCATACCTCCAAGGTATAAATTCCTTCTGACAGAGTCGAAAATTGGATGGCCGGAGGGCGCGCGGGCGGCAATCCCCATACCTCCACGTAATTAGCCAGAGGCGGGAAGAGTTAGGTGGAAGATACTTGCGCACGAACGCTTTCAAAATTTAGAATCCTTTTCCACCTTTCACCTGTCCCCTTCCACCCCATTGAAAACGCGTATCGCGTTTTACAACTGATGCTCGTTCTCTAAAAATCCACGTAGATGCCGGATTCGTGTCGGATGCCGCATCTTCCGCAATGCCTTCGCTTCAATCTGACGAATACGCTCCCGGGTCACTTTGAACTGACGCCCCACCTCTTCCAGCGTGCGGGAATATCCGTCCACCAGGCCGAAGCGCTGTTCCAACACCGCCCGTTCTCGATCGGTCAGACTGTCCAACACATCCTTGATCTTCTCTTTCAACATCGAGTAGGCCGTCATGTCAGACGGGTTCTCGGCGCTCTTGTCCTCGATGAAATCCCCGAAAGTTGTGTCGTCGCTGTCCCCCACCTGCGCCTGGAGGGAAATCGGTTGCTGGGCCATCTTGAGCACCGCCCGCACCCGCTCGACCGGCATGCCCGTTTCGTCCGCCACCTCTTCCGGCGTCGGTTCGCGACCGAACTCCTGCACCAACTGCTTCTGCACCCGCATCAGCTTGTTGATCGTCTCGATCATGTGAACCGGAATACGGATCGTCCGGGCCTGATCCGCAATGCTTCTTGTGATCGCCTGACGGATCCACCACGTCGCATAGGTCGAGAACTTGTAACCCCGTCGGTACTCGAACTTCTCTACCGCCTTCATCAAGCCCATGTTTCCTTCTTGAATCAGGTCGAGGAACGAAAGTCCGCGGTTCGTGTACTTCTTGGCAATGGAAATAACCAGACGCAGATTCGCTTCGACCATCTCGGTCTTCGCCCGCATCGCCTTCCGTACCCACTCCCGAAGATCCCGGTGATGCGCAAAAAATTCATCCTTTGCCAGTCGAGCCGAATGTTCGATCTCCTCGATCTCTTCCTTGAGAGTCTTCTTCCGGCTGTCGTGATGACGGCTGCGCGACTTCGACTTGTGGATCGATTCCAACTCGGACGTCTTCTCCTGCAACTGCCGGTGGATGTTGTCCGCCACCGCAATAAATTCCTCCAGCACCTTCTGCTTGAAGAAGAATTTCACAAACAACTTCTCGGCCGCATCCTGATGCTTCGCCAGTTCCTTCAGAACCCGGGTTTTGGCCAGATTCGATTTGGCGTCGAACATCCGCGCGTACACCTTGTGCGACTTCTCGTGAATCCCGTGAAGCTGCTTCACCA
>Ga0214917_10001979_pt1 | contig 25627 bp, 19 predicted proteins | sample LL_1208_BB_MetaG_FD_177983 | JGI IMG/M metagenome (GOLD analysis project Ga0214917, IMG submission 177983) | Freshwater microbial communities from Lake Lanier, Atlanta, Georgia, United States - LL_1208_BB | ecosystem: Environmental > Aquatic > Freshwater > Lake | place: USA: Georgia | collected...
TCGCGGGCGCCGTCCTCGATCGTGTGCTTGGGCACGAAGCCCAGCTCCCGCTGGATCTTGTCGGAGTTGATCCGATAGGAGCGGATGTCGTCGGAGGGCGTGGTCACGATCTTGATCTCTCCCTTCTCCGGCATCTCCTGCCGCACGACTTCGCGGATAACCGTCGCCGTGTCGGCCACCGTGTAATTCTGATAGCCCGCATTAAATACCTTGCCCGCGATCTTCTCGTCGGGCACCGTGAGCAAGAGGCAGTAGAGATCGACCATGTCCTGCATATGGAGGTTTGGCCGCATCTGCACGCCGCCGAACACGGTGATCTTGCCGTTGTTGACCGCATGGTTGGTGAGGATGTTTACCGTGAGGTCGAGCCGCTGCCGGGGCGAGTGGCCGCAGATCGTGGCGGGGCGGATCGCCACGGTCGTGAAAGAGGGTGATTGCTCGGCGAAGAGCACGGGCTCGCACAGGGCCTTGTACTTGTTGTAGAGCGACACGGGCACGAGCGGATGATCCTCCGTGACCTGCGGCGAGTCGCTCACGCCGTAGACGCTGCCCGAGGAGGCGAAGATGAACCGCTGCACGCCGGATTCCTTCGCGATTTTCACGCAGGGGCCGAACGAGTCGTAGTTCACCGACTGGCTCAGCTGCGGATCGAGCTCCACGCTTGGGTCGTTGGAGATGCAGGCCAGGTGGATGACGGCGTCGCAGCCATGGACGGCCTGCCGCACCACGCCCTGGTCGCGGACGTCGCCCTTGATCACTGTGAGCCGGGGGTTCGACCGCACGGCCGCGAGCGGCTCCTCGCCGTAGATGAAGAGGTCGAGCACGACCACTTCGTAGCCTTCGTCGAGGAGCCGGGGCACGAGCACGGAGCCCACGTAGCCTGCCCCGCCGATCACGGCAATTTTCTCGAAACGCTTTTCCTGCGGGCCTGTCGACGCGGTCATGGGAGTTCACCGTCTTGGAGTTGAATCAGGTCCATCCACCAGTGGAGGGCCGCCGCGTGGGCCGTCTCCGCGAGGCCGTAGGTCGGTGCGGCCACGTAGAGGTTCAAGTCGCCGCGTCTGCGCAGCGGGTTTGCGGCATCCTTGGCCGTGAGTGTGACGACCGAGATCTCGAGTTCGTCGGCCACGTCGACGGCCGCCAGGATGTTGGGCGAGCGGCCCGACGAGCTGATTGCCACGAGCAGGTCGCCCCGCTGGCCGCGGCGGCGGAGGGGCTCGGCGAAGACGTGCTCGTAGCCCATGTCGTTGGAGATCGCCGTGATCAGCGAAAGATCGGAGAAAACCTGCGTATGAAGCCGGCCGTTCTTGGCGAGGTCGGCGGCGAAATGGCTCGCCATCGAGGCGCTGGCCCCGTTGCCGATCATGTAGACCGTCTGCCGCCGCTCCCGGAGCCGCAGCGTCACGTCCACCCACTCTGCAAAGCCCGCATCTTGCTCAACGGGCGTGCCGTCGCGATACGTAAACGACAATCCGTCGAGAAGCCGGGTGAGACTCTGAACGTGCTGCTGCCAGACCTGCACTGTGTGGGCATCCGCTGCGTGACTGGGTGTCGATCCCCAGCCGAATTCTACTTCAAAAGCGATTCGATCTGCTTGAAGTAGGCCACGCGGTCGATCGGTTCGCGGTTGGCGACCGTGGCCACGGCCAAGGCGCCGGCGGCATTCCCGGCGAACCCGACTATCTCCATCGGGGCTTCTTGGGCCGCAAGGAGCGCGGAAACGGAGAGAAAGGCGTCGCCCGCGCCGATCCGGTCCACCACCTTACCGGCGACGGCTGGCACCTCGAATGGCCCTTCCCCGGGCCCAAGGCACAAACACCCGCTCCGTCCGTTCGTGACCGCAAGGCGCTTGCACTTCAGCTGTTCATAGATCTGCGGGGCCAGGTCGCGGATGTGCCCATGGCGTTCCCGTGATTCGATCCGGATTTCGTTCAATGTGGCGGTCATGTAGTCCACATTTCGGTAACGCGACAACGCGTGATGGCCGAGGTTGCCGGCATTGCACTGGGCGTTCACGGCAAGAAATCGCGAACGCTCCCGAATGATCCGTCGGGCCCGCTCGGTGAGCATCGAGTGGCCGAAATCAATGACGATCACGAGGTCGTACTGGGGCACATGCTCCATGAGGGCCTGGCAGACCTCCTCGTCCTCGGCTGCCGAGAGAGGAGTATCGTTGATCTCGTACACCTCGAGCAGCTTCAGAAAGAAGTAGTTTTCCACGATCCGCCGCTTCACGATCGTTGGCGAATGAGGGCGGTGAAGAAAAATCCGCTTGATGTTCGTCTGGAGCTTGCTGTCGATGAAGGCTTCGTGCGAGTTGTCCGTTCCCAGTTGCCCAATGACGGCGACGTCGTCGCAGAAACTTGCCACGTGGTTCGCGGCGGCGAGAATCCCGCCGGCGAACTTTTCGGTGGAGAGTTTGCGGACGACCATTGTCGGCTCTTTCGAAGACTTGCCGATGGCGTCGCAATACATGTACTCATCGATGATCGGTTCACCGACGAGGAGCACTTTCAGCTTCCGGGCCTGATTGAATGATTCGATGATTCGGTCGGCAGGGTTTCGCTTGGCGAAGTCGGCGAGGTATGCATGCACCTCCGGCGGCAAGATGCCGATGTGCTTGTTGATGAGCGCCGTCGAACTGAACGTGGCTCCGCTGGTGAAGGCTAGTCGTCCGCCCACTGACTTCACTGCATTTTCTTCGGCGATGATGCCGCCAGTCAGGTCGGCAGCCGCGTTCTTGTAATCTGGGCCCTTGGCGTAGATGTGGGGCTTGATGAGTTCGATCGCCTCGACCGCGGTAGGGTGAGGATTGACCGCCACGAAGTCAACGCACTGAAGCGCCGCCAGAAACTCCGCCCGCAGTTGCTCCGGAAACGCCGGCCGGTGACTGCCCTTATTCACATAGGGATCGGTGGTGAGCGTGACGACGAGGACGTCGCCCATCGCCTTCGCCTCCTCGAAGTAACGGAGGTGGCCGACGTGCAGGAGGTCGAAGACCCCGTGGCAGTGGACGATCGTCTGGTTTTGGGCCTTGAGTTCGGCGACCCTGGTAGCCATTTCGGCAAGCGGCAGTATCTTCATGGGGTGATTTCGAAGCCGCCCTCTCTGTTGCCAACAGGGCCGTGAATTACGAGCAGAGACTCAATTTTCCCGCCGCATTTCAGGATAACCGAAGGCGATGCCAAATCCATGCGAGAGCCAGATGCACGTGGATCGGGGGCAATCTCCTAGCCATCCATGAGCCAAGCCTTCGCTAAAACCGCGTCCATGGCGGCCGCAATCGTCGTCGCCGCTGGGGGCGTGTTTTGGCTGCCGTGGCACCTCGGCGGTGGAACGCCAGTACCCGGCGAGTCGTACGCCCTCGGCTTTAACAACCGCGTGGGCGTCGCCAGCCTGGCCGTCGCCATCGCCTTGGCCACGCTGGGTGGGCTCTTCGATCGCCAGGCACGGTCTGCCATCGAATGGTTCGATCCGCAGCCCCGCCCCCGTCCTCCGGTGCGGGAGGCGATGGTGGAATATGCGATCCTCGCGATCTCGAGCATTCTTTGGGGCAACGTGCTGTGGGCGTGGGGGACGTATCTCGTCGATCCGGCGTGGGCGGAAGCCAGAGCCTTCCATTACGGAATGGATCTGCTTGCGATCGGAAAAATTCCCTACCGCGATTTCATGTTTAATTACGGGCCGGCCACGCTCTACGTGCCTTACGGCCTTTCTTGGCTGTCGGGGGGTGACCTGAGTTTCGAGCGCGCGTATCTCGTCACGATGGTGCTGTTCACCGTGGTCGGATTCGGAATGTTGTTTGCATTGGTGAGAACGCTCGCTTTACCGGCCAAAGAGCGCGCAATCTCACTTGGCCTGTCGTTGCTGGCGTGGGCGGCAATCAACATGGGCCTTCACTACACGCCGCTGCGGTTCTTCGTGGTGCCTGGTTGTGTCGTGCTTCTGGACGCTGCGGCGTGGCGGGCGAGGACGGAAGCCGGTGGCATCGGAGCGGCTGTGCGACTGGGGTTGGCGGCGGCGGTCGCTGCATTTGCCTGCCTCACAGTATCACCCGAAATGGGCATCGCGGGCTCCGCAGCCATCATCGCCTACAGCGTGCCACTCTGGGCGACAAACCGAAGGGGTTACGCATTGGCCATTTGTGCCGGCTGTCTGGCGGTCAATGGAGTGATGCTATTGAATGTCCCCGAATACCTTTTGAGCGTCGTGGCATTTGCGTCCGGAGGAAGCAATTTTCCGATCTATCCAAATCTTCACAACCTCGCACTTGTCGGTATGGCGATTTATGTGCTCCCTCGGCTCTTGGCCGCCGTGTATCACGAGCCATCAGACCGGCGGTCTGGACTAGCGATGGGGCTGGCGGTGGGCGGGGGCATGATGCTGCCAGCGGCGCTGGGAAGGTGCGACCCTGGGCACGTATTCATCAACACGACCGTGCTGGCGACGTTGATGTTCGGGGCGGCTTGGGCCATCGGCCGTCGGGCGTGGGTGGCCTGGGGTGGCCTCTACTCGCTGCTGTTCATCGTCATTGTTCAGTATTCGTACTGGTCGCACTATTACGGAAATTATGTCGTTGCCTCCCACATGCGGCAGTTTTACGAGGCCAATCCCGCGGTCGTGGGTGCATGGAAGCAGAAGTGGGATCAAATGCGGCAGGCAAACCCCCATGGGGCGGATTTGCACTGGAGCAGCGTGCTTCCCTTCCCCGAGGAACTGGAAAGCCTTGCGGAGCAGGGTGAGATCGTACTCGTCACCGGGAACGAATGGAACTTGTTTCTGGCCCGATTCCTCGTTCTCCAGAAAATTCGTTCACCAGATTACTTCCACGCCTACAGCCAAGGCGCCGTAACACCGGCGCAGATGAATCAGAAGGTGAGAGAAAGCCTCGCGGCCCGATTTCTCCTCATCCCCGCCGGGGTGCTCGCCCCGCTTCAGGGCGACATAGACCTTAAGGCGTACGAAAGGGGTATCCACGACTTTCTCTCGCACCTCCTTCTTTTTCCCGTGCGCAGTCCCGTACGCCGTGCCCCCTATCTGCCCGATACGGTGATTGCCGAACGGCTACTCGAATTCTTCGAGCCGGTCGGGCAGTATCAAAACTACGTGGTCCTGAAGCGGAAGCCGGGTGTCACGCCGGAAACCGCAGTTGATACCACCCAATAAGCTTCGGGACCGAGAGGGCTTTCAATCGGCTGGTGATGCGGGCTTGTGATCGCTTTCGTCCCGCATCACCCACGTCAGTTCCATGCTCAGGCGAAGCTCCCGGGGGCTGACCTCGCCCCCGTGCAACAGCCGGTCGTGGAACACGACTGCCTGCCCGACGCGGACGGGCGAGGGAATGAGCAGGTGCTCCACCGGTCCGCGTTCGAAGACTGGCTTGTACTTCCCGTCCTTGAAGACCTTCTCGTAGGGAAAGTCCATGCGGTGTGTTCCTGGGCCGATCGACAGGCCGACGTGATCTTGATCCTGTCGCAGCGGAATCCACGTCTTAACCCGCCTATAGCCGGGCGGAATCGACCCGTGCCCAAGATCCCAAAACCAGTGGTCGGCGTGGACGGGCCCCACGTCGGACGCGGAGCCGGCACGGACGAGCCTCCAGTAGATGTTCGGATAGCCGAGGTTCTCCTCGTCCGAGATGAAGAGGCTGGCGTCCTCGGTGAATAGGCGACGGCAGAACTCGTGAGCCTTCCAGCGATCGACCGACTCGGCATCGAACATGCGAAATGCCTTGCCCTTGACCGCATCGAAGTTCGTGCCGTTGACGATGTCGGCGAGAAGCGTGTCGAAGTCGAGCCCTGGCCGAGACGCCAAGGGCTCAAGCTTGCTCGCGATTACGCTCTCGACAAGCTTTCGCAACGACACGGGAATGTCGATGATGGAGTAGCCGTCCGGCGTGTCGACCAAGGCTGTCAGCGAGCTCATAGGCAGGGCGTTCCCCGGGATGCAACGTTTTTCGAATGTAGGCCGGACCAAGAGGTGCCCGCTGTGCCGGAAGTCGTCGGCACTTCGACATCGTATTTTTGTCTGGTAGAACAATGTGTTCAAGAGTCGTCGGGTCGAAAGGCGAACCATGAAACCGGAAGAATATTGGCACCAGGCTGGAGAAGCCGGTTACGACAACACCTATTACGTCAGTCACGACGTCGGAGAGCATCTGTCGCGCCGCCTTCGTGCCTTGGCGGTCGATATCGCGGGCCAGATCGGCATTCGTGCAGATGCACGCGTTCTTGATCTCGGGTGCGGCGACGGCTCGTTTGCGAACACGGTGCTGGCGAGGACGTACCAGTACGTGCACGGTTGCGATCTTTCGGAGGGTGGAATTCGGCGTGCGCAGGAATCGGCGGAATTGTCAAACGTGCAATTCGAAGTCTGCGATCTTAGGAATTTGAAGTTCAGAGATGACGAGCGTTACGGTGGCGCATTCCTGATGGGCATCCTGCACCACGTGAAGCAAGCGACTCCGGAGATCGTGCGGAAACTGAGAGAGGTTACGGACAAGGTCGTCGTCCTGGAGCCAAACGGTAATCATCTCCTTCGCAAGGCTCTCGAATTGACCCCTAGTTACCGCGCCGCCGGCGAGGACAGCTTCAAGACGGCCGAACTTGAGGCGATATTCAAGGATGCGGGATTCCGGCGACCCGTGTGGCAGAGGGTCAACCTCTTCCCCAATTTCACTCCTCGCTGGGTATTCCGGGCGTTGCGATTTGCCGAGCCGGCCTGCGAGAGCAGTTCTATTCTGCGCGCCCTGTGCACCGTAAACATGTGGGGCTTCGCGGCGTGATTCCAACCCGATTCGAAGACTTCGGCCGCCGGGTTCACCGCGCGTAGTGCATCGTCCGCTCGATGGCTGCGTCGAGCGGAGTCGCCAGGGTCAGGTCCAACTCGTCGAACGCTCGGCGACAGCTTGGAACATAGCGTTCGGGCAGGATTGCAGAGACCGCCGGCGGAGGGCGGATGACGATCGCCTCGCTGCGTGAGCCGATCGCTCGCCCTGCCACGCCGGCCACTCGCTGCGCGAGGTCGCGAATCGACACTGCCTCTTCGCCCCCTACGTTGTACGCCCGGCCCACCCGGCCCCGCAGCAAAATCGTGAACAGCCATTCTGCGAGGTCAGCAGCGTAGAGATAGCTGCGGTAGGGCGTGCCGTCGCCATTCACACGGATTGGGCCGCCTGCAAGGGCATCACGGATGAAGTTGCCGATCGCAAAATGCGAGTCGAGCGGCAGGTGCGGGCCGACAAACGTGAAGCAGCGGGCAGTCGTGATGTGAAGGCCGGCCCCTGCGGGAGGCTGGAGACACGCGATTGCGCAGAGTTGCTCGGTGGCCCGCTTGCCCTCGGCGTAGGCATTGAGCGGATTGAGGGGATCGGGACCGCCCATGTAGTCTTCCGGCACGTGCGAAAGCTCAGGCGGTTGGCGGCCGTAGATGGCGCCCGAACTCGTGAAGAGCATGCGGGCAGGTCGCTTCTCACTGGCGAGTGCAAGCACACGGCGTGTGCCCTCTACGCACACGTCAAACATGGCCTGCGGATTCTCACGATTGAGCTTCGCACTTGCTTCCGTGGCAGCGTGGATGATGTGCGTGATCGAGTCGGCTGGAAACGCAAAGCTTTTGACGTCGTCGGCGATCCACGAGATGGCGGGATCGGTGGCCAGATGAGGCGCCCTCGTGGCAAAGCGGCCGGGATTACGAGACAGGCCGATCACGCGACAGTTCAAGGAGAATGCGCGGTTGGCTGCAAGCAGCGTCTCCAGGAGCCAGATGCCGAAAAAGCCGGTGGCTCCGGTGATGAAAACGGTAGCATTTTTAAGATTCGGCCAGAGAGATTGTGAGCGGGCCAGCACGGCAGCGATGTCTTCGGCGATGATCGGGTGGGTAGGCATCGGGAAGACAGAACGAAATAGGAAAAGGGCATGACAGGCTGAAGCCTGTCCTACTTGTGGGCAAACGCGGCGACCGTGGCGATCACATGGTCGACGTGGGCATCGGTGAGGCCCGGATAGACGCCAAGCCACAGCGTGTTTCTCATGATGTAGTCGGCGCCGGGGAGATCGCCTGCCACACGCTGCGGCTTGCCGTGGTAGGCCGGCTGCCGGAGCAGGTTGCCGCCGAAGAGCTGGCGGGTGCCGATCTTCTTTTCGTCGAGATGGCGGACGAGGTCGCGGCGGGTGAACTTTGCCGTGGGACGCACCGAAAGCGGGAAGCCGAACCAGCTGGGGTTCGAGCCGGGCGTCGCGGCGGGGAGGACAAACACGTCTTGCAGCGGCTCGAGGCCCGCGCGAAGCCGGGCGAAGTTGCGGCGGCGGGCGGCGATGAAGCCGTCGAGCTTGTCGAGCTGGGCCACGCCCACGGCCGCCTGCATGTCGGTGAGCTTCAGGTTGTAGCCGATGTGTGAGTAGATGTATTTGTGGTCGTAGCCGTGCGGCAGGTCGCCGAGCTGCCAGTCGAACCGCTTGCCGCAGGTGTCGTCGTGCCCCGGCTCACACCAGCAGTCGCGGCCCCAGTCGCGGAAGCTCTCCACCAGTTTTTCGAGCTTCGGTGAATCGGTGAACACGATCCCGCCCTCGCCCATCGTCATGTGGTGGGCCGGATAGAAGCTGCACGTGGCCACATCGCCGAACTGGCCGACGTGTTTCCCTGCAAACTCGGCGCCGAGCGCGTCGCAGCAGTCCTCCACGAGCCAGAGGTCGTGCCGCTGGCAGAAGTCGGCGACCGCGGCACAGTCGAACGGGTTGCCAAGCGTGTGGGCGAGCATCACCGCCCGAGTCTTGTCGCTGCGGGCCGCCTCGAGGCGATTCACGTCGATGTTATAGGTGGCGTGTGTTTCCGGATGCTCAACGTCAACGAAGACAGGCACGCAGTTGTTTTGCAGGATCGGGTTGACCGTCGTCGGGAAACCCGCGGCGACGGTGATCACCTCGTCGCCGGGCTTCAGGGCCTCGGCCAAGAGTTTGTGAGACGTGAGGGCCGTCAGAGCGAGCAGATTCGCACTCGACCCGGAGTTCACGAGGCTCGCGCACCGCATGCCCACGCGGGCGGCGAAGCGTTTCTCAAATTCCTCCGCGAACCGGCCCGTCGTGAGCCAGAAGTCGAGCGAACTATCGACGAGATGCTCGACCTCCTGCGCATCAAACACTCGCCCCGCCACCGGCACGGCCTGCCCGGCCTCGAACGGCCGCTCGGGAAACGCCAGCCGGCAATACTCCGCGACGAGCGCGCGAATCTCGTCGCGAACGGAGTCGGCCGTGCGGGCCCCGCATGACGGCGTTTGAGATTTCTTTGCGTCCATGTGCAACTCTACTTCAGCGGCAGATAAATGACCCGGCCCTCCCACTCGCCTTCCAGGCTGCACGTTGCAACGAGGACAATGTGCTCGATTGCAGTGCCGATCGGGACGGAGCGGCTTATCTCAAAAACTCCGGGAAGGCCCTTGCCAGCTGCGATACGCTCATGAGCATATTTCGTCATCGTGGCGACGTCGTGCGTCAACACAGCAACTGCATTTGCTGTCGACCACTCCAGAATTTCAGGGTCGCCGGCTCCTGATAAGCCGACGTCTTGCGCCCGTAGGATTACGATTCCTGGGTTGCGGCGCCGAACGCCGCGAACGATGTCGTTGTTGAAGTTTTCATCCGCCAGAAAAGAAAGCATGTCACTCACTGGCGGCCCGAGGCCTGCCGGGCCATCAGGCGGTCGCGAAGGCCGTGCGGCGGCCAGGCTTTTTCGGCAGCAGAACGGACGTCGGCGGCGTACTTGGCACGATCGCCGAGGTATGCCTCGACTTCCTCACGATGCCGCAGGTAATAGCCGATCACCGCATAGACATGATCGAGTTTGATGGACGGGTACTGATCGACGATTTCCTCAGGGGTGGCCCCTTCTTGATACGCCGCGACGACCGTGTCGAGCGTCACGCGGGTGCCCGCAACCCGATAGGCTCCGTCTGCATCGACGGCCAGAGGAACTGGCTCGGCTTCAATAACGAGCGGCATGGGGGGAACCCTCGCGGAAATCTGGGGCTTCAGATCGACGGTTGGATTGTACTCGACAAGAGTCTCCCGCTAACGGCCTGTGCAAACGCCGCGATGTCGGCTTCGCAGAGCGCCCGGGCCTGGGCGGGATCCTTGGCAAACGCCTTGAACCAGGCGGCGGTGCGGTGGATCGCCTCTTGCGCCGTGAGCCGCGGCTGCCAGGGCAGCGTTGACCGCGCCTTGTCGATCGCCAGCCGCAGGACGTGGGTCTCGATGGGAGCCCGCGGGTCGTGCATGTCCTGCCAGCTGCCGGCGCCCCAGGCATCGATGAAGATCTGCGCCAGTTCACTGACGGTTACGTCGTCGCCTGCGGCCGGTCCGAAATTCCAGCCGGTGCACCAGCGCGGGCCAGGCTCGGCGAGCATCGCTGCAGCAAGCGTGAGGTAGCCCGAGAGCGGCTCCAGGACATGCTGCCAGGGACGGACGGCCGCGGGATTTCGCACCGGCACCGGCTTGCCGGCCGCGAGATGCCGGACGATGTCGGTGACGATCCGGTCCTCGGCCCAGTCACCGCCGCCGATCACGTTGCCGGCCCGCACGGTTGCCAACTGCACGCCATGCTCGGCGAGCCGCGCTGGCGGAAAATAGCTGCGGCGATATGACGCGGCAACGAGTTCTGCAGCGCCCTTGCTCGCGCTATACGGGTCGCGGCCGCCCATTGGGTCGGTCTCGTCGTGCGGATGACCGTCGTCGTGCGGCTCGTAGCACTTGTCGCTCGTGACCACGATGACGCTGCACGGGCCATTCAGCCCACGCACCGCATCGAGCACCGAAGCCGTGCCGACAACGTTCGTCGAAAACGTCTCGAGCGGATCGCGATGCGAGAGCCGCACGAGCGGCTGGGCGGCCAGATGCATCACCACGTCGGGACGGGCCGCGGCGACGTCCTTGGCGAGACGTGCGGAGTCGCGGATGTCGGCCTCGTGGTGATCGGCTACGAGCTCACGAACGCGGGCTGCCTCGAAGAGCGAGGGAGTGGTCGGCGGGGCCAGTGAATAGCCCGTCACGTGCGCCTCGAGGCGGTGCAGCAGCATCACGAGCCACGAGCCCTTGAAGCCCGTGTGGCCCGTGACGAAGACGTGCTTGCCCCGCAGCGATGCCATGCTGTCGTCGAGGCTGTCGTTGACGGCCATCACCACACCTTCCAGGCGGCCTCGCCGTCTTTCCAGAGGTCGTTCACGAACAGATAGTCGCGATACGTGTCGACCGGGAAGAAAAAGCCGTCGTGCTTGTAGGCCATGAGTTGGCCCTCGCGGGCGAGCCGTTCGAGCGGCGCGGTCTCGAGCATCTCTTCATCGCCGCCTTCCAGATAGTCGAAGATCTTCCGGTTGAACACGAAGAACCCCGCGCTCACCCAGCCCTCGACCTTTGGCTTCTCCGAAAAGCTCGTGACACGTGACTGCCCGTCGATCATCGTGATCCCGAACCGGGAGACCGGCTGTACGGTCGTGACGGTGGCGAGCTTGCCATGGGACTGGTGGAAGGCGAGGAGCTTCTTGATGTCGACGTTCGAGAGGCCGTCGCCGTAGGTGACCATGAAAGTGTCGCCCTTCACGTGCTGCTCGACCCGCTTCACGCGGCCGCCGGTCATCGTGTCGACGCCCGTATCGGCGAGCGTCACCTCGAAGTCGAAGGGCTCGCTGTTGCCGTGGTACCACACCTGCCGGCGGCCGCCGACAGCCACGGTGCAGTCCTGCGTCATCGCCTCGTAGTTGAGGAAGTAGTCCTTGATCATGCTCCCCTTGTAGCCGAGGCAGAGCACGAAGCGATGCAGCCCGTGGTGGCCGAAGAGCCGCATGATGTGCCAGAGGAGCGGACGGCTGCCCACCTCCACCATCGGCTTGGGGCGATACTCCGTCTCCTCGCGCATCCGCGCGCCCTGCCCTCCACAAAGAATGACGACGTCCATAGGGAAATGGCTCCTTCTGCCCGGAATCGGATGGCAGGGATGCCAATTTCCCCGGGACTTCAAGACTACCACGGAAACTCGCTAAAACAGGTCGTCTCACGCGGCAGCGCCACGAGACACCGGACTTTTGCGGTTACTCACGATCCGACGGCCCGGGATCAACCCTCCGCCCCCGCCGTGGGGCCAGGAGGAGGAACGTGTGCCCGCGATCCGAAATAGCGTTGTCAAGCAGCAACGGTGTTCGCTGCGCTGGCCCCGTCGCTTCCGCTCCGGATTGTTTGGGGGTGGCCAGGCATCGCATGGTGCGCTTTCCACGCAGCCCCGGCCGGGAGCCCTGCGATGGCGCGAGCGCAGCAAGCTTGTTCGAAATCGTGCTGATTGCCGCCGCCGTCGCTGCTGGTGCGGCTCAGGCGGACAACTCCACGGCACCTCTCCCGCCAGCGCCACCGCCGGTCAGGAACGACGAGCGCATCGCCCTCCTGCCCCCGATGGACTTCAACCTCGAGGACGACTCGTTCACCAGCGAGCCGATCTCCGATGCCGATCCCGATGCAGCCGCCCCAAGGCGCCGTGGCGGCCCGCCCTTTGGATCGTCGGCGCCCGTGTCGCTCGGGGCGTTTTGGGCGCCGGCCGTGAACGTCGGCGGGCAGGACGCCACGCTCGCGATCAACTCGGAGTTTGCCAGGGTGGCCACGCCGCTCAGCGTGCCGGCCGAGGGGCGGCCGCTGTGGCTCGCGATCGGGAAGTTTGGCCGGCTCGAGTTCGGCACCGACGTCGTCGCCTTTGATCCCGGCCTCGTGATTCGCGATCATTTTCAATCGTCCCCCGCCGCTGATTTTCGAGGGCGAATGACGCCGGTTGGGCTTCTGACAGCCGGCTCATTGACGCTCATGAATACGTTTGTATAGTATTGGAACCCAATGCAGTCGTCGCCCTGGAGTTGATCGCTCATGGACATCGCCGGCGTCCAGGATGCACTTCATTCGCAGCCCTTCATGCCATTCACGATCCGACTGGCGGATGGCCGTTCACTGCCCGTCCCACATCCTGATTTCGTGGCCCTGACGCCGAGGCGCGTGATCGTGGGGGCGGCCGACGACACGTGGTCGGTGCTCGAGCCGCTGTTGATCGTGTCGCTCGACCATGCGGCGGGGCGAATGGCCGATGGCAGCGCTGCCGGTGACGACGGCCGTCGCGCGGGCTGACGACGCGTGACTTCCATGCCCCCATCCAAGCCCACGATCGGGATCCTCACCGGCGGCGGCGACTGCCCCGGGCTCAATGCCGTGATCCGGGCGGCCGTGAAGAGCGCGCTCAAGCTCGGCTACGACTGCGTGGGGTTTCTCAAGGGCTACGAGGGGCTCGTGGACCCCGTGGCCTACATGCCGCTGGATCTCACGAACACGGCCAACATCCTGCTCCAGGGCGGCACGATCCTCGGTTCGACGAACAAGGGACGGTTCTCGGCGCTCGTGGGCGAAGGGGCCCGGGTGCAGATCGATCCCACCCTGCTCGCCGCCGCGGGCGAGACGGTCCGGCAGCTCGGGATCTCGGGGCTCATCTGCATCGGCGGCGACGGCTCCCTCGCCATCGCCCAGCAGCTCCACGAGCACGGCATCCCCGTCGTGGGCGTGCCCAAGACGATCGACAACGACCTCGGCTGCACGGCGTTTACGTTTGGGTTCGACTCGGCCGTGGCCTGCGCGACCGACGCCCTCGACCGGCTCCACACCACCGCCGCCAGCCACGAGCGGATCATGGTGCTCGAGGTTATGGGCCGCCACGCCGGCTGGATCGCCCTCCATGCGGGAATCGCCGGCGGCGGCGACGTGATCCTGATCCCGGAGATTCCCTGGACGTTTGAAAGCGTCTGCCAGAAGGTGCTCGACCGTGAAAGCGAAGGCAAACGCTTCACGCTCATCGTCGTGGCCGAAGGAGCCCGGCTGCCCGACGGCGGCCTCGTGCATGACGGCGGCGGCACGGGCAAGGATGACGTCGGCGCGGGAGCCACGGAACGCCGGCAGGTGAGGCTTGGCGGCATCGGCGAGATCGTGGCGAACGAAGTCGCCAAGCGGCTCGGCCGCGAGGTGCGGGCCCTCGTGCTCGGCCACCTCCAGCGTGGCGGAACGCCGACGGCGTTCGATCGCGTACTCGCCACGCAGTTTGGGGCCCATTCCGTGCGGCTCGTGCATGAAGGCCGGTTTGGGCAGATGGTCTGCTACCGCCCGCCCGACATTGCGAGCGTGGCGATCGCGCAGGCGATCACGACGCCGGCCGCGATCGACCCGGGCCATGCGGCCGTGCAGGCCGCGCGGGCCCTCGGCATCGGCTTCGGCGACGGCGTGGACTCGAGCCCGTTTGCTTGACGGCCCCCGGCCGGCGGGATATATACATCCGTACATACTTCTCCGTGCGTGAATGCACGGAGAAATTTGCGGATTGCCCCACGGCCAACAGGAGCCGAAAATCATGGTGAGCCTCACCGAAATCCGAAACCGCCTGCAGCCGACCTTCACGGCCGATCAGGCAGAACTCATTGCGAACTTGCACGTGGAAATGCACGACCAGCTCGTGACCAAGCACGACTTCGCCGAGCTCCGCGAAGTGGTCGGGCAGTTGGCCGGCGCGCAGCAACGAACAGAGGTGAAAATCGAGCAGCTGGCGGAGGCCCAGCAACGGACAGAGTTGAAAGTCGAGCAGCTGGCGGAGGCCCAGCAACGGACAGAGTTGAAAGTCGAGCAGCTGGCGGAGGCCCAGCAACGGACAGAGTTGAAAGTCGAGCAGCTGGTGGAAGCCCAGCAACGGACGGAGTTGCAAGTCGAGCATCTGGTCGAGGCTCAGAAGCAAACCGAGCATTGCGTCCGCGGAATCATCACAACGCAGCAAACGATGCAGCAGGCGATTGTCGATCTGGCGACCAACGTCACGCGGGCGGAAAGTTCAATCAAGGATCTCGCGAAGCAGGTGGGCGGCCTCGCAGCCACAGCCGGCGGAAATCTCGAGGCCTACGCCAGCGAACGCATTCCCGAGGTGCTCGCCGAGCGGTTTGGTTTCGTGGTGGAATCGTGCGGCACTGAATCGATCAAGGTCGGCGAAAAGTCGTATGAGTTCGATGCGGTGCTGCGCGGCATGATCGAAGGGCAGCCGGTCGTCGTGCTCTGCGAGGTGAAAACCAATATCTCCGAGTCGGAAGTTCGTGGGTTTTTGCGGATTGTCGATCGGGTTCGGCCAGCGATCGCCCAGGCCTTCCCGGGCATCAAGGTGCAGCCGCTCTTTTTCGGCTACCGGGCCGCCGTGGTGACGCAGAAGCTGATCACCGGTAGTGATGCGTGGCTCGTTTTCCCTCGCGGCCTCGTCAGCGCAGCCTAGAGTCGCATCGCAAAACCGTTTGAGCCCGATGTGGGGCAAGCGTCCCGCTTGCCATTGGCGACCGGGACGGTCGCCCCACAAGGACGCATGGCGACCGGGACGGTCGCCCCACAAGGACGCATGGCGACCGGGACGGTCGCTCCACAAGGACGCATGGCGGCCGGGGCGGTCGCTCCACACGGGGCTTGCCGGCCGACTCGGGGAATGGTCTGATTTTCGCAACGCTGATTGCGTTTCAGCACTTTCCGCAGGGACCGACGGGGGACGAGATTCATGGCAGCGCCAGAAAAGGCAGCCGGTCGCGTGGCCAGCGTGATGCAGGAAGACCGCGTGTTTCCGCCGCCGGCGGAGTTCTCCAAGCAGGCCCGGATCGGCTCGCTCGCCGACTATAAAAAGCTTTACGACGAGGCCGCCGCCGACCTCGAGGGCTTCTGGCACTCCCGCGCCCAGGCTCTCCCCTGGATGAAGCCCTATTCGAAGGTGCTCCACTGGGAGCCGCCCGTGGCCAAGTGGTTCGTGGACGGCCATACGAACGCCTCCGCCGCCTGCCTCGATCAGCACATTGCCGCCGGCAAGGGAAGCAAGACCGCGATGGTGTGGGTGGGCGAGCCGGTGGGCGAGCGGCGTGAATACACGTTCAATCAGCTCCACGAGGAGGTCTGCAAGTTTGCCGCCGGGCTCGAGAAGCTCGGCGTGAAGCAGGGCGACGTCGTCTCGATCTACATGCCGATGACGCCCGAGCTCGTGATCGCGATGCTGGGCTGCGCGCGGATCGGCGCCGTGCATTCCGTTATCTTCGGCGGGTTTTCCAGCGAGGCGATCGCCGACCGCAACCACGACGCCGAGGCCGTGGCCGTGATCACCGCCGACGGCGGCTGGCGCCGCGGGGCCCAGCTGCCGCTCAAGAAAAACGTCGATGCCGCCCTCGCATCGCCGTCGCATCCGCCCACGACAGTGAAGCACGTGATCGTGCTCAATCGCACGGGGCAGCCCTGCGACATGGCGCCCGGCCGCGACGTGTGGTGGCACGACCTCGTGGCCGGGATGCCGGCCGACAAGGCCCCTAAGCCGATGGACTCCGAAGCCCCGCTCTTCATCCTCTACACGAGCGGCTCCACCGGAAAGCCAAAGGGCATCAAGCACACGACGGCCGGCTACCTGCTCTGGGCCAAGACCACGGCCGAGTGGGTGTTTGACCTGCGCGAGGATGATCTTTTTTGGTGCACCGCCGACTGCGGCTGGATCACCGGCCACAGCTACGTGACCTACGGTCCGCTCGCCGCCGGCGCGAGCATCCTGATCTACGAGGGAGCCCCGAACGCGCCGCACGAAGGCCGTTTCTGGGAGATCATCGAGCAGGAAAAGCCGACGATCTTCTACACGGCGCCCACGGCGATCCGCTCGTTCATGAAGTGGGGCATGCAGCACATCGAGGGCCGCGACCTTTCGAGCCTGCGGCTCCTCGGGAGCGTGGGCGAGGGCATCAACCCCGAGGCCTGGATGTGGTACCACGAAGTGATCGGCGGCAAGCGCTGCCCGATCGTCGACACGTGGTGGCAGACCGAGACGGGCGGGATCATGATGAGCCCGCTGCCGGGCTGCACGCCCACGAAGCCGGGCAGTTGCACGCTGCCGCTCCCGGGCGTGTTTCCCGAGATCGTGGACGCCGCCGGCGACGCGGTGGAGCCGGGAGAAGGCGGCTGGCTCGTGATGACGAAGCCCTGGCCGGGCATGCTCCGTGGCATCTGGGGTGACGACGAGCGGTTCAAGGAGACCTATTGGTCGCGGGTGCCGGGCAAGTATCTCGCCGGCGACAACGCCCGGCAGGACAAGGACGGCTACTACTGGATCATGGGCCGGATCGACGACGTCTTGAACGTGGCCGGGCACCGGCTCTCCACGATCGAGATCGAAAGCGCGCTTGTGAGCCACCCGAGCGTGGCCGAGGCCGCGGCGGTTGGCCGGCCGCACGACGTGAAGGGGGAGGCCGTGGCCGTGTTCGTGACGCTCAAGAGCGGCGAGCCCGGCGACGCCCTCAAAGACGCCCTCCGCAGGCACGTGCGGCAGCAGATCGGCGCCCTCGCCGCCCCCGACGACATCCACTTTTCGGCGGCCCTGCCGAAGACGCGGAGCGGCAAGATCATGCGACGGCTCCTGCGCGACATCGCCGCCGGCCGCGAGACCGTAGGCGACACGACCACGCTCGAGGACTACACCGTGCTCGCGAAGCTGCGAGACGACGAGTGATGTGGGGCGACCGTCCCGGTCGCCGAATGGCAAGCGGGACGCTTGCCCCACACGAGGCCGAATGGCAAGCGGGACGCTTGCCCCACACGAGGCCGAATGGCAAGCGGGACGCTTGCCCCGCGCACAAAAAAACCGGGGCCGGCTCGCGCCGGCCCCGGTTCGTTTTCACGTCGATCGAAGCGGGCCGCTTAGGCGCCGAGCTTCTTGAGCGTGTCGACCATCGGGCCGACGACCGGTCCGAGCAGCTCCTTCACGCCCGGGATCGCCATCGCCGTGTCGATCACCTTCTGCAGGAGGCCGAGGTTCTTCGAGACGAACTCGGCGAACGCCGTCTTGTTCTCCCCCTCCAGCTTCTCGGCCTCGCTCTGGACGCCGGTCAGCATCGGGCCGAGCTTCTCGAGCTCCGGAATCGCGGCCTTGGCCGCATCGACACTCGTCACGCCGCCGAGGATCTTCGACAGGCCGCCGAACAGGTCGGTGGCGTTGGTCGCCAGACGCGCCGCTTCGATGAACTTCGGATCGATCGAGATCGTCTCGGCGACGGTGTCGATCATCTTCTTGCCCTCGCGCTCGATCACCTCGGTGCGGTCGATCGTGACCGGACCCTCCTTGCGGATCTCCTCGATCAGCACGCCGCCGTCCTGCTTCGCCGCCTTGTCGCGGTTCATGAGCCACCATGCCCCGAGGGCGAGGAGCGGCAGCAGCACGAGCGGCAGCCACGCCGGGAAGCCGCCGGCAGCCGGCTCGCGGCCGTGCGTGTCACGGCCATGCGTCTCGCGGCCACCCTGCGGGGCCACCACACCGAAGTCGCCGAGCGACAGGCCGGCCGGAAGGGCGCTGCGGATGTTGCTCCCCTGGTCCGCGAACAACCGCTGCAGGCCAGCCGCGTCGGCCCGGCCGCCGGTGAACTGCTTGGCGACCATGCCGAGGACGACGGGGGCGAGGTAGGCGAGCAGGCTGCGGGCGATCCCCGGCTTCATGCCGAGGAACCCGGCGAGCGTCTCGACCATCTTGCCGGTGGCACTGGTGCCGAACAGCGACGAGAGCAGGCTGCCACCCTGATCGGCCACGCGCGAGGCGTTCGAGCCGCCGAGAAGGCCGGCGAGGTTGCCGAGCGCGCCCAGGTCGAGGCCGCCGAGGGCGGAGGCGATCTGGCTGGCGCCGCCCTGGCTCGATGCCAGCTTGGCGAGGCCGCCCAGCAGGGCCGGCACGGCGGCGGACGTGGCGGTGCGGGTCTGGGACTCATCCGCCCCGATCAGCGAACCGAGGTTGCCGAGCACCTGACTGGTGAGTTGATCCTTGACGAGATCGACGAGATTCATGGTCTGCTCCAGAAGAAAAAATCTTTCGTGGCGGCCATCCCTGACCCCCGGGAAACGCCCGATTGAATCCGTCCGGACGGCACACGGTCTTACCCGTTGGCAGGGGTGATCTCAAGCCCGTGGCATGATTTTTACGTGGCCCGGCGGCCGACCCGAGCCAGGCCATCCGCGTCACCCACACCACCGCAAGAGTCGCCTGCCGTCGCGTAGGATGTCTCGGCATGACAGCCCCCGCAGCGATGCCGACCCCCGAACTCCTCGCTCCGGCGGGCGACTGGGACTGCGCCCGGGCCGCCGTGCAGAACGGCGCCGACGCCGTCTACTTCGGGCTCGAATGTGGGTTCAACGCCCGGGCCCGCGCGGCGAATTTTTCCCTGGCCGACCTGCCGCGGCTGATGGAGATGCTGCACCTCCGCGGACTCAAGGGCTACGCCACGCTCAACACGCTCGTCTTCAGCGACGAATTGGCCGATTTCGCACGGGTGATCGAGGCGGTGGCGACGGCCGGCGTGGATGCCGTGCTCGTCCAGGACGTGGGGGCGGCGCTGCTGGCCCGCCGTATCTGCCCCGACCTGCCGCTGCACGCCTCGACGCAGATGACCATGACGAGCGCCGAGACGATCAAGCTCGCCGAAAAGCTCGGCTGCGAGCGGGTGGTGCTCGCGCGGGAGCTCTCGATCGACGAGATCGTGGCGATCCGACGGCAGACGGCGATGCCACTCGAGGTGTTCGTGCACGGGGCGCTGTGCGTGGCGTATTCGGGGCAGTGCCTCACGAGCGAGTCGCTGGGCGGGCGGAGCGCGAACCGCGGCCAGTGCGCCCAAGCCTGCCGGCTTCCCTACGACCTCGTCTGCGACGGCACGGACGTCGATCTCGGACACCAAAAATATCTGCTCTCGCCGCAGGATCTCGCCGCCTACGCCCTGGCCCCGGAGCTGATTGCGGCCGGCGTGTCGTCGTTCAAGATCGAGGGCCGCTTGAAGACGCCCGAATACGTCGCCAACATCACGCAGCACTATCGGCGGGCGATCGACGCCGCCGTGGCCTCCCAACCGGTTGTGTTCTCGCCGCGCGACGTCGAGGAGATGGAGCTCTCTTTTTCGCGCGGCTTCTCCCCGGGCTGGCTGCATGGCTGCGACCACAAGATGCTCGTGCCCGCGACCTCGAGCGCGAAGCGCGGCGTGCGGCTGGGCACGGTCGCCGCCTTCGCCCGGGGACGCGTCGCCGTGGACCTCACGGCGGCGGTGAAACGCGGCGACGGGGTGGCCTTTGACTGCGGGGCCACGAGCGACGATGCCCTCGGCGGCCGCGTGTACGAGGTGTTTCAGGCGGGCCGGTCGGTGACCGAGGCCATCGACGCCGGCCGCGTCGAACTCGCCTTCGCCCGCGACGCCTTCGATCTCGGTCGGCTGCAGCCGGGGCAGGCGGTGTGGAAGACCGATGATCCGACGCTCACGGCCAGGCTGCGGAAGACCTTCGCGGGCGGGGAGTTGACCCGTCGGCAGCCGGTCGACCTCGTCGTGACCGCGGTCGTCGGGAAGCCGGTGGTCGTACGGGCCACGCTCGCGACGGGCGCCGTATGCGAGGTCGAATCGGAGGAGCCGGCCGTCGAAGCGAAGAAACATCCGCTCACCGAGGAGACGCTCCGCGAGCAGTTCGGGCGGCTCGGCGGGACGCCCTTCGAGCTGCGCGGGCTCTCGGCGGAGATCGAGGGCCGCCCGATGCTGCCTTTGAGCGTGCTCGGCAAGCTGCGGCATGCGCTGGTGGAGCATGCGTCGAGGCTTTGCATCTCGCGAGCGGCCGTGGCGACCGGGACGGTCGCCCCACTTCACGGGCAGGCTCGGCATCGCGCCGACCTGCCCTTGGCCGACATCCGTCGGCTGTCGCGAACCCGGCCCTCCGGGCCTGGACCGTTGGATGCGCGTGGGGCGAGCGTCCCGCTTGCCGTTCCGGGGCTCGTGTTCCTCGTCCGCTCCCTCGACCAGCTTCGTGTGCTGCTCGACCTTGGGGAGCGCGTCCTGTACGCCGACTTCGCCGACATCCGGCAGTATCGTGAAGCGATCGACCTGGCCCGCGCGGCCGGAGCCACGCTCTATCCCGCCACGCCCCGGATCCAGAAGCCGGACGAGCTCGGCATCTTCGCGCTGCTCGCCAAGCAGGGGCCCGACGGCGTGCTCGTGCGCAACTATGCGGGGCTGACCTTTTTCCGCGACCGCGGCGTGCCCGTCGTGGCCGACTTTTCGCTCAATGTCACCAACGAGCTCTCGGCCGAGTTTTTCAGAGGCGAGGGCGTGGAGTGGGTGACGGCGTCGTATGACTGCAACCGCGAGCAATTGCTCGCGCTCGTCGCGGCGTCGGAGCCGGCCTGGCTCGAGGTGGTGATCCACCAGCACATGCCGATGTTTCACATGGAGCACTGCGTGTTTTGTGCGGTGCTCTCGCCGGGCACGAACAAGACCAACTGCGGCCGCCCCTGCGACGAGCACGTGGTGAAACTGCGTGACAGGATCGGTGTGGAGCATCCGCTCACGGCCGACGTCGGCTGCCGCAACACGCTGTTCAACGCCGTGCCGCAGAGCGCCGCCGAGGCGGTGCCGACGCTGCTGGCCCGCGGTGTGCGGCGGTTTCGCGCGGAGTTTCTCGACGAGTCGGCGGAGGAGATCGGCCGCGTCGTGAAGGCCTATCGCGACCTGCTCGCGGGGAGGGTCACGGGCCGGGACATGTGGTCGCTGCTCAAGGCGGCCAATCGCGTCGGGGTGACACGCGGGACGCTCGAGGAACGGCGAAACCCGCTCGCGATTTTGTGATGTGGGGCGACCGTCGCGGTCGCCATGGCAAGCGGGACGCTTGCCCCACAACAGGCCATGGCAAGCGGGACGCTTGCGCCACGCAGGTTTCCCGGCCCGCCTGCACGGGCCGGGAAACCGCGCTTTCCGAAGGGATGCCCCGGGCTTGGGCGAGCAATTGCGGAGTACTCGCCCAAGCCGGTGGGGCACCCTTCTGGGGACCGCTGTGTCGGAAGCCGTCGGGGCGCCCACCGGGAGAGCCAGCGGCAACTCGCGTGCCAGTTCACCGGATATCGATGACGCGGCCGGAACAGTCACGGGGCAGGACGTTCGCGGCGGCCGGACCGCCTAGGGTCGAGGCACCCGCTGACGCGAAACCGCGCAGCCCGCCTCCCCGCGATCACCAATACACGTATTGCAAAAAACGCTCGCGATCGGGCTTCGGGAGCGCGTCCACCCGCGGCACGACCCACCGATTCTCCTCGGTGTCGATCAACATCTTTCCCTCGGCGCCAAAATCGACCGCCTGGCTCGCCGTCCACCGGATCGTGAACGCCTGCCTGCCGACGTCGGTCTGGACGTCGAGGTCGAGATAGCCATGAGCGAGCGTCGCCCCGTGCACCCGCTCGATCCGTCGCACCAGCGATCGTCGTCGCAGCGCCGTGCGGACGACATCGCGGCTCGCCTCCGGCCAGTCGGCGAGCCGCCGCAGCATTCCCAGTTCGATCTCGTCGCCCGCGTCGTTCCAGCCCCGAACCGACAGGTACTCCTCCGGATGCGTCGCCGGGAACGTGGCCACCACGAAGACGCCCGCCGCCTCGAGCCGGTCGCCTTCGAGGAGTTGGACGCGGCCGTGCGGCCCGATCGCCAACGCATGCCGTCCGGCGTCGAGCCAGCGGATCAGGCCGCCGCCGTGCTCGCCCCCCGGCGTTTCCGCGGGGGGCGGCTCATCCGCGGCGAGGAGCGTGTCGACGGTGGGCTGCTTCGAGACCTGCGTCTGGATGCGGACGAGCCGGGCGTAGATGCCGTCGGCGGCGAGCAGTTCGGCGTGCGAGCCCTGCTCCACGAGCCGGCCGCGGTCGAAGGCGAGGATGCGATCGGCGTTGCGCAGCGTGGAGAGGCGGTGCGCGATGGCGATCGTGGTGCGGCCCTTCACGAGCACGGCGAGCGCCTCCTGGATGCTCTTCTCGGCCTCGGCGTCGATGTTGCTCGTGGCCTCGTCGAGCACGAGGATCCGCGGGTCGTAGAGCAGGGTGCGGGCGATCGAGAGCCGCTGCTTTTCCCCTCCCGAGAGCCCCGCCCCGCGCTCGCCCAGCAGCGTCTCGTAGGCCAGCGGCTGCCGGCAGATGAAGTCGTGGGCCCCCGCGGCCTTCGCGGCGGCGAGCCCCTGCTCGAGCGTCACCTGCGGCCGGCCATACGACAGGTTCTTCCAGATCGTGCCGCGAAACAGAAACGAATCCTGGAACACGATCCCCAGGCGGTCGCGCAGCTGCGGCGTGGACAGGTCGCGAATGTCGATGCCGTCGATCTCGATCCGCCCCTCCTGGACGTCGTAGAACCGGCCCAGCAGGTTCACGAGCGTGGTCTTGCCCGAGCCCGAGCGACCCACGATGCCGATCATCTCGCCCGGCGCCACGTCGAACGACACGTCCTGGAGCACCGGCTGGTTGCGGTCGTAGCCGAAGGTGACGTTTTCAAAGCGGATCGCCCCCCGTGGGTCCGGCCAGGCGACGGGCGTCGCGGTCTCCTCGATCGTGACCGGCGTGTCGAGCAGTTCGAGCACCCGCTGACTGCCGGAGAGGAAGCTCGTCAGCCAGGTGGTGAAGTTCGAGAGGGCGCCGAGCGGCGCGTAGAACATCGCCAGGTACGCGAGGAACGCGATCAACTGCCCGAGGGTCATCTGGCCGCCGATCACGTCGCGTCCGCCGACATACCACACGATCAGGCCACCCAGGCCGAACACGAGCTGCATCGCGGCGGCATACGTGGCGTTCGTCTGCTCGACCCACTCCCGCCACGACGACAGGTGATCGCTCGCCGCCTTGAAGCGATCCTGCTCCCGCGGCTCCTGGGCGAACGCCTTCACCACGCGGATCCCCGAGAGCATCCCGTTGAGCGCCGACATCTGCTTGCTGGAGGCGTCCCACAGCCGGTAGTGGCGGGGATACACGTGGCGCCAGAAGACCCATGAGCCGAGGATCACCAGCGGCACCGGGATGAGCGTGTACAGGGCGAGCTTGGGATTGATCCACACCAGCATCGCCCCCACGCCCACGAGCTGCACGATCTGCAGGAGAAAGCCCCCCGTGATCTGCTGCATCAGGCCGTGGAGGACCTCGCTGTCGTGGGCCACCCGGCTGATCATCGAGCCCACCTGGTGCCGGTCGTAGTAGGCCACGGAGAGATGCTGCAGCTTCGTCACCATCTCGGCCCGCAGGGCGCCGGTGAGCCCGGTGCCGATCGCCGTCGCGAGCCGGCCCTTCAGCATGCCGACGACGGACAGCAGCACCCGCGAGAATGCCAGCGCGAGCACGACCACCAACAGGGCCGTCTTGAAGTCGGGCAGCGACTCCACGGCGCCCGTGGCGGTCGAACCACGCGACAGGATGTTGTCCACCATGTACTGCTGGAGCTTCGGCGGCACGAGTTCGGCGACCACGCCGACGAGCGTGAGCACACACAGCAGGATCGCCCCGCGCGTGTAGGGGGCGAGCAGTTCGCCCACGCGCTTGAGGATTCGCCCCTTCTGCATGCATCGCGGGCACGCCTGCTCCCTCGTCGTGAGGCGGAGACGGCATGACGGGCAGCGCGGTGGATCGATCTCGTCGTCGGTCGCCAAGAGCGGCGTCGTCGCATCGGGCCGCTCGAGGGCCCGGGCCACCTTGTGGAACCGCGTGGCCATGGCGTTGGAGTATCGCACCAGATCGACCCAGTCGCCGCCGATCCGCACCTGCAGGGTGCCGCCCCCGACGCCGGCCGCGGTCCGCACCTTCTCGACGTCGGCCCGGTCCACCCGGCGCAGCGAGGCCCCGCCGCCGTGCACGAGCAGCTCGTCCGCCGTCACGACGAGCCATTCCGCCGTCGGCAGACCGTCGAGCGAGACGTCGGTGTCGATCTCCAGGAGCGACGCCGCCGCTGGCGTGCCGCCCGCCGGCCGCGTATCCTGCTGGGGAGTCACGGTCGCAGTGGCGATCGGAGTGTCCTTCCCGGCGAAGGTGGGAACCATCAGGAGCCTGTCCATGGCCTACGGCGAGTATCGCAGGTTTGTTCGATTCGTGGCGGCAGGCTGCCTGCTGCTGGCCGGGGCGGTCTGTCGGGCGGACGAGCCCGGCTTCGAACCGCTGTTCGACGGCACGAGCCTGGCGGGCTGGAAGGCGAGCGAGAATGCCGGCAGTTGGAAGGTGGCCGACGGCCAGATCGTGTGCCACGGACCGCGCAGCCACCTGTTCTACGTCGGGCCCGACGCCGAGCACCCGGCCGAGTTCACCGACTTCCACTTCAAGGCGGAGGTGATGACGAAGCCCGGGTCGAACTCCGGCATCTTCTTCCACACGAAGTTTCAGGAGACCGGCTGGCCAACGGTGGGTTACGAGATGCAGGTGAACAACTCGCAGAAGGACCCGGTGCGCACCGGCAGCATCTACAACGTGGTGAAAAACTTCACGCCGCCGGCCGACGACGACGTCTGGTTCACCCAGGAACTGATCGTCAAGGGCAAGGCGATGGCGGTGATCGTGGACGGCCGCGTGCTCTTCGAGTTCGTGGAGCCGGAGGGCGTCGACGGCACCCGCAAGCTCTCCGCAGGCACGTTCGCGCTCCAGGCCCACGACCCGGGCAGCGAAGTCCACTACAAGAACATCCGGGTGAAGCGGCTGTAAACGCGAGACGGCTCGACGCGCCCAACCCGGCTCGGGGTTGCCCCGTACCACGTCGCCGGACGCTCACTGCGGCCATCCTGGC
>Ga0214917_10001980_pt1 | contig 25622 bp, 19 predicted proteins | sample LL_1208_BB_MetaG_FD_177983 | JGI IMG/M metagenome (GOLD analysis project Ga0214917, IMG submission 177983) | Freshwater microbial communities from Lake Lanier, Atlanta, Georgia, United States - LL_1208_BB | ecosystem: Environmental > Aquatic > Freshwater > Lake | place: USA: Georgia | collected...
CTGAGCGCGGGCTCGGTGGTGTGGCACTCGTCGGTGGCGAAGGGGCAGCGGCCGGCGAAGCGGCAGCCTGGCGGCACGGCCAGGGGGCTGGGCGGGTCGCCCTGCAGGCGGATGCGGTCTTTGCGGCTGCGGGCGTCGGGGTCGAAGGACGGGGCGGCTGACCACAGGGCGCGGGTGTAGGGGTGCAGCGGCTGGGCGAAAAGTGCGTCGCGCGGGGCCTGCTCCACGATCACGCCCAGGTACATCACCGCCACCTCGTCGCACAGGTGGCGCACCACGCCCAGGTCGTGCGAGATGAAGAGGTAGGTCAGGCCGAACTCGCGCTGCAGCCGCATCATCAGGTTGAGCATCTGCGCCTGGATGGCCACGTCCAGCGCCGAGACCGGCTCGTCGCACACCACCAGCTCCGGCCGTGCGGCCAGGGCGCGGGCCAGCACGATGCGCTGGCGCTGCCCGCCCGAGAACTGGTGCGGAAAGAGCTGCAATTGCTCCGGCCGCAACCCGGTCTGCAAGAAGAGCTCACGCGCCCGGTCCACCCGGCCGGCCGGCTCGCCCACGTCCATGAGGTTGAGCGCGTCAAGGATAGCGTCGCCCGCGCGCTTGCGCGGGTTCAGTGAGGCGTACGGATCCTGGAAGACCATCTGAAAGCGCCGGCGCTCGCGCCGCAGGGCCTCGCCCTCCAGGTGGCTGATGGGGGCCTGCCCAAGCTGCACGGCGCCGCCCGTGATCTTGGCCAGCCGCATCACGGCCAGGGCGGTGGTGCTCTTGCCCGAGCCGCTCTCGCCCACGATGCCGAAGGTCCTGCCGCGACGCACGTCAAAGCTCACGCCGTCCACCGCCTTGACCACCTTGCGTGCGCCGAACAGCCCACCGCCCACGGGGAAGTGGACCTTGAGGTCGCGCACCGACAGCAGGGTGTCGGTCGTCATGCGCTTGTCTCCTGATTCAGCCAGCAGGCCACTTGGTGCCCGCCAGCCTGGGTGGTCACGGGCGGCAGCTCGGCGCGGCAGCGCGGCATCACTTTAGCGCAGCGGTTGGCAAACAGGCAGCCTGCGTCGCGCTCCAGCAGCGAGGGCACGGTGCCGGGGATCTCCTCCAGTGGCTGGCCTGGCGCGACGGTGCGCCGCCCAGGGGCGCAGGCGATCAGGCCGCGCGTGTAGGGATGTTGCGGTGCGCTTAGGATGTCGCGCACGGCGCCCGCTTCCACGATGCGCCCGGCGTACATCACCACCACGCGGTCGGCCATCTCGGCGATGGCGCCCATGTCGTGGGTGATCAGCATCACGGCGGTGCCGGTGCGCTCACGCATGTCGGCAATCAGGTCGAAGATCTGCGCTTGCACGGTGACGTCAAGCGCCGTGGTGGGTTCATCGGCAATGAGCACGTCCGGCTTGCAGGCCAAAGCCATGGCGATCATCACGCGCTGGCGCATGCCGCCGGAAAACTGGTGCGGGTATTCGTGCAGGCGCTGCGCGGCGGCCGGGATGCCCACCGCGTCCAGCATCTCCACGGCCCGTGCAAGCGAGGCCGCTTTGGACAGGCCCTCGTGCAGGCGTACGGCCTCGGCAATCTGGTCGCCCACCGTGTAGGCAGGGTTCAGCGAGGTCATGGGCTCCTGAAAGATCATGGAGATGCGGTTGCCGCGCACGCGGCGCATCTCGCTCTCGCTAAACTGCAGCAGGTCGCGCCCATCGAAGCGCACCTCACCGCCGGTGATTCGCCCAGGCGGCTGGGAGATGAGCTGCATCACGGCCAGGGCGGTGACGCTCTTGCCGCAGCCAGACTCGCCCACTACGCCCAGGGTCTGGCCGCGGTGAAGCTCAAAGCCCACGTCGTCCAGCACCCTCGCCACGCCGCGCCGGGTGCGGAACTCCACGCCCAGGCCTTTCACGCTAAGCAGCGGTGAATATTCGGTCATGGGGGCACTCATCGTAGATGCAGCTTGGGGTTGAAGGCGTCATTCAGCCCGTCGCCGATCAGGCTGACCGCTAGCACCGTCAGAAAGATGGCCGCGCCGGGGAAGGTCACGGCCCACCAGCACTCCAGGATGTTGCGCCGGTTGCTGCCGATCATTAGGCCCCAGGACATGACGTTTGCGTCCGACAGCCCCAGAAAGCTCAGGCCCGCCTCAAAAAGGATGGCCGAGCCCACGATGAGCGTGGCCGAGACGATGAGCGGCGGCAGCGCATTGGGCAGGATCTCGCGCAGCATCAGGCGCAGCGGCCCCGCGCCTATGGCGCGCGCCGCGTTGGCGTACTCGAGGTGACGCAGCCGCATGAACTCGGCGCGCGCCAGGCGTGCCGTGCCCGTCCAGGCCACGATGCCGATGGCGAAGATCACCACCGTCAGCGACGGCGTGAACAGCGTCACCAGCACCATGGCGAAGAGGAGTGCTGGTAGCACCTGGAACAGCTCGGTCACACGCGACAGGGCGGTGTCGACCCAGCCACCGAAGTAGCCGGCCAGCGCGCCGATGCTCACGCCAATGGTCACTGCCACGGTGGCCGCCGCCAGGCCCACCAGCACCGTGGCGCGCCCGCCCACCAGAACGCCAGCCAGCACGTCACGGCCCAGGTAATCGGTGCCCAGCCAGACGCTCGGCTCCGTGAATGGTGGTGTGAAAGGCGCACCCGCGATGTCAAACGGCGCCACGCCGTACAGCGACGGCCCGAAGCTCATGGTCAGCACGATGACGCTGAGGATGACCAAGCCCAGCATGGCCGCCTTGTTGGAGCGGAAGACGCGCCAGGCCTCTAGCCAGGGCGACATGGCTTCCACCGTGGGGGTGGGGGAGGGGACTGTTACAGCCATGACTTCAGCGTCCGCGCAGCCGCGGGTCGATCCAGCGGTAGCTCACGTCGGTCAGGAGGTTGGCCACGATCACGAGGATGGCCGAGAAGGTCAGCACGCCCAGCAGCGTGGGGTAGTCGCGCCCCAGGATGGCGTCCAGCGCCAGGGTGCCCAGGCCGGGCCAGGAGAACACGGTCTCCACTAGCACGGCACCAGAGATGAGGTTGCCAAACTGCAGCCCGGCAATGGTCACCAGCGGCATCATGGCGTTGCGCAGCGCGTGCTTGAACGTCACGGCCCAAACTCCCAGGCCCTTGGCTCGTGCGGTGCGGATGTAGTCCGAGCCTAGCACTTCCAGCATGCTGGCGCGGGCCAGCCGGCTGTACTGCGCCACGTAGATGAGCCCCAGCGTGACAGCCGGCAGCACCAGGTGGTGCAGCACGTCCAGCATGCTGGCCCAGGTGCCCGCACCCATCATGCGGACGTCGCGCATGCCGGCGATGGGCATGATGGGCCAGACCTTACCGAAGAGGATGACCAGCAGGATGCCTGTCCAGAACACGGGCATGGCGTAGCCGATGAGCGAGAACACGGTGACCACGCCGCTGAACAGGCTGTCTGGCCTGCGCGAGGCCAGCACGCCCATGAGCGTGCCGATGCAGATGGCCCCAAGCAGGGCGGTGAGCACCAACAGGATGGTCGGGCCGAGGCGGTCCAGGATGAGCTCGGACACCGGGCGGTTGTAGGTGTAGCTCGTGCCCAGGTCACCGTGCAGGCTGCGCCCAATGTAGGTGACGAACTGCTCGGGCAGGGGCTTGTCCAGCCCATAGTTCTTGCGGATGGCGGCCATGGCCGCCTCGTCGGCGCCGCCCATCTCGCCGGCGATCACCATGGCCGGGTCGCCCGGTGCAGAGTGGATGAGCGTGAAGTTCACCGCCAGCACCGCCAGCACCAGCCCGAAAGCCAGACCCAGGCGGCGTAGCACGAGCCACAGGTTACGGGTCATGTCTGAAACGATATCGGTTCATTCGCAGACCCCTCACCGCTGGGCCCCAGCCCGACGCTCTTTCTCGGCTTCGACGATGTCGCGGACCTCGGCCAGCAGGGTCTTGGCGTCATAGACCGCTCCGCCGACCACGGTGTGGCATACCCCGCCGGTGCGCTTGACGCGCTGCGTCTCGTCGTTGAGCCAGACCGCACCCGTGCCATACAGGGCCTTCGTGTTGGCCAGGGGGTTGCGGTCCAGGATGACGAGGTCTGCTCGCTTGCCCACTTCGATGGTGCCGACTTCATGTTCCCGGCCCATGAGCTGCGCGCCTTTCAACGTAGCGGCTCGTATGGATTCAAGGGGATGGAAGCCGGCCTCCTGCAGCAGTTCTAGCTCCCGGATGAAGCCGAAGCCGTAGAGGTTGTAGATGAACCCGGAATCGCTGCCGGCACAGACCCGGCCGCCCAGGTTCTTGTAGTCATTGACGAAAGCCATCCACCGATGGTAGTTGCGTCGCCATTGGATCTCGTGCTGGGTGCTCCAGTAGTAGTGAAACGAGCCATGCGCATCGCGGTTAGGTTGGAAGAACTCCCATACGCCGGGCCAGGTGTACTGGTCGTGCCACTCCAGACGGCGTGCGCGCTGCTCGTCGCGGGCAGCCTCGTAAGCCACAAAAGTGGGTACGAGCGTGAAGTCGATGGCCAGCAGGCGCTCCAGCACTTCGCGCCAGCGCGTGCTGCCCGGTTCGGCGGCCTGTGCCCACAGGCGGCCGGCTTCGCTGAAGCGGTCCTGCTCGTTGTTGTAGTTGTAGTTGGGCGGGTAGTCCTGCAATGTCCGGTCTGTGAAAAGCGCCTCGGGCAGGCCGTACCAGTGTTCCATGCTGGTGAGGCCCCAACCAGCGGTATCCAGCACGTTCATGCGCGCCACGGACATCTGCGCATGGTGGCAAGCGGTGCGCAAACCGAGCTTCCGGGCCTCGCCCAGCGCTGCCTGCATGGCCCCCGGTTGCGCGCCCAGGAACTTCACCCCTTTAGCGCCCACGCTTGCCACCGATTGCACCCATTCGACGGCTTGTGCCGGCGTCTTGTGGAAATATTCCGGCAACGGGAACAGCGCGTAGGGCGTGATGTGCGGTGCGGCGATAGCCCCGCTCTCGGCCTGGCGCGCCTGCTCGATGGTCCACTGGAGGCCGTTGACGCTGCCCACCTCGCGCACCGAGGTGACGCCATGCGCCAGCCACAGCTTGTAGATGTATTCGGTCGGCGCTACCGGGCCGTGCCGAGCCTGCTGCGGAAAGCCGACGTGGACATGCGAATCCACGAAGCCCGGCAGCACGAAGCAGTCGGTCGCGTCGATTTCCAAGTCGCCAGCCGCAGGACGGGGCATGGTGATGGGCGCATGGGGATAGCCCACGGCCCGTGCTTCGACAATGCGCCCGCCTTCAACGGCGATGTCCATCGGGCCGATGGGCGGTGCACCCGTACCGTCTATCACCGTGGCGCTCCGAATCACCAGTCGGCGCCCCTTGCGCGGGCCCGACGGGCCACCAGGTCCACCGCCGCCAATGCGTGGCGAGTCGGCGGGCAGCGCAGCGCCGCCGGCCGTGATCAGCGCTGCAATCTCGTCTCCAGGGCCGGGGCGCAAGACAGGCGCTGCCGGGGCGTCGTCGTTGGCCGCACCCGCGGTCTCAGGCCAACGAAAAGCCTCGCGCGCCACGTCGTGCGCTGAAAGCGGTGTCTCTTGCAGCGTGCAGACGGCGCAACTGGCGTGGGTGTAGCGGTAGGAACGCATCGGCTTCTTGGCGGTTCAGGACATCAATCGATGACGGCCCATTCCAAGGTCTTGGGGGTGTGTGTGAGCACCCTCGGCTGCGTACCCACCACCACCGTGTCGTCCAAGCGGAAACCCCCAATGCCCCAGGCGTAAAGGCCGGGCTCGGCGGAGTACACCTCCCCGTCCAGCAATGGGCGGTGATTGAAGGCCATGTCCTCGGGGTACTCGTGGTGCTGCACGCCGATCGCATGCCCCGCTCGGTGCAGAACCAGATGTCCGCAGCCCGCGCGCTCTATGACCTCGGCTGCTGCGGCGTCGATGCCGCAAACGGGCCGGCCTGAGACGGCGGCTTCAATCGCGGCATTGGTGGCGTCACGTGCCACTGTCCAGAGCATGCTCTGCTCGGAGCTCGGTTTGCCGACAAAGTAGGTTCGCTCGTTCTCGATGGCCAGGCCATTGAGCCGAGGAATCAGGATGTTGACCAGACCATGACCCTTCTCGATCCGCGCACCGCAGGCGCGGCCGTCCCCATGCGGTGAGGCGGAGGCTGGCCCGCTCAGCGACCAGGTGCGGATCACCTCGAATTGCTCACCTGGGAAGCGCCGTGCGGCCTCTTCAACCCACAGGGCGGCCATGGCGAAATCGAGCTCCTGCACCAGGCGTCCGGGCCGGATGTTTTCGCGATAGCGCTCCTGCAACCAGTCGGCCGTGGCAGCCAGCTGCTGCATCAGTTCGATCTCTTCGGAGTGCTTCTGCCAGCGCAGGGAGCGTGCCTCAGCGGTGGAGGGCCTGAAGGTGGCCTCGGGCAGCAGCCGCGTAGCAGCGCTGAGTGGTGCATTGCCCCCTTCGACCGCGATGCGGGATCGCGCCAGCCCCGACTGGCGCAAGCGATCTGCCAGCAGTTCAGGCAATTGCGGCGCCAAGGGCAGGCGCTTTGACACCTGTGGGTGCTCGGCCCAGAGGCTGATGTCGGTGATCCAAAGCTTGCCCGCTTCCAGCGAGAACCGGATGTGGCTGCTGGACAGTTCATTCATCACCAGGAAGGGCGTGCCATTTCGGGGCAGCACGGCGAAGATCGGCCGCTCCCACACCTGCACATCCGTGTGGTAATTGCTGATGAACTGAAAGAAGTCGCCTCCGGTGAAGATGAAGGCGTCCACGCTCATCTCGTCCATCAGCGCAAAAGCCTTGGCCCAGCGATGGTCGCGTACGGTGGTGCTGAGGTAGGGCATCGTCAGGCTCCTGAAGCTGCGTGGCTGTTCAAGGCAGGAAACAGACGGCCGCCCACCATCGTTCCCCAGACCGGCACGTCCTTCAGGTTTTGCGGTGCAACCTCGAAGGGGTCTTGTTCCAGCACGCGCAAGTCGGCTTTCTTGCCCACTTCGATGCTGCCAATCTCATCGTCCAGCTTCAGCGTGCGGGCAGCCCCCAAGGTGATGGCGTGCAGTGCATCGGCTACGCTGACGCGTTGGTGTTCGCCCAGCACACGACCGGCATGGGTCAAGCGGTTGACGGCACACCATGCGGTGAACAGCGGTGCCATAGGCGTGATGGGTGCATCGGAGTGGATCGAGAAATCGACACCACTGTCCAGCGCAGTGCGACAGGCATTCATGCGCTCGGCACGGTCAGGGCCGATCGTGCTGGCACGATGGGCCTCACCCCAGTAGTAGAAATGGTCGACCAACAGGTTGGCCCCCATGCCGAGCGTGCGCATGCGGCGGAACTGTGCGGCGTCGGCCAGTTGGCAGTGCTGAAGCGTGAAGCGGTGATCGGGCCGGTTGTGCTTGAGCAGGGCACTTTCCAGGGCGTCCAGCACCACGTCCACGGCCTCGTCGCCGTTGGTGTGGATGTGTACCTGAAGGCTGTGTTGCAGCGCCAGTTCAAAGGTTTCGCGCACCGTCTCGGGCGGTACGTACCACAGGCCGTTGGATGCGCCGTTGTAGTAGCCGGGCCAGCGCAGGCGGGCCGAGAAGCCTTGTATCGATCCGTCCAAGACGATCTTGATCTTCCCCAGACGCAGTCGCTCGGTGCTCAGCGATTGCAGTTCCCGTGCGCGGGCGACGGCGTCTGAAGGGTGCATGCCCATGCTTCTCAGAGCAGGCACCAAGCGCACTGGGTAGCGCTCATCGGCCATAGCTTGCAGCAGTGTGGCCAGCTTAGCCTCTGTGAGGGTGACGCCCAGGTCGGTGGCGGTGGTGACCCCGGCACGAACGGCACGACGGCCGAAAGCCGCCAGTCCCTGGGACTCACCTGCACCGCGAAAGGCGCGCAGCATCCCCACGGATTCGAGCACGCTCATCATGGCCTCGGGGCCCTTCAGTTCGCCTCGCGGCAGACCGTCTTCCCCGAGGGGAATCCCGGGCGTCTGTATGCCTGGGCGCAACAGATTGGCCTGGCGCAAGGCCACGCTGTTGGCGTACACGATGTGCCCGTTGCCGTGCAGCACGGCCACGGGCCGCACATCACTGATGCCGTCCAGATCGGCACGGGTGATGCCCGGCAGACGCAGAAGCAGGGGGTCCAGTGCCCAGCCGGCGATGGGGCCATCGGTGTCGCTGGTACGCGCGTGTTGGCGCAGTGCATCCAGCACCGTTTTCAAACTTCCAAGCCCGGGGACCGTACGGCCTTCTGGATCGCAGGCATCGTAGGCGCCACAGTAGACAAACTGCCACATTGCGCCCGCCATCAGGTGCGAATGGCCTTCCACCAAACCTGGCAGCAGCATCTGCTGGGCCAGGCGCTCATCCATAGGGCCCCATCCGCTCACATCTTCAAGCGTACCGACGGCCAGCACCATGCCTTCACGCACGGCTAGGTGCGTGGCCACGGGCCGGTTTGCATCCATCGTGTGGATATGGCGGGCTTTGTAGACGGTAACGGGGCGTTGTGCATGTGGGCTACTGAACATCGGAACGTTCTCGGTGTGCTGGAACTTGGGGCGAAGGGTCTCAGCGGCTACCGATGCAACTCCTCTACCAGCTCGAAAAGTGCGCTACGGCCAGAGAGCTCGAAGAGACGATCAGGCTCGTCGGGACTTCGCAGCGGGCTGCACATCCATTGTTCGAAGGCCGCACGGTCGGTCCACTCGCAGATCACGCAGGCCAGGTCGGGGTCGTCCTGGGATTGCAGCAAGCACCCAGAGAGAAAACCTGGCACGGCATCGCGGCAGATCTGAAGTACGCCACGCTGCATGAACTGCGCGATGGCTTCGGCGCGCCTATCAGGCGGGCTTCTAAGCTGGAGCACGGAGACGTAGGGCTTCATGACGGGGCCTTGGCTGGTGCTGGGGAAGGGTTATTCGCTTAGCGAGATTTGCTTGCTGCGGATGACGCGACCATAGATGTCCCATTGGCGGCGTATGTAGTCCTGAAAGTCGGCTCCTGCAGCCACGACCGGATCGAGGCCGGTGGCAGCGATCTTATCTTTGATTTCGGGCATCGCCAGGACCTTGGATATGACGGCGGTGAGTCGCGCGCGTACGTCTTCCGGGATGCCCTTGGGCGCCATCAATCCATACCAGGAGCCAGATTCAGCCCCCTTGATGCCTTGCTCATCCAGGGTGGGCACGTCGGCTAGATCGCCGCCCGCCCGACGGCTGCTCGCAAGCCCCAGGGCCTTGACTTTGCCTGTGGCGCGCATTCCGGCTGCGCTGACGCGGCTGGCAGGCATCAGGTCGATGTGCCCACCTGACAGCGCTGTCACGGCTGGCGCCGCGCCCTGGAACGGCACGTGGTTGAGTTTCATGCCACTGGCCGCCTGCAGCAACTCTCCCGCCAAATGAGCCGTGCTGCCGACGCCCCAGCTGCCGTAGGTGAGGTCGTTCTTGAGTTGACCGGCTCCCGCCACCGCTTCAGCCACGGATTTGAAGGGCAAGTCGGCCCGTGCCACCCACAGCATGCTGAGGGTGGCAAACAGCGCCAGCGGCTCGAAGTCCTTGAGCGCGTCGTAGGGCAGGTTTTTGCGCACCTGCGGGTTGATGGAGTGGGTGTCGGCGGTAGCGGTGATGAGCCTGTAGCCGTCCTTCGGGCCGCTGGCCACGTAGGCGCTGCCCACAGCGCCATTGGCACCGGCACGGTTTTCCACTTTCACGGGTTGCCCTAATTCCTTGCCCATGGCCTCGGCGATGATGCGTGTGGCGGCATCCGTGGCCGCGCCTGGTGGCCAGGGCACGACGATGGTGATGGGTCGGTTGGGAAAGGCTTGCGCGCCGACCATCGGTGCGCTGACAAAGGCGGCTGCTCCGGCGATCAGGCGCAGGCTGTCTCTACGGGTGTGGTGCATGGCGGTGGTCCTTTCAGGTGGCGCGCTCAGGAGGTCGGCGTGGCGACGGCAGATCCGGTCGATGCAGTGGACGGTGCCGGCGCCTCGGACAGCGCTGAAAAGCGGCGTTGCAGGTCCAGGCGGTCCAGACAGCCTTTGGGGGCAATCAGGACGAGCACGCAGGCGGGTTTTACCTGCCCCCAGTGGTCTTCGGGTGTGAGGCTCCATCGCTGGCCCACACGCTGGAAGATCTGCCGACGCTGTGGGTCATGCGCGAGCCACAACACGCCTTTGGCGCGCAGGACTCCAGTCGGGAGACTCTTCAGAAAGAGTTCCAACTTGTAGGCGTCGAGTGCGCTGCCAGCTTGCAGCGCGCAGGACTCAAAGCTTTCCGCATGATCCCAGGGTGCTTGTGGCTCCTTGCGAAAGTCGCGCTGGCTTTGCATGCCCAGTACCAGGCTTGCGGGCAGGTCTCCGAGCACGGCGCTCACCAGCGGCTTGCTTGGAAAGCGCAGGGCCAGTGCCTGACGTGTCGACTGAACTTGTACTGAGCTTGCCTCGTCGGTCTTTGTCAAAACGACCAGGTCTGCAGCATCGATCTGCCCTTCCACCGTGCGAAGGACCTCTTCACGTGCCGGTGAGGCCGCAGGATCTGTGGTGGCGTCGGACAGCCCCGGACCAACGGGACGAAGCTCTCCGTACTGCGTGGCATCTACCAGCGCAAGCACACCGTCCAGGCGTAAAGAGGGGTTGCTCAGCGCCACTTGCGCGATGCCACGGGGGTCCGCAAGGCCGCTGGCCTCCAGCACGATGGCGTCTGGCGGATCTTCTCGCTGGGCCAGATCGATCAGCGTGCGTGTGAGGTCGGTAGACACCGTGCAGCAAGCACAGCCGTTGGTCAAGCTGATCATGTCCTCGGTGCGTGAGCGCACCAGTGAGGCGTCGATGTTGATGCTGCCGAAGTCGTTGACCAGCACCACCAGGCGTCGCCCTCCTGGATCATCCAGCAACCGATTGAGCAGGGTCGTCTTGCCCGCGCCCAGAAACCCGGTGATCAAGGTCAGCGGCAAGCTCCCGTCGGGTGCGCGCAGCTTGGGCGGTATGAGCCGGGTGGCCTCGAGCAGGCTGCTGAGCATCTGCCAGGCCTCGGTGGTGACGGACCGGGGGCGCATGGTGGCTGGCCCGAGGGTTGTCACTTCAGGTTCCATCTCACGGTGCACTCGATGACGAACACTGGTGAATGTTTGGTGACGCTCATGCGGGTTGCAACTGGCCTGACAGGGCCGTGCCCCATATGCCGATGTCCTTCAGGCGCATCGGATCCACCTCGTAGGGGTCTTCGTCCAGGATGGCGAAGTCGGCAAACTTGCCCGGCTCCAGGCTGCCCACCTTGCGCTCCAACCCAAGGATGTAGGCGGCGTCAATGGTGATGGCGCGCAGCGCTCGGTCCACGCCAATGCGCTCACCCTCGCCGACCACGGTACGGCCGTCCTCCGCAATGCGGTTGACCGCAATCCATGCGGCGGTGAGCGGATGCATGGGCACCACAACGAGGGAGTAGTCCGAGTGAAGCGCGAAGATGACCCCTTCGCGCTCCAGCGATCCCAGTCGTGCCACGGCCTCGGAGCGGTCGGGCCCGTAACCGACGGCGCTGTGCAATTGGCTGCGGAAGTGGGTGAAGTAGTTGTTGACGCTGGCCAGGCCGCCGAGCGCCTTCAGGCGTCTTGCCTGCTGCGGGTTGCTGATGCAGTAGTGCTCGAGCGTGAACCGGTGGTCGAACCGCGGGAAGCGCAGTTGCAGCTGCGCCAGCGCCTCCAGGCTCGCATCCACGGCCTCGTCGCCATTGGCATGGCAGTGGATCTGCAGGCCCTTTCGCCAGAAGGGTTCCATGCGGTCGGCCATGTCCTCCCAGGGCACGAAGTTACGCAGGCCGTTGGTGCCGTCCAGGTAACCAGGAAAGTTCATGCGCAGCGACATCGCCGGGAAGGAGCCGTCGCTCAGGTACTTCACCCCTTTGAAAAACAGTTTGTCGGTGTTGCGGGCCATCTGTTCGACCAGGAAGTCCGCGGCTTTGTCCCCGTACTTGGTGTAGACCGGGAACTCCAGCGGTACAAGCCCCATGCGCAGCGGGAAGTCGCTCGAATGCACCACTTCATCGTGCATGTTCCATTCAAGCTCGAAGTCCGAGGCACCGAAGACGAGTTCGCAGGTGGTGGTGATGCCAGCTCGGCGTGCGATGTCGCCCATGCGTTGGAGCCCCGTCGCGCCACCACCCTTCTGGATCTCAGCACGCATACCGCCCAGGATGGTGCGTACGGCCTCGATCTCCACAAACACACCCTTGAGCCGACCATCGTCATAGCGCAGCACACCGTGCATCGTGGTGTCATGCGGGACCCCGGCTCGCTCAATAGCGGGCGTGTTCACGTAGATGAAATGCGGAGCGTAGGCAATGACCCAGATGGGCCGCTGCGTGGTGATGGCATCCAGTTGATCCCGGTCCAGGTGGCCACCTTGCATGGCTGGATCCAGCCCCCAGGCTACCAATGGCTTGTTCAGGTCGGGTTCGCGCTCATGGGCACGCCGGAGGGCCTGGAGCACTCCTTCCACGGAAGAAACTGGTGGATTCATCCCATATGGCCCGGGCGACTCAATCGGCCCCACATACTCCAGCGCTAGGTAGCCGGCCGAGATGGAGAAGTGCGTGTGCGGGTCTATCAGCCCGGGCAGGATGATCTTGTCTTGCAAACTACGGTCGATCACGTGCTCATGTCTTGACAGCCAGGGCTGCATCGAATCGAGCGTGCCGGTGGACAAGACCTTGCCGTCCATTACAGCGACGGCCTGCGCCACCGGGCGGCCAGGGTCCATGGTGCGCACGCGGCGGGCGGTGTAGACGGTGATATTGGACATCTTGGATTTCCCCTCAAGCCTTTCGGATGCCGGTCTCGCCCATCGAATCGATGTTTCCCCAGATGCCTTTGGGCGGGTTCACCACCTTGCTGCTCCAGGCTTCGCCCCAGGTGGACTCCACGACGAAGGCCACGGGAACCTCGTCGACGACGATCTTCTGGAATTGCTTGTAAAGCGCCTTGCGCTTGGCAAGGTTCATTTCCTTAGCTGCGGAGGCCAGCAACTCATCGACCTTCGGATTGCTGTAGCTCTGGGTGTTGGACCAGATCACGCCGGGGCGGATGTTGGAGCTGAGCCAGGTACGGTGCACACCGATGACGGGATCCCCCCAGTTCCATACGCCGTCCACAGTGGCCTCGAACTGCTGACCCGCCACCCGGCGAGCCCAGGTCGGGAAGTCCGGTGAGTTCCGAATCACCACGGTGATGCCCACTTTGGCCAGCGCCGGCTTGAGGTACTCCTGAACGGACTTCAAGGCGGGGAAGCCTGGTGGGCAGTCCACCTCAAGCGTGAACCGGTTGCCGTCGGCGCCGGGCTTGATGCCAGCAGCGTCCAGCAACTGGATCGACTTCGCAAGGTTCAGGTCATAGGGTTCCACCTCGGCTGTGTAAAACGGACTACCGCTTGCGATAGGCCCCGTGGAGCGTTTCACGGTGTTGACCGAGAGCCCCTTGACGATGAAGTCGCGGTCGATCGCAAAGCTGATCGCCTGGCGTACTCGCTTGTCGGTCAGTTTGGCGTTCTTCAAGTTGAACGCCAGCCACGTCAGCGGGCCAATGGCCGGAGCGGCGTTCTCGTTCATCTGCACACCCGCCACCTTGCGAACGCGCGCCAGGTCAGGCCCGGACACCTGCTGAACGGCATCGATCTCTCCGGCCTCGAAGGCCAGCAGCATGCTGCCCGCGTCCTTGTATTCCTTGAAGATGAGCCTGTCCAGGCGCGGCTGGTCATTCAGGAAGAACTTGTCGAAGCGCTCCATGACGATGTGCTCGCCGGGCTTGAACTCGACCAACTTGAAGGGTCCGCTGCCTATCGGTGAGGCATTGCGAGGATGCGTCTTGAGGTCGCTGCCGCTGAAGACGTGTGCAGGCAGGATGGGGGTGAGCGAGGTCGACATGGCCAGCAACAGCGCCGGATGGGGCTCGGAAAGTCGCACCACCGCTGTGTGCTTGTCGCTGATCGTCACCGCATTGAGCGGCCCGTACATGGAGGTGAAGGGGTGGTTGTCGCGAATGGCCTCCAGGGTGAACTTCACGTCCTCGGCCGTCACGGGCCTGCCGTCATGGAACAGGGCGTCCTTGCGCAGGTGGAGCGTAACGCTGCGGTTGTCGGGCGAGAGTTCGAAGCGCTCGGCGAGATAAGGCTGCGCCTTCCACTGTCCGTCCATGCGCAGTGGTGATGAAAAGAGCTGCGCTGCAGGACTCATAGTGGCCACGCCGCTTTGCACGGCGGCATTGAGGTGGCGCGGTTTCTGCGTGGTGCCGATAACCAACACACCGCTGCGCGCGGCCTGGGCCAAGGCACCCATGGGCATGCCCATGAACAGGCCACCGACTAAAGGCGCGGATGTACTCAGGAGCTGGCGGCGAATCGTAAAGCGGGGATAGCTCATGGTCGGCTCCAGTGCTGGTCGAGGGGTACGTTGGGATTCGTCATTGAAGTACGCGGCTCATCCCATGAGCGGCCTCCCGGGCGGAGGCCTGATCGACGCTGCAGTTCCATGGGACAGGAGAGCAAGGCAAGCATGCCGACGGTTCGAATCCCGTTGGTCCCAAATGCACGCGGCACATTTGTGGGGCTGTGCAGGTGAAGAGTTTCTTCATCAGTTTCAGAGTCCGGTTTCTGTCCGCTACTGAATTCCTCAGATGCGGTGAGCGCAAAGTTAAAGTATGTTAGGACTTTCCCGGTTGCCACGAATGCCATAAAGCGACATCATTTCGGCGCTATGCGACAGCAGTCTTCAAGCCTTTCTCCCGCCACCAAATCCCCACTGCGGGTAGCTTTCGTATTGGCCGAACGCTTCACGCTCAGCGCTTTCGCGGTCTTTGTTGATGTACTTCGTCTGGCCTCTGATGAGGGAGACCGCAGTCGTCAGATGCGCTGTGTGTGGTACGTCCTGGGCAGGCCGGGCCAGCCCGTACGCTCGAGCTGTGGTGTCGAGGTCCTGCCCCAGCAGTCATTCGAGTCGCCGGATGCTTTCGACTACATCGTCGTCGTCGGCGGATTGCTGCATGGCGGCCAGCGCCTATTGGCTGGAACCATTCCTTTCTTGCAACAGGCGGCACGCGCCGGTGTTCCTCTGGTCGGGGTCTGCACCGGGTCCTTTGTGTTGGCCCGAGCCGGACTGCTGGAAGGTCATGTGGTCAGCGTGAGTTGGTTTCACCGCGACGAGTTCATCGCTGCCTTTCCCGATCTGCAGGTCGTCACCAATCGTCAGTACGTCATCGACCGCAAACGCATTACCTGCGCTGGAGGAACCAGCGTAGTCCATCTGGCATCTGAACTTGTCGAAAGGCATCTGGGCCACGCCGCGGCGACCAAGAGTCTTCGAATCCTGATTCAGGCTCCCCAGTCTCCGGCCCGCGCACTTCAGCCCGAACCCGTGGTCACACGAGGGGCCGCGGATCATGTTGTCCAGCAAGCCATGTTGATGCTGGAAGACAGTTTGCGCGGAAACATCACCGTGGCCAAGGTTGCTGAAGCACTGGGGATCAGCGCACGCCAGCTGGAAAGACGGTTCAAGGCTGACATCGGTCTCACCCCAAGCGAGTTCAAGCTCCAATTGAGATTGGCGCGAGCAGCCTGGCTTCTGGAAACCACTGATCTGGCGATTACCCAGGTTGCGCAGGATTGCGGATTTGGAGACGCCTCACACTTCTCTCGTCTGTTCAGGGCTCACTTCGGACGTAGGCCTTCCGCGATTCGCAGTCAACCCAGTCGAACCCCTTCCCAGCCCAATTTGACGTAGCGGGGTTCTGTCTCGGGATGGCTTGTTCTCGCCGATCGGTCGGACCAGGCGCCTTGCCTCGGTAGCCTGGCGCAGGCGCTTCAAGTGATGTTGAGCCAGCTGCGCCTCTGGTGCACGCCGCGTATGCCATTCAGAACATTCCGACGCAAGTGGTTCGCCGTGTCGTGATTGTCAAAGAAGGTGACGCAATCGTCATGGCGCATGCCTACTTGACAAAGGGATGATCCCCACGATCAGCACCACAAGGGATATCCACAATGACGCCTACCCATTCATTCCATGCCGCGGCGCGCCTCTCGGGCCTGAAGGTGGCCTTCGCGGTGTGTTGCTGAGGCGATCTGCAGCGCCGTCCCATGGCCGTCTCTGTCATGCCACCGCCATGCGCCTGACGGCTTTGTGCCCCAATGGGGTGGAGCCGCTTAGGGCGAACTACTTGGTAGGCGTAGGCCTCGTCGTCAGCTTCAAGGTGAGCCGGGCGTGCCGCGGCGCAGTGCCGGGGCGGTCTTCTGGTGTGCGGTCAGATCAAGACCATACGTGAGACGGGCGCAGACATGATGCGCAAATACAAGCAGACGGCCCACGGCGGGTTGGCCGCCCGCATCGGCGAGTGCTGAACCGGGGATGAAGGAGCCAGGGATGCAAAAGTTTTCCATCTGGTCGCTGCTGCGCAACGCGGCCAGTTACCACGAAGGCTGGCAGCGCCAGTGGCGCTCGCCCGAGCCCCAGCGTGAGTACGACGCCGTGGTGGTGGGCGGGGGCGGCCACGGCCTGGCTACGGCCTACTACCTGGCCAAGGAGCACGGCCTGCGCAACATCGCCGTGGTCGAGCGCGGCTGGCTGGGCGGGGGCAACACCGCGCGCAACACCACCATCGTACGAAGCAACTATCTTTGGGACGAGGCGACGCACCTTTACGAGAAGTCCATGAAGCTGTGGGAGGGCCTGAGCCAGGACCTCAACTACAACGTCATGTTCAGCCAGCGCGGGGTGATGAACCTGGGCCATACGCTGCAGGACATGCGCGAAATCGAGCGCCGTGTCACCGCCAACCGCCTGAACGGCGTGGACGCCGAGGTGCTGAGTCCGCAGCAGATCCGGGAGATCCTGCCCTTCATCAACCTGAACACGCGCTACCCGGTGCTGGGGGCCTCCTTACAGCGCCGCGCCGGCGTGGCCCGGCACGACGCGGTGGCCTGGGGCTTTGCCCGCGGTGCAGATGCGCTGGGCGTTGACATCCTGCAAAACTGCGAGGTCACGGGCATCCGCCGCGAGGGTGGGGCGGTGGTCGGGCTGGACACGGCGCGCGGCTTCATCAAGACGAAGAAGGTGGCCATCGTCGCCGCCGGGCACTCCAGCGTGCTGGCCTCGCTGGCGGGTTTCCGCCTGCCGCTGGAAAGTCACCCGCTGCAGGCCCTAGTGAGCGAGCCTATGAAACCCATCTTCCCCACCGTGGTGATGAGCAACGCCATCCACGCCTACATCAGCCAAAGTGACAAGGGGGATCTGGTCATCGGCGCTGGCATCGACCACTACACCGGCTACGGTCAGCGTGGCAGTTTTCCGATCATCGAGGGCACGCTGCAGGCCATCGTGGAACTGTTCCCCTTGTTCTCGCGTGTGCGCATGAACCGCCAGTGGGGCGGCATCGTGGACGTCTCGCCCGATGCCTGCCCGATCATCGGTCTGACACCCGTCAAGGGTCTGTACATCAACTGCGGCTGGGGCACGGGAGGCTTCAAGGCCACGCCGGGCTCGGGTTGGGTGATGGCTCACACCTTGGCTCAGGACCGCCCGCATCGGTTGAACGAGGCCTTCACCCTGGACCGCTTCTACAACGGCCACCTGATCGACGAGCACGGCGCTGCTGCCGTGGCGCATTGAACGCATCAAAGGCAGGAAGCACCACAACATGCTGATCATCGACTGCCCCTTTTGCGGGCCGCGCGCCGAGAGCGAGTTTGCCTACGGCGGGGAGGGCGGCATCGCTCGCCCCCTGGCCACCGAGACCCTGACCGACGAGCAGTGGGGCGACTACGTCTTCATGCGCAGCAACCCCAAGGGGCTGCACCACGAGCAGTGGCGCCACGCCAGCGGGTGCGGCAAGTGGTTCAACGCCCTGCGTGACACCTTGACCTACCGTTTCCACGGCACCTGGAAGATCGGGGCTGAACCGCCCGAGGCCTTTACCCGAAGGGTTCAGCCCGCTGCGCCTGTTGGTGAAACAGTGGTGGAAGGATTAGCCCGATGAGCGCCAGCACCTCGCGCCGCCTGCCGCAAGGCGGACGCATCGACCGCAGCCGACACCTGCAGTTCCAGTTTAACGGCCGCGCCTACACCGGCTACGAAGGCGACACCCTGGCCTCAGCCCTGCTGGCCGCCGGGCAGACCCTGGTGGCGCGCAGCTGGAAGTACCACCGCCCGCGCGGCCTGCTCGCCGCTGGGGTGGAGGAGCCTAATGCGCTGGTGCAGTTGTTTGAAGGCGAGCGCACGGTGCCCAACGTGCGCATGACCGAGGCCTCGCTGGTGGAGGGCCTGGTGGCACGCAGCATCCACGCCAGCCCCAGCATCGATTTCGACCTTGGCACGATGAACGGCTGGTTCTCGAGGCTCATCCCGGCGGGCTTTTATTACAAGACCTTCATGGCCTCTCAGGCGGCCTGGCACTTCTTCGAGAGGCGCATCCGGGCCGTCAGCGGCCTGGGGCATTCGCCCACCGTGCCGGATCCAGACCGCTACGACAAGCGCTTTGCCCATGCAGACCTGCTGGTGGTGGGGGCTGGCCTGGCGGGTCTGAGTGCCGCACTGGCAGCCGGCCGCACCGGGGCGCGGGTCATCCTCTGCGACGAGCAATCCGAGGCCGGCGGCTGGCTGCTGTCCAGCGACGAGACGGTGGACGGTCTGCCCGCGCCGCAATGGGCGGACCATGCCGTGGAGGCGTTGCGCGCCATGCCCGAGGTGCGGGTGTTGACCCGCACCACCGCCTTCGGCTACCAGGACAACGACCTCGTCACCCTGGTGGAGAAGCGTGCCGACCACCTGCCGGTGGGCCATCAGCCCGCCTACCGGGAGCGGCTGTGGCGGGTGCGTGCCCGCCAGGTGGTGCTGGCCACTGGGGCGCATGAGCGCCCGCTGGTTTTTGCCCGCAATGATCTGCCGGGCGTGATGCTGGCTTCTGCCGTGTCCACCTACATCCGCCGCTACGCGGTACTGCCGGGGTGTAACGCCGTGGTGTTCACCAACCAGGATGCGGGCTACGACGCGGCTCTGGCCCTGAAGGCGGCTGGCGCACAGGTGATCGTGGTGGACGCCCGTCCCGCGCCGTCCGGCAGCCTAGGTGCCCGGGCGAACGCAGCAGGCATCGAGGTGCTGGCCAGCCAGGTGGTGACTGAGGCTCAGGGCAGCCGCCGGGTTAGCGCTGCGGTGGTGCAGACACTGGGGGCCGACGGTCGCCTGGCTGGCATAGCCCGCACGCTCCCTTGCGACTTGTTGGCCGTCAGCGGCGGCGTCAGCGCCGTGATCCACCTGCACTCGCAGGCAGGCAGCAAGGCGGTATGGAACGAGGAACTTGCCACCTTCCTGCCCGGCCCCCCCGCGCAGTCCGAGCGCTCGGCGGGCGCCTGCGCCGGGGCGCGCACCCTGCGCGAGGCTGCCCACGCCGGTTGGACGGCGGGCCTGGCAGCGGTGGCGGCTGCGCGGCCTGGCGCCTCCCAAGTGGGTTCGTCTGCCTCTGCGTCCGAGCAAAACCAGCCCCCTGAAGTCGCGCCCGCCGACCCGGGCGACATCCGGCCCCTATGGTTGGTACCGCACCCCCAAGTCCCCAGTCGTGCGCCCAAACAGTTCGTGGACTTCCAGAACGACGTCAGTGCGTCTGACCTCTTGCTGGCGGTGCGCGAGGGCTTCGAGAACATCGAGCACGTCAAGCGTTACACCGCGATGGGCTTTGGCACGGACCAAGGCAAGACCGGTAACATCAACGGCATGGGCATCTTGGCCCAGGTGCTGGGCAAGGCCATACCGCAGGTTGGTACTACCACCTTCCGGCCCAACTACACGCCCGTCACCTTCGGGGCCCTGGCCGGGTTGGAACTGGGCGACGCCTTCGAGCCTATGCGCACCACGCAGATCCACGCCTGGCATGTAGCGCAAGGTGCGCGCTTCGAGGACGTGGGTCAGTGGAAGCGCCCCTGGTACTACCCCCGCCCGGGCGAGGACTTGCACGCCGCGGTCAACCGGGAGGTGCTGGCCGTGCGGCACGGCGTGGGTACGTTGGATGCCTCTACGCTGGGCAAGATCGATGTACAAGGGCCGGACGCGGCCACGCTGCTGAACTGGGTGTACTGCAACGACTGGAGCAAGCTGGAGGTGGGCAAGGCTCGCTACGGCCTGATGCTGGACGAGAACGGTATGGTCTTCGACGATGGCGTCACCGTGCGCCTGGGCGAGCACCAATTCCTGATGCACACCACCACGGCCGGTGCCGCGCGGGTGCTGGCCTGGTTGGAGCGTTGGCTGCAGACCGAGTGGCCGCATCTGAAGGTCTACCTGACCACCGTGACCGATCACTGGGCCACCACCGCCCTGGCCGGGCCCAAGAGCCGTGCCGTGCTGGAGAAGTTGTGCGCCGATGTGGACTTCAGCGACTCGTCCTTCCCCTTCATGTCGGCGCGTGAAGGCACGGTGGCAGGGGTCAGAGCCCGCATCTTCCGCATTAGCTTCTCGGGCGAGCGCTGCTACGAGATCAACGTACCCTCGGCCGACGGGCTGCGGGTTTGGGAGGCCATTCATCGTGCGGGGACGGAGTTCGGTATCACGCCCTACGGCACCGAGACCATGCACGTCTTGCGAGGCGAGAAAGGCTTCATCATCGTTGGCCAGGACACCGACGGTTCAGTGACCCCGGTGGACCTGGGCATGGGCGCCATGGTGGCCAAGACCAAGGACTGTCTGGGCAAGCGCTCCTTGACCCGCAGCGACACCGCAAGGTCCGACCGCAAGCAGCTGGTGGGCCTGCTGACCGATGACCCGGACTTCGTACTACCAGAGGGCGCGCAGGTGCTTGCGGGCGAATGGGCCCAGGGTACCGACCCGGTACCCATGGCCGGCCATGTGACCTCCAGCTACTGGAGCCCCACCCTGGGCCGTTCCATCGCGATGGCACTGATCAAGGGGGGGCTGTCCCGCATGGGCGAGCGCGTGCACGTGGCCATGAAGGACGGACACAGCCGCACCGCCGTCATGGCCAGTCCAGTCTTCTACGACCCCAAGGCGGAGCGCCAGAATGCCAGCTGACACCCTCATGCCCATCGCGATAGCAGACCTTGCTCCCGCACCGCTTCGGGTGCGCTGGAGTCGGCAGCAGGCCATCGTCAACTTCCGGGGCGACCCGGCTGATGCAGCGCTGCTGCAGGCCTTGTCAGGTGTGGTGGGCCTGCCATGGCCGACCCGGGCTGCGGACTGCCCAAACGATGGCCCCGCAGATGCCCACCATCGCGTCGTGTGGGCCGGCCCGGACGACTGGTTCGTTATTGCACCTGCCGGGTGTCAGAGCGCGATGGCAAAGTCGCTTCGCGAGGCTGCGGGCAGCCGTCACCATGCGGTGACTGACGTCAGCAGCGGCTACGTCGTGCTGGGCCTGTCGGGGCCCGCAGCCGCGGAGGTGCTTGCCCAGGGCTGCCCGCTAGACCTGCACCAGCGCAGCTTTGCCGTTGGTGCATCGGCCGGCACGCACTTCTTCAAGGCCTCGGTATGGCTGTGGCGAGTGCAGGACGACGTCTTTGAACTGCTGGTGCGCAGCAGCTTTGCGGGCTATGTGCAGGAGATGCTTGAGCGATGCACACTTGAGTGCGGCATCGAATCTGACTGACCCGAGCCAGAGCTGGCCACAGACTGAGCGCGGTCGCAAGGCCTGTGAATTCGAGGACCATGCTTGCCATGCTGAAGTACAGCAAGACCCAGAGCAAGACCTTGGCAAACTCAATTGCACAAGGCTGCCCATAGTAGATGTCTACGCTACGCCATACAGAACAACCCAGGTTCAGAAGGAAAACCGGGGTGAGCCAAACCATCCGGGTTGCGGGCAGCAAGCTGGACAGGACATGCTCTGAACCAAAGAGGTTGTAGGTTGCGCTGTGGTTGTGTACGAGCACCATGAGGTGCTCTGAGTAAAAACGACGCGGACGCCAATAGAAGGCCAGCATCAAGAAGGCAACCAGTAGTAACAGCCCGAACACGGCCCTTGGAATGGCTCTTTTGAGCGCCTTCCCGAGCTGATCGCCCAAATTCTTCACCAAGCGCAAGCAAGCGCCTCGCAAACGACCCAATACCCATGGACGGGCAAGCCCCTCAGCTTGCAAATCTTGGCAAGCAATGCTGTGCTGGTGCCCGACCGTTGGTGGGTGTGGGTCGTGACGCTGGCCACATGCTGCTCAGAAGGGTCCAGCCAGAAGCGCCACGGTTAAGGCAGACTGCCTGCTGGGTTGGGGTGCTGGCTTCTGTTGAGTTGAACGTGCTTACTTCATGCCCTTGGCCGGATCACCCGTTTGTGGGTGGTGACCAAGTCTCTTGAACAGCGTACATCACCGGCCCGTCATCGCTCACGCGGCGGCACGCGATGCGGTGGCCCGAAGCCACCTTTCTGAGCGCGGGCTCGGTGGTGTGGCACTCGTCGGTGGCGAAGGGGCAGCGGCCGGCGAAGCGGCAGCCTGGCGGCACGGCCAGGGGGCTGGGCGGGTCGCCCTGCAGGCGGATGCGGTCTTTGCGGCCGCGGGCGTCGGGTGTGGACCACGTGTTAAAGACGCCGGACAACGAGCTTGACCATGTGATGGGCCTGGCAGGCGTGGCGCAGGCGTCGCATGTCGCGCAGGCTGGGGTGGTGGTGCGAGCCGGTGGCTAGCGCCGCTGACCTGCGTGCTGCCCGTCCGTTGTCGTCGCCACTGAACCCTGGTTGAGGCTCGCTCTTTTGGCATACCATCTGGTTTATCGATTGATGAACAACCAACTCCCCATGACTACCACCATCTACGTCGCCCGCCGCATCCTCACCATGAACCCGTCCCAGCCGGACGCCACGCATGTGGCGGTACGTGACGGGCGCATCCTTGGGGTGGGTCCCTTAGAGGATTTGGCAGGGTGGGGTCCCTACGAGCTGGACGAGCGCTTTGCCGACAAGGTGCTGATGCCCGGCCTCGTGGAGGGCCACAGCCACTTGATGGCGGGTACCTTCTGGCGCTTCACCTACTGCGGCTACTTCGATGTGAAGTGCCTTCAAGGCCGCAACGTGGCCGGTTCGCCCTCGCTGGAGGCCGTGGTGGCGGCACTGTCCGTGCGGGCCGCCGGGATGGCCGATGCCACTACGCCGCTGGTGGGCTGGGGCTTCGACCCCATCTACTTCGGCGCGCGGCGTTGCAACCGCCACGACCTGGACCGCGTGGGCAGCATACGTCCCGTGGGCGTGATGCACGCCAGCGGCCACATCCTAAACGTCAATACCGCGGCGTTGGGGCAGGCCGGTCTGCTACGCACCGGCATCACGCACCCAGGCATTCCGCTGGGGGCTGACGGTCTGCCCACGGGCGAGCTGAAGGGGCCGGACGCCATGGGTCCGGCACTGGCCGTGGTGGGATTGAACCGCTCGTTCCTGGGCAGCGATGAGTTTGGCATCCGGGCCTTCGGCCAACTGGCGGTGCGCGCGGGTGTGACTACCGCCACCGACCTGGCCGCCACGTTGGGTGACGGCGAGGTGGACGATTTGGTGCGAGTCACCAACGAAGCTACTTACCCGCTGCGCATCGTGCCGCTGCTGCGGCTGATCGGCATGACGCCGGCTGACGCCGTGCAGCGCGTGCTCGCCCTGCGGCTGCGCAGCACCGAGCAACTGCGCCTGGGCCGTATCAAGGTGGTGGCCGACGGTTCCATCCAGGGCTTCTCGGCCCGGCTGCGCTGGCCGGGCTACTATAACGGTGCGCCCAACGGCCTTTGGTACACGCCGCCCGAGACCGTGGCCCAAGCCTACAGGCTGGCGTTGACGCAGGGCGTGCAGATCCACACCCACACCAATGGTGACGAGGCCACCGAGATGGTGCTCGACCAACTGGAGACCGTGTTGCGCACCCAACCCGGTCCTGACCACCGCTTCATCCTCCAGCACTGCCAGCTGGCCGACGCCGCGCAGTTCCGCAGGATGAAGGCGCTGGGAATGGGCGTGAACCTGTTTGCCAACCACCACTTTTACTGGGGCGACCAGCACCGTGACATCACCGTAGGCCCCGAGCGTGCTGAGCGCATGAACGCCTGCCGTTCTGCCCTGGACACCGGCGTGCCCTTTGCCATCCACTCCGACGCTCCCATCACGCCGCTGGGCCCGCTGTTCACGGCCTGGTGCGCCGTCAGCCGCCTCACGGCATCGGGCCGCGTGCTGGGTGCTAATCAGCGCATTGGCGTGATGGAAGCGTTGCGTGCCATCACCCTGGGAGCAGCCTGGACGCTGAAGCTCGATGGCGAGATCGGCTCCATCGAATGCGGCAAGCGCGCTGACTTCTGCGTGCTGGAAGACGACCCCACCGAGCTGGGTGCGGAGCGACTGAAGGACGTGGGCGTGTGGGGCACGGTTCAGGGCGGCAGGGTATTCCAGGCGTGAGTCCCTTGAATTCACTCCTAGGCGCGTACCGGCAACACACGTTCGACTTGGGGCGCCGCGTATCCATTTGGTGCGAGGCGGCCGCCTGATGGCGCGTGTGCCCGCCATCCTGATCGGCGGCTACCTGGGCGCAGGCAAGACCACGCTGGTCAACCACCTGCTGCGGCATGCAGCAGGGCGGCGCATTGCCGTGCTGGTCAATGATTTTGGCGAGGTGTCCATTGATGCCGACCTGATCCTTGGGGCCGAAGGCGGTGTGCTCAGCCTGGGCGGGGGCTGCGTGTGCTGCAGCTTCGGCAGCGATCTCGTGGGCACGCTGGCTGAGGTGCTCAGGCGCCAGCCCGCGCCCGATCTGGTATTGATCGAGACAAGCGGCGTGGGCATTCCCTCAGCTGTAGCCCGCGCGGCCTCGCTGGTGCCGGACCTGCGGCTGGAAGCCACGGTGGTGGTGGCGGATGCCCCCAATGTGCGGGCACGCGCCGCCGACCGCTACGTAGGCGACACCGTGCAGCAGCAATTGGAAGACGCCGACCTGCTGCTGCTCAACAAGACCGACCGAGTGGAGGCCACCACGCTGGCCGCCCTGCAAGCCTGGTGGGCCGCTGATCACCCCCGCACGCCACTGTGGCCCACCGTGCGCGCGCAGGTGCCGGTGGAGGCGGTGCTGGGCCTGGGTGAGAAGTTACAAGGTGAGGCGGACAGCCCACCAGACGCCGGCGCCTTTTCGCCGCAGGCACGCCCTTTCGCCCCCGCGGCTGAGGTCTTTGAATTCGGCAGCCTTTGGCTGAACGGGCGCGTGGACGTGCAGGCGCTCACAGCCGAGTGGTCAACCCGCGCGGCGACCCTGGTGCGCGCTAAGGGCATCGTCGAGGATCTGCAGGGTGGGCTGGTGAGCGTGCAGTGGGCGGGCCGCCAGGCCCATATCGAGCCCTGGACGGCCCCAATCGACCCCTCAAAGGTGGGTCGGGTGGCCTGGATCGGTCTGCGCGGTTCTTCTGCCTGAGCGCCCGAGACCTTGGACGCGCGGGTCCTCAGTGCTGCAGCAAGCCCAGCAAACACGCCCGCAGCAACTGCCCTGGCACGACTAATACTTCTTAAGCCGTTGAATTTAAATGGAATGTTGTGGTGGCGAATCAGGGACTCGAACCCCGGACCTGCGGATTATGATCGATTCCAACTCTAAATTTGTTTAATATATTCAATAACTTATAGCGTTATAGTCCATTTGTGTAATAAAGTGTGTAATCGCACTTTCTACTTTTTCAACTCCTACGCCGTTTTCGAGGGCGGTT
>Ga0214917_10001981_pt1 | contig 25620 bp, 58 predicted proteins | sample LL_1208_BB_MetaG_FD_177983 | JGI IMG/M metagenome (GOLD analysis project Ga0214917, IMG submission 177983) | Freshwater microbial communities from Lake Lanier, Atlanta, Georgia, United States - LL_1208_BB | ecosystem: Environmental > Aquatic > Freshwater > Lake | place: USA: Georgia | collected...
ATCTTGTCGGTCTCCTGTCCCGTCACTCCAAATCGCCCCTGGTCTGCCTGGTTGGGCCACGCTTCCACCGCACCGAGCTTCATGAAGGACGCACCACCGAGGAGCGCGCCGTTGTGACAGGCCGTGCAACCTACTTCCATGAAGGTGTTGAGGCCTCGCTTCTCATCATCGGTGAGAGCTGAGTCGTCACCCTTCAGGAAGGTGTCCCACTTGGAGGGAGTGACCAGGGTCCGTTCATAGGCACCGATGGCGACGCCAACGTTCTCGAAGGTGAGTGGATCCTTCACACCAGGGAAAGCCTGGGAGAATGCCGTGATATAGGTAGGATCTGCCTTGAGGACCTCTACCACCGTCTCGGCATCCGGCATCGCCATCTCACCGGCAGCGAGGATGGGACCGAGCGCCTGCTCCTCAACAGTCTTCACACGTCCATCCCAGAACTGAGCAACCTGTCCGGCAGCGTTGAAGACCGTCGGAGAGTTGCGGCCGACAACCACCATCCTGTGACCCGGCGAGAACTTGTGCTCGTCCGCCCCGTCCTTCGCCACGTTATGGCAGGTGGAGCAGGACATGTTGGCGTCGGCGGAGAGCTGGGTCTCAAAGAAGAGTCGTCGGCCGAGAGCAACGAGCTCAGGGGAGGGATGGGAACCTTCGATGAAAAAATTATCAGGGAGAGTCTGGAATGCACCGAGCTTCGCACGATCGACCGTCACGGCATCCGTGATTTGTGGATCGACAGTCTTGACGGTCTCGTTATTACACGCGATGAGAAGAGAAAGCAGCGCAATCATTTGGTGTTTGTCCTGTTGTTGTAGTGGCGGAAAGAGTGGGATTCGAACCCACGGTAAGCTCTTAACCTACGGCGGTTTTCAAGACCGCTGCCTTAAACCACTCGGCCATCTTTCCATTGAGTGGAGCCCGAGATCGGAATTGAACCGATGACCACCCACTTACAAAGAGGGTGCTCTACCACTGAGCTAATCGGGCTTACATGACTATTATCACCCGCTAATTCGAAATGTTCAAGCGGACGAACTATTCTGCGGCAACTCATCCGCCGCAGCGACAGTCTGCACCGTCGAGAGGAAATTGGGACCAGCCAGGTCCTGGAGAACATACGCCCTGTCAGCCTCCTCATCCGCCACCGGGTCCGCCTTCAGGGCCTGTATTGCAGCGTTGACATCAGAAGCGCCTGGATCCAAATTTTGTTGCAGCATCTTCAACGTATCGAGAATGTGACCAGGGTCCCGTGGGCTGGCACCATCAGAGTATAAAAGATTGATCACTCTCGAAACGATGTCCTGAGGACTCGAACCAGTAACCGTAACAGCTCTCGCTATCATTCCGGCTGGAGGTACAGCGAAAAGAGAGGCAGATTGTTCTCGTACCATGTTGACGTTGATTTCACCGGTTCCAAATGGTGCGAGTGGGTGTTTAGGGTCTGTGATTAGCCCAAGAGAGACCAGCACACCAGCGTATGCTGTTAGCCACCACAGATAGTCCGGGCTCTGGGGCGCAGTCTGAACGTTTCCAAGATTTGGACGTCTCTTAACGATAGCTGCAGCGACCGCGCTGTTATCTTTAGCACCTATGAGATCTTGTGAATGGCTTCTGACCGCCTCCCTAAAGTTTCCGAGTCGTGCCAGCGTCACCGCGTCAGCGTCGACGGTCGCGACCGAGACGGCAGAAGTTGCCGAAGACATTCCCTTCTTAACTCTTCGTGCTATCACCGTCTGCAAAAAGTGAGTGATAAGATTCTCGTCAGCATGACCAAACTCGTGACGTGGCACGTGCTCCACCCCCTCCGGTTTCTTGAACATTCTCTGCAATGAACTAACAATCATCGAGAGCGCTTTATCCTTAGCGACACCGTCTTTAGGATAAGTAGTGACACGTTGCTTGAGCGTTTCCCATCCCGCCGGCGACACAAGATTGAAAACGTAGGTTGCAGCTGGAATGTTGTAGAACGCGAAAATACCGCTCCCTATCCCCTGGGCCTGGGCGGCGAGCCCGCGCTGCGGAGCACCAACCGCCGGATCAGCGATCATAATGGTGATGGGCATCGCGTCCATTTCGAGGCGGAGGTAGTCCTGAAGATTTTTTGCCGCCCCAGGCGTCGCGAAGAACTGCTTGCCCTCCTCATCCTTCCAGGTGAGCACGTTCTTCGTCCACTGCGTAGGATTTGATATGGCCCAATGGCCTTTCTTTATCGAGCTCCTGAGATTTTGATCTAGAAGCACGGCAAAATCTTTAAGCGCCTGCTCTCCACCCGCAGCTTTAAGAGCCCCGTTGGGAAGGATCGTTCCCGAAGCAAACGTTACCTTGCCATTCACTACTTGAATGACGTAACCGCCTACCGGCGCTAGAGGTGCTACCAGACTTTGCGCGTACGCCTGCGCTTTCGCCAAGTTCTGAGCGTGATACGACGGAACGTTCGACGACGTGCTTGTTGCCGATGCTGCGGCTGCCGCTGAGGGCTGTGTCTGCTCTATGAGAATCATCTCACGGATGAGACGACGCAATGCTATAAGTTTCATGCTACTAAGTATATTGGTGCGCGAGGAGGGAGTCGAACTCTCGCGCTTTTCTGGACGGGCATCTGAACCCGTATGTCTACCATTTCACCACTCGCGCGTTTGGTGCCGAGAGCGGGACTCGAACCCGCACACCCAATCGGGCGGGAGATTTTGAGTCTCCTACGTCTACCGTTCCGTCATCTCGGCATTACAGCTTCATGGTCTCCCACTCACCATCCCAGTTCGTGTATCGAACGATCTTGACACCCTTGTGACGGAGGAAATTCTGGCAGTGAACGCAGGGTTTTGCCATCGTCCTTGTTCCGTCCTTGAAGAATCTAACAACGCTGATACGTTCTGGTATCACACGAGAGTGGATTATTAGGTCAACTTCCGCATGAATGTCGTGCTGAGTTCCGTAGAAGTTCGGAAAACGCTTTCGAAATTTTGCGGAAGCTCTTGTCCTCTGATTCGTTCCGATCCGACCATCCTTCGTGAAGGCAGCCAGATGGAAGATCTCACCATTAGTTAGAGCTCGCGTTCTCGCTTCGTAGTACACTGGACATTACGTCCTTCCCTCCTTACTTGATGACATTACCACGGTCCGGTGCGGTTCGCACGTTTTACATGATTGGGTGGCACTAACTTGATTCGAACAAGTGACCGAGCGTGTATGAAACGCTAGCTCTACCAACTGAGCTATAGTGCCTTAGATGGTAGTCCCGGTCAGACTTGAACTGACGACCCCCACGGTATCAGCGTGGTGCTCTAACCAACTGAGCTACGGGACTGTGGTGGAGGAAAGGGGGTTCGAACCCCTGACTTCCGGCTTGCAAAGCCGGCGCTCTCCCAACTGAGCTATTCCCCCACGTTAACGACGTTTGATGAAACGAAAGATATTATGGATCACTCGAATGATCTGGTATATCAGAGTTATCAATCTCAAGTGAGAATCTCTCCATCAAACATTACGACCAGATCATCAGCGTCAGCCTTCTCATCATAACGCCAGTCAAAGGAAGCTCGTCGCTTGAAGTGATCAGCCAGTGCCGCGTGATTATGCTGACACCAAAGCTTCAACGCTTCAAGAACCTCGGCTTCCGTGAAATGGAGACTGACGATATGACCCTCTCGCATCATGCAGCCATCATAACGAAGATCGGCATAGAAAACAGAACGATGCTGCCAATAATGATGGCAGCTAGCTCAATCTTCTTCTTAGTCTCAAAGCTCATAGCAACTCTCCCAAGAAAATGGTAGGCGGGGTGGGGATTGAACCCACGACCAATCGGATATAAGCCGACCGCTCTGACCACTGAGCTACCCGCCTATAAGGGTTAGTGGTTCTTGGTGAGCGGATCTTAGCGGCTACGCGATTGATCCAGCAATTTTTGAAGTGGCGACCGGTGAGAGACTCGAACTCCCAACCTAGAGGGTAGAAACCTCTTGCTCTATCCAATTGAGCTAACCGGCCTTACATTTATACTATACACCAGCCATCAGGAGTTTGCACGCTTCCGGAGCTTTTCCACCAACCCCTTCACACCAGCCTCGGTAGCACCCACAAGAGTATCAACAACCTCACCGTTGTGAAATCCAATGACGGTGGGAACGGCCTGCACCTTCATCTTCTGGGAGAACTGCTCACCACCCTCGATGTCAACGTAAGCGAAGACGATGTCAGGATTCTCAAAGGAGATCTTGTCAGTCTTGGGTTTGAGAGCCTTGCAAGGCATGCACCAGGAAGCGCCGAACTGGACAATCACGTGAGTGTTACCGTTGACAAGCTCCTGGATGTTATCGTCATTTCGATTCAGCATGTCAAACCTCAATGCTCAGTGTGCCGCTTTTCGTCTCAACCTCGATCTCCCAGCCGAGCATGTTGTAATCAAGGTTCATCAGCTCATCGAGCGTCACCTCGACCGTTGCAGTGAGAGTGCAGCGCCCACGCTTGTGATCGTACTTCTTGATCTCGTAGCTGATGAATTCCTGATCGTGGAAGTTGTCCTTGATTGTCTCACAAATCAGATCAGCGTCGAGCGGCTCAGCGTTCTCATCATCGGGAGCAGGAATCTCGAGACCGCATGCGTCCTCAAGTTCAGCGAGGATTCCGTCGCGCCGAGTGTTAGGAAGCGCCATGACAAGATTACTGAATTCGCGAACTACGTCAGTCTCATTAGCTGCGTCATTGACCGCGTCATCCTTGTAATGGAGGACCTCTGCAAAATCAGAAGTCGAGAGTGTGACCCAGGTGTCGCCTGGGAGGCCGAGTTCCTTGAGCTTGTTCTTGTAATCCTGACTCATGTTTGTCCTGTTGTTAAAATGGCTCCCGATCCCTGACTTGAACAGGGGACCCACGGATTAACAGTCCGTTGCTCTAACCAACTGAGCTAATCGGGAACAAAGTGGAGCAGGCACCGGGATTCGAACCCGGTTGTCCAGCTTGGAAGGCTGGTGCACAACCCATATGCCATGCCTGCGATTTGAAGAACATGGAGACCCGGAGCTTGTACAGCGTCGGCTTTCCCGGTTTCGGCTGTGCTCCCCATTTGCATGGGATACTGTACACCCGCCGTCCATGTTCAAGGTGGCGTCCGCGGCAGGACTTGAACCTGCGACCCCCGCTTTAGGAAAGCGGTGCTCTATCCAGCTGAGCTACGAGGACATAAGCTGCTAAATCATGTAATTATTCTACCAGCGTTTGGGCAGATTTACACAACTTCTACTTATTTCTGCTCTTTATCGTAGTTGAACCTATCAGTTCCCGCGGCAGACCAGCGATCCTGATTCTCGCAGAACCATTTTTGAGTGGAGAATTTGAAATAGGGAACTTTGAGATCACCGGAAGGAGTCTGTGACTGGTGCTTCCAGATGATCCTGTTGTTCGGCTGCGCCGCGAACTGACCGTTGTCAAGCTTGATAACGTTGAAAGATTTGTGTTCGTTGGGAGTTTCCGCCCACGAAACGTCGAGTTCACCTGGATCAGACGCGCAAGTGTCGATTGTGAAGAGGTAATAGCCTCCTATCATACTGTGATCCTTCATGACGACCTCACATCGAGCGTTGCGTAGCCTCTCCTTCTTAATCACGGAAATATTGTATGACATGCAGTCCCACAGCTGGAGCCAGTCGAGCGGATAGAACTTCGTGACATTACGTTTCCAGACGTAAGCGTGCAGAGGCAACTTGTCATACAACGCACCGTAATCGTGGATGAGCGATTCGAAGTAAAGAGCTTGGTTGGGTATCGATTTTGTCGTGATCCAGTGAGCTGATTCGAACTCCCCTTCACCCAGCAGTGAGCCCTTGTTATCTCGTTGGAAATCGTACAGGAACTCTTTCCTGATAAACACTTCCACGGGTGGCACATTCGCGACGAGGTATGACATAGGAGATTATGTCTGCTCGTCTCGAACCCAAACAACGCGCGAACCCTCAGGATCGTGCCAGACGAAAGCCTGGTACGACTCAGGTGAGACCCAGTGAAGCTCTTCGAGTCGCGATTCCTTCGGAACGAGTATACCTGCACCCTCTAGATCAGGATACTGAAAGTTGTATTGTCCAACGATCGAGGCACGCGCAAGAACAGGTTTGGAAGTGATCATTAGTCTAGCTCCGTTGATATCCGATATTATCCATGACTTCTGATGTTTTGTATCGTCGTGAATATTTATTATCACGTGGTGATCATGACGTTCTCCGATGTTCTAAAAAACGCTGCAATCAATACTTTCAACGACCCAAACAAAAAGAAAGTTTTTGATGCAGTGATGAGCGTGTTCAAGAACCAGAACGCGTGTCCACAAGGCCCTAGTCCGAAGGAACTACTGATGCAGCTTGCAGCTGCGATCAATAAGGCCCTTAAGCAAAAGAGGGCTGCGGACGAACCTTTCATAAAGGAAGTTTACGACATCGCCATCTCTCCCGACGTCGCTGCTCCACCCCCTGCTGGGAACGTAGACCTGTTCATCCAGAACATAGAGAGCGAGCTGGGAAATGCAAGCAGGAGATTGCCCGCTCACTACCAGGCGAGATTTAATAAAGCTGCTCAGGATAACGATGTGATAGCAGCTTTGACCGACATATACGATCGCATCGTACATCGCTACGTCGTCGTAAGCAGCTCTCAAAGCGGAGGCACTTACTCGAATCTCTCTACGGATGGATCGGTAGATATAAACCTGTCATGTCGCACGCAGCAGACGACAGGCGACTCTGTCGAAGACGCGATCAGAAACGTATTTTTTGATGTAAGAAAAGCTAGAAAGCTTCACGGACGCTCCGACCTCGTGGTGGATGGAAAAATCATAGAGATCAAGTACACCAGGGATCAATTCACAGGTCTGGCCACGGACTCTCAAGCGCTCAAAGTTGATCCAAAAAAATGGTATCTCTATGTAGCTGGTGATATTCCGAGAGCAGGTCAAGCGGGAGCTATGAAAGCCTGGTTCATAAGCAGCGAGGACCTGTACAATGCAGTTTCACAAACGCGAAGTCATCCGTCAATCAACCCCAGCAGTCCGACCGCTCTAGCCGAAATCGAAAGTGAGATTGATACAATCAAAGGTCAGCTCGCGCAAGCGATATACAACCGATCAATTACGAGCCAGGATGAAGCGACACCCACGCAGATGACTTTAGACAAGTCGGTCGGCGTGAATCGTGTCCGTTTCGATATAAAGTTTGAGGGTCTTCTCCGCGCATACGTTCGTGAGATGCTACGCAGCTGATGTCCCCAGCTCGTTCGCTGCCCAATCAACCTCGTACGAGAAGCTACGACCGTAGTGCTTCTCGCGGATGAGCTCCTTCCACTTGTTGAGGAAGAAGATGAGATCCTCCCGTCGCACGAGACCTTTCTCGCGGAGCTTCTTCACGTTGCCCTGGACACCTGCGATGTGACGTGCGGACCATCCGCCCTCGGAGAAATCGTTGCATGCGTAGGCGAACCACCCATGGAGCTTCTCATAGGAGTCCTGCGTGAGACCCTCGAGCCCGCGGTGCTCGAGGTACTTCAGAATCCGCGAGCCGAGGAAGGGAGTGTTGTTGTGTGCGATCCGGATGAGGCGCATCCGCTCGATCTCCTTCCAATCCTCCGGGAAGTAGATGTACTCACCGTCGATACCGACCTGGCAGTTGACGAGATCAAAATGGGTGAGCGTGTCCTCGATCGTCGCTTGCACGAGGTCGGGGTGATCCACGAGCTGCACCTTCACGTGGTTGCGACGCCACCTCCCCCCCGCCTCCTTCGCGAAGCCACCCTGGGAGGGATTTGCGTAGGCACACTCGCTGCTGATGACCCTGCTCGCGGTCGCGACGTTCGGAAAGAAGAGGTCGACGTCACCGCTGCGAACCAGACCCGAGCTCCCACGGTGACCGGAAAGGTAGTTCTCGGTCGAGCCCCCGATGAGGAGATGCCGCGCGAATCCACCGCAGAGCCAGCCGCCGCTTTGAAACGTGGCCTCGATGACAGGGGTGGACTGCCGCAGCAACTCGAAATCATTGAGCATGCTGGGGGTGAGCGCCTCGGTGAGACGCAGACGGATGAGGTTCGACATGATCACTTCCGTCGACGAAGGGTGCTGATGATGAGAGCGGCGACCGCGGCGACCGCGGTGAAGAGCCAGAAACTGCGCCAGAGCCTTGCCATGTTTGCCTCCTTACATTATCAGTATACCACGTAACGTGGCGGGTTGCATGCTTACTTGGGCGGGCGGATCAGGAGCCGATCGATCGGCATCGGAATGACTCCTTTCGGGTTATGCACCATCACAACCACATTTCCCGCGTCGGTGATAAGCGGTTCACTCATGACCGTCACGGGCCACTTGGGACCGCGCTCCCAACGAAGCGCTCCAATCGGATGCTTCGTATTCTCGTAGCTCTCCACGACTGTTTTGAAGTTATCACGCAGAAATTGCCAGTCGTCGGGGCAGACTCGCTTTTCAAGCTCCCAGCGTCCGAAGATCGTGTTGAGGCGTCGGCTGATCGCGGGCCGACTTGCCCAGTACATCGGAGAAGAGTACCTGAAGCGATCATACAGGCCCTGCACCAGCTTCCGCTGTCTCTCGTCCAGCTCCAGGTCAGCCTTCGCATCATTCACCTGCTGGCGGAGACGTTCAAGGGTCTTCTGCTGGAACTCGGAGAGCTGCCATCCTGCCTTCACACGGCTTCGGATGTACGTGAGCTCGTCCTTCGTGTCCTGACGTGATGTGCGGAGAGTGAGTTCATCGATCTCAGCCAGGAGCGGCGCGACGGATTGAGGCATACCCTTGCTTATGAGCTCTTCAAGCCATCCGACCCCACGCCCGCGGGGCATGCGACCCTCGGCGACGATGCTACGGAGAAAACGACCCGAGCTCGTGTCGCCAAGTCCACATTCGACATAGCGATCAGCGAGCTCGAGCACCTGATCCATCGTGGTCTGCATGATACCTCCTTATGGAAGCATCATACCACATCTGGACTAGCGTTGCATGAAAATTACTTGCCTGCAGGCTCGATCACCACGTTGCCGCCAGCCTGTGTTGCGCCGTCGACCGTAAGCTGCACCTGGCCGCCCGTAGTATCATTGAAAACGATTCGCTTACCGCCTTGCAAAGATACGTTGAAGCCAGCTCCCCGAAGCACATCGTAAATCTTCTTTATCTGTCCCAACGTGTAGCTGAGATCTTCTGCTTGCTCCCTCATGAGTCGTGAAGTTTCTTCGCGAATAATCCCTCTCAACCTAGACTCAGAAATTGACATTTGTTTCTCCTCTTGGATCGATTTTAAGTATTACTATCATTTCAAACTTTCCCTGATTTTCAACAAAAACTCACGAGATGTAGGGGTGAGATTACAGCTCTCGTCAGTCTCAAGGATCTCCATCGTGTATGACGGCGTCGAGGGCCTTATCATCGAGATATATGTCCTGAGATTCTCAAGCAGGATGTAATCATCGGTGGGTTTGCAACCTTGAATCGTCGTGTACAGGGTGTTGCTGCTGACGCTGAAAAGACAGTACAACTTTTTTTCGGACACGTTACACCTCGACGTCTAGTCTTCGTACTCGTGTGGATCCACGCCAAAACCGCTGCCCATCATTGAGAACCTACGACTTCCCATGCTGCTACGCATCTTGCGAAGGATACGTTGTCCAATCTCTCGAAGCTCTGGATCACGATGCGTCGCCAGATGCTGGACGATGTAGCTCGCGGCGGGTTTCCGGTAGAAATCCTCGTCACCCGACCATCCTGTTTTGCGGCTCAGCCCGGTCGAGCTGGCCCTGCTGCCGAGGATATCCTGTGTGAGCCATGATTCGATGTCCTCACCCTCGTAGTATGCCGCCACGATATCACGCATCTCACGCTCGAATTCGGACGTCGTCGGAATCGGAGGCAGCTTATCGGTTAATTTCGATGACGAGCTCTTCTGTTTTTTTTTGAGGTTTCCATGATAATGTTGAGGGTACGACCCTCGGAAACTGGAGCTGGGTTCTGATCCTTCTCACCCTCGCTGTCGCTAGCCTGCTTCTTCATGACGAACTTACGATATTCCTCTGCATCGAACTCGTAGCCATCACTGCGTAGGAACTCCTCAAGCTCCTCATCGGACCCGTTGACGAGGATGTCAGCGTCCCGCGCCACGGACTCCGCATCAAAATTAGGCATCTCTTTCTTGCAGAAATCGACAAGCATTTCAGAGTAAGGTTTCACCTCACGGGCGACCTTCGCAGCAGTAATAATGTTACGAATATGCTTAATTCCAGCCATAATTTTCATTGTTTCTGAGAAAGTTCCGAAAAGTCTTAAAGATATTCTGGCTGGTCCCAAGACTTCCCCGATAATAGGAAGCGCGCTGAGGAACGCGATGACAGCTTCCAGGCGCTGACCTCGAAGCGCGTAGCGCGCGCTGTTGATTAAGTCTGGGACGGCAGCGATAGTGTAAGCGATCGGCGCGCCGAGACCCATCGTTCCTGCCGTTACCTGAGCAGCCACCCATCCACCAAGAGACCCCAGAAGTCCGAGCCCAAGATCGACCATCTCGGAATCGCGGAATTTGGCCATCAGCGTCTTCTCGGCCTCCTCCATGTCAATCTTTTCCCTCGGCGCGGACACTCTGTCTCGATTACGTCGAGACATTCTCGTGTCGCGGGGCTCAGGATCATCCTGGTCTACATCACGAACCACGCTCCGAGGCTCATCGCGGGTAGGCTCTCGCTCCTCCCTTTCGTCATCATCTTGACGTGGCCGCTCGCCATCACCTGCACCGCCCCCGCCGCGATAGGCTCGATTGATGAATCCCTCGCCAGGTACGTCGTCCTCGTTCATAGAATCGACTTCATCGCCTTCAAGGATCACACGCCAGGTAGGGTTGACACTCTCAAAGAGCTGATGATACATGGACAGAGCTTCTTCAAGCCCTGTTTCCTCTTTGCTTTCCCTCATCAGACGCTTCGATTCTTCATTGATGATGCGCCTGATCGTATTTTTGCTCAGTGCCACGCTATCTCTCCCAGTTGAGCTTAAATATCCGCCACAACCAAAAATAGAGAGTAAGAACGAGAATCAATCATCGATGAATGAGTTGCGCAAGCTCTTCCAGCACGATGTCACGTAGCTTCGATTCAGCCAGGCTGTATTTGCTTGACAGCTTACCGAGCTCGCGCCAGCTGTCAGAAACTGCGACTTTCGGATCACGACCAGCAGCTCTGAGATTCATATCGGCTGCTGTCTGCATGTCCATCATACCGGGAGTGCTGGTGACAGCATTCCTGAGGTGCGGATTATCCTTCAGATTGTCGAGCATATCCTTCGATCCTTGCGCGTCTCGCTTGGATAGGTTGAGCACAGCCGCGGCAGCTTTCTTGACTTGCTCGGGATCAGAAGCTTTCTTCTTCTCTTCCTCACCATTTTTTCCGTAATCTTTAACCCACTTCTTCAGGTCGGGAACGGTCATCTTACCGATCTCGGGTTTCTTCGTGCTGATCGCCGGTGCTAGCTTTTTGGCTCCAGCGTCAGCGACTCGCTTGGCGTTTGCGATGTCCTGGGCCCGTGCCGCCGCCCGCTCATCAGGATCGATGGGGGTAGGGCGACCAGGTCCACTTGTAGCGTCGAGTATCCCCTCGATTATCTCGAGCTCTTCCCTGATAATTTGGCGTAGTCTTCTTCCCATCATCGGCATATCATTTGCTCCTACGCTTGGGTCATGCGACCGTGGCAGCCTGTCGAACGCTTGCAGCGACTGCGACGGGATCATTTGAAGCTGCCGATAGAGCAGCTTTCGATATCGCATCAGCTGCGTTATTCGAGATTCCGTTGAGCCACTGTCCGAGTGGAATTCCATCGGGGAGACTTCCGAGCTCCTGCTCTGCGAATGATTTCATCACGGTAAAATTTCCGCCCTGGCCGAGGAAGTCACGTACCCGCATGTTATCTTTGAGAGAATTTACTGGGATCTTTGGCCACAGTTTCGCCTTACCCTCAATCTGATCTGCGATGGAGATGATGGTTCGACGCATGATGGCAGGATGCGCAGCATCGAGCTTCTGAAGCACGTCGGGTGTTTCCTGCTCCCTCAGCGCTCGTCTTGCTTCTTCACGTAAAATCTGCCTGAACCTGCTTTCGGAAAGTGCCATAACCCAAGATCTCCCTGCTCAATATTAAAATATGCGCCGGAACCGTAACGTTCGACAGAGTTCATGAGTTGTCGTTGTTTCTTACGAACCTCGTCAAGTTGTCGAAGGGCATTACACTCTTACTTCGAGCGTTCACATCATGAGGCTGCCGACGTACCCGACCCTCACTGATTCGCATAAGTCTCTCCACTCGGTGGTTAAGTATACGCCCTGCACGAAAAGATGATGCACGCATGCGGTGAGGGATGGGCTTCCGGCCCTGCCCACTTTTCCCTGCTCTGTGCGCGGGTGTGGGGTTCACATGCCGAAGTGGGCGTCGAGCGTCTCAGTGACCTTGCGGAAATCCTCGTCACTCCAGCCCGGGTAGTACCGGTCACGGATGCCGTCCCCGTCGCCCCCGTCCGCCATGTTGTGGAATTCGTTCGAGACACGCATCCACATCCGTGGACCATCCTCCTTGAACCGCTCGATGGCCTGCTCAACGGGGGTCATCCCGATCTCACCCTTGAGCGCATCCCGAAGCTCAGCTATCGCGTCCCGGAGATTATCGACCGAGATCACGAACTCGTTACCTGCGACGCGCGCCGCGATCATCCCGGCGGTCTCTCGGACATCGAGGTCTTCCAGCTCGCTGACATGGAGCCAGCCCGAGGTGCCCTCAATCTCGTGCTCCACATTGTCGAGATCGTCAAGGAGCCGACGCTTCTCGCCCTCGCTCCTGTGAAACCCGACGATCCGCTCCACCCCGGCGGAGATGTCCTCGGATGTGGCCCTGTAGTAATCATCATCATCACCCTCACGGAGGACCCGATGGGCCTCCTCACGGATGATCTGACGGATCCTGCTCTCTGAGATACGCATGATATGAAATCTCCTCTGATTCCGTCCTAAATATACCGAAGTCGATCAGTTGACGCGGACCGTGATGAGCTTGCCCCTGATGAGCTCCCGCCATTCCTCCGCGATCCCCTCCACGGCCGGCTTCAGGTCCCGGAGGACAGAAGCAAGCTCAGGATCCACCCCATCATCGTTCACCTGGAACCCATCCGTCGTGAGGATCTCCTGGCACACAATCTCGCTGATCGCATCACCGAGCGTGTTGATCATGCGCTTCCGCGCCGATTTCATGGTGAGGGCCGCCATGAACATGCTCCGGTCGCTCATCCAGGAATCTATAATCTTCGATTCGGGACCCCCACCGTATATGATCGAGCTCAGCAGCGTATCGAAGCTCTCCGGGACGATGCGCCTGTCGTTGGCCCCCCTGTCGAACATCGCGTGGACGATCATCCACGGTGTGGCAAGGATCGACCTCGCGACGGAGGTTGTCGTGTAGAGGATAACGGTGTCGCCCCTGGCGAGCCCATCGGGAATCTCAAACCCGAGTGTCCGGAGGGTCCTGATCCCAGTCGGGTGAAGGGCAACGCTCCTCCCCCGTGATCTGCCCAGCGGATCACTGATGAGGGCTGCGGTCCAGACCGGATGAGGGACATGGGCGAAATGCTTCTCGGCAAGCGCCCGGAATCTCCCAGAGCGGGCGAACTTCTCAGCACCCTCCGGGTTCGCATCGGGGTTGTAGGGGTTGTCCATCCTGACCGCCCCACGCCGGGGACCCATGCTGCCGGCGTGAGCCATCTCAGAAAGAGCACGACGGGTTTCCTCACGGACAATCTGGCGAATCCTGCTCTCGCTGATCCTCATGATGCTCTCCAGCGAGGGTTAAATATGCGCCCCGGCGCGAAGCGCCGGGGGCCCGGGCGAAATCACCGCAGCGAGCGCTCGGGGGGTTCACAATCATCGGAAAATTCTCCCGGGAAATTTTTGGGAGCGCGGGGCCCTCGGGAAAGCCACCCCGCGCAGGAAAATGGGCCCAGGGCAGGTGGGAAATCCACGCTGCGGGCGCAGAGAGGGGTTCGATATTCGAAAAATCTCTCCGGAAAAATTTTGCGCGCAGGGGCTTGGCGGCCGCCTCCGGGGGACCCCCCACAGAGTAGGCCGGGGCCGGGGGGGGCGGGGGCCCCCCATAAACCATGGGGCCCCCCATACCACCGAATGGGGCCCGCCCCCCACCAACAGCGACGGGGCCCCATGGCCCCACCACCGTCAACCAGGGGCCCCGCCCCCTGCCGCTCAGCCGGCGACCATCCGGTCCCAGGCGTCCTCACCATCCGGGTCGGTCACCCCGATGATCGTGTACCGGTTGCGCCGGAACCAGTCCCGGGCGTCGGCCTCGTTCGTGAAGAGCCGGCACCGTCCGTCCTCGCAGGTGATGATCCAGGGCGTGCTGTTGTCCATCTTGCCTCCTTATGATCCAGTTATACCACGGGCGCCGGGTCGTTACACCGACTCCCCGCGCCGGAGGAGGCACTGCCGGACCGCGATGAAGGCGTCCCCCTTGCTCGAGGCGCCGTTCGTCTCCATCCAGCCGAGGGGACCCGACACCTCCCAGCGCCAGACCCCGTAGCTCGTGAGCCAGACGGCCCAGGTGTGCGCGCCGGTCTCGCCCCAGGTGGTGTTGCCTTCCTTCTGCATCTGGCCTCCTCTTGACCCCGTCCATCGGGGTCCCCTTGATGATTCAGTTATACCATGGAGCCGTCAGGCTTGCACCGTTCACTGGGCCCGGTAGATCGACATCCTGCCGGCGCTCGACGCGTCCCGCTCGTTGTAGTACCCGCCGCCGGACCAGGTCCCCTTCGGACCCGTCACCTCGAAGTGCCACCGACGGTTGAGGTCCGACCAGGTGACCAGGGTCCAGCCCGGGAAGTGGTTCGCGAAGACGTCGAGGGTCCAGGTCTTGATGTTGAATCGGGTCTGCATGCTGCCTCCTTACTGTTCAGTTATACCACGACCCCGTCGCCGTTGCACCGATCCCTCACCACATGTGGCGGGTCGCCACCATGGTCTCCCCCGTCGTCGGGTGGACGAAGGCGACCTCGAGGAGCATCTCGTCCTCGTAGGTCCACCGGACACCGGTCACGATCGCCTGGACGGGGGTGGCGATGACGCCGTTCGGGTCGGCGGGGTCGTCCTCGCGGTGGGTGAACTCGACGGTCCGGCCGGTGCAGGCCGCGATGGTGCGCAGGCGGATGAGCCGCTTCGCCTCGCGGAGCTCGTCGTTGATCGAGCGGGCGAGGGTCTCGAGTTCGGTCTCGGTGATGGCGTTCATGTTGTCCTCTCCTTATGATCCAGTTATACCACGTCCCCCCGCCCGTTGCACCCCCTCAGTCGTGCCGCCCGACGTGGGTGACACCGTGGTCCGGGCAGGTCCAGGATTCGTCACAGGCACAGGAGCGGGATTCGGCCTTCGGGCAGCACTTGTTGCCGGCGATCGACTGGACCTCGAGGTAGGCGTAGCTCGACCACATCTGGGGGTAGGGGGTCGCGCCGCGGAAGCGCTTCAGGACCCGGGCGTTGAACTCCTTGGGTGCCACGCCGAAGAGACCCGCGCGTTCCTGGTGACCGCGGTAGGTCGCGCGGTAGTGCTCGATCGGCAGTGCCTTTGCCATTGCTTCGTCCTCCTTACCTTATGGTTATACCACGGGCTCACCGCCGATGCATGCCCTCATCCGCCCGCGGGCGCCGTCCCGTCGTGAAGGGCCTCCGACCACCGGTGGAGACCGACCTGGAAGAGGACCTCCGACAGGGGATGGGCGACCAGGTTGTGCAGGGTCCACTGGAACCGCTTGGGCAGGAGGCCGAGGAGGACGGGGAGGGGAAGGACGATCATGCTGCTCTCTCCTTGATGGTTCAGTTATACCATGCCGCCGCGCCCGATGCATCGAAGCAGCGATGGGACCGGAGGGCCACCAGCACCCCCCAGGTCCCACCGGTCCGACCGGATTAGGAACCGGCCACCCAGGTGGCCTTCCGGCCCTTCCGGGACTCCTGGATGGTCCCCTTGGCCAGCTCCTCCCGGGCCACCAGGAGGATGTCGGTGTACACGAACCGGTCCCCGGCCTGGTCCAGGAGGGCCTTCGCCGTGACCCCACCGGCCTCCCCGGCCATCCGGAGGAGGTCGGACCGGCAGGCCTCCAGGCGGGGCGCGACCTTCGTCGTGGGCCCACGGGGACCGGCCGGGACCTTGGCGGCCTTGACCGGCTCCGGGGCCAGGACCAGGCCGCCGTCCTGGACGGCCACCTTGCCGCCGAGCTCGACGAGGGCGAGGGCCAGGCCCGTGGCCGAGAGGCCGGACGCCTTCTGGAGGGCGTTGAAGGTGACCGGGGTGGAGGAGAGGAGGGTGGTGATGTCCATGTTGGCTCCGTTCGTTTGTGGTGGGGACCGTCCCCACCATGATTAAGTTATACCACGTTCCCAGGGGGGTTGCACCGTTTCAGCCGGCGGCGACGGCCTCGGCGGTCTCGATCAGGCTATCGATGAGGTCGACGTCGAGGCCGGACCAGATCGCGCGGGCGATCACGTGGGCGCCGTCGTTCCCGGCCGCGAGGGCCGCCGCGAGCTGGGCGATGAAGTCGTGCTGAGCCATTCGTTGTCCTCCTTACATTCTCAGTATACCACGCCGACCCGACCGTTGCACGGACCCTCAGGCCGTCCGGAGGGCCGCCACCCGCCGGAGGAACCCGGCCTGCTCGTGGTTGATCGACCGGGCGCGGACGTCGCCCCACTCGACCCCGGTGTTCGCCTTGGCTCGGGCCTCGAGGCCGTCGGCGCAGGCCAGGAGGTCGGTCGTGGTCCAGGCCCCGCCATGCTTCGCCTCCCAGGCCGGGACCGACTTGACGAGGCCCATCATCCCCATCTCGGAGTGGTGGGGGAGCGTGACGAGAAGCTTGAAGTAGTCCATGATGCCCTCCTTATGATACAGTTATACCACGACCCCACCGCCGTTGCACGGACCCGCCGTCAGGCGGCGTCGAACTCGATCCCGGTCACCTGGCTCGCCGGGAGGACCTGGCCGAGGGCGAGTCGCCGGGAGAGCCCACCGTTGACCTCGGGGGCGATGTAGTGATGGATGGCCTTCATCCGGTCGAGGGCGGCCTGGGCGGCGTCCTGGGTGAGGAACACCGTCGCCACGAAGGTCGCCCGGGACCAGGGGTAGTGTGAGCTCGTGACGTGGCCCACTCGACCGGGGGTGACCAGGAAGCAGGGGTCCCCGAGGCTCGAGGGGAAGGTGACGACGAAACCGTTCATGCTGTCCTCCTTACTGTTCAGTTATACCACGGACGGGGACGGGTTGCATGCCCTCAGGCGGCGCTCTCCATCCTGAGGTGGGCGATCTCCTTGTGCTCCTCGATCGCCGCCGCGACGGCCTGCACCCCCACGAGGCGCTCCGCGCAGGGGAAGCAGTCGAACAGGACCGGGGTCCCGTTGTGGAGGTGGTAGAAGCCGACGGTCGTCGGGCGACCGCAGCTGTCACAGGTGGTGGGGGTGCCGCCGCGGGTGGTGAACTCGATGTTGCTCATTCGCTCGTCCTCCTTACTATTCAGTTATACCACGGTTCGATCACCGATGCACCGTTCACCGCTTCCCGTTCGCGAAGTCGGTGAGCTGACCGGCGTGGTGGAGCGCGATCCGGCGGGCCTTGTCCAGGTGCGTCCCCGTCAGGTGCCGACCGGACCGGACCCACTCGGCGTAGTAGGTCCCCGAGCGCGCCGTCCACCCCGCGAACCCCCGGCCGTTGTGGTGGCTGACCGTCTGGGCGACCTGCTCGTCCTGGGTCTGCCGCTCCCAGAGCGCCACCATGGCACGCTCGACGGCCCGGCTGTTCTTCCGGAGCATGCCCTCGATCTCCTCACGGGCCCAGACCTTCTGCGTTCCGTTGCTCATTCTGCCCTCCTTATGAGACCAGTATACCACGGAGGACGGACCGTTGCATGAAACAGCGAGGGGGACCCGAAGATCCCCCTGCGCCTCGAGCACCCGGACGGGACTAGTAGTCGTCGCCCTCGTACTCTTCCTCATCCTCAACGTCAGGGTCGCTGTACTCGATGTCGTAGTCATCACCACCGAAGTCACCCTTGTCGCCGCGGCCGTAGCGGTCGGCGTCCGGGTCCCACATCGTGCCACGGTCACGAGGGTCGCGGTAGGGACCCTCCCTCATCACGCGCCGAGCCTCCTCACGGACGATCTGGCGCAGCCTGCTCTCTGTCAATGCCATTCTGCTCTCCTGCGCCGCAGCTGCGGTCGCTCCCTCTAACTATTCATCACCCGCGGGTTCCTGAGCCTCCGCCTCACGACGGTCAGCCTGCTTCATCCGGCGGCGGGCGAGGCGGCGGCTCGAGATCACGGTCGTCTCACGGCAGCAGGGGCAGGTGCGTCCGCCCCGGCGATAGCCCTCGATGTGTCGCTTGAAGTCGTCCATGCTTCCTCCTATCCACCATCTAACTATACCACCGTCACGCCGCCATTGCACTGATCCGCGGATCGTCAGCACGGATGAGGTCACCCTCGAGCACCTTGATCCACCTCCGGTGCCCACCATGGAGCACCCATCCGCCCCACCACAGGGTGTCAGTGATGTGGTCCTGGTGTGGAGTGCCACCGAGGCACACCACCAGCGCGCCTCCAGGGATCTCAGCATCCACCCCGGTCGCCGGCCAGCGCTCCATGGTGACCCAGAGCTCACCCTTCTGGGGCATCCAGTCGTGCCTCACCCGCCACCCCCGAAGGTCTCGTACAGGGGCTTCGCCGGTCGCTTCGGGTCGTAGCAGGTCATGTGCCAGCACCGGTGCCCCTCGGGTCCACCGCAGGCGTGGAACTTCCCCATGAACTTCCCGGGGTCCAGGGCGTCACCCTTGCTCCGGCGGATGACGTCCACCACGGTATGATCCCGACAGCCTGGGCAGACCCGGGACCACAGCACCCGGTCGTACCGTGCCTTGTCGATCCGGCGCTCACTCGTCGTCATCGCCCACCCCCGCGGCCGTCGCGATTCCGCCGATGACGATCGCCGCGAAGGCGAAGTAGCAAAGACCGATCAGGAACTCCATGCTGCCTCCTTATGAATCCAGTGTACCACGACCCACCGCCCGTTGCACGGGCTCACTTCCCGATCAGGTGGAGCCATTCCATATCGTGAGGGAGGATCGTCCCACCCTTCTTCTTCTGGAGGCGTTCCGCGTCCTCCTTGGTGAACTGGCTCGCCATCGAGCGATGGACCGTCCACCAGCTGAAGGCACCCCCACCCCAGCACAGGAAAGCCGGTCCGTGTCCGTGGTCCGCGGCGATGATGAAGCGCTTGCTCATTCCTTCGTCCTCCTTATGAATCCAGTATACCACGGACCGATGGGGGTTGCATCGATTCAGTCGAACTCGATCACGCTGTCGAGGTCCTCCTCGAGCATCTGGACCTGCTGCCGGAGGCCAGCGATGGTACGCTCCTGTTCCAGGATCCGAGCCTCGAACTCGGCGACCCGGACGGCGTCCTGGGCCCGATGGTTCCGCTCCACGGCGACGGTCCAGAGGAGGGCGACCATCGCTGGCAGGAGCACCGCGGCCAGGATGGCGGTCCACCCCGCCGGGGTGACAGGCTCACTCACCCGTCACCTCGAACACGATCTCATCGAACGGGGCCGCGACGACCGGACCGGTCCACCCGGCCGGGACGAAGAACGCCTCGGGAGCGCCGGTCTCGACCCGACCCACCGGGGTCTCGATGGGGGCGAAGGAGGTGAGGAGGGCGAGGATGAAGGCGATCATGCTTGACTCCTTGGTTGGTGGCAAGAACAGTATACCAGGTTGGCCGACCGGTTGCACGGGTTCGGGGGGGCGAACCCCCCCACCCGGCCGGGTTAGGATCCCAGGACCCAGGTCGCCTTCCGGCCCTTCCGGGACTCCTGGATGGTTCCGGAGGCCAGGAGTTCCTTCGCGACCAGGAGGATGTCCGTGTACACGAACCGGTCCCCGGCCTGGTCCAGGAGGGCCTTCGCGGTGACCCCACCCTCGAGGCCGGCCATCCGGATGAGGTCGGCCCGGCAAGCCTCGATCCGGGGCTGGACCTTGGCCGTGGGACCCCGGGGGCCGACCGGGGTGACGGGGAACAGGCCACCGTCCTTGACCTTGAGCTTACCGGAGAGGATGTCCACCAGGAGGGCCTGGCAGGCCTCGTGGGAGAGGGTCGCGACGCGGTCGATGTTGAAGTTGTCCATGTTGTTCCGTCCTCCTTACTATTCAGTTATACCACGGTTGGCGAGGGGTTGCACGGTTTCAGCGGCGGCTTTCCCGCCATCCGATGATGGCCCCGGAGATCGCCCAGATGACGATCAACGCGACGAGCCAGATGGGACCGGCCGTGAGGGACCAGTCGATGTTGGCGTTCGCGAGGGTCTCGAAGTTCTTGATGATCGTGTCCATGCTGCCTCCTTATGAATCCAGTATACCACGCGGTCGGCCGGCTTGCACCGTTTCAGAGGACGGTCACCTGGGCCTTCCGGGTCCACCAGTTCACCCCCACCAGGTGGAGTCCCCGGGCCGCGGCCTTGACGACCAGGACGTTCCGGACCGGGTCACCGGCGTACTCCGGACCGGTGATATCCACCCACCAGGTCCCGTCCTTCCCCACGATCGTCGGCTTCCGGCTGAGGTCGATCTGCTTGGTCCAGTCCACGTTGCCTCCTTGATGATACAGTTATACCACGCTGGTCGACCCCTTGCATCGTTGCCGCGAGGCCCTCCTCACCACCGCTGCCGCTGTCAGGCCACCCAGAGGGTGGTTCCCGACCGGTTGTCGGCGACGATGCGGAAGCCCCACTGGATGATGAACTGCTCACACTCGGCCGGGGTCCCGGCGAAGAGGGTGGCTCGGCTGTTGGCGTCGATGATGCTGACCATGTTGCCTCCACTTGATGATACAGTTATACCACGGCGGCCGAGGGGTTGCATCGATTCAGTCGTACCGTCCGGGGAAGGGGGTGATGCCCGGGTACAGCCGGAGCAGCTCGGAGAGGTCGACCCTCGACTTCAGGTGGGAGGTGGTGTGGAGCCAGGCGCCGTCGCCGGTGGCGCGGTAGATGCTCCAGACCGGGACGAAGTCGTTGAGGTCGTCATCGAAGGTCTCCGCGGTCTTGTACTTGAGGTCGCCCTTGCGTTCCTGCATGATTGCCTCCTCGTGAGATCAGTATACCACGCAGGCCGACGACTTACACGGTTTCACGGGGTGAACTCGGTTTCCTGGAGCCGGCCGTCAATCGGGTGGGCGTAGGTCCCGATGAGGACCAGCTCATCATCGTAGCCGATCCGCGCTCCGGTCACCGCCACCGCCACCTCATGGAGGGCGAACTCACCGTCAGTCCCCTTGAACTTCCGCTCGATCAGCACCTGGCGCCCCTCGAGGCCGGCGACGATCTCCTTGCAGATGGCGTCCTGGGCTGCCCAGAGACGCTCGCGGAAGCTCTCCTGGAGGGGCTCGAGGTCCTGGCGGCTGATGATGCTCATGCGCTCTCCTTCCTTATGATCCAGTTATACCACATCCCCCGCGGGGGTGCACGGATTCCCCCCGTATACGGGCGCCCGCGGGGGCGCATCCGTGTCATCGCTGTCACACATACCAGGGGCCGTCCTAGACCGGCTCGAGAGCCTCCATGAACTCCTCGATGTCCGAGCCCCAATCCCCCTCCGTGGTCTCCTCGAACATTGCACGGAAGTTCGATTCGAGGCCCTCGAGGACGATCTCCGTTTCATCGTGAGCGGGATCGAAGACCTGGCTGATCACCTTGAGACCGTGCTTGGCGAAGACCGTGAGCATCTCACCGAGGTCCTCACTGAAGGAGAAGTCGTTGTGGTAGGTGGTGAACCGGAACATTGAGCCTCCTGGGTTGATGGTGGGGTGCCGCCCCAACCATGATATAGTTATACCACGGGTTGGGGAGGGTTGCACGGAATCTCGTCCGGGACCTTACTCCTCCTCGTCTTCGTCCTCGAGGTCCTCGCCGTACTGGTCCATGTAGTCGTCCTCCGTCCCTTCGAAGGACTCGAGGACCTCCTCGGTCATGGTGTCCGTGTCGAGACGGACGAGGAGGATCGTGGACGGGTCCTCGCTGAGGGACTTCGTACACTCCGTGAACTCGTCGAGGGCGTCCTGGTGGTCCTTGTGGTAGGTCATGTTGACGGTCGGACCGTAGGGACCCTGGGTCGTGGACATGGAGACGATGTAGATGGTCATTCCTTCCTCCTCCTTATGAATCCAATATACCAGGCTGGATGATGGGTTGCACGGAATCCCGTCCTAGACGGACCACTTCCCCTTCTTCCGGTTGAAGTACAGGGTGTCGAAGGGTCCATCAGCCGGGGTCGCGACGATCGTCCGGCCTTCCCGGGAGATGTCCCAGGTCCCCCCGGACCCAAACCGGCACTCCTGGTCCAGGATGACGAGGGCATCCCGGAGGGCCTGGGTGACTCGAAGACCACCGACGTCGAACCGAACGAACTGACCGCGGATGATTCCTTGACTCGCCATTTGACCTCCTCTTGATGGTTTAGTTATACCACGTCCGACCGACCGATGCATGGTTCTCGATCAGAACCCGAGCCAGGTCATCATCCACCAGATTCCCCACCAGGTGACCGGGAGGAGGGGCACCATGAGGAGGAAGATGAGCAGGCTGGTGAACTCACCGAGGCCGTCGAGAATCCGGTTGACCATGCTGCCTCCTTATGAATCCAGTATACCAGGTCTTCGGATCGAATGCACGGAATCCCCGGGGCCGAAGCCCCGGGAACCCATGCAAATCTCAGCCGGCCGTGGTAAGATTCCAGGTTGCCTTCCGACCCTTTCGGCTCTCCTGGATGGTTCCGGCCTCGGTCAGATTCCGTGCAACGAGGAGGATGTCGGTGTAGACGAACGTCCCCCCACCGGCCTCGAGGAGTTCCTTGGCCGTGACCCCTTCCGGACGGTTGCACAGTTCCAGGAACTTGGTCTGGCAGGCCTCGAGTCGGGGCTGGACCTTGGCCGTGGGGCCTCGAGGACCACCGGCCTTCTCGACGGGGACCAGGACCCCATCCTTGGCCTTGAGGTTCCCGGAGAGGACCGAGAGGAGGGTGGCCTGGAGGGCCTCGAGGGGGAGGGCGAGGAGGGTTTCGGCGTTGAGGGCTTCCATGTGGACTCCGGTTGGTTGGTTGGCGTGGGAGGTTCCATTCCCTCCTCACATTCTAGTTATACCATGGTGGTCGGGAGGTTGCATCGTTTCGGGTTTGCCGTTTCCGGTCCCCGCCGCTGCTTCCTTCCTCCACCATGAGACCATCATACCAGGTCGACCGGCCGGTTGCACGGGTTCGCGATCAGTCCTCCCAGCCTTCCGCCTCCGCCTCGAGCTGCTCGGCGCGCTGGAGCGCCCGCTGTAGGTCCGCCGGGTTGAGCCCCTCGAGCTCCGCTAGATTCTCCCAGAGCGCCTCGATGCTGTCGCCGCTGCGGAGAGCATCGAGGAACTGCTGGACCGCGTTGTCAAATGCCTTGTTGTGTCTCATGCAATCATAGATATGGCGCTCAGACCCAGAGCCAGATGCCAAGTGCAGCTGCGAGCCGGATCGAGGAGGAGATGGCGATCTGCCCGACGTCTCTCTTGTCCGCGTTCGGCGGCATCACCCCGATGGCGAGGATGACCACCAGGCTCTGGAGGAGCCAGAGAGTGATCTCCATCCCGAGGAAGAGGGCGAGGGAGCCGGAGGAGAGGAGTGCGCAGGAGAGCGCCGAGACGCCGAGGGTGAGCCCGAAGGTGACGGACTTGTTAGGCTTGTTCCCACTCAGGGATGTGGCGCACCCGAGGGTGTTGAAGGCGATCCAGATGATTTCGGGTGCGGTGATCATTCGTTCCTCCAGTGTGGATATACTATACACCCCCGCGGGCGGATTTGCACGCTCCCGTATACGGGGGCCCGCGGGCGCTCATGCGTGTCACTGATGTCACACTTCTGTGGAGGGTTGTGGGGCATCGAGGTTGATGGTGGGGAGATCCTTCAGGACCCGTGCTGCCGTCTCGGGGGTCATGCAGTCGCTCCGCTTCACCGCGATGGGACCGTTCTTGCTGCCCTCAGGATCCCGGGTGTCGTAGCCGAAGACCCACTCCCCTCCGTGCTGGAGACTCAGGACCCGGAACTGGAAGCTGTTCTCCGGGCTGTAGAACTGGAGGATGTCGCCTGGTTCGATCTCCGCCGCCGCCGGCACCCGCCACGTGACCCGGGATGCCCCCTCCTTTCCCTTTCCTGCCTTGGCCATGGTTTACCTTTCCCTTCTGGTTGGAGTGAATCTGGAGTGATCTGGTGAGTCGTTACAGGGGTCCTACGGATGGACCTGCCGCATCCCATGCCCCCGCCTCGCCAGCGGCCGTCCCGAGTCGCTCCTCCATGACTGTCCAAGGCACTGGGCGGAGGTCCCAGCGATCGACAGCGACGTTCAGGTGACGGCCGCGCTCCGAACCGAGGGCGTGAGTGTGCCCATGGATCACGAGGCGGGGGTTGATGCTCCGGGCCATGTCACACTCCCAGGTGTGCTCGGGAATGCAGGCTCGGTGGATGACCAGGATATCATTGTCAAGTATCAGGTGGTCGAGGACCGCCACGAATCCAGCCTGGTGGAACACCTCGAGGTCCTCATCGTGGTTGCCGCGGATGAGGGTCTTCCGACCGTGGAGCATCCGGAGGATCCCGACCTTCTCCTCCCTGGGCATCCGTCGGGCGCAGAAGGCATCACCCACGAGGAGGACCTCATCGTCAGGAGCGACCCGCTCGTTCCAGCGGGCGATCAGCTGGGCGTTCATCTCCTCCACGGAGGGGAAGGGGCGGGTCTCAGCGCAGTAGCGCATGATGTTCCGGTGTCCCCAGTGATGGTCGGAGGTCGCCCAGCGCATCACGGCTTCGGTGCCCCACCGATGCGATTGATGAGGGCGTCGACCAGACGATCGGAGTTGGTGGGACCGGGAGCGGGCGGAGGACGACCGCCCGTCGGCGGGAGGACAGTGCTCATCTCACTCCGTCGCCACCCGATGACGAGGCCGAGTGCCATCATGATGAGCCCGCCGAAGATGCCCATGCTGCGGGCCCAAGGGGGGATTTCGATACGGGGGTCGTGCATTCGGTCTCCTTATGAATCCAGTATACCACGGTCAGTTGATGTTTGCATGCCTCAGCACGCGATTCCTTCCTCGATCTCCTCGTACTCAATCCAAGCGAGGGTGACCTCATCAGCGATGCGCTCCTGCTCGGCGCGCTCAAAGCATACAAGCCGATGGGTCTCGATCGCGTCCTCGATCTCCCGGCGGGCAAGGTCACGCTGGGCGCAACCGGTGCAGAGGAAGATCTCGCTGTCGGGATCGTCATCGTGGCTGACGAAGAACCCGTAGGTCGCGCGGTTGGAGCAACCTGTGCAAGTGCAGTCGGTCTTGGCGGAGAAGCTGATCGTCATCGTAACCTCCTTCTTCCCGTATCGTTCAGATCGCGCCGGCCTCGTCGAGCTCACGGCGGGTGGGGTGACGCATGTACTTGCCGGCGACCTCGGGGAACTCGGCGAGGGTCTCGTTGATCTCCTCGGGGGTGAACCCGGCG
>Ga0214917_10001982_pt1 | contig 25613 bp, 35 predicted proteins | sample LL_1208_BB_MetaG_FD_177983 | JGI IMG/M metagenome (GOLD analysis project Ga0214917, IMG submission 177983) | Freshwater microbial communities from Lake Lanier, Atlanta, Georgia, United States - LL_1208_BB | ecosystem: Environmental > Aquatic > Freshwater > Lake | place: USA: Georgia | collected...
ATGGCATTTCCATTAACCTTGCAAGGAAAAGAAAATGGGCTACGAAGCAAAGAAAATTCCATCAGCAATCAGCTCTGATATGACTGGTGAAAAGAAAGTTAGCGTTCCTAAAATGGATCGTGAATATGGCGGTGCTAAGTCTATGACAGGCGCAACACCACCTAAAGGCGCAACCAGCAGCGACACTAGCGGCGAACGCAAAATGAAAATCCAAGGCGGTGTTGGCATGGGTATGGCTGATGGCATTGGTATGCGTGAAGCCAGCCACATGGGTATGCACGATGGACGCAAAGGCGAAATGAAAGGTGGCACAAGCGAAGCCACTTGTTATGAGCACAAGCGTTACGAGCACGCACAAGACAAATAAGCGTGGCAACTAGGGGTCAAAGCCCTAGCGCCACTAAGCAAAACAACTAAAAAGGAGTTGAAATGCCTAATGGGAATTGTATGTCCTGTTGCCACTTTCTGAACACGGAAGTAATGGGGCAATGTCGTAGGTTTCCGACCTACCAAAATAGACACGCAAATGAGTGGTGTGGCGAATACACAACAAAAGATGTTGTATTAGATTTGCCCATTTACGCTATGGAAAAACGCAAATACACCAGAAAGGTCAAAAATGATACGACCGCTGCGTGATCGAGTTGTTGTCAAACCAGAGGTTCGCATACTTAGCGACATAATTTGGGTAAACAACAAAGAGTCATTTAATGAGGGTACTATTGTGGCGGTTGGTCCAGAAGTGGATCAGGCGGTAGTGGGTGACTTCATTAAATATGGCAATGGGGATTATTTGAACTGGCCTACCCACCGCATTGACGGACAGGACTACCAAATTATCCAAGAAGCTGACATTTGTGCTATTGTTGAGGAATCATGAAAGAAACCATCCAAATCAGAATCAACGACTTGATGGCAAAAGGCCGTGAGTTGGAACAACAGTTACACCAGATCAATGGTGCGTTGCAACAATGCCAGTGGACGCTGGCTGAACTGGAGAAAGACGATGCTGAAAAAGTCGACCAGCCCGAAAGCGTTTGAGAAAAACATCAAGATTGAGATGAAATCTGGTAAGCCTATAAAGCAGGCCGTGGCTATTGCTTACGCTGTTAAACGTGAAGCTGAAAAAGTTAAGAAGAAGAAATGAAGAAGCACGACAAGCCTATTGAGCACAAGACAACAGGCAAAGGCAAAACCTACAACCCAACAGAAAAGGGTGCAGGAATGACCGCCAAGGGTCGTGCTGAGTACAACGCAAAGAACGGCAGCAATCTCAAGCCGCCAGCGCCAAACCCCAAGACCAAAAAGGACGAGGGACGCAAAGCATCATTTTGTGCGCGAATGGAGGGCGTGGTTAAGAACGCCAAAGGACCAGCAGAACGCGCTAAGGCATCTTTAAAGAATTGGAATTGCTAACATGGCTACTAAACCTGGACTTTACGCAAACATCCACGCCAAACAAGAACGCATCAAGCGTGAAAAGGCAGAGGGCAAGCCTGTGGAAAAGATGAGAACGCCTGGCACAAAAGGCGCACCAACCGCCAAAGCATTTAAGGAGTCGGCTAAGACCGCAAAGAAATGACAGAAGTTACCGAAAAGCGTCCAGTTGGCAGACCAACAACCTACGACCCTGCATATATTGACAGGGTAATAGAACTTGGGCGCATCGGTAAATCAATCGAGCAAATCTGCTATCAACTTAATACTCCTGTAAGAACTTTGTATGAATGGCGTGATCGTCATCCAGAATTTTCGCAAGCCTTGGAAGATGCTAAGCAATATGAGCAGGCTTGGTGGGAAGAACAGGCACAAGCGTACATGGTTGAGAACAAAGAAAGCGACAAATTGAACCCGACATTATGGTCAAGGTCAATGGCTGCAAGGTTTCCGAAGAAGTATCGTGAAAGCACAAAGCAAGAGATTACAGGCGCAGAGGGCGCACCGTTGTTGCAAGGCATACAAGTGACATTTGTCAAACCAAGTGAGTGATTTCAGCAACGCCCAATTTCCTGTAAAGCTGGCGTGTTTATTTGACCCGCCTAAGTCTAGATACCGTGTATTACATGGCGGTCGAGGTGGTGCTAAATCTTGGGGCGTAGCTCGAGCACTGCTGATTAAAGCCGCCAAAGAACCATTGCGAATCCTCTGTGCGCGAGAGTTTATGACTTCTATGCGGGATTCTGTACACAAACTGCTGTCCGACCAGATCATTGACCTTGGCCTGCAAACGTTCTACGAGATTACTCAAGCAAGCATACGCGGCAAAAATGGCAGTGAATTCAGCTTTGTTGGCCTAAAGAACAATGTAGCCAATGTCAAATCATATGAGGGTGTGGACATTTGTTGGGTAGAGGAAGCTCAAACGGTGACTAGGTTGTCATGGAACGTGTTAGTTCCTACCATCCGTAAACCAGACAGCGAGATATGGGTGACATTTAACCCTGAGTTGGAGACTGACGAGACTTACCAACGATTTGTAGTCCACAAGCCAGAAAATGCGGTGGTGACTAAGGTTAACTGGAATGACAACCCTTGGTTTCCTGACACACTAAAGTTGGAAATGGAAAGCCTAAAGGCGCGTGATCCAGAAGCGCACAGGACGGTTTGGGAAGGGTTTTGCAGGCAAACAGTTGATGGGGCTATCTTTGCCAAAGAGGTGCAAATGGCTGAGTTGGAGAATCGCATTACCCGCGTTCCATATGATGCTACAAAGCCTGTACACGCTGTGTTTGACCTTGGATGGGCAGATGCAACTGCCATTTGGTTTGTCCAGTTTATTGGCATGGAAACCCGCTTAATTAGGTACATGGAAGATAACCAACAGACAATCAGCCATTACTTAGCTGAGATGCAGAAGTTTGGTTATGTGTACGACACGTTATGGTTGCCGCACGATGCACAGAACAAGACGTTGGCGGCAAATGGACGGTCAATTGAGGAAATTGTTAGGGCAGCGGGACATAAAACCCGCATTATTGAAAAGACGCCAGTAGTTGACAGCATTAACGCCGCAAGAACTATTTTTAGATCGTGTTATTTTGATAGAGAAAATTGTTATGATGGCTTACAATGTCTGCGTCATTATCGGTATGAGGTTGACCCTGATACAAAGCAGTTCAGCCGCAACCCGTTACATGACCAGTATTCGCACGGTGCTGATGCCTTTAGGTACATTGGTCTGATGATTAATGAACCCAAAGAACGTAGGAAACCCAAACCGATGCCGATGTACGGCAGCGCAAACAGTTGGATGGGCTAAATGGACAATTACGACCCGATTATTCAAGAAGCGGTGGACTTTCTGAAGTTCAGCAACGATGCCGACACAATGAACCGCCAAGAAGCCTTGGAGGACTTAAAGTTTGTCAATGGCGACCAATGGCCTGTTGAACTGCAAAACTCCCGCAATTTGGAGTCAAGACCAGTTCTGACCATTAATAAGCTCGATACGTTTTGCCGACAGGTTACCAACCAACAGCGCCAGCAACGCCCACGCATTAAGGTACACGCTACTAACACTGAAGCTGATGCCAAGGTAGCACAAGTTATATCTGGTGTTGTTAGACACATTGAGGTTAATAGTAACGCTGACCATGCATATGACAACGCCTTTGATTACGCTGTCCGTATGGGTTGGGGTTACTGGCGTGTGACCACAAAGTATGTGCGTGAAGATTCATTCGATCAGGAAATCTATATCGAACCTGTGGATAACCCATTTACTGTTTACTTTGACCCTAATTCCATTGCACCTGATGGTTCAGACGCTGAAAAGTGCCTGATTACCACAATGATGCCGAAAGAGGTGTTCCGCCAGATGTACCCTGATTTGGATGACGGAACATCGTTTACCCAACGCGGCACAGGCGACAGCCAATCAGAATGGATTACCAAAGAAGATATACGCATTGCCGAATACTTCTACACGGTGCGGGAAAAGGCAACGCTGTATCACTTGTCAGATGGAACAATGAAGTTTGCTGATGGTAAGGACTTTTTCCAACGATTGGAATTGGCTGGCTTGTCGGTTATTGATGAACGCGCAAGCTACAAGAAAACCATCAAATGGAAGAAGATGACCGCCATTGAGATTATTGAGGAACGTGATTGGCCTGGTCGCCACATCCCAATCGTCCCTTGCTACGGTCGCCATGTGGTAATCGGCAACAAGCGTAAGAAATTTGGCATGATTCGCAATGCCAAAGACCCGCAGCGTATGTATAACTTCTGGCAGACCAGCCTGACCGAAAGCATCGCACTTGCACCAAAAGCCAAGTGGATCATGGCAGAGGGTCAAGACGAGGGGCATGAGAACGAGTGGGCGCAAGCAAACGTTAAATCCACATCCTATTTGCGCTATAAACAGCGTGATATTGATGGTCAGCCTGCACCACCGCCACAGCGCCTACAACCTGAGCCACCGCCTGCTGGCGTGATTACTGCGGCAAGTGTCATCAATGACGATTTGTCTGCCATTATGGGTATCTTTGACCCTAATCAGATGCCCACAGGCAATATCTCAGGCAAGGCGCTGAACGGTCAGCAACAACAAGTTGACCTGACAAACTTTGATTATTACGACAATCTGACCCGATCAATCTCCCACACTGGCAAGATTATTCTGGACTTGATACCCAAGATTTACGATTCACAGCGTGTTTTGCGGATCATTGGGGACGATGGCAAACCAGATATGGTGACGCTGAATGAACGCACAGAAGTGGGCGAAGTGCTGAACGATGTGACTGTTGGCGAATATGACGTAGTGATGGAGACAGGACCAGGCTACAACAGCAAGCGCCAAGAAGCTGTCAATTCCATGATGCAGATGTTGGGCGCTGACCCGACTTTGATGCAAACTGCGGGTGACTTGATATTCCGCAACATGGATTTCCCTGGCGCTGACACCATTGCCGACCGCTTGGCTACGCTGAATCCGCTGTCACAAGTGGACAAGAAAAGCCCAATTCCTCCGCAAGTGCAGATGCAGTTGGCACAAAGCAAGCAACAAATGGAACAGATGGCACAGCAGTTACAGCAATTGCAAATGGTCATCAAACAGCGTCAGGACATTGAACAAGTCAAGCAAGACAGCGAAACTAAGCGCGAATTGCTACGCCAGACCGCCAAAGCACACAACACTGAGACGATGGCAGAAGTTAAGGTCAATGACCAGAATACCCGTGCGGTGACAAGCCAGAACAAGATGGAAATTGAAGCCATTATGGAACTGCTGTTACACCACATGGACACTGCCAGACTGAATAAAGAAATTGCCAAGCGCGACCGTGAGCAACAAAACGCCATGCGGTTCGCTGAAACTGACATTTCCTCTGGCGCAAACCCATTAATTCAGCAATAGGAGTCATCATGCCTACCGTGACAAATAAGAACAGAGAAGAATTTAATGCTGAAGAAATGGCAAAAAAAGACTCAAAAAGACCCAGAGCCTCTAATATTTTTTATCACAGATATAAAGACAAAATTACACCCCACAAAGAATATTTTGAATTTGTAAAAACAAATGAACCTCATGTAAAAGAATATAGCTCTGGTATTAGAGATGAAGTTAAACGATTAACTGGATTGAACGAAAAGCAACAAGCAAAGAAATTACACGAAAAAATGAAAGAAGCAGTTAATCATGTAACAGAAACATGGGACTATACAAAACCAAATGATTGACACAACAATAATTTGGTGGTAAAAACCACAAAACCTTACTAGTTGGGTCAACTAGGTTAATTCTTGAGGTAACTCATGTCAGAAAAAGAAGCAGGGTCAGTATTGACCAGCGAAAATGCAGCAGATTTTTATGCACAAAGATTAGGTTTAGCTGATCGTGAAGCATCTGAGGCGGTTGTTGAGGAAACTCCAACTGAGCCAGTAGCAGATACAGACCAGAGTGAGCCTACAGCAGAGGAAGAAGCTAAACCCACAGAGGAAAAGAAGCAGAACCCGAAACTTGAGAGACGGTTTTCTGATCTGACTAAGCAACGTGAAGATGCGCGTAAAGAAGCGCAACAAGAACGTCAGCGTAGGGAAGAATTAGAAGCACGTTTAGCGGCACTTGAGAAACCGACAGCGCCAAAAGCGCAAGACGTAGACGAAGAACCGCAACCAAGCCAGTTCCAAGACGCGTTTGAGTATGCGAAAGCCCTAGCGGAATATTCGACAGAAAAGGCGTTAGCGGAACGTGATAGGCGAGATGCAGAGGAAAAGGTAGCAGTTGAACGCCAAAAGGTCATTGAGACTTGGGCGACAAAAGTGCAAGCCGCCAAAGCATCTTTGCCAGACTTTGATGAGATCGTGGCATCTAGTGATGTTGTTGTGAATGACGATGTTAGAGATGCAATTCTGGAGAGTGATGTAGGACCACAGGTTCTGTACCACCTAGCTGAAAATGATGAACTCGCAAAGAAAATAGCTGGTATGTCGCCTAAAGCGGCCTTGAGAGAGATAGGGAAATTGGAAGAACGGTTATCCGTAAAGCCAACTGCTAAACAAGATACTGTGGTTAAAAGTCGAGCACCAGCACCGATCAGCCCGATCCGTGGTGGGGTTGCACCAGTAGATGTACCAATTGGCAGCGATGGCGAATTTCATGGTACTTATGCTCAGTGGAAAGCCCAACGCAGAACAGGCAAGATCAGGTAAACCTAATCTTTTTGGAGAAATCAAATGGCTAATCAATTGCTAACCATCTCTAAGATCACCAACGAAGCGTTGATGGTCTTGGAAAACGAATTGACTTTCACATCGGAAGTCGACCGCAACTATGACGACCAATTCGCTGTCGTAGGTGCAAAAATCGGTAACACCGTTAACGTCCGTAGACCTGGTCGTTTCATCGGTACTACTGGCCCTGCTTTGAACGTTGAAGATTTCAACGAGACAAGCGTTCCTGTAACTTTGAGTACACAGTTCCACGTTGATACACAGTTCACTACACAAGACTTGGCTTTGTCCTTGGATATGTTTAGCGACCGCGTGTTGAAGCCTGCAGTGGCGGCTATTGCCAACAAGATCGACCGTGACGGTTTGGTCATGGCTAAAAACAACACCGCCAACATCGTTGGTACTGCTGGCACACCACCCACAGGTTTGATTACATACCTGACCGCAGCCGCTTACCTTGATGCCGAGGGCGCACCACGCGATGGTCGCCGTTCATGTATCGTTGAACCCTTTACATCTGCCACTATTGTGGACAGCTTGAAAGGTCTGTTTGTGCCTCAAGAAGCCATTGGCGAGCAGTATCGCAAGGGCTTGATGGGTCGTGACAGCGCAGGCATGAACTGGAAGATGGATCAGAACGTTGTGTCTCAGACATTCGGTTCTTATTCAACCGCTGTTCTGTCTTGCAACACTTCAACTGCAACAGGCTTCTTGACTTCTGGTTGGGCATCTACTTCAACAATCGCATTGTCAGCTACCACTGCCAGCGCATCGTTGCAACAAGGTGACGTTATCCAGATCGCCAATGTCTATGCGGTCAACCCACAAAACCGTCAGGCTTATGGTTCAAACAAACTGCGTAACTTTGTTGTGACTGCGGCTGCGACTGTTTCTACTTCTGGTACTACATCTGTGACCGTCAGCCCTGCTGTCATCACTGCTGGTCAGTTCCAGAACGTGTCTGTCACATCACCTGGCGCATCTGCTGTTACACCTTTCAACAACACTGGTACTGTTTCCCCACAAAACATCATCATGCACCGCAATGCGTTCTGTTTGGCAGTAGCCGATTTGGAATTGCCAGAAGGTGTGCATTTTGCTGGTCGTGCAAGCGATAAGGAAATCGGTCTGTCAATGCGTGTGGTTCGTCAATACACCATTAACAACGATTCAATTCCTACACGTTTGGATGTGTTGTATGGCTGGGCCCCGCTGTACCCTGAGTTGGCTTGCCGCGTTGCCGCCTAATCATTAACTCTTTTTAAGGAAAAAATCATGGCAAATCCAGGACCAGCATCAGCGATTACTCAAGAATCATTTGCACCAATGACCAACGTGGTCAAAGGTGGCGTGTTTTCTTTGAGTTTGACTCCAGCAGCCGTAGCAACCATTACCACCGCCGCCCAAAACTTTGCCAGCACTGGCATTGGCTTGGTTGTTGGTGATTATGTTTCTGTGGCATTTAACGGTGCTCAGACAGCAGGCGTAGGCGTTCTTGACGCTTATGTATCTGCCGCTGACCAGTTGACCGTTCGCTTTGTAAACCCCACTGCTGCAAGCGTTACGCCTGCCGCTGGTACTTACTTAGTGTCTGTACAACGTCCAAGCACTTTGACCGCCACTAACGCTACATCACCATTGCTTTCTTGGTAATAGGTGTGAAGTAGAGAAAAGCCACTCTCAAAAGGGGTGGCTTTTTCTATTTTTAAAGTACAATCAATTCATTCTGTAAAGGAATCATCATGGCATCTACCACCGTCACCCGTGGAAATTCGCACGAAACTTTCTACATCTCTATTAACATCACACCAACAGCGGTTACTGGTCAAACCACTAGCAATCAAACTTTCAGTGTGCCAGGCTTGTTAACCACCGACATTATCATTGCACAAGGTTACATCACTAACCAAACAAGTGGCGTGTTTATTGTTGAAGCTGATTGTATTGCTGCAAACGTTTTGACTGTTCAATTTGGTAACTTCACAACTGGCTCAGTCACTCCTGCGGCTGGTTTGTATGAGTTTCAAATTGTGCGTCTTGAAGGCCCAGCACCAACAACGGCAGGCTAATCATGGCAGGCTCAACCGTTCAAAGAAACGCTGGTTCAACGGTTGCGTTGTCAGTCACTAGCACGGCTCATGCGGCTGTGTTGATTGATGATTCAACCAATGACCAGATTAACTACACTGCGTTTTTGAACACTGGCGCAGCGCCTATTGCTGTGAAATGGGGTATTGCCGATCCTGGCGCACCCGCTTTTCCAGTAGATGGCACAAATGGCGATTTTGTCTTAGCTGCTGGCATGACAACACCGCTAATTTTGGCTACGCCTACAACACCATACTATCTGACAGCAAAAAGCAATTCAGGCACTGCTGGCATTTTGTATGTAACGCCTGCCGCCGATCAATCCTAAGGAGTAGGCATGGCTGATCCTGCCAAAGTCCTAGACCAGAATCTATTGCCTGTACAGGCGTATTTTGCTGTCGATGGAACATTTCAAACATTTATTGGTCAGGGTCAGCCATTTTTTGCCACGTTGAATCCAAATCAGTCTGGTTTGGCAATTACGCTAAGTACGTTAGATTCAAGCCCAATCGGGTCGATTACACCGTCTACTGGTGTTTTCACTAATATCTCAACTACCACAGGGTCAATTTCTACCACACCCACGGCAAACACAGATATTGCCAACAAATACTATGTTGACCAAATTGCCCAAGGGTTAAGCCCCAAGCAAGCAGTTAAATGCGGCACAACTGCCAACATTACATTGTCTGGATTGCAGACAATTGATGGCTATACGACCTTGGCTGGCGACCGTGTGCTTGTAAAGAATCAGTCTACAAGTTCACAAAACGGCATTTACATTGCATCAGCTACCGCATGGACTCGATCCACGGACATGGATGTGTGGTCGGAAGTGCCAGGCGCGTACACTGTCATTTTGAACGGCACAAATAACGCAAACACTGGTTGGGTTTGTACTGCCACAGACGCAGGAACAATTAACGTCACTGCCATGCCTTGGGTTCAATTCTCAGGTATGGGGACTTACTTTGCTGGCACAGGTTTAAATCTTGCATCTAACACATTTAGTATTGCTAACACTGGCGTTACTGCCGCATCGGTTGGGTCTGCATCTAAAACGCTGACCGCCACTGTCAACGCACAAGGTCAATTGACTTCTTTGCTAGATACCAATATTGCAATTGGCGCAACCCAAATCACATCTGGCACGATTGACACCGCAAGAATCTCAGGTTCATACACTGGTATTACTGGTGTTGGAACGCTGACCGCAGGCACATGGAACGCAAGCACAATTGGCGTGGCTTATGGCGGTACAGGCGCAACCACATTGACAGGTTACGTTAAAGCAAGCGGCACAAGCGCATTTACAGCGGTGTCCACCATTCCTAACACTGACATTAGTGGTTTAGGCACAATGTCCACCCAAAATGCCAGTTCTGTGGCTATTACAGGTGGTTCTGCGGCGGTTTCTACGCTTAAAACACTAGGTTTAACAGGTTATTTGTATGGGAATGACACAAGTGCTGTAACCGCATCAACAACCATTCCAACATCAGCTTTATCTGGTAATTTTGTTAGCACATTTTCAGCAGGTACAACAGGATTAACACCCAACACCAACACCGCAGGCGCGATTACTTTGGGTGGCACTTTAGCTGTTGCTAATGGTGGAACTGGCGTGACTTCATCAAGTGGCGCTAATTCTGTTGTTTTGCGAGATGCAAATGCAAATATTACAGTTAATTGTTTGTTTGAGGGATATGCAACAGTAGCTGCAAGCGGAACAACAATCGTTTTAACTGCGGCATCTGCCCAAAATTACCAAATCACTGGCTCTGGTGGTCAAGTAATCAGATTACCTAATGCAACAACGCTACCTAATGGCGCATTGTTTACATTTAACAACAATCAAAGTTCTGGCGCTATTACTGTTCAGAATAATTCATCAACCACTGTTGCAACAATCAATTCTGGTGGATATGTAATTGTTACTTTAATAGATAACGCAATTGCGGCTGGCTCATGGGATCGTCACGACCAAACGCCAGCTAACGTATCTTGGTCTACTAACACGTTTGATTACTCTGGCTCTATTACTAGCGCAACGTGGAACGGTTCGACCATTGCTATTAATCGAGGCGGTACAAATGGAACGGCTACACCAACCGCAGGCGCAGTGGCTTATGGAACTGGTACGGCTTACGGATTTACAGCGGCAGGCTCATCTGGTCAGGTGCTTCAGTCTAATGGTTCAAGCGCACCAACTTGGGCAACCCCATCAGCTTCAATCACAATTTCTGATGACACATCAACAATAACAGCTAGATATTTGCTGTTTACAAACGCTACGACAGGATCAATTTCTACTGAATACGTCAGTTCCACTAAATTACAGTACGTACCCAGCACTGGCGTTTTATCGGCTACTGGCTTTTCTGGTGCTGGTGCATTTACCACTTTAAGCGCAAGTTCTACTGTTTCTGGATCAGGTTTTACGTCATATTTTGCATCACCGCCTGCAATTGGTGGAACAGCAGCGGCGGCGGGTACTTTTACAACATTAACTGCAACCGCAGATTCTGCATTTACGTCAACAGGTGCTTTACAGCTTCCATCGGGAACTACTGCTCAACAACCAACTGGTGTAGCTGGCAAGATTCGCTATAACACTACAACCAGTTCATTTGAGGGATACAGTGGTGGTGCTTGGGCATCTATTGGTGGCGGGTCAACAATTTCAGACGATACAACCACAAATTCAACTAGATACCCATTATTTGCGGCAGCTACATCTGGAACTGCCTCAACAATATACACAAGCTCTACTGAATTAAAATACAATCCATCAACAGGTGTTTTAACTTCTGTAGGATTAGCGGCAAGTTCTGGATTGCATGAAAATTCAGCAACAATTGCCGCTAATTACACAATTGGAACAGGTAACAATGCTATGTCAGCAGGACCGATAACCATTAATGCAAGTGTTTCTGTCACAGTTCCATCTAGTTCAGTTTGGGTGGTTTTATGATTATTTTAGATGGAACAAATGGCGAAACATTTCCATCATGGACAACTGTTACACGACCTGCTTCCCCTAATGCTGGTCAAACTGGATATAACACTACTTTATCTGCGCTTGAATCATACAACGGTACAACATGGATTAGTATTGGAACAGTAACTAATGCTTTGACTATTGGTACTGGATTATCTGGTACAAGTTTTAATGGTTCTTCCGCAGTAACAATAGCAATAGATAGCACAGTTGCTACGTTATCAGGTACACAAACCATAACAAACAAACGTATAAACCCAAGAGTTTCAAGTGCCGCCAGCCCAACCAGCCCATTAACACCAGACTTTAGTTCATATGATGTTTATGCTATTACTGGTTTAACAACTGCTTTAACTATTAATGCGCCGACAGGAACACCTGTTGATGGAAATAAATTGATATTCCGAATTCTTGATAATGGAACAGCTAGAGCATTAACTTGGAATGCCACATACACTGTAATTGGAGTTACCTTGCCCACAACAACAGTGGCAAGTAAAACAATGTATGTTGGTTGTATTTATAACGCTAATAACACTCGTTGGGATGTTATTGCAGTAACTACACAGGCTTAATCATGGCTGTAACTAAATATATTTTTTATAATGGGGCTGGTGGACCAAGCAACTTTACTGTTCCTGCTGATTTTGTTTCACTTGTTTCATTAGAAGCATTAGGCGCTGGTGGTAGTGGAAATACTGGCGGCGGCAGCACACAATATGGTGCTGGAGGTGGTGGTGCTTATTCAAAAACTCTTGGTAGTTCAGTAACAGTACCACTTGTTGCTGGTGTAACTACAGTTTTTTTTAATTCTCCGCAAAATGGCGGATTGGGTGATTCTTGGATAGCTATTACTGCCGTTCAATCAGGCCCACCCAGTTCTACCGCAACTGGAGTGTCTGCAAAAAGTGGTGGTAGTGCTTCGGCTAACGTAGGCGGTGCTGGTGGATCGGCTGCTTCTGGAGTAGGGGATACTAGATGGAATGGTGGTGCTGGTGGCACTGGAACTACTACAACAAGGAATAATGCTGGTGGAGGAGGTGGTGCGGCTGGCCCATCAGGTGCTGGTGGTGATGGAGGTGCGGCTTATAACAGTACCGCAAATAGAGGGCATGGGGGTGGTGGCGGCACTAACAATGGTTCTGCTGGTAGTGCTGGCACTAGTACGGCTGGTGGTGCTGGTGGTAGCGGTGGTGGCGGTACTGCTTCGGGTGGGTCGGGTGGTACTTCTGGTTCACCTAGCGGCACTGCTGGATCTACTAGCAGTAGTGGTGCTGGTGGCGGCGGCGGCGGTTATGGTGCAACTGGTTTAAATAATTCTACCAATGCAGGAGGTATTTATACTGCTTATTCTAATGCAACTACTGGCGTTGGTGATGTAAATATTGGTGCTGGCGGCGGTGGTGGATTTGCTGGTACGTTAGGTCCTGGTGCTGGTAGAAGCGGAAATAGTGGTGGAATTACTACTGGCGGTACTGGTTGGGTTTTATTTACTTACCTTGCCGCAGATCCAGTTACAAACAATGGCAACTTTCTTGCGTTTTTTTAAAAATAAATAATTGAATAAAAAAATGAAAAATCAACTTATTATTTTGGAAATTTATGCCAACAATAGTTAACGGAACAAACGGTTTGCTGAGATCAGCAGATTATCAAACCCCATCGACAGGGTTTAGTTATACTTTTCCAGCGTCTTCCCAAGTTGTGATATTTAAACCATCTGCAACACTTGCGGCTGGCACAATTACAATGCCACTTGCGCCATCTGATGGTATGACCGTGACCATGACAACAACTCAAACAATTACAGCTTTGGTTTTGTCAGGTAATACAGGACAAACTGTAAACAATGCAATTACCACTTTGACAGCGGGAACTGCGGCATCGTATCTTTACCGATCTGCTGACACATCTTGGTATCGAATAGGATAAAGGGCAAAAAATGAGCACTGTAGTTTTTCAAGCAGCATTAGGTGGTCAAATCAATCTGGTTGGGGCTAATACTGCATCAACGCTAAATATTAATGTGCCTGCATTTGCTGGAACAATGGCATCTTTATTATCCGTAAACAACAATGGCGTAACTTATGTAAATTCAAGTGGTCAACCGACAACTGGTTCAGCCTTAACATTTGATGGAACAAACTTTGTTACAACAGGTACAGCATCTGCTACCAAATTAATACCAACTGGAGGAACTGCAACTGGCAATGGAATGTATTTGCCAGCAAGTAATCAAATTGCTTTTAGTACAAATGGCACAGAAGGTATGCGTATTGACGCAAGCAGTAACTTGCTAATTAACTCAGGCTACGGCTCTGTTGCTACTGCATACGGCTGTCGTGCTTGGGTAAACTTTAATGGTGTGACAACAGTATCAATTAGAGGATCTGCAAATGTAAGTTCAGTTACTAGAGCTAGTGCTGGTCTTTATACAATCAACTTTACGATTGCAATGCCTGATGTAAATTATTCTGCTATTGGAACTTGTAATTTTGAATATGACATAGGACTACCTTTAAACACTAAAACATTTGCAACTGGTTCTATTGGAATAGAGACATTCAGACCATATCCATATAACACGGTTGTTGACGTAAGCACTGCTTGCGTTGCAATTTTCAGATAAGGAGAAACCATGACACAAGTAATTATTTGCCCAAACGATGATGGATGGGTATCAGTTATTAGCCCTGCGCTTGAATGTGGTTTATCTATTGAAGAAATTGCTCGTAAAGACGTTCCTGCTGGTAAGCCTTATCACATCATCAACGTAGACCAACTGCCACAAGAGCATATGTTTTTTGAAGCATGGGAAGCCGACTTTTCTAATCCAGATGGACATGGGATTGGACATGACGCTTGGTTTGCAGAGCAGGGGCAAGCATGATTACCATCAATGTAACTAAAGCCAAAGTAATTGCTCACGATATTCGTCGTGAACTAAGGTCTCAAGAATTTAAACCTTATGACGATGCAATTGCTAAACAAATACCTGGACAAATTGAGGGCGCAGAAGCGGCAAGGCAGGCTATTCGTGATAAATATGCAATTATGCAAACAACAATAGATGCAGCAACAACAATAAATGAATTAAAGGCGGCAATAACATGACAACATTCAATTGGAAAATTTTAGAAATCTCTGCTGATGGTGAATTAATCACCCATGCCAAATATTTTGTTGCCGCTGAAACCGACACAGGCGAAAAAGTAGAAACCGAGGGAAACTGGTGGTTTAGCAACAAAATCCTTAATAAGCCATTTAATGAAGTGACTGAAGCGGATGTAGCGTCTTGGATTGAAAATGAGACTACCCAAAACGGCATAAACCTTATAAAATCCCGTTTAGAGGAACAATTAGCGTCCCTGCAAGGGAATAGAGTTGTTGTTGCGCCTTGGTTACCCCAAATCTTCACACCGAATATTTAGGAACAAAAATGGCTCAACCAATTGACATTATCAGCAGGGCATTAAAGGATATTGGCGCATTAGAAGCTGGTGAAACTCCGACCGCTGATGCCACGCAAGACGCGTTTGATATGCTGAACGATATGCTCGATCAGTGGTCAAATGAGGATATGATGGTTTTTTATAAGACCGAAATCGTATTCCCCATTACGTCAGGTCAGACGCAATACACGATTGGACCAGGCGGGCAAATAGGCGCAAACTTTGTCGGCAGCATTTCTGGCAACGTCTTAACAGTCACTTCTATTAACTCAGGCGCTATTGCTTTGGGGCAAACCCTAAGCGGTTCTGGTATTTCATCGGGTACAACCATAACAGGCTTTGCTACTGGTGCTGGAGGTAACGTCAATGAAATCGGAACGTACACAGTCAACATCTCCCAAACCGTTGCATCAACAACAATCAGCGCCTATTACCAGCGACCCCTCGTTATCAGTTCTGCTTTTGTTCGTATCAATACTAATTCAAATGGTACTCCTATTGTTAATGGTGGTTTAGATTACCCTGTCGCAATACTGGCGGTAGAAGATTACGAAATGATCGGACTAAAAACACTGTCTGGTCCTTGGCCTAAAGCCTTGTATTACCAACCAACCGAAACGCTTGGCAATATTTTTGTTTGGCCTAACCCTAGTCAGGGCGAAATGCACTTATTTGCGGACACAATTTTCCGCAGATACGACTCAATCAATGACACAATTGTTCTGCCACAGGCTTATGCAATGGCGGCTAGATGGTGTTTGGCTGAACGTTTGATGCCTATGTACGGCAAGAATAGCCAAGTGCAAATAGCAATGATTCAAGGCTTTGCGGCGCAAGCAAAGGCTACGATTAAGCGCACAAATATGCGTCCTGTTCAAACTTCTAGGTATCCTGATTCTTTGTTAGTCGGAAAAGCTAAAGACGCTGGCTGGATTCTCAGCGGTGGATTTGCGAGGTAATAAATGGCAGATTTTGGATTTGTCGGACCAAGTTACACAGCACAGTCAATCTATGCTGACGCGCAGGAGTGCATCAATTTCTACCCTGAGATTGACCCACTCAAACAGCCTGGCGACCGTGGCGTGGTGGCTTTGTACCCTACGCCTGGCCTGACTCCAAAAATTGTTTTTCAAAACTCTCAAGAAGTCAGGGGATTACGCACTGTTTCTGGCGGTGGTCAGTTAATTTGTGTGGTGGGACAATATGTTTATGCTTTGACTTCCACACTTACGCCTACATTAGTTGGTCAGTTAAACACCACCACAGGACGCGTAGACATCACTGATAACGGAATTAATGTCTATATTGTGGATGGTTCAAATCGTTACACATGGCGCATTTCAAGCCCATCTAGCGCAGTTTTTACAGGCTCAATATCAGGCACAACCTTAACTGTCACTGCTGTCACCAACGGCACAATTGGCATAAATCAATCATTGTTTGGCATAGGTATATTGCCAGAAACCGTGATAACTGCTTTGGGAACTGGAACAGGTGGTGTTGGAACTTACACCATAAACCTGACGCAAGCTGTTGCCAGTAAAGCAATGAATTCAGTTAATGTTGGCGCAGTGGTTACAGGATCAATTTCAGGCACAACTTTAACTGTGACTGCAGTTACATCTGGTACGTTATATGTTGGTCAAACTATCCAAGGCTCAACAGTCACGGCAAACACCATGATTACCGCCCTTGGAACAGGCACAGGTGGCGCTGGAACATACACGGTCAGCACATCACAAACAGTCACATCTAGAACGCTGTACGGGCTTAATTTTGCCTATTTGCCAAGCACAGATGGTGCTTTTACAGGTGGCACAACAGTTGACATTGTGGACAATTATTTTGTGTATAGCCGCCAAAGTAGCCAACAATGGGGCGCATCAAACGTGCTTTCACCTATTTCGATAGGTACGTCATTTGGCTCAAAAGATGGTGCGCCTGATAATTTGGTGGCGCTGATTGTTGACCATCGTGAAGTTTATTTGTTGGGTGAAGCATCGTCAGAGGTATGGGTTGACGTGGGGGCGGCACAGTTTCCGTTCCAACGCATACCTGGCACATCTACTCAACACGGTATTGCAGCCACTTTTTCCGTTGCTAGAGTTGGTAATTCATTTGCTTATTTGTCCCAAAATAACCGTGGACAAGGCGAAATTATGATGATGAATGGATATATTCCACAAAGAATATCCAATCATGCTGTTGAAAATACCCTTGTAAATCAAACCATTAATGACGCAATTGCGTGGACTTATCAGCTTGAGGGACATGAAATTTATGTGATTTCATTCCCAACCATTAACCTGACTTGGGCTTATGACATTGCTTCTGGTATGTGGCATAAATGGTTGTATACCAATAATTTAGGTCAATATGAACGTCATCGAGGTAATTGCTGTGCTGTTTTCCAAGGAATGGTAATGGTGGGCGATTATTCAAATGGCACACTATATGAATTGGATAAAGCCAATTACACCGATTCTGGTCAAAATGTCCGCAGATTACGCAGAGCACCACATTTGACAGCAGACTTACAACGGCAATATTTTGATGAATTGCAGATTCAGTTTCAGCCAGGCGTTGGAACAACCAACGTAGACAATCCTCAAGCTATGCTGAGATGGTCAAACGATGGCGGGTCAACTTGGTCAAATGAATATTGGGTTTCTATTGGCAAACAAGGTAAATACAAAAATCGTGCCATTTGGCGTAGATTGGGGTATGCAAGGGACAGAATCTTTGAAGTTTCTGTGTCTGACCCAATCAATGCGGTAATTGTTTCTGCTAATCTCAAAGGAAGTGCGGGGGATAACTGATGGCAACAGGACTATATGGTGCAAGCCAAACCAACCCTTACCCGCAAGCTGAGTTTTTGGATGGGCAAACTAAGCGCCCCACAAGGGCATGGCAACAATTCTTTTTGAATCTACTTAACTTTTCCAGTGCGTCTACGGCTACTGCGGGTTCAGCAACATTACCGTCTAACCCTGTTGGGTTTATAAATGTTACGGTAAATGGTCAAAATTTCAAAGTTCCTTATTACAATCAGTAACATGGAACTTACAAAAATCAAAATCCCAACACGCGAGCAAATTGAAAAATTGCAACGTGAAATGTCGCAAATGCCTGTTGCGGATTTGCAAATGGCATCTGACGCAATGCACACCGAACATTATTTTCATGGCGGTATGTATGCACGAAAGTTAAGCCGCCCAGCGGGTTGTTTAATTGTTGGTAAGGTGCATAAACAAGATCATTATTTTTTGTGCGCCAAAGGTGAAATTATTGCTTGGTCAGAAAAGGGAATGGTGCATCTTCATGCTGGTGACATTATTGAATCCAAGCCTGGCACAAAGCGCGTAACGTTAGCTGTGACTGATGCAATTGGCATCACTTTTCATAAGACTGACAAAACCGATTTAGATGAAATTGAAAAAGAAATGATTGAATCTGATGAACTTGCGTTGTTTGATTCCTCAAACAATTTAAAAGTTTTAGAAATTAAAGGGGAATAATATGAGTTGGGTAGCTGCCGCAGTTATTGGAGGTTCAGTAATTTCTGGGTCAATGGCTCAGAAAGGTGCGCAAGCACAAGCTAACGCAATGCGGGAATCCGCTGCTTTGCAAAAGCAAATGTTTGATATTCAAAATGCACAGCAAGCACCATATCGGGAAGCTGGTTATTCTGCATTGTCAGACATTGGAGGCATGAAGCCTTATCTGACCCACCAATATGGCGCAGAGGATTTCCAACAAGGCATAGACCCTGGTTATGCTTTTAGATTGCAACAAGGCCAACGTGCTTTGCAAGCCCAACAAAATCAGGCAGGCGGTTTGATTGGTGGAAATGCTTTGGCTGCCATGCAAGACTACACACAAGGTCAAGCTAGTAACGAATATCAAAATGCTTTTAATCGTTACCAAACTCAACGTGGAAACATATATAACTCACTAGCGTCTATTGCTGGTTTGGGTCAAACATCACTTGGTCAAACAGGTCAATTAGCAGGAACAACTGCACAAGGTGTTGGCGGTGCTATTGCTGGCGCTGGTTCAGCTTTGGGTGCGGGTCAAGTGGCAATGGGTAATGCACTTGGTGGCGGTTTTCAAACGCTTGGTAACCAACAATATTTGTCCAACTTACTAGCACAACGCAATCCTCTGGCAATGCAAGCGCCATCGGGATATGGCACAGTTGTTCCTCAAGGTCAATATAGCACCACAGGTTAAGGAATAAATCATGGCAGATTACACACCAGTAGCAGCGCAAGCAAGACCACCACAACAAATGTCATTGGCTGATATGGTCAATATGGCTGGTGGTATTCAACAATATCAACAAGCTCAACAATTAAATCCTATTCAATTAGAAGCGGCGCAAACAAATTTATCGCGCCTGCAACAATTAACACCTTTAGAAGTCAGAGGTAAAGCTGCCGAAACAAAAGTTTCAGAAGAAACTGCACCAAGCAGAATTACTGAATTTGCCGAAAAAGCTGCTCAAGCGGGTATATCAACTCAAAGTATGCAAATGGATTTTGCCAATAAAAAAGTTATTGGTATTGCAAATCGGTTAACTGGATTAATAAATAATCCATTAATTATTACTGCCGAACAAAATCCACAAGCTGTTAATCCAGATCAATTAGGCATGACAATAAAAAAATATGCAGAAGAACAAGCAAATGCTTTAGGTATTCCTAAAGAACAAGCAGATCAATTGATTCAACCATATTTAGAACAAGCAAAAAACCCTGCCGCGTTAAGACAATTTCTAAAAGATAAATTGTTATCTACTTTAGATCAAGGTTCAAGATTAACAGCAATGCAGCCTAGTGGTGTTCCAATCAACACAGGGGCTGGTGGTGGGGTTGTTTCTACATCTCAATTTGGTCCTTATGTGCCTGGTACAGTTTTGCCTGGCACTGCATATATTCAGCAATTGCCACCAACGCAAGAAGTTATTGACCCTGCTACTGGTCAAAAACGTTTAATTGGTCCTGCTGGTGGAAATACGCCACCTTTAACTACAGGTCTTACACCAGCACAATCAGCAACATTAACAGCGGGTGCAAACGTGATTGGTGAAGATTTGCCTAAGACTATGGCAGAAGCTAAAGATGCGCCAGCAAGAATTGGCGTATTACAAAACATCAAGAAACTTGCGCCTGACGCATTTACTGGCCCAACTGCTGAACGCAGACAAATGGTTACTAGTTTTGCACAAATGTTAGGCATGGATGTTGGTAAGCTAGAAACCGCATCTACTGATGAATTGATGAAAAACTCTGCATTATTGCAGTTAGCTGGTGGAAATACTGATGCTGCTAGAGCCTTGGCACAGTTTGCAAATCCTAATAACAAAATGAGCAAAGAAGGTATTGCAAAAGTTGTTGACCAATTGACAGGCATAGAAAAAATGAGATTGGCAAGGTCTAATTATTTAAGCCCTGCACAAAATGATGCTGCACAATATGCTCAACGCAAACAAGAATTTGATTCAATTTCTGATCCACGCATTTTCCAAGAAATGACTAGAGAAGATGTACAAAAATTGCGTAAATCAATGTCGCCTGCTGAACAAAAACAAATATCAAATATGGTACAAAAAGCTAGAAGATTAGGAGTATTGCAATAATGCCTACTTTAGCTGAATTATGGGATGAACCTGTTGTTAAATCAACTGGTGGTCAAGGTGACCGTGAACAAACTCGAACTGCAATATTGCAGAATGAATTGTTAGACGCACAAAAACGACTGTCTTCAGCTATTGATCCGCAAGCAAAAATAAGATTTCAAGCGGATGTGGACGCATTAAATCGTGAACTTGGATTTGGAAAAAAAGTTAAATCTACACAAGTTACACAACAACCACAAACCACACAACCGCAAACTACTCAACCTTTGCAAAGTGGTAATTTTGCAGACTTATGGGATGCAACTGAATCACCAAGCACAACTGGTGTAACGCAAACAAGCACTGCTAATGCTGGTCGTGGTTCTTACGAGGGATATACCCCATCAGATGAAGTCAGCGGAAAAGTTGTGGGTAAAAAATTAACACCACAAGACTTAGCCCAACCACAAACAGTAGTTGGGCAAGCATTAAAACAAGTTTTTGATGCACGAAAAGCTGTTCAACAATTGGTGCGACCAGCTTATGAAATTGGTGGAACATTAATTGGTGCGCCAATAGGCGCGGTTGCTGGTCCAACGGCTGGTATAATTGAAACAATCCAATCAGGAAAACTTGGCACACCTGAGGGCATTAGATTAGGCGCACAAAAAGCGGAAGCAGTTCAACAAGGATTAACTCCTGACATCACAACTCCTACCGCGCAAACTGTATTATCAGGATTACAAAAAGCATTTGAAGCATCAAAATTGCCGCCTGCAATAACTCCCGAATTAGCGGCTTTGCAACCAACTATTGGTTCTGCTACTAAACAAATTACACAAGGCATTAAAACTCGTTTGCCAGAAATCACATTTGAAAAAGTTCCAACTTCAACTGAAATAGGGGCAGTAAGCGCTAAACCATCAGTTGCCAAGCCAACGGCAAGCAGTGTAGGTGCGGCTGGCACAGAATTAAATCCTTATACAGGACAATTGACTGGTGAAGAAACAGCAAGAGGGCAGTTTCCTCAAATAAAACTTTCAAAAACACCAACTGATGTGTCGCCTAATGAGCAAACATTAAGGGCGCAAATTGTTCAACAAGTGATGCCAGATTCGGTACGCCCTGGTGTTATTACAGGCAACGAAAACATTTTGCGCGATGAACACACAAAAGCCAAATTAGACACACCAGAAGGTTTAATTTACAAGCAACAAATTGCAAACGAACAAAACGCTTTGTCCAGATTTGCCCAAGATCGTGTTGATGCTACTGGCGCATCGCCAACTCTTATTAATGATGAACAACGCGGCAATCGAATTAACGATATATTTTTTGGCACTGCGCCTGATGATATTGGAAGTGCAAGTTTAAAAGGTTATTTAAACCAAACCAAACAAGAAATTTACAAAGACGCATTTAACAAAATGGGCAACAATCCCATTACAACATCACATATTGATAATTTGTTTGCTGATCCGCAAACGCAAGCAACCTTTAAAGCTGAGGGTACGTCTGATATATTGAATGGCGCAAAAGACCTGATCCAACTTGCAAAAACAACAGGATTTAGATTACCTGACAATACGGTAGCGCCTGCGGGTTCTGTGGCTGCTTATGATGCTGTTAGAAAAAGCCTAAATGGTATTTGGTCGCCAGCAAAGGCAAGGGCAATTTCTGAAATTAATCGAATGATTGACAAGGATATTGCCGCTAATGCAGACCCAGCGCTTTATAAGTTGGGTGATAAGGTGCATCAGATTGAAAAAAATATTTTAGAAGCCCCAGGCATCGAAAACCTTTTTGGTGAAGTTGATCAAAATGGCATCACAAGGTCAAAAACACCCGCAGAAAAAATCCCTACTAAGCTAAACAATTTGCGTTTAGATCAATGGCGAAACATTAGAGATACTTTAGACAGCCTTGCAAATGGCACAATCAGAAATGCACCTGAGGGTTTGCCGCCCGTGCCAAATGAACTGCGTCAATCTGCGGCGGCTGCAAGGGCAGAAATTGATGGCGCTTTGGCTAGAGAAATTCAAAAAGCAGGCGCAACCAAAACTGGCGTATGGAATCAAAATTCAGTCAACAATGTTTTGAATTCAGTTATTGGACAAAAAATTCTAGAAACTTTTTCGCCAGAGGAAATTAAGAATTTTCATGTTTTAAATTACGCTGGTCACTTGATGCCAGGCATCCATCCTTACGAGGGCGCAGGCTTGCAACAACGAAGGCTTGGAATCATTGAGGGCAATTTGCCAAAAGCAGGCATGACCGCTGGTGCAACGGCTGGCGGTTTTATTGCTGGTCCAACAGGTGCGGCAGTTGGTGGGTATATTGGTGGAAAAGCTGGCGAAAAAGGCCAAGCGGCATTAGCATCAAGAACTGCAAAAATTGAAGCTGAAAAAGCACAAAAAGCGTTAAAAGAATCAGCCCAAAAAGGTTCAAAACTTTCAGATATAGGGAAAAAATAATGGCAGTCAATCTATCACCTATCGGCAACGGTCAACAGTTTTTTGACAACAACGGCATACCGCTTAATGGTGGATTGCTGTACACATATCAAGCTGGTTCAACCACACCACTGACAACCTACACAGACATTAATGGCACGATAGCTAATGCAAATCCTATTGTGTTGGATTCTGCGGGTAGATCGTCAAATGAAATCTGGTTGACCTATGGATTCAACTATAAATTTGTGTTGAAAACATCTGCTGGTACAACCATTGGCACATACGACAACATATATGGCATCGTGGGTGTGCAAACTGCGGTAGGCACTACTATCCCATCAGGCATGATTTCATTGTGGTATGGGTCTATTGGAAGTATTCCAACGGGATGGTATTTGTGTGATGGTACAAATGGCACACCTGATTTGCGTGATAGATTTATTGTGGGCGCAGGAACAACTTATTCTGTGGCGGCTACTGGCGGTTCAAAAGATGCAAGTTTGGTAAGTCACACACATACTGCAACGGTTACAGACCCTGGACACTTTCATTCAAATGGTGCGATTTATCCTTATAACGGTACAGGAACGCAAGCAGAACAAAACCAAGCTGGCGCACCATCTGATTACACCAGTTTCAATGTAAACACAGGAACAAAAACAACGGGCATCACCGTGGCTAACAGCACAGAAGGCGTTTCTGCCACAAATGCAAATCTTCCACCTTATTACGCACTTGCGTATGTTATGAAGAGTTAATCATGGAAATTGACCCCGTCAAATATGGTGTGCTTTGGCAAAAAGTTGAATCTTTGGAAGCCAAAATAGACAAGCTAGAAACTAGCATGGATAGGCTATTAGAGTTGGCAAACCAATCTAAAGGCGGGTTCTGGATGGGTATGGCGGTTGTTTCTGCCATATCTAGCATTGCTGGATATTTCACCAACTGGCTACACAAGGGGTAAGAAATTGATCCAATCACTCTTATTGCAATGGCAAGCACGGCTGTTGGATACATCAAACAAGGTTGTGCTCTTTATAAAGAATACAAAGCCACGGGTGCTGAAGTGGTTGATGTTATCCAAGACATCAGTGGTCACTTGGGTAAATTCTTTACGGCACAAGAAACCTTAACCAAGGTTGTCAAAGAAGAAGAAAAGAAACCTAAAACTGCGTCATTAAATCAACAGGCGTTAGACAGGGTTTTAGCGCAAAGAAGAATGGCGCAAATGGAGGTTGAGTTAAGAGAAACGCTGATATATCAAAGCCCACCTGAGTTGGGTGCAATATATACAGATTTCATAGAAATGCGAAAGGTAATCCAAGAAGAACAGGAACAGGCAGAAGCAGAGCAAAAGCAGCGTGAAAGGCTTAAACAATGGCAACGAAAGCAAATGATAAGCGCACTGCAAGACAAGGCTCTGTATCTAATAGCGACTATGGTGGTTATTCTGTACCTGTATCTAATGGCGTATCTAATCGTTCTGGACAGGAAAGTTCGATGGGGTTTTTAATTGGATTAGTTGTGATGTGTTTTGTTTTTGTCATCATATTGCCAGTGATGGGAATGATGTACATGGATATTCTTGAGGCAAAACATGAGACACAACACCAACAAAAACAAGTACAAAAGTTAATTGACCAAGCAAAGGAAAAATGATGGATTGGCTTAAACAAATTGCACCTACTATCGCCACTGCTTTAGGCGGTCCATTGGCTGGACTTGCTGTTGATGCAATCTCTAAAGCTGTTGGAATAGACCCTAAAGACGTTAATAAGACCATTGCCGAGGGTAAGTTAACCGCTGACCAGATAGCCCAGATTAAGACCGCTGAGATAGCTATGGCGGCAAGGGCACAAGAGATGGGTCTGGACTTTGAAAAGATAGCTGTTGATGACCGCAAGTCTGCCAGACAAATGCAATCCACTACTCAGTCTTGGATACCTGGCATCATGGCTATTGCCGTCACCATTGGATTCTTTGGTATTTTGGTTGGTTTGATGACTGAGCACTTTAAAACATCTGATGCGCTGATGCTAATGCTTGGGTCACTAGGTACGGCATGGACGGGCATTATTGCTTTTTACTTTGGATCTTCTGCGGGTAGCCAAGCCAAGGATCAGCTTCTTCACAAATCAAGCCCTACACCATGAATTTAACTTTGCACTTTACCCTTGAGGAATTGACGTTCACAGACCACCGTGAGTTTGACAATACCCCTAATGAACAAGAATTAGAAAATCTGAAACGTCTAAGTTTATTTTTAGAAGAAGTAAAGAAACTTCTAGGTGGTAAAGCAATCATGGTGAATAGTCCAC
>Ga0214917_10001983_pt1 | contig 25601 bp, 13 predicted proteins | sample LL_1208_BB_MetaG_FD_177983 | JGI IMG/M metagenome (GOLD analysis project Ga0214917, IMG submission 177983) | Freshwater microbial communities from Lake Lanier, Atlanta, Georgia, United States - LL_1208_BB | ecosystem: Environmental > Aquatic > Freshwater > Lake | place: USA: Georgia | collected...
ATTGCTTCGAGATATTCAACAGGTTTTTTTGAATAAACATCTTCCCAAGTCATTTCATCTGAAACCCAATCTGTTAATTGATTTTCATCTTTGGAAATTGGTGATGGATCGTCATACATTACAGTTTGAATAACTGTGTATGTGGCTCCTTTTCCTGTTTTTGCTTTTGTTAATTCCAAAATTAGGTCTCGTCCTGTTGTTGGGTCTGTAATGTCACCTTTTGCTTTCCAAATAGGAATCACTTTGTCTAAAATTCCTTCTTGTTTGTAGTTATGTTTGAATCTCCAAAATTTTACTCCGTCTTGTTCGTTTTCACGATCAATTACTTTAACAATATAAAATTTGCGTGCTTTATATTGTTTAGCAAGTTCTTTGTCAGATTCTTTTCCTGTTGACATAAGTTCTTCGTATACCTCATTTAAAGGAGAACGCTCATTGTCATTTTTAGCCGGATCATAAAACTTTTGCCATTTTCCGTCTACTTGGATTTCGTGAAACCAAACCTCTTTGAAAGGTGAGGAACCGTCTGTAGTAGGAAGAATACGAACTCGTTTTTGTCCTTGTTTTTCATTGTCTTTTAGAAGTGCCGCAAAGTATTTTTTCATTCGGTCTTCAGAGGACATTTTTGTTGTAGTGTTTGAACTACTTTGTGATTTTTCGTACTGTGCTAGTACTGCGTCTAATGAATTTGTCGCCATAGTTAAAATAAAAATTAAAGGTTTATGTGTATAAAAATGTAAGAGTATAAATGTGTTTTGTCAATCAGAACAAATTAAAAATATTAAATTTTAAACTATTTTAAATATTTTGGGTTATTTTAATTTTCATGTTCATCTTCATAATCGTAAAATGAATCTTCGATTTCGCCAGGTGTATAATCTTTTATTTCATCTGAAGTTAAAATATATTCATTTTTTCCTGATTTTTCCATTTCTTCTTTTTTGTCAACAAAAAAATCTGATAGTTTTTGTTTAAATGGTCCAGAGTCTAAACTTCTTAATTCTAATTTTTCCTCTGGAGTTTTAGGCCTAATTTTGTCTATTTTGGATTCTAAATTATTGATTGTTTTAACTAAATTATCCATTTCGCCAACTTTTTTTTCTAAGTCACCAAGTTGCTTGAATAAATTATCAAAATATTCTTTTTGTTTTTCTTCAATATTTTTTTGTGAGTTAACTAAATCGGTTATATCTAAATCTTCAGATTCTTCGTTTTCAGTTCCAACTTCTTCAACATCAGGATCGTTTTCGATGTCTACTTTTGTTGGTTCGTTTGTTTGCGTAGTTCCTGTTGTTTGATCATTTGGGGCACCTGGTGTTGGTGGAGTGGTAGGATTTGGTGATAAACCTCCTGCATCACCTCCTATGTCTGTTAAAGGGGCGGCACCACCTCCTCCTCCCATTTCATCAACAGGAGGTTCTCCAGCCGTTTGTTCAATAATATACTTGTTTATATAATTATATCTTTTAAGTTCTTCAATAATTTTTTTATCTATATTCATTTATCCATTTAATAATTGTTTTATACCTGTTTTGGTTTCTACTTGAACTTTTTTGTTTTGTTTAACTGTGTTGTCAACTCTTTCAATTAGCCCATCTTTTATTCTAAGTGTGTAACATTCTCCAGTTTCCATGTCGCAAACTTGTTTGGTTCCGTCTCCATTATCTTTTTCAGAAATTTTGGTATTTTTTCCAAGATAATTGTCTAAGATTAATTTTGTATTTGTCATATTTTTTTATTATAAATATATCATTAATTGATAACTTTTACAATTATTACAATAAATTGAATGCTTTTTGTATTTTGGTTTTTATTTTGTCTTGGTCAACCGATAACATTGTATCCCACACATTACTTGGTAAAACACTTGGCCAATATTGTGTATATATTTTTGCAAATTCTTCCTTTTTATCAAAATCATTCATATTTGGTAAATTCACATCGTTTTTGACTACTGTTTCAAAGTAATTTACTAAAACTTCGATTGGCGTTTGAATATCTTTGAAATTTGCATAGGGTATAAATTTTTCGTTTGTATTAACTCTACCGCAAAAATATCCTATTGATCCTGATTTTATAATGGATGCGGATGACCCTCCCCACAAAACTGTTAAATCTATATCCCCTAAATTATTACCTTCTAATTCAAAATTTTGATTTGTATCATTCCCATTTGTCAAATAAGCAATTGTAAATACCAATTCTTTTAAGATTGTTTTTTGTTGTTGTGATAATCCTGCAATATTATTAATACTAGATTCAATAGAATTTTTTATATTATTAGAAGGTTCATTGTTTTGAGTACTTGCGCTATATGGTAAAGATGTAAAAGAAGAAGTTCTTAATGTTCCACAAGAATCTTGTGTATCAAGTAAAATTCTTCCATCAAGTGATGAAAGTTTATTAGTTTGTTGTGAACTTAAATTTGTTGTGACTCCTTGTGAAACATTATTTTTTGCACTTGTTAATAAAGGTGTAACAAAATTTTGTTTTATACTTTGTAAATAATTTTCTTGAGGTGCGTATTCTGAAATTCTTTGTCTATAACCAACAAAATCTGTTGTAAATGACCCTGGAGCAATAGAATGATTTACCGACCTTATAACATATGGTCCATAAAACATTGGAACATTTTTCAAATTAAACCACATAAGGGGTTGAATGAGAGCACATCCCATCATACTAACATTAGCAGAATAAACTCTATACTTATACAAATTATACATTGAATATGATTGAGCAAAAGAGTTTTGACCACCAGCTTGTTGTGCTGTGGCATAATTTAGTTCTATTTCTTCTGCGGTTTTTTGTCCATTCTCCATATTAATGTCTATGTTTTTAAACACCCCTTGATTAAATCTTCCCATATCAACATTAAATGCAACAACTTTATTAGAATATGCCCAATCTAATTTTGCGGTCTGATCTTCCAATAATGGCATGTCTGATTGTCTTGATAATTGAAATACGTCGTTTTTGAAATCATTTCCTGGTATATCCAAATTTAAACTATCTCCTCCTTTCAAAATATTTAACCACTTACTTTTAGATTTTCTATAATCAACATTCAAATATGTTCCAAATAAATCATTTGCGATTTGAGTTGATCCTTGGTTTTTAGAATTTGGTCTAACATTAATATCATTCACATCATAATAGTTAACATATCCAGGATGTTGATAATGATTAAAACCAGAGTCATTTATTAACTCTTTTAATAATTGTCCTATTGAATATTCTGAATTTTTAACAAGTAATCCATTAATTTTTTCTTGCCAATTCACAACATCACAGTAAATTTGATCTCCCACGTTTCTTGAAGCCCTATCTACAAAATAAAAATCTTCAAACAATGTAGTTAATTTATATTCATTACCTGCAATATATTTATCATTTAAAGCTTTAAATTTTTCATAAATTTCAATTCTACTCGTTTTTCCTGAAATATTTGCTTTTTTTGATGTTTTAGTGGTTGTAACATTTGGTAATTGTTTTACTAAATTTGGCATTAAATCATTTACCATATCATTTCTAAAGATATTAGTAGTTTCAATGTAATTTTGTATTTGTTGGTAAAATTCTAAAGGTGTAAGTGATTGTTTTAACAGTTTAGCACTTGCATACATTTTTATTAGATAAGAATAGTATTCTATATTTTTTTGAGTGAATTCTATATTTAAATCAACAAAAAAATCTGTTATATATGAACCACCGTCTTTGTAAATTAATTCCGGTATTGTTGAAAATCCTACATACACTTCTAAAGATTTCCATTCATCAGGATAATAAAACACAGATTGTGCTAATGTTGTTGTGTTAAATTGTGTAGGTAAAGCAACAGGTGTATTTACCTTATATGGTTTCGGAATATATTTTCCTACTAAAGGAATTCTTGTTAGAGAATAAAATTTTTGTTTATTATAATTTGATGAATTTCCAATATTTAAAAGAATGTCGTAAGTCATAAAATTTTCAATTCCTTTAATAAAACTTTCAAGATGTGAAACTCTAATATTTTCTACAAATTTGTCTGGTGTAACTTTAACTTTATTATTTGGTTTTATTTTCATTAATTCCCTCATTAATGTTTGAAAATTTTTGTTTCTTTGTGTGGTTACAGTGTCTACAGTTTGATACCCTTGTGGTGTTTTTAAAATATTTTCATAATCATATCTAGATTTCGAAAAATTTAAAAAATGTTGTTCAAAAATATCTAATATATCTTTTTCAAAAACAGAAAACATTTCATCTATGAACGAATATTCTGCTTTATCTTTAAATAACAATTGTATTGGTTTTGTAACTTCTGATTGAATTCTAAAATTTTCTTGTGTTTTCCTATCCGTGATAATTTGTTTAAGATATTGATCTGGTCTATTTAATGCAACTTTTGAATTATCAAAATACCCATAATTTGGTGCCGGCCAGAACATTCGAACAGATCCATTAAAAATAGCAGGGTTATTTTTTACTTCTATTTTTAATTTCCATCCATTTTGGTTTGTTTCGTCAAAACATTCATATTTTGTTTGATTATATTTTGACCCAAAAGATGGTATTATTATATATTCATTATCTAAAATATCCTTAACCACACAAGACCATGTTTTAATTATTATAGATCTATTTGGATCCGCCGGATCTATACCATATGAAAAATTTGTTGACGATTCGGGATAATAACTGATAATTAAATTTTCACTATCAATGTCTTTTTGTATTTCTGAAGATGTATATGCGGAAAATAAATTTAAACCGTTATAGAAATAATTAAAATCATTTATTACTCTTGGGTAAAACCCTAAATTCATCTGGGTTGATGTTAACAATCCTGTTGTAACATCTTCTTGAAGTACTATATCATAAAGTTGGTTGTCTGTTTTTAATGAATATGTTTTATTTGGGTTGTTTGTTATAGGGTCATAATTTGATGTTTGATCAAAATCTTTCCAAACTGCTGCCATAAAATCATTTCCAGTTTCTACCCAATTTTTATATCTATGCCAAATAGAACCGTATTTTAAAACCCAAGCAAATGGTAATTTATGTATTGCACTTTGTTTTTTGAATGTTGATAATATATAGCTTAGCTCATCTGTTTCTGTATCTCCTGATATGTATTTTTCTTTTAAAGTTGATAAAGGTAAACTATTTAAAAATAAATAAGCCGCTTCTCGATATGGATATTTATCAAAATTTTTATAATTTTCAACCCCTTTTAAAATTGAATTTATAAAATAAGGCGTATTTAACATCGATGTTGTGCCAGATTCAACTAAAAATCCATTGTAATTTTTATAATTTAAATTACCTTCCGTAGGAAATTGATCTAAAGGATTTAAACTTCGTTTATTAAAGAAAGATTCTAATTCTGTTTTAGTTGTATAATTTAGAGAAGTGTCACCTGAATTTATTAATTTACCATTTTTAAATGAAAAATTAGTAAAAGGTCTTACATCAGAAGAAGAATTTTCAAAATTTGCAACTTGCGCTATAGTTTGATTAAACTTAATTACTTTTGATGTATTAAAAAAATTTATTGGGTCTGAAGTTAAATTAACGGCATTTGCAACATTATTCAACAACCATTCATTTTTTATGTATGGATATACATCTGTTTGATCATATACTATCGTTTCACCTAAAGAATTATTTAAATAATTTTCTAAATTTTTTATACTTTGTGTAATTTTTTGTGATGGTGGTTCAAAAGATGATATGTAAAATGGATTGTTTGTTACACTTTCTAAATATGGGTTATTATAAATACCTCTTGAATAATTTTCCCAACTTTCTCCTGTACCTTCATTTGATATGTGTCTTAAAATCAATTCAAAGTTTGCTGCATTAAAAGTATAATTTTTTAAAGTTTGTATCAAAAATGGGTTTGAATTTTGTAAAGATTGTAATATATTGTGTAATTCTGCTTCCATCAAAGTTTTGAAAACATTATATTTTGTTGAGTTTCCTCTGCCTAATTTACTGTAAAAAGCATAAGTTGTTATTCTTTCGTAAATTTCATAAATAAATTTTACTTCTTGTTTATTACTATATATTTCTTGAGTGAAGGGATATTCAACCGCATCATAAGTTATATATGAAGTAAATGATGTATTAGTGTTAGTCGCTTGAATAGAAGTTGGGTTGATTCTTTGTGTCAATCCTATCAAATATTCTTCAACAAATTCTACTTCAGGCCATACACTATAATCATTCGATCCAGTATTTGGAAAATCTCCTGGGTATACAATATCATAAATTGTTTTACCTGAAAAAGTTTTTTCTTGTATAAGTTGTGGCCAAGGATAAACTGGTTGATTTTTTTTTGGTATGATTGGCTTATCAACAGAAACACTATTAGATTGATTTTGTAAAATTGCCATTTTTTTTATTGTATTATCTTTTTGATACCAAGCAGATACATGGACATCATCAAGCAATCTTAAAAAGGCTTCAAAATTTGCAATAATAATTCCAATCATGTTTCTTATTGTTGGTTTATAACCAAGTTTTTCTGTTAAATTTTTTGCAAAAAATTCCGTTAAATTATTTTCTAAATCTTGTTTTGATTTTTTTATTTGTTTTTCTATTTCTCCATATTTTTCAAAAAATGTTTGATTTGTTATACCTTCTAGTATAAAATAATACCAATCTTTTGTTGTTGTACTAATTTCATTATCTAACTTAGTTTTAAAGTCGTCAATATCTGTTTGTGTTGGTTGAGAAGTTAGTGCTGATCTAGCAACTAAAGTTTTTTTATAGTCAATTGGGTATGAGTTACTAATAGTTTCAATCTTGTTATATAAAAAATTTTGATATTCTATATCAACAGGAATGTTAATATTAAAAGTTTTATTATCAATTTTGTAACTTCCATTTTTTCCAAATGAAACGTTTTTTTCTAATTTATCTTTATATTTTTTATTAATGTTTTCTAATAAACTTTTTGCGGTGGCCTTTTTTGGGGGGTCGTCATTTATTTCTTTTTTTAATGGGAATATAGTTATAGTTTCATTTGAATCTTTAATTATTATTGGATTTGTTAAGTCTATATTTGTTTTCCACCAAGAATCTTGATTTGTATATATTTCTTTTAAGTAATCTGAAAGGTCATTTATATAAACTTCACAATCTGTTAGTACGTTTAATGATTGTGTTTTGTAATTATTTTGTATGTTTTTTATAAAAGTTGTTAGATTTTCCTTAAATTGTATCAAAGTAAACTCTGGTAAATTTTTATCAATAAGATTTTTACTTTTATATTCATTATATACTTCTCTAATTTTTTCGTAACCTTTAGTTACGACATTTTGAGTAACTGAATTTTGGTTTGTATTTATTTGTAAATTGTTATTTGTTTGGTTTTGATTAGTCACTGTACTTATTTGTGTTTCATACATGTTTGGTAAAGCAACTAAATCAGACAATGAAACTTCATTGTAAATAGTAAATTGATAAGGTTCAAAATCTAAAGTAACATCAAAAGATCCACTGTCAGAATCGTATCTACTTTTAAATTTTTTTAATTGTAAGTTATACTTAACAGCCTTTCCATAAAAACCCTTAATTGTTAGAAAAAAAGGTGGATATGGGTATTGAAAAAATACTGAATATGGTGAATTGTCTCCCATTTCAAAAAGAGCCCTGCCTCTGACATCCAATAATTTAATTGTAACAGTAGGAAAAAATTTGGTTGTGTCTTGAATGTTTATTGATTTTATACCTAATAATCCTGTCTGAGTTGTTTGATTTTTACCTTCAGACATAAAAGTTTGATTTAAATAAAATTCGTCTGAATTATTTGGTCTTTTAATTTGTGTTTGAACAGCTTGATTAATTCCTTGTCCTTCTAACACGCCTCTTCCAGTAATTTCATCAGTATATTTGTTAGTTAAAGTTTTTTGAAGTCCAGGGTTTAAAAAATTAATTGTTGCAACTGATATAGTTTGTTGTTCATTATTAGTTGGGCTTATACCAAGAGCAAGTCTTGTTCTTGGCATAACTTTACACTCTAAATTAGCATACATTACAAAATTTTCTTGTTTTACATGCCTTTCTTTTACATTACCATCATTATCAATAATTTTATTTGGGTCTATTAATAATACATTTTGATAATCAAAATCAACTGAAATATTTTCATTATTAACCACCATAATAAAAATAATAATTTTCTATAGCATTTTTATAGTCCTGTAAAGACGTTATTAGTGGAAAAGGAATTTTTAAAATTGACCCATCTGGTATATTCCATTCTTGACCTCCATATTTTGGGTTTCCTGCTAAAATTAACCAACCAAAATATGGACTATTATAATATTTTTGAGATATTTTATCTAGTCTAGATTGAGATAGTTTATAAATATAATTTTTATCGCTTGGTTTTGGGTCTAATTTTACAAATGGTACGGTAATTGGTTGTCCATTTTCTAAAAATTGACTATACCTATTATAATATTGTAATTGCATATTAATTTAATTTATTTTTTCCGTTAAATGTTTTTTTATTCAAGTTTGAGTTATATGGACTATATATTTCTTTTATTCGTTTTTCTTTAGTAACATAAGAAATATCTGGAAACCCTGTAGCTGTTTTATATAAAAGTTTTCTATCTGTTTCTTCGAGTTTGAAAGTTTTTAGATTGTTTAAATCGGTCGCATTTTTTATCTTGTATAATTCGTTTTCTTGGTTCTGGTAGGTTTGTTCCATTTTGTTTTTTAAGTCTTCTAATATATTTTTAAATCTTGGTTCAAGCCCAGCTTGTTTCACTTCTTGTGTTATTATATATGATTCAAATAATGAAAATTTATCTGGATTAGTAAATGTTTGTGAACATAATGTATAGAATCTCTTATAGCCATCAGTTTCTCCATTAAAAAAGTCCTTAGAACAACATACTTCTTCGTCATAAAGCTTATCTGTTTCAGTTTTAGCTAACACTTTGTAGTCTTTGTATATTTTATCTAAATCGTTACAAGCTTTTGCAATTAATCCATAATCAGATAACATTTTATCAAAAACTCCTTTTGGGTCCGACAAATCATAAAACACTACTTCTCCTTTATTTGATATTTTTCCATCTTGTCCTTTTATTACTGTTTGTTGAACATTTTCCATTGTAACAATATTAAGTTTATTAAATAGAGTAACCAAATTTTGTTGTACTTTCACTATTTCATTTATGGGATTTGTTGTATCTACAACTATTTCTTTACTAACACTTTCAACATATTTTTTCAAATCTCTTTTTAAATTTCTCATAATTGGTTCTGTTATACCTGGTATACCTTTTATATCTACCATTAATGGATCATTCAAATTTTCAATATCATCTTTAATTTTAGATGAAAGTTTGTTTAATTTTTTTTCTTGGTTATCGGGTTTTCCAAAAATTAATGTATTTTGTGGTGTTTTACTATATATCATAGTATCTCCACTTGTAAAATGTCTTTCATCTGTTAATAGAGTATACATACTATAATTAGTTAAGCTATTTATAGATTCTATTTGATTATAACTTATATTAATATATTCTTTTGTTTGTGTTGCTAATTCATTATAAACTTTAGAATAGTCAATGTCTCCAGATTCAGTATTACCACTTACTACTGTTGTAAGAATACTTCCTATTGTTTCTCCCCCTTTTAATGATTTTTGTTCTTCAACTGTTTGATTTGCAATTGCTTTATCTACCAACTCTACTAAAGCATAGTTTAATTCTGTTTCTTCTGCTCTTTCATCATAAACTTCTGTGTTAGCATAAAAATTGAAAGATAAAGCATTTTGTAATGATTCAATTGGTCTACCTAAACCTTGTCCTCCAATAAATTTTATATCAATACTTATTTTTGCAATCATAGGTTGTAATCCAATACCTTCAGGATTAATATCAAAGTTGGGTGTTTCATAATCAATTGATAATGTACCTGGTATTACTTTTGTATGATAAAAATCACCAACTCGTATTACTAAAACAGGTGGAGCTCCAAATGACGTATTTATTGCGTCATTATATTTTGGTCTTCCATCTGAACCAATTACAGGTATTGTTTGACCAGGTCTAACACATTGATTCAAAAATGTTAATCTGGCATTTAGTCCTTCAGGTGTTGTTGAATGAAAAACTGGATTAAAATATTTTAATTTATTTTTTAACCCTTTGAATACTAAAGGATCTGAGTCTTTTAACATTTCAAAGTAATCTTGTTCGTTTAAAAGTGTTCTAACTATTTTTTTTCCTATTTGTTGTTTGAGTTTATCTATTACATCAGTATTTGGTTGTGGTTTTACAGACTGAGGGTTAGGTTGATCTGGTTTACTTTGATTTAAATTATTTTTTTTGGTTGGGTCTTCATTTTGTTGCTTTTTTTGTATAACAATTTCACTTACTACCGCCACATTAGTTGCTAAACTTGGAAATGAATATATAATATTCCCTTCATTAGATGAATTTATAATTTGCGGATTAGTTGAAAAACTTTCTCCTGGCATTGGTGGAATTACTGTAAATAGATAATTTGTTACGTTTGATAAAGAACCGTCTGATGTGATTGTAATATCTCCATTGTCAATTTCATTTTTTAAATTTTCTTCTAACCATGATTTTGAGCTGTTTGCAAAAGCTTCGTTTTTTCCAGATATTTTTAATGATATTGTGTTAGAATTAGAAATAATAGATTTTATTTTTTCAACAAAAGATTGTAATTGGGTATAATTGGACTCAAAAATATTTTTAAAAGATACTGCGCTTTCTTTTTGGTATTTTTTTCCGTTAACCTCAACTTCTAAAGGCGCATTAGTTTGAATATTTAACTGATAATTTTGATAATTATTAATGGACTCCTTAAAAGTATTTGTATTTGGAAAAAAATAAAATCCCAATTTACCTCTATTTTCTGCTACAAAATTTGAATTTGAAACATCGTTATTAGCAACAGTATTTGCGTTTTCTGGGCTTGTGTTTTCTTTGGGAATCGATCCTTGTATTTGTTGTAATTCTTCTTCCGTTAATCTATTATCGTTTAATAAATTTTGGTATGATTCTAACTCTCTTAAAGGTAATGTATTGAATTTTGCTGCTAACTCATACAAATCATATTTAGTCGCGCCCGCAATAAAAGAATTTATTATAGATTGAACTTTTTCATCACCTAATTTTTCTAATTGTTTATTAACTAATAAATTCAAAATTGAAGGGTGGTCCACAACTATTTTAAAAGATAAAGTTCCTGTTCTTGTTGTATTTTTATAAGTGTATACTGGTTCAGGTCTTCCTAAAAAAGAAACTTCATCAAAATTAGCGGTTGATCCGTCTTTGAATGTTACATCGTAAGGAGGAAACCACATTATTCTACCTCCGTTAGGTCCTCTTTCAGAAATTGGTAAATCTTCATAGGTAAATCCGGGTCTGTCTGAAGTTCTCCATGCTAAATTTTCTATAGAAATCATGTATTTTTTTGCGTTTTTTATTCCTACACTTGTTGATCCCAAACCTTTGTAGGGTGCAAAATTTAAATTATACGATCTATCCATAACGGAATTATTAAATTTTCTTCCACTTGTAGTTATTCCGTCTTTTTTTTGTAAATCGTTGAATGTATAGTATGGAGTATCTTTTGTAAAAATTCTTTCGTATTGTATTCCAGCCTCTTCTCCTGTTGAATTGTCTATGTATTTTAAAATTTTTGATCCTTTGGTAATCTCCTTATATCCATCATGAAAAACTTTAGAAATTTGGTTAATAGCGTTTCCTGCGTGTTTTAATCTTCTTATTCCTGTTAAATTGTCTGCAGAGTTTACTAATCGTTGTGTTTCGTCTAAGATAGACCCTTGTTTAAAATTGAATTTATCTGATGTATTTTCAAAAAGAGTACTTGCAATTTGATTAACATCGTTATCTAATTCAACCGCATCTCCGCCTTGTTTAATTTTAAATCCTATATTATTATAGAATCTTGGAGATACCCATACAAAACCAGCATCAGGTTTTGAACAATCATCATAAGCAAGACCGCCTAAACCAAACTTCCAATTTAGTGACCTGTCTCCTTCATAAATAGTACTTAACTCATCTGAGCCAAAAACAATTGCGTCTATTCTATGTCCATAAGCATCTATTGGTATTGCATTTAAAGGAGACCCAATAAATGAAGGATTATTAAAATCTGAACCAACGTAAAAACCTCCTTCTATTGCCGCACCAAAATTTCGTAATATACTATTAACTCCATTTATTACCACGTTACCTCCTGTAGGTAAAACATAAGATGGTTTAAAAATATTTTTATTTAATAAACTAAATAATGTTGATATTTGTCCTCCACCAGTTTGTTCTAGCAATTTTTTTGATGGTTGTGTATATCTATTAAATCCACCCAATAAATTTAAAGACCCGCCCGCAACATTTTGAGCAATGTTTAATACTTGTCCTGATGTTGTAGGACTTCTGTCATCATTATCGTCTATAAAAATTCCTCCTTCGATTGGTGATGTTGGAGAATAATTACCTTGTATTTTATCTAAATAAGATGTTGGATTTTGTGAAAGTGTAATTCTAAAATCAACACTTCCTCCTAATCCATTACCAACTAAAGCAGACGGTGACGTTTGATTTGTATTTGTTTCTCTATATAATTGTCTCAAATCTATAGAAGCTATTGTTGCATTTACATTTGATCTTAAAGAACTTTGTCCTAATTTTACAATATAAGAGTCGTTTGACAATGATCCATCACTTCCTGTTGGGTTATCGTTTAATAGTAAGTTATATGTGTTATATGACGATGCATTAAATGAAGGCGGATCCCAATAATTTTGATGGATTTGCCCAATTAATTGAATGTCTGTTAAAATTATTAAGTCATTAAATCCTCCTGTAGGTCCATAATTATTTTTTAAAAAAGCATTTGTTCTATTTGGCTCTGATGGTATGAATAATTCTGTAGTTGGTGGATTATATTCTCCTTGATTTGATGAACTAATTACAAGGGGTCCATTATAAGAAATTTGATTTACAAATCCTCCATTTGGACCATATGTATTTAACGGGTATAAACTATTTGCAACATTTGTTGATCCAATATTTGGTGAGTTGGTATCACTATAATCGGAAAGTAAAATTTCATAATTTGTAGGACCTTGTGGTGAAGAATAAAATCCTGCAACACTATATTTTGGTAAAGTTCTTGTGACTAAAGCATTTCTAAAATTTGCACTATTTTGAAAACTTAATAAACTTTCTGCCATTTATAATTTTTTTTCTATAAATAGAATAATTATTATTTTTTATTTAAAAACAAATCCTTTAATTGATTCTAATGATGTTTTTATTTGATCTGTAACTTCTTTTGTTTTTAACATATTGTTTAAAGTTTCTTCTATTTTTGACTTATCAATATTTTGAGCTCCTTCTAATTTTAAATTCACATTTAAGTTAATATTTAATGGCTCAAAAGATGCTTCTATTTTTTTTGTTTCTTCTTTTGATGTTTTTTCATTTATTTTTGAAGCCAAATCTGTTATATAAGTTTTTTGAATTTGTGGTGTTTGTACTTCATTTATGGTTGGTGTTTTAGGTGATATATATTCCATTGCCTCTTCTTTTGTTTTAGGTCCTAAAGTTGTGGCCATTACAGTATCTTTTTTGTTAAATTTTTTTATTCCATCTTCGTCCAAATAAAACCTGTCTCCACCACCAGGTAAAGATATCATGTCATGAATCCCAAGAACAGTTTTGAGACTGTTTATAAGCGTATTTCTATCAAAAATGTTTTTGAATTGTTCATCTGCAGTCTCTGTAATCTTTGATTTTAATTGTTTTGTAACTTCTATCATCTCAGTCATAGCACTACTGATTGCTTTTATAGCATTATCTGTTACGACTTTAGTTTCTTTTGTTATAGTATTAACATGTTCCATAATCTTATCAGAATTTTTAGAAAGGGTTTTTAAAGCTTCATTTGATACTTTTTTTGTTGTATCTACAATTCCTTCAGCAATTTTTTCTCCTGATAAAGAGCCTGCAATGGCGTTAGGTAAAACATGTTCTAACGATTCTAAAGTATTTTTGTATTGTTCTCCAATTCCTTGTTGTATAAATGCCAAATCTTTTAATGTAACTTGTCCTGTTTTATCATCGGTAGTCTGTTCTTCAATTGCTTTTGTTTGTTTTTTTAAATAAACTTCTAAATCTATTTTTTCTCTTGATGTAAGGTCTTTTACCGCTTTTGTTATTTCGTCTCCAGTTGTACTTAAAAATTTTACTTCCATTTCACCACTTTTACCTTTTTGTAAAATATTTTCTAACCTTTCCATTTCTTTTGGGTCGGTAAATTTAATTCCTGCTTCATTAATTGCTTTTTGCTTATCTTCAATTTGGTTATATGAAATTGCCATGTTTTGAAGATCTTTTTCTTGCATACTTGTAAAACTTGAAATTTGTTTTATATATTGTCTTCCAATTGCGTTTATACTGCCTGTTTCATCCACCATTTTTGATAATGATTTTGCCAACTCTTCTTGTAATTTCATTGGGTCGTTTAGAGCCAAATATCTAACTTGATTTACATCTTTTAAAGCTGATGAAGTTTGTATTCCTAAATTTGAAATGTTTTGCACAAAGTCTTGTGCGGCTTCTGGGTCATAAAGTTTTTCTGCAAAATCTAAACCTGTTTTCATGTCTACTCTTAGTTTTGCCGATTGGGCCGCCATGGCGGCTAAACCATTAACTCCGTTTTGAAAGTTAAATTTACTTAAAGCGTCCATGTTAGTAACGACTGCGGTTGTAACGGCTTTTGCATTAACACCTATCATTTGCATGTTTTGTACAATACCCGCCATGTCATCACTGACTTGGTAAACTGATTTTCCAACATTCGCATAAGCTTCAAAAAGTTCTTTTGCACTTTTTCCTGTAACTTGTGTAGTAGCGTATAGGTCATCTGTATATTCAGAGTTAAGTGCTATTGTTCTTCCAAAAGTTTCTGCTAATGATGTCTGTTGTGTTACAATTTGATCAACATTACCACCTAATCTAGTTACTTCAGATAAATTATCTGTTAATGTTTTTTTAAAAAGAAGTGCTTGATCTCGTCCTATTCCTATTGAACTGGCAACTTTACCAAACTGACCATCAATTTCTATGACAGTTTTTCTAATTTCTGTTAGGTTTTTTTGTAAAGCATCCTTTACATCACCGAATATAGCATAACTTGACTCTATAAAAGTATTTCCAGTTGACATTCTTTTTTTTTATTTATAAATATCAATTCCAACCATTTTTTTGTTCGGTTAGTTTTTCAATGATATAGAGTCGTTTATATGTTGGTATTGTATAAAAATCTTGATATGACATTCCAATACTCTTAGATAAGAATATATATTGTTCTATTAAATTTTTTTGGTAGTTAGAAGAAAGGCCGAAAAAACTCAACCCCAAACGATATCTTTGTCGAAACGTTTTCTCCAGACGGGGCTTTTGTATTAATTGATAGGTCTAAACCTGGTTCATTGTCATCTAAAAATTTTTTAATATATTTTGAATCTGCAAATGGCATAGTTTTAATAAATTCTATTATACTAACTTTGTCACTTTGTCCATCTAATTCAATTATTTGTTTTGTGAAATTCCATAAAGTTTGAGGTGGAACCATACCAACAGGATATGAATCAATCTGTCTTTGTATTTCTTCTTTTTCTCCAAAATTTAATGGTTTTATTTTTATTGTTTTTCCTGTTTTAGGTAGTTTTGTAATAAAATGTCCATTTTCATCTGCAAAATGTTCAGTTTTTTTAAAAGTCAAACTATCAATAACAAAGGTATGTGAAAATTGTTTATTTGTTATTGGGTCTGTAAGAGAAACAGTATAATCAGGACCAAATGAAGAGTTTCTTAAAAATATTAAAATTGTTTGTATATCTCCTTCCAACATTTCATTAACATCTAAATCTGGTTCGTATATTTTAGTTCTTAACAGTTGTGATAGAAAATTTTTATTGTTTACAGCGCTTATAAGTATATCCTCGTCTGTGGCGGTTAAATACCCAACTTTTATTGAAGATTTTTTATTTTTATAAAAAACTCCTTTTGTTGGTAGTTTTATAACATCGTGAGGTAAATTAAAATTAGATTGACCGTAATCTATAGCCGACATATTTTCCATAGTATTGTTTGTTTAAAACAAAATAACAAATTTTTTTCAATAGTAAATATGTTAGTATACCAATATTGCTCTATCAATTACTAAACTAAAAGAAATTTCAGCTAAACCATCACTATCGTAACCAACACCACCAAAATCGGCTCCCGTTGGAAAAGCGTTTACCAAAATCCATTTTTCTATGACTACTCCGGTTGGGTCCAACATTTCTAAATCAACGTTTCTTTTATAACCCGCAGCATAACCCATCCTACCAGTTACTGATTCTGCTATTGTTCTAATCCATTCCATCATAGCTTGAGCAGCAGAAGGTCCGATTGGGTCTAATAATTTTACTGAAATAGAATTCCACTTAAATGAACCAGCAACATAAGTTTCAGTATTTAAAAATTTAATAGGATTTGATGTAATATCTATTTTGGGTCTAGATGCTGTTTGTACATACCACTCATTAATTCCTAATGATGATGGAAACCTTAAAATAAACCTGTTTTTCTTTTTAGGTTCATAGGGAATAGGCATTTTCATTAATAAATCGGCCATAATTTTGTTTTTTTTCTTTTTATTTTTATTATAAATATTATGATAATTTTTTTTTTCTATTTACTTTTGTTTTTTATAAAATAATATATTACTTATAATAATTATAAATTAACTTTTTTTTTCTAATATGCTCATTTATTTCTTTTTCAATATCATTTTTCGTTAAAAAAACTCTTAATTTATCCAAACCATGTTCTTTTTTAAATTTATTTGCACTTAAAATGTTTTTTTCATCATCATCCAAAAAATGTAACTCAGGTAAAATAAATAAATCTCCATTTTCTACAGATCCTTTATTTTTAATTGAATTTTGTAACATTATTTTTTTTTGTAATTTTAAAGATAGATTAGTAACATACTCGTAGAATTTTTGATTTGCATAATTTTTTTTTATTTCCGGTGAAATAGCATCATCCGACCCATAACTTACAGGTACAAAAAAACATCTATTCAAATAATCTCTAATTAATTCAGCATTATTCATTTGATTTAATTTTTTTAAATTCCTGAATTTTCTCAATGAGATTAATAATTCTTGTTTACTTATTCCCCCTCTTTCCATTTCTATTAATTTAGACACTGCTTTTTTTAATGTATTTGGGGAATGTCCTCGTGCTGTAATAATCGCAAAAATAATACCATTGTTTATAGAGTATCTTAATTTTTCCCATCCGCTATTAACTAATTGTGCCGTTTCTATATCAATCAAAAATTGAAGGCTTCCTTCTTCTTTAAATTCCGATAAACAGTTTGGTGCAAATCCTACAATTTTGTGATTTTTATAATAAAAAGATTCAACCCCTACTTTAGAACGATATTTAGCAAAGTCGTGAGTATCCATACCAACTTGATTACCATCATCATCAATTAAATATATTTTGGTTGGCATTTTCATAATGTTATCATCCCAATCTAAAGAATAATAAACAGTTGGAATACTATATTCCGTTATGTTTTTGTCCATATTTTTATTAAACTTAAATATAAATATTCATTAAACAAAAAAAGGGGTCAATTATTAACCCCTTTTTTTAATTTATATTAAATATTTTCAAAAGAAGCTCCCGTTGGAGTTATGTAAAAAGTAATATCAATAAATTCGAGTGATCTAGTTGGTTTTATATAAATTTTACCTGTCAATTGATTTCTATCTAAATCTTCAGGATCTGAAGAAACAGTAACTCTAAAATCATATAAACCTCTGTCCCTTCTGATACCATCTAAAATTGGATTTACAGAATTTAAAAAATCTTGTCTAACTTTATCGTCATTTTGGTCAAACAACAATCTAACTGAAACTGCAGATATTAATTTTCTTGCTTGTAATAGTAATCGTCTAACATTAATTCTATCTAAAGCAGATTGTCTAACTTGTAAAGTTTTATTACCCCAAATAACAGTACCAATATCCGAAAAAGTTGCAATAGGATTAATTCTACCAATATATAATACATCTCTGTCTTCTTGTGTTAATTTTTTTCTTGCTTTTATTGAGTTTACAATACCTCTTGTGTAACCAGCCGCAGCAAACCAAGGAAACGCGATATTATCAGTTAATGCTAAATTTCTTGTAACTTCAGCGGTAGGTGGTATGTAAATTTGTGTATTATTTACTGTATCTCTAGTTAAAACCCAAGGATAATAAGTTGCTGTGTAATTTGAATCTAATCCTGCTTCTCCTAGATTGTCTATTGCCTCTTGTGGATAAATTAAACCATCCACACCAGTTACCGTTGGTAAAAACATATTATAATCTGGAGTCGTAACAATATATAAAGAATCTGCTCTTTGTTCTTCAATCATTGATATTGCAGACTCAACAAGATTACTATTATTAACATAATCAATACCAGGTGTTACAAATAAATTAATGTTAACTGCTTCAGGGTTTGCAAAAGTGCTGATCCCAAGAAGGTATGCGTAATAATCTGTATTAGCATAATTTTCAGTACCTGAACCTACAGTTATTTGTTTAAATGCTCCCCAACCTGTTGCATTTGGATATCTATTTGTAGGACAAGAACCTTTTAAATATCCTCTTCTACCTAACTGAAACTCGTCTTTGTTTGACCTAAATTCTCTATAAATATCCCATCCATCAAATCCTCCTTGTACAAGTAATGTGAATTTTCTAGAAATTAACCTATAGTAAGGATTAGTATCTAAATCTGGTTCTGAACTAAATGATCCTGAACCACAAATAAATCTTGATTGTCCACTTGATGAGAATACATCAGGTAATGTAATACCGCTAGCATTTTTATCCATGTGGAAACCTGCAGTTCTGTAGTTCCAATCAGAAGATTCAATAGCGAAACAAGAATTTATAGGATTCCTTTTACCAAAATATTTAAAAAAGTTAGGATCATATCCATAATCGGCACTTGTTGAAAATCCTAAATAAGTTTTTCTTACATTATCTCCACTAGATAAAATAGCATCATCTTTTCCTGAAGGTAAACCAAAGGGGGGGTCAAAAACTAATTCTCCTGGAAAATCATACTTAGCTTTTATAATAGGAAAAGGAGATTTAGCACCTGCATATTCTCTAAAATTATACCCATCAAAACCACAAGGTAATGAATCAATTGGTGCGTCCTCATTCATCTCTAACATTATACGCTTAGACTTTAATTCAAACTCACCATCCAACGTACCAATTTTTTTAGCGATAAAGTTATTTTCATTTGGATTCATTGAACAATTAGTGAATTTTTCTAACACAACGGGATTAGCATCAGTATCGTAGTAATCACGGACTAAAACATCAAAATTTAAATTATTGAAAGATATATTAGTTATAGAAATTTTTACTTCAAAATTAGCATTATCACCATCAGAAATTGTGTAGAACTTAAACAAGTTGTAAACTTTGTTTCCTCTAACTTCTGAAACAACCCAAGGGGAAGAAGGTGATTGATATTTTTCAAGATACCAAGAAATAGAAGTTGGGTCTGCGCTTTGAGAATCAGGTAACTCAATAAAATTACATTTTAAACCTCTTATATAACCTTTGTTATAGGAATAAGTAAGAAGTGTTTGAAAAGTTTCTTCAACAAATAAAGGAACAATATTTCTAGGTTTTTGAAAATTAGAAACACCAAAAACTTTTGTCAAATAAGAAGTTTCACTGATACTAAAAGAAGCTTCAAAAGAAAAATTTGTTCCTAATCTGTCTTTAGCATTTATAACAAATGTAGAAAAAGGATTTTTAGTAACTCCACTGTATTCACCAGTACAATTCATTGTTACATCAGTAACACCTGTAATTTGGAAAGTTGGGTTTTCGTCAGTAGAATAAGTTGATATACCCCTTGACCTTAAAGTTGCAACAACTAAGTCATCATATAAAGTATATGAATTTCCTGTATAATAATAAACCATACCAACAACACTACCTGAATAACAATCAGTTATTGTTGTTGTAGTGGTTGTTGTTGGTACTATTGGTGTTGGTGTTGCACAAGGGTTTGTTGTTGTGGTTGTTGTTGTAGGTATTATTGTTGTTGTTGTAGTTACTGGATTTATATGTGTAATACCTGTTACTACTGTCCAATAAGAAAATCCAGAATATAAACCATTATTGATGTTAGAAAAGAGAGCATAATACCAAGCATCGTTAAATGGTGATGAATAGTTTGTTAAATTACTAGAAACTGAAGGAACATTAAACACATTCGTTTGTGCTGTGTATCCTGTTAACAAATCATAATCCTCACCATCTATGGTTCCAAAATAATTAATTGCGGTTGCTTGAGATAAAGGGTCTAATATTCTTCCATAAACAAATGATTTATGGTCTTCATCAAGAGTATTAGAACTTCCATTGAAATTTTCATAAGGAACGGTCAATATTGATTCTATTTCAGGAGGAAAACTATCTAAAAATAAAATAGAATTTTGAGAGTTAGTACAACCTGTAAAATCTACAGTGAATCCTGATGTTAAAATATTATTACAATCTGGTTTACAATTAATAATTGTTGGTTCTTCACAATAAAAATTAACAGTTTTAGGATCTACATTTGCACTTGTTACAATTGACCATGATGGACCAGCATCATAACCAGATAATCCTAAGATTCTTGTTACAAATAATTGATTTGATTGTTGTAAATATGACTTAGCAATATAAGCAGCTTCATACTTTGGAATTTGGGTATTTACAAACTTTTCAGGTAAAGTAGGCCCAAAAATTGATTCAAATTCATTATAATTTTTTATAAAAATTGGTTCAAATGCAGGACCACTTATTGTTTCTCCTACAATACCCAATGTAGTAACCCCAACAGTTTGAGCGACAAAACTCAAATCCACTTCAGATGTGTAAACGCCAGGTGATACAAAAACTTTACTATTAGTTGCCATATAAATTATATTTTTTAAAAAATTTATTTTTACTATAAATACTTTAAAAAACTTCAAAAACTTTACATTATAAAAAGTATTTATATTTTGGTAAGATTTTTTTCTGCCTTTTTTCTAAAAATATGTCAAAGGATATAAAAAAAATAAAAAATTTAAAAATAGACATTAATGTTCATGATGTCCTAAAAAAATATTGTGACAAAAGAGGAATTAAAATGTACAAATTTCTTGAAAACTTAATTTTAGAAAAATGTAAAGAAAAAAAAGATATATATGGAGAAAATTAAATTAATTTTTGTTGTATCAATATTTGGGAAGCTTCTTGATCATTTATTTTAACAACTTCAAAACGTAATAAATCTCCAGAATTTACTTGAATTTTTGTAAGGTCAGTTCCGTAAAAATTGTTATTTATATACACCTCGAATTCCTTGACATTTTGAGTATTTGAAATATTCATATCGGTAGTGTAATCTGATTTTAGTTCGACGGAGTTAATTCCAAGTACAAAAGTAATACTTAAATCTGAAGGTAAATTTTCATTTTTCTTTTTCTTTTTACTTTTTACTTTATCATTGAATTCATATACTTGAAATGTTCTTACTATTGCTGGAGACACTTCATACTCATCTTCATCTAATAAAAATCCTTGTAAAGTCATTGTATACTTTTGAATGTACATTTTTCTTTTTTCTAAATCCATAATTGATTCATCGCTAATAGTGTCTAATACTATTGGTATATAATGACCATTAATTAATTGATATGCTTGTTTTGAAGAAAACTTTTCTATTATTTTTTTATTAAATTGATTTAATTCTCTCATTCTGTTACAAACTATAATAACGTTATATGTTATCAATATTGGAACAGGTTGAGGAATTTTGTAAACGTCCATACCATGTCTTTGTCCATCCCAGGTTGGTACTTGAGCATAATGATATAATTTTCTATTTGGTATATTATACTTGATTGATGGGTCGCCAAATTTAACTTCAGGAGTTCTTACAGTTACAATAAATGGAGGTTCTAAATTTTTATCTAAATTTTGAAAATCCCATGTTTCTACAAATTGAGACCAATTTTGAGTAGTTATTAAAATATCTACTATTGGGATTTTTACACCAGATACACTAATAGATAATTCATTTTTTACAAATTCTAAAAATCCACTATCTAAATCAGCATGTAATAAACTTTTTGGAAGAAAAGTTCCTTTTTCTGATAACAAATTTGCCAACTCTTCTCTTCTTTGGAAAGGAGATACAGGTTGTTTCAAAGGAATATTTTTTTTTATTTTATTTGGTAATGCCATTATAATGCTTTAAATTCATTAGGGCCAACAGGAGCCGCAATTATTGTTCTATAAAAAGGTTTATACCCTTTATAAGTATGTTTTATATCTGAGTTTACCCTACCATCATTTACAACAGTGTAATATCTAACAAAGTTTTCATTATCATAATAACCAACGTAATCACCATAATTTATTTCAATATCAAGGTCTTTTAAAGTTTTAAGATAAACAGAGATTGTTATGTTTCCTGGTTCGACTTGGTCAACCTTAGTACTTCCTAACAAAGAATTTGTTGGAGCAGCAATTCCAACGTAAGCATTAAATTCAATCGGAGGTAAAAAAATTATTCCGTCCTGAACAGTTTCACCATAAACGTCATCTGTTTTAATTTTATTTCTATCAATTCTATATAGAACACAAGTGTAGTTCATGTCACCAAGTAACCACTCTTGACCCATAGAAATCTCTAAATTAAAATCTTTTTCGCTAAAAAACTTTCCTAATCTATTTATTGGAATTCTTTTATCCATTTCCTTTTATTGATAAATATTAAAAATTTCTTATTTTTTACTCAAAAAGTTTTGTTTGCACAAAATTTGATAGAACACAAATCTTTAGAAATTCTTGAACTTTATTCAGGATCGAATAACTATATATTATATTTAAAAAACAAAAAAGAATCTTTTTCGAAATTTTTCCCAACAAGGACACAAGCAGAATACATTGTTAATCATTTTAACACCATTCCAAAAGTCGCAAGAAAATGGGTTGAGTTAGATACTTATTTTGCTAAGAAATTTGCAGAAGAAAAATATTTCATAGAAACTCCCAAACAAATTTATATAGAAAAATTATTAGTCGAAAAAGAAAAATCTTACCATGTTTGGGCTAAATTTTTTGAAAAAGATAATCTATCAGAGTTTTGGATTCCAAAATCAGCAATTATAAAAACACATAATGTAAAAAGTGTTTCTGTCGATTATTCAAAATATTCACATAGACCTCCTTTAGATCACCAAAAAGTGGCAATTGAAAAACTTGCAGGGTCTAAAAGATTTATTTTGGCAGACGACATGGGTCTTGGTAAGTTTTTACCTGTTAATACACCTGTTTATACACCTACAGGCACTAAAAAAATTGGTAATATAAAAATTGGTGATAAGGTTATTGGTAGCGATGGCAAAGCTCATAATGTAATTGGTGTATTCCCACAAGGCATAAAGGAAACCTATAAAATTACCTTCAACGATGGATTTTCAATTTTATCCGGAGACGAACATTTATGGTCTGTTTCATCCCCAAATTATAGCAACAATCGAAAAAACGAAAGACAAAAAAAATCATTAGTTTTATCAACAAAACAAATGTATGAAGGTGGTAAAATTAAAGTTAAAGGTATTAACTCTAACAAAAATAAAAAATATGAAATCGAAACCTACTATAAATCGCCAAACGGAAATAATAAATGGCAAATCCCAATCGTGAAACCAATACAATTTGAACGAAATGATAATCTTCCTATTGACCCTTATTTGTTAGGACTTGCATTGGGTGATGGTTCATTTAATAAAAAAAACATTAGATTTTCAGTCCATAAAGATGATTATGATGATTTATTTGCCTTATTAAATTTGAAAGAAAATAAACCACAAGGTACTAAAAGAAATGGGTATATTAATGTGGGGGTATCTTTATATGAGTTAGGTATTGAACACACTAGGTCAATTAATAAATTTATTCCAGAAATATACAAATATTCATCGATTGAAAATAGATTAGCAATTCTACAAGGATTAATGGATACTGACGGGCATTGTATGTTTAACGGAAATAAAACTTTTTTAGGGACCGAATTTAGCACTATTTCAAAACAACTTTGTGATGATGTTGTTGAATTGGTACAAACATTAGGGGGTGTGGCAAGAGTCAAAACTCGCATACCAACTTATACATATAAGGATGAAAAAAAGAAAGGTAAGTTATCATATAGAGTTAATATTAAATTACCGAAGGGTATGAATCCGTTTAGATTAAAACGAAAAGTTAACAAATATATTGAACCAAAAAAATACCCAACAGGTAGATATATTAAAAATATTGAAAAAGTTGGTTTTGAAGAAAGTGTTTGTATATCGGTTGACGCACCTGATAAATTATATGTAACGGAACACTGTATAGTAACACATAATACTACATCAACAATTATTGCTGCGTTAGAAACAAACGCAAAAAAAATATTAATTGTTTGTCCCGCATCTTTAAAAATAAATTGGCAAAGAGAAATCGAAAATTATTCTAATAGACCTGTTTTTATTGCAGAAGGAAAAAAATTTTCAACCGACCATGATTTTGTAATAATAAATTATGACATTTTAAAAAACTTTCATGATACAAAAGAAAAAGAAAATTCGTTATTAGAAAAATCTAATTTTGATTTAGTAATACTTGATGAAGCCCACATGATATCAAATGGTCAGGCTCAAAGAACAAAAATTATAAATAGTTTTGTAAAAAAAATAGATAAAGTTTGGTTGTTAACAGGAACACCAATGACATCTCGACCTATGAATTATTACAATCTATTAAACATAATAGAAAGTCCTGTCGCTCAAAATTGGAAGGCGTATGCAATACGTTATTGTCAGGGATTTCAGTTCACGGCAGGAAAAAGAAAAGTGTGGAATGTATCTGGAGCATCTAATTTAGAAGAGTTAAGAGATAGAACTTCAAAACAAATATTAAGAAGATTAAAAGAAGATGTGTTAGATCTACCTGATAAAATTATAACACCAGTTTATTTAAGATTAAAATCAAAAGAATACGAAGAACTTATGGGTGATTATTATGATTGGTATGATAAAAATACAGAAGAATCTTCATCACTTACGGTTCAGTTTTCAAAGTTAATGAAAGTTAGAAAAGTAATTGCTAATGAAAAAACAAAACAAACTATCGAGTTTGCTGAAAACATAATAGACCAAGGAAAAAAAGTTATTATATTTACAAACTTCACAGACACACTTCAGACAATACACCATCATTTTGGAAAACAATCTGTTTATCTTGACGGAAGTTGTTCTAATTCAGTTCGTCAACAAGCCGTCGACTTATTTCAAAATGATGAAAAAATTAAAGTCTTTGTTGGAAATTTAAAAGCGGCTGGAGTTGGTTTAACTCTAACAAGAGCAGAAGCGGTTATTATGAACGACTTATCTTTTGTTCCCGCAGAACATGC